>JAEAMF010000971.1_pt1 | contig 25552 bp, 16 predicted proteins | sample 8958721 | NCBI WGS metagenome assembly JAEAMF01 (sample SAMN16933255, study PRJNA681124) | bioreactor sludge metagenome | isolation source: anaerobic bioreactor treating anionic surfactant - SDBS | place: India: Bengaluru | collected 2019-02-28 | reverse complement strand
TGCCCTTGGTTTTCGCTACGCTCAAACTCTATTGAATCTCGCTTTCGCTCGATTCTAGGGGCAATTTTTTGGTTAATATTTTCATGACTTTTAGAAAAAGCAAAAGCAACTCGGAATTCGCTTCGCTCATAGTTCTTTTTTGCTCGCTACGCTCGGTCTAGGCTCAAATTTTTGCAAGTGATCTATGCTCTTTTAGGCTTCACAGCCTAAAAAAGCCGTTTTTCAAGAAGTCGAGGCGCGAATTTTAGAAGTTCGCTCGTAGACACTCGCTCTGTAATGATTGATATGACTTAATAATATTTATTCGAACGAGAAAAACCGCCTGACTTAATCAGGCGGTTTTTTATGTGACACTCAAATGTTAGTTGAAGTGTTAATTCGGGATAAACCATTAAAAACAGACTGTCTTTTGACGATCTACCTTTTTAAACTAATTCCTTTTTTGAGCTACCAACTCAGAAGTGTGCTACCCACACACAGATATTTTCCAATTTTTCCGCTAAAACTCGGCACCAGCTTTCATTTTCTCATTTACACGCTTACGTTTTTATTCGCTCGAATGTCCATGCTACCTCTATCTTTTCAATAGAGCCTTACTCACCTGTTCTCCCAGCTGCTTTCACTTGATTTTATGGCAGTTCAAGACTGTTTTATTACAAGTTCCTTACCTTAAATCATTTATCTGAAAGCTACCAACAATCAGTAATTTAAAAATTCGGAGCAACCTTCCCACATTAGAAACTTGATTCAAATTTATGACTAATTTCCCTGCAAACTACTTGCTCACATCTCTTCGTTGTTACTTGCCCTGCCAATTGACCAGCTTTTCGGGGAGTTGTTCCAAGATCCCGATTACGCTTTGAGCTAAGATGCTTTGGGTTTTACTATCCATAAATCTTTACTGCTTAGCAATGATCGTAACCACTTCATTGCCGGTACAGGCTTGAGCTATTCGACCGACCTCACTTATAGATTATAAAAATCATTTCATGAGTGCCTGATATTCATGAGAACGTGTGTTCTCCAATATCCGAGAGTTTTTCCCTCTCTTGATCGCCCACCTGAGCAGATCCCATTAACAGCTATTTTTTCACTGTTAAAAGGACAGACCCTTTCAGTCTGGTACTGCTTACCAAGTTCCGGGGTTCATCAATCACTTTAAGTACTAAAAGTGATTGATATAGTACGACCTAAATATCAGACCTTACATCCGCATCACTGCGGTTCCCATTTCTGTGTCGCCCAACAACAAAAAAGATTCTTGTTTGGATTGAGTAGAATCGGGTATCGCACCCCGAAGCCCTCTTCGTAGCCGCGCCAGCCACCGTTAAGCAGCACGCAGCTTCGCCAAAAGACTTTGGTAGAGTCTTTTTTAGAGGAAAAATGGAAAATAGCATCGTCAGGGCGGTAAGTCCTGACGTGAAAAAACGCACAGAGCTTCGCTGACAAATGCAAAAATTTATCTTGGGATAGATATGTACTGACATATCTGGCATCGTATGTGATCTTTGAAGATCAGATGCTTATTCATGAGGTTACTCCGATTAACGCTCGGATGACGTCTTGATTGGCCCGTAAAAATAGCGGGTACTCCAATTTCGATTACTCAAATATACACAAAAAAATCAGCTAAGCAAATTAACAAGGAACAACCATAGATCAGATGACTATTACTGATCAAGTAAGAGCAAGCTACGCTTGCTTTTTACATATGAATTGACATCTAAGCTTTTATTTTCAATACTTCCGATAGGATCGTATAAAAGATAATGAGATGATTTATTACAACGTAAAAACTGAATCTTATTTAGCTGATATTTTGGCCCGTGTTGGCTATGGTGCAGAGTTCTATTTGCATCTTGAAATAGAACAATCGAAAGCTGAATCGCTCATAGAGAAATGGTCACAAAGATATAACCTGAATCAGTCTGCATCTCTCAGAAATCAGCGCTTGAATCGTGGGATCTGGGCATTGGATTTAGTCGTGCTGCAAAATCGGACGTTATTTAACGAAAATCGGATAAAGCTGTGTCTGCTGGTCACGCCAGCAAAGCTGGAGCGGTTCGATTTTACATCGCAGAATAATGTGAATCATTTCGATCGATCTAAGCATGCGTCTGCTGTGATCAATGAGCAGTACGCAAAAGATTTGGCTCAATGTGAAAGTTTTTATTCGATTCATGATCGAAAAAAGCGGCTTATTTTTACCTCGAAACATAGTTATCAGCCTAGGACCAATCAATCAGATGTGCAGCCAGATCCTAAAATAAGCGTTTTAAGCGTTTATGAGCTTGTATTATTGCCATACTCAATAGAGGAGCGAAAAAAAGCAAATAAGGGGCAAAGAGCGCAAAATGGAGCTACTTTTGATAAGACTTTAAGCTTTACATGGCGATTGCATCAGGAATATCTCGATTTTAAAGAAAAGAGTCTAAAAAGAGCATTTACTAAAGCTCAAAAAATTAAAGGACGAAAGCCAGTAATATCAAAATCTGAACTGTTACTCAAATTGAAGCAGGCTCTTGCCCAAGAAACGAATTTTTTATCAAAATTGGCGGGGTTCCGTGGTGTGAGGAAACAAGTTTTTGAATTAAATAAAACGATGTTTTCATTAAGTCATAAGTTTTTAGATTTGCCACTGTCTGTCGTTGGTGTGGAACTACGAATACCGGCATATATCTGGAAGCAAAAAAGACTCGTTTCTAGTTTTGAAGAGATGAAAGAATTTCATAATATTTATAAATGAAAAGAGCTGTTTTACTGAAATAGATTCCACTTGTTCGTGAGTTTTTTTTTTAAGTATCAAATTAACTAAAAAATACCCTTTGCTAAAATAGAACATAAGTAATTGATATATAATAATATATGTAAATTGTTTTGATGGATTACATGGGTTTTTTTTCAAGGTTTTGATGGATTACATGGGTTTTTTTGAGGGCTTTTTACTGAATTAGTTTTCCACTCTATAAGAAATAATCAATATAAATCAATGTGTTATAAAATTAATAAAAAAGTGTTCTTGAGGAAATCCTCATTTTGGTCAACATTCAGTTTAAGGTACGCCAAGGGTTTTTTTTAAATAAGATAATGATTTAATTATAAAAATATATTTATAGGTGTTAACCAATTAAAATTTCGTATAAGAGATTTTATGTTAAATACGATATTGAAAATGCCTGTAGTTTAGGCATTTTCAATTCATATACTATTAATCTTAACCATAATCAGGGAAATTATCTCCAAAAACTTCTTTCCACTTATTTATAGATTTTTCCATTTTCTGATCATTCTCGAGCTGTCTAGCTTCATTCGAAAGTTGAGCAAATTTTTTAAATTTTTCACTCAATGAATACCTATCATAGTAGTCGAAATCATTGATATTAGTTTGAATATTTTTTGGATCAGCCACAGTATTAAGAATACTATTTGCTAAGTAGTTAAAAACATTCTCTAGTTCTAAGTCAACATACTTTGAACATGCATCATTCGATTTACTTTCATAGTAGTACAAGATCATAGCTTCTAATAAATACGATCCGATGTTTATTCTTTTTTCTTGTTTCCAGTACTTCAATATGCGAATTACATTCAAAACATTACCAGATTGATTTTGATTGACGGTTGATAACCTATCTCGATCAAGTCTAGGATCAGTTTTTTTCCAGCCTCCATTTCTATTAGGAATTAAATAATAAGTCTTCCCAAATATATCTGGCTTTGTGAAAAAACATGGAACAATATCGAAATTCCATGAATAGCTGACTAATTTTAGAGTCGCTGCTTCTCCATCTCTTTTTATCTCTGCTGAGGAATACTGGCTAATATTTCCTAATTCAGTTTTGAAAGCATTGGTAATTCTTGTAGAGCTTAAATAAGACGAATTTCTAGTATCTGCATAGTTTTTTAATTTACCTGTATAATTATCAGGAAAACAGAGACTTATATCATCCCAAGAATTCTCAGAGTAATAGCATCCATCAGCACTAATTCCAACCATTAAATCAATATCATCAAGAGGTCTCGTTTTTGTCTTTCTTGCAAATGAACCAAAAGCAATGTTTATATCGGGATATAAAATAGGGAAATTTAAATTTTTATCAGGAAATTTAGAAATTTGTTCTAGTAGCCAATCTCGACTAGATCTAGCATTAATTGATGTACTTGAATCTAAATTAACAATATCTTTTTGAAAAGTGTTGAAAGCACTTGTAACTGTTGTTGCCATATTTATCCTAATTCTCAAGTTCATCCTATAGATTAGGTTTAATTTTTAGATTTAAAGTATTAATTTTAATTAAATAAACATAAAAAAATCTTTATCAAAATTTAAATAAAACTTTGATAAAGATTTTATATAGTGGTCAAGCGGTTTTAAATATAGTATTAGGAGTGAGTATCAAGATACTGTTGCATCCGATCAGCAGATTCTTCTTCTTGATCATCCTTTCTTTTTTTATGTAACCAATTAGGAATAGGACGTGCAGACTTTCTATGATTATAAATAGCTGTTTGTAGCTGACGACATAGAGATAGGAAATCCACAGCAGGAGATGCATCGGATATAGTCATTTCTATTATATCGTCATTGATATCTCTCAAACGATCCATTTCTTTGATGGTGTCATTATGTTCAGTAATAATTTTATAGAAAAACAAGCAAATAGGTAATAATAGAAGTACAACATTTGTGATAAGGCTTCTTAATGTAAAATCATTAAAGACTCCTAATATGAACATCATTATTACAATAATGCATAGTGTTATTTTGGCGATAATAACAATATCCTTTCGTAAGGAGCTATCCCAATAAAGGTTTTGTTGTTGGCAAAACACTATGGCTTCTGGGTATTTAAAGGAAGCCGCTTTAATGGTATACCAATCCACAAAACCTGTATAATTTGGATTCTTCTTAATAAATTTTTTACTTTTATTAAGAATTAACCCAGTATCTGGCTTGCTGCCAACATTTATACTATCCCATGGTAGCCCAAAAACATCCGTATCGAATTTTTCTTGTATTTTTGCAGCATCTTCCTTCAATTTTTTTAGAAAATTACTATGTAATTCAACATAGATTGTTGTGATTACCCCTATACAAGCAGAAATATATCCGATATCTTTTTTCTCAAAATTAAGTAAATTTGAGAAAAAGTCATTATTCATAGCGAAAGTAATAAATGAAACAACGATTGGTAGAACGACACCAACTATCGCTATAAAAATCATCCAAAACTTTATATCAGAGTACATTTGTCGTTGAGCTTGAAGTTTTTTAATGTTTTCTGGTTTATTTTGTCGCTGAGATATAGTCATATTTTTACTCAATAACATTAAATTTTTTTAATGTCGTTTTATCTTTTAAATACTACTTAATCTAGAATAGATTAGTAAGGCCCCATAAATCTTGAGCCATTGAAGTGAATCATGTGAGATGGATTATCTGCTATCCACACTTCAGTTTCCCATGCAATAACACTGCTATATTTCGCATAAGTCTTGGTATCAGGAAAAGCCGAGACAAAAACTAAACCTGCTGTACAGCGTTGGAATAATGTATTTAATTCCCCATATCTTTTATGGTCTACAGGTCCATGACTGGTAACAGCTTCAATTAAAAATAGCCAATTTTTCTCAGGATTGTAGATAACAACATCTGGTAGTTTACCATGGTTGTCTAATTGAACACCTAAAGATGCTAGTAGATCAACATCAAAGAACCCATGTTTGTTACCTGTATCACCTGCATAAACTAATACTCCTCCAGGAACATATCGAGCACCAAAATCGGTGACAATATCCTTGATGAGCTGAGAATGGTCACCTGCTGAAAGTAGAATAGTTTGACCATCTGTTAATTGTAATGGGATCATATTCATTTCACGCTCTCGTGCATACATTTGAGCAAGAGTTTGTCTTTGCTGCAGGTAATTTTGTAGCATGATTGCATATTGCTCTGTTCCATAAGTTTGAAGAACTTGAAGCAAATTGGATTCAATTTGGTACACAGCTTTAGGGCTATTAACTGGTCTATCAGGTTTATCAGGGTTATAAAGACAAATTCCTGCTTCAATAAACTGGTGCATCGATTGTCTACGGAATGTCTCTCGTGTATTTGGAGCGTATTCTCTTTGATAGTGCTCTCGTGACCAGCTCATAATAGGTGTAATACCTACTAAAGGGTTACTTGCTTGGTTCCATAATTTTTCAGGTGTCATATCAAGTAAACAGAGTAGACAGAGAGCAGTACGTTCATTAAGTTGTTGGCGCGGCATGCCTAATTGGACAAGGATATCGTATGCTTGCTGCAGCTTTGTATCTTGATTATTCACTTAATCTCCCCGAGAAGGTTATCAATCTGCTTTTGATTCATTTTAATGTCGTATTTTTTGCCTAAAAGCTGCAAATTTTGAAGGGATGGATATTTCATGTTTCTGAGATCCGTCGCATTTACTTGAGTATGACCTGAGAAAATACGGAAATAGCTATCCAATAAGCTGCTATTCAGAAAACAAGCTAACCCCATTGCTGTTTCATAGTCAAAGCCTTGTTTTTTTATATGAAATACATTCCAACAGTTATCAAACCCGATCCATTTTGTATCAATCATATTGGGATCTATGACATTAGCAACAATTCGTCGTTTTTCTTCTTTAGAGCTGAATCGTCTGACAATCACGTAAAAGCCATTATTCGGTAGCAGCCATTTCTGTGAATCTGGTGTAACCCTAATAGCATTTGGCTTCTTATGCTCTTTTGGATATTGAAGTTGCTTATCTACGAAATGATGTGGGTAAAATAATGGAACAGCTCCATCTTGAGGCGATTGTTCTAAGAACTCTTTCATTCTGTGAGACACAATTGGTCCTGTGCTTACAGATATTCCCAATTCATTTAATGAAACGGCAAAAAACGTATTATTTTCTTCTTGAGGCTGCCCGTTCGTAGCAATGCGGATAAATAGTTCTGGATCATTAGGTTTAATGACTTCAACAAAAGGGACGGTTTTGCTTTGGTAGTCACGGAAGGTCTGGTCATTAGATTGAGAAATTTGAACGTCTGACTGCTGTTTACCTTTAATCAGTTTAATGATGATATTTTCTTGTAAAACATCATCATCTTTAAAAGCCATGTCTCTACTTTCGAAGATATGAATGTGTTCTATAGAACACTCCTTCAAAATTAATTCTCTGAATGGCTTGTAATAAGGACCATTGCAAAATGATCTTGGAATAATCGCTACAATTTGCCCATCTTGTTCCATGAGTTGAATTGTTAATGCAACAAATGCTGAATAAAGATTAACGGTTTCAATTCCAACCTTTCTCAACTCTTTCCGATGTTCTGAATTGCTATTAATTTTTTTATATGGAGGGTTAATAATTGCATGAGTGTATCGCTCTCCTTTGTCAGAAGATATATTTTCAACAGCCCCTAAAATGAAGTCCTGAGCATAGATAGAAAAGTTAATATCTATAGCATGCATGTTAACTTCTAATTGTTCTCGCATGATGGGATCAATTTCCCAGAGATCTACTAACTTAATATTTTTAAGTTTTTTTGCAGCAGAAATGGTCAATGATCCTATGCCTGCTCCACAATCTAGAAGTTTTATCTTTTTTTTGTGATCGTCGAATAGGCTTGCCATATATTCAGCAATAACACTAGGCGTCATGAATTGCCCAAGTTCAGATTTTTTCTTGGGATTTAGCTTAGCATTCGTAGTCTTTCTTATGTGTTCGACAGTCATAAGATTCATGGTTTGTATTGCTGACCTAGTGAAACAAAAGTATCGTAAGTATAAACGGAAAAAGATGCTTATTTTTGATAGCTGTTTGATCTAGTTTTAAGTGCTATAAAATCCGTCATTCAATCAATTTTTTATAAACCTGATTTATAAATATCTGGGCAATAAAAAACCCCGGCATCCTGCCGGGGTTTCTCATATTCGGTTCTAGGTATAACGTCCTGTTGTACCTCACGATCCTTGCGTTAGAACATAAACATCCATTTTACGTTCCGGAACTTCCTGTTCCTGATGGACTAATCATATGAATTTTCAAGTATGTGAACTAGTAGTCATAGACTTGAATTAATGTGAGAAAATGCTTACAAAGATGATTAAAAACTGTCCCAGGTTTATCCGCAGAAATTGGGGATAATTTCATATCCTGAAAGCTTGATAACCGGGCAAAAATGCCAAAATTGAGCGTTTTTTAGCCGATTTTATTGGCTAAAAGTTACATATTTGCTTAAAAAACACACGAGTTGTTAAAACGTGTGTTTTTTGATCTTTTTGGTTTTGGGTTTTTGGGTTTAAGTGTATGATAAATAATAATATTTAAAAATTCATTTCGTATAAGCGCCATTATGTTAAATGGACCGTGATTTGGTGGAAAAATAAAATATTTTTTAGTGCGTTTTAAGCGACATTTTAAGTCGTTAATGTGATGTTAAAAACGAAACTTTCATATAATATTCAATACAAATATATACTTGATAAGAGAAAGAGAAAAAATATGCCATTACCAATCGTTTTGTGGGGAGCTGCTGCAGCTTTAGGAGCAACAGGTGTTTTTAAAGGTGCTAAGGCTGTAGGTAATATGAAAGAGGCTAAATCAATTGGAGAAAATGCACAGTCTATTTATGATGAAGCCCTTGAGCATTTAGAACATCAAAAGGAAGAAACTAATACTAAATTAGAAGAACTAGGTCGCCTTAAGCTAAGTATATTCACACATCAAATTAAACATACTATTGATGTGATAAAAAAGTCTAAAAATGCGGGTGGTAAGTTAGAAAATTTTGAATCCTCTATTTCTATTGAAGAAATTAAGGCTATGGAAGCTATGGTTCTTAACTCCTTAAAATTAGAAGCGGGCTTACTGTCTGGAACTGCTGGAGGAGCACTAGCTGGTTTTGGTGCATATAGTAGTGTTGGGTTATTAGCTTCTGCTTCTACCGGAACTGCGATTTCAAGCCTTTCAGGTGTAGCTGCGACTAATGCAACATTAGCTTGGCTTGGTGGTGGTTCTATTGCGAGTGGTGGATTTGGAATGGCTGGAGGAATGATAGCACTTGGAGGGATTGTAGCAGGTCCAGCTTTGGCTATTGGTGGGTTTATGCTTGCTAGTAAAGCTGAAGAAGCATTAACAAAAGCTATGAGTTATTCAGCTCAGGTTGATAAAGCAATTTCAGAAATAAAAATGATCGAAACAGTTTTAGATGGTATTCAGAAAAATGCTGATGAAGTTATTTATACTTTAAATGAATTAGTTCAAAGATTCGAATCTATGAAAGTTGATGATGATTCAGATCCACAAGCATTTAAACAAATGATTGCAAATACTAAAATTTTAAAAGATTTGTTGGACTGCAAAATCATAGATGATGAAGGATCCCCTATAAAAAATATTAAACATACTTGCCAGGGATTTTTAACAATTTAAGAACGAGCATACATTATGGCTAAACAAGAGCTTATCAAAGCCGCTAAGAATCTGAAAAACGTTAATGTAATTCCTAAGCCATCACCAGATATGGCTTTTCAAGCATTTAAGATGCTCGCGGATGCACATCATGAATATAGGATGACTGTTCAGGCTGAAACAACAAAACGAGAAGCAATACATGCTTGGAGAGACGTTAATGTCGGAAAAATTGAACAGCAAACAGAGTTTTTAAAAGCATATTTAGCTGAGACCTTTAAGGAAAGACGCCATTCAATTGATGAGATGTTTGAACGCTTAGATCAAGGTATTGAAGCTGGAAACATGGATCTAGTTAATATTGCAATGGAAAGTATTACGACGATTGTTAAATCTTCTCCTTTAAAAGAAGCTGAAAAGATAATTCAAGCGCTTAATGATCCGAATATAGAAAAAATTGAGTTTTAAATGCAGAAACCATTTCCCTGTACTCAATGTGGCTGTTGTTGTAAGCAAGTATTTAGGTCTGAATTAACAGCTTATTTAGATAAAGGCAATGGGAGCTGCAAATACTTGTCTAGTGACAATACTTGCTCAATTTATGAAGAACGACCTGATATTTGCCGGGTTGATCTTCAATATAAAGTATTTTTTTCATCGAAAATGACTTGGAATCAGTTTATTCAAGTGAATGTAGATGCATGTAAAAACTTACAAAGAGAAGTTAATAATGGAGTTTAAAAATGTCAGATAAAGAGTTTGAAGCAGCGAAAGCTGAAATTTCAGTCATAGCTATGAAGGTACATGAAGCAGGTAAAATTATTGTTGCTGATGGGAAACCTATCAATAAATATTGGATTGAAGATTTTGGAGACGGTGTTACAAAATCTTGGGAAAAATGTACAATTAAATACAGAGTGAAGGATGCATATAGTTACTCAGAGTGGCTAAATATAACATTGGAGGATGGTACTGTTATTTTAGATACAAGTTATTATATAAGTGGAAGCGGTAATTATGACTTTAATGTATCCACCTTCCGTAATGGAGCATGGGTTGAACGTTTCATTACTTACTCTACAGAAGGTATTATTGCGGAACAAGAACGACAAAAAAAAGCTGAGCTAGAACAGAAATTAAAGCCTTTTTCAGAGATTGATTTTTAAATTTCTCTAGAATTAACATAATACACCTTATACGAAATCAAAAATGGGAGCCTTTAGCTCCCATTTTTACTACATTTTTTAAAATTTTAGGCATGTTGTACTGTGAGTTTTAAGCCTAAAGCATTCACTACACGATTAATCGTATCAAAACGTGGTGCTGAATCCTGACGTAGGGCTTTGTAGAGTGCTTCACGCCCAATCCCTGCTTCTTTAGCGATTTGAGTCATACCACGAGCTTTAGCAATTACGCCAAGAGCATGAGCTAATTCAGCTGGATCATTGTCTTCAAGAACCATGTTGAGATACATCACAATGTCTTCTTCTGTTTTGAGTGACTCAGCCATATCAAAACTTGGTAAATCAGCGACTTTAACCATTTTAATCCTCCAATGTTTTCGATAGTTTGACTGCACGATCGATGTCTTGTTGTTGAGTCGATTTATCTCCTCCACCAAGCATTACAATCACTACGTCACCATGTTGGATGTAATACATCCTCCATCCAGAACCGAAGAATTCTCTCATTTCCCAAACGCCATCTTGGAGAGGTTTAATGTCTCCCCAGTTTCCACGTTGAACCTTATCTAATCGACGATTCAGGCGGATACGGGTCATATTGTCTTTAATGCCATCCAACCATTCATCAAATTCTGGCAGACGTTTAATTTCAATCATGAGGATTCCTTCTCTTCTCACCACATTGTATTCGATCGAATACAATGTGCAAGTAATTTATACGGACATCCATTAATTTCGTATAAGCGCCATTATGTTAAATATGGGGATATCATGTAAGAAAAGAGTTGGTTTAGATAAGGTCAAGGTTAAAACAATATTTCTCGTAACATCGCTAATTCAGCATCATGACCATTTAAATTTTTATATTTTCTTTTTTGAATGTTTAAATGACGATTAGCAGGATGAGTCAAAGCGACAATATTTGAAATTACTTGATTTTCACAAAAATGAGCATGTTTTATAATTTGTATTTCAGCTTGATCTAAATCATTAAAACTTTTTACTTTTTTCCATTGGTCTAAATCAATAGATAACTGTGCTAATAAAGGAGGGACAAAGCGACCTAAAGTTATAATGGTTTGAGGTTGTTGTATTGATATTTGATATTCTAAAAAATCTAAACATTGTTTTTTAAAGCTACTGGACTTGGAACCAGGGAAAACACCAATATTTGATTGAGAATTCATTAATCCCATATAAGCATTTGTAAAATAACAACTCGTCAAATCGATATTAGCTTCTTGGAATAGTATTCTTAAATTTTTCCATGTAGGGCAAGCTAATGACTCGCTTCCTAATGCAAGTGATTTTTTAAATCCACTGACGTTATCAAAATTATGTCCTATAACCATGATTCCACCAATTCTTATATCGGTAATGTCATTTTCATATTTCCATAAACCATCTCCACCAGGAAAAAAAGATGTTCCCTCTATTCGATCAAATAGAGGTACAACACCTTCAGGATATGTTTCATTATCGAATTCTTTTAATTTATTAAAAATTTTATCTATAGCTCTCAATTTATATTTTCCCTAAAATTAAAATAATAAACAATATAAAACATATATTTATATTGTTTATTACGAGCTTAATAATTTGCTATTTTGTCTTTTTTAAGCGGACATATAAGTTCTTATGATCACTGGTACTGGTTGGTCTTTCTTCTACATCAAAAACTTTTGTATATGATTTCACTAAATCTCCAAGTTTTTTAAAACCATATGTACGAGGGTCAAAATCAACTTGTAGAAGTTTCCACTGTGAGCCTAAAGAAGCTACAGTAATCCATTCAGTATCATGTGCATCAAAAACTTGTTTGATTTTATCTAATGGCAAATTAGAGCTAGTTTGAGACTTAGTTTGACTAGCATCTTTATTACTTGTATTAGCTATTTCTTTCTTAATAGTTGATGGTTCTTCTTTTACTTGAACTATAGGAGGTTGAGCAGGTGCTTCGTAACCAGTTAAGTTTTCAACATAAGTGAAGTGTGAACAAGCATTACGAAATGCTTCAGGAGTTTGTTTTTTCCCGAATCCATATACCGTTGCTCCTTGTTCTTTTATACGAATAGCTAAAGCAGTGAAATCGCTATCACTAGATACGATAGCAAATCCATCTATGCGATCTGTATAGAGCAAGTCCATTGCATCGATAATCATAAAACCGTCAGTAGCATTTTTCCCTGTTGTATAAGCAAATTGTTGCATTGGTTTAATAGCTAAGTTGTTAATTGCTTGCTTCCAACTACCATTTTGATTAACGAAATTTCCATATATACGTTTTACTGTTGCTTCACCGTACTTGGTTAGCTCATTTAGAATATTTTCGATATCTTTGGCTGACGCATTATCTGCATCTATCAGTACGGCTAATTTTGATGTTTTTTCTTCTGTTAAATTGAAGATTGTTTTTGATACAGCCAAAGTCTTTACCCCAAGATATTAAAATAAATGAAGATTATAGCTTTTATTGTTTAATGAGATTCTATTTTTACAAGGAAAAATAAAGATTTAGCTTATTTGAAATTAATAAGTTTCGCTAAAATTAACATAATACACGTTATACGAAGTTAAAAAATCGAGTCTAAAAACTTAATTTTTATGTATTTTTTTTAAATTAAAACCTAGGCCAGTGCCTAGGTTTTTTCATTTCGTATAACAACCATTATGTTAAATAGAGTCATATTTACCTAAAAGTATTTTCAAAATCGATAGCTATTCACTTTTTGATTTATAAAAGAGATCTAATGTATTAGATTTATCAAGATATACAATTCAATTTAAAAAAATGTATCCATTTTCAAGGTATTACCTACAGCTATTCAACCTTCATATTTACAATCAAACCAGACTGAAATAATTTGGTCATAAATTATTAATATTAAATATGTAATTTAGGTAAGTTTTTAAAATTTAATGAGAAAATAGTGAAAAAACAAATTTCTACATTAATGATTACCTTGCTTTCAGTGGGGATAGTCGCATGTAATGATGACAATAATGACAGTGTTAGTAATACACCAATTAAACAAGAAGCAACCCCTAATTCAATTCAGTTAGAGCGAATCGGTACGTATGATGCACTGGTATACGGTGCAAGCGCAGCGGAAATACCAGCTTATGATGCGGCAAGTAAGCGCTTGTTTGTAGTAAACGCACAAAAAGGTATGATTGATGTATTGGATTTAACTAATCCGAATCAACCGGTTTATCTACAATCTCTAGATGCAAAACAACATTTAGCCAACTCGGAAGTGAACAGTGTTGCAGTACATAATGGAATTGTAGCACTGGCAGTTCAAGCAGAACAGAAAACGGATCATGGCATCGTGGCTTTATTTAATGCCAAAGATGCAAGTTTTATCAGTAAAGTTGAAGTTGGGTCTTTACCAGATATGCTTACGTTCACGCCAGATGGTAAAAGAATTCTAGTTGCTAATGAGGCTGAGCCAAGTGAAGGCTATGCTATTGATCCAGAAGGCTCGATCAGCATTATTGATATTAGCGATATTAAGAATCCAAAAGCTAAAGTAGCTGGTTTTACCGCATGGAATGGTAGTAAAGCCGAACTGGTTGAGAAAGGTATTCGTATCTTTGGACCAGCTGCAACTGTTGCTCAGGATTTAGAGCCTGAATATATTACAGTGAGTACTGATGGTAAGACTGCTTGGGCAAGTTTACAAGAAAACAATGCGATTGCTGAAATCGATCTGAGTAAAGATCAAGTCATCGAAATTTTCCCAATGGGGTATAAAGACCATAGCCTTATCGAGAATGCATTAGATGCGGGTGACCGTGATAGCGGCATCAATATTAAAGCGTGGCCAGAATTAAAAGGCATGTATATGCCAGATGCGATTGCCCAATATCAGGTAGATGGTCAAACTTATTTAGTGACTGCCAATGAAGGGGATGCTCGTGAATGGCTAAAAGATGAGACTGCTTATTTCACCACGAATGATTTAAGTTCAGGCTATGCAGAAGAGATTCGGGTCAAACACTTATTCAATAGTAAAGGTTTCCGTACTAATGGTGATTATGCAGCACATTTACGTCAGATTTCTCCTGGGGTCAAAGGTGCTAAACTCAATCCAGCAATTTTTGGTGAATGTAAATTAGGTACGAAAGAGGAAGTGTGTGTAAATAACTTAATTGATGATTCTCAACTGGGCCGTTTAACCATTAGCTGGACGCAAGGCTATCAGAAAGATGCGAGTGGTCAGCCTATACTTGATGAAAATGGACTCATGACGTATAACGCGCTTTATGCATATGGTGGTCGTTCATTTAGTATTGTTGATCCTAAAACCAAATCAATTATTTGGGATTCTGGTAGTGAATTTGAACGTAAAGTAGCAGAACTGTTTCCTGAAAACTTTAATTCTAATCATGAAGAAATTGGTATAGATAACCGCAGTGATAACAAAGGACCGGAACCAGAAGGGGTTACTTTAGGTAAGATTGGTCAGAAAACTTTTGCTTTTATTGGTTTGGAGCGAGTGGGTGGAATTATGGTGTATGACATCAGTAATCCCAAAGCCCCTATATTTGTACAATATTTTAATGACCGTAGTTTTAAGCAAGAACCTTTGTTTAACTCAGCTGGTCAGCCTGTTGTAGATAAGGATGGGGTTCAAATTATGCGTGAAAAATCAGATTTAGGTCCTGAAGGCCTAGTCTTTATTGCTGCTAAAGACTCACCAAATGGCAAGCCATTACTTGTAGTAGGTAATGAAGTTAGTGGTACGACTACAGTTTATCAAATTAAAGCGATGTAAAAACCTAATAAAAAGTATTTAAGAATTGCACTCCGAAAATTGGTTATTGTATTTCAATTTGAAGAGTGTTTTTCTGAAGGATAATTATGAAAAATATTAAGTTTATCTAAAATTAACATAATACACCTTATACGAAATGCGTTATAATTATCCTTATAATTCAAAGCTGTAGTTCCTAGTTGATAGCCCGAACATCCCTGTTCGGGCTTTTTTTATGATTTTTCACGTTCCACGATTAATTCTTGAGCAATGTTCCACGAGTTTAATAAGCCCAGGTGAACAATCAGATCAGCCATATGGCTTAAAGAAGCGGCTCCAGAAGCCTCTTTTTTCAGGTTCAGCCTCTACGTGTTCAGGAACAGGAATACGCTTATTTTCTTTTTCAACCGGAGTAGTCAATCCGTCATGTTTCGTATCATTGGTGCTTGATGTTAGCTGTACTTGAGCTGCCGCTTGTGGCTGTTCTTGATCGGTAAACGCAGCCATATTGGCTTGTGGGGGCTTCATTTCAATGAGTGTAAGAAGCGTATCGATACGAGCATTCGCTTTGGCTTCCCTATCTTCGGCTTTCTCTAATTGTTTTTTCAAGAAATCGATTTGATTCTTAAGTTCTATAACTGTTTTATCTGTGTATTCAGATGTATTTTGATTTTGTATTGAAGACGTATCGATACGTTTTACTTGTTTTGATCCAAATGGTTCCCCATAAACCCTAAGTAATTCTGAAAAGTCGATAGCACCGTCATGATCACGGCTTAATATACCGTTTTTTATATCTTTATAAATTGTAGCTCGAGATTTTTTATATAGTGTTGCTGCATCACTAACACTGTATTTTGTACTTGTTTTCATGGTGTATTACTGTGTATTTACGATACGTATTGGAGAATACAATAAGTGTATTCTCCAATACACTCAAGGTTTGAAGCCTAAGTTTCTTAGATTTGGTAAAAATTGCTTTTGCTGTATTGGATCTCTGAGCATTTCTTTGATTTTGACAGCGAGAGATTCATAACTTTCACCTCCTACAGCTAAATTAGAAAGTTCAGGTAATCGAGACAGCTGGTTGCCAAACATGTTGATTTGGGAATCTGTAAGCTTGTAGAACTTATCGGTATTATCTTGAGATAAATTCCTTTGTTGCTTAGTTTTTCTTTGAGTTATTTCAAATGAAAATCCTGAAATTTTCACTCCTTTTTTATGCTTATTAACTTTAACTTTAATATCTGTAAATTTATTAATTTGCTGAATAGCGATATTTAACACATTCGTATTAAAGTTACTCATCGTCTTGTATTCGGTAACACCTAATCCAAGTTTATTTCTGAAATCGTCTAGTTCGTAGATTGGAGTTTTATTGGTCAAGCGCCATGAAATAATGAGTTCGTATAAGCGGATTGCGTATTTACTCGTTAATTTAGCGATTTGATCTATATCATATGATGTGAAACGTTGTTCTAGTGCTGAAATCAGAGGAATTACATCCTCTGTAAACGCTATTCCGACCGTTGCATTATCTTCATCATACTCAGCTTTCCAACACCATCTAATGTTAATTCTCTTTCTTGAATTAGGAGAAGTTAATTTAATTTCAGAATCATAAATTCCTTTGATACCTTCAGCCAATGCACGATATGCAACACTACGATCTACACTAAATTGTTGGATGTATTCAGAAGCATGTATATAGAAAACATCAGATGGAGACAGTTCTGCTTTCTTTTTTCGTGCAGCAATAATGCATAGAAGTAATAATCTTTGTTCAACAACACCTAAATTATAAGATGCATTGATCAAGTCATTTGATTTAACAACTAAATCGCCCATGGGATAACCTTTATCAATAGATTTTTTCATTTTTTTATCCATAGGCAAGTTAAATCTAATCATGGATTAGCCCATTTTTTAAGGCGACAGCCTTAAAAACTCTAATATATTTATGGACATAATCTACCCTTATTTATTTTGAATAGCAATATATAAAACCTATTTAAACTAGGTTTTAATTAAGCCTAGTTTATTGCTGCATAAACCTATTCTAATTGCTGCATAAACCTATTCTAATTGCTGCATAAACCTATTCTAATTGCTGCATAAACCTATTCAAATCAATATGTAAGTAATTGATTAATATTATTTAATTAGGATCTAAAAGTATTTAAAAGTATTTAAAATAATTAAAAACCAAGGAATGAAAAATTGCCCTTGGTTTTCGCTACGCTCAAACTCTATTGAATCTCGCTTTCGCTCGATTCTAGGGGCAATTTTTTGGTTAATATTTTCATGACTTTTAGAAAAAGCAAAAGCAACTCGGAATTCGCTTCGCTCATAGTTCTTTTTTGCTCGCTACGCTCGGTCTAGGCTCAAATTTTTGCAAGTGATCTATGCTCTTTTAGGCTTCACAGCCTAAAAAAGCCGTTTTTCAAGAAGTCGAGGCGCGAATTTTAGAAGTTCGCTCGTAGACACTCGCTCTGTAATGATTGATATGACTTAATAATATTTATTCGAACGAGAAAAACCGCCTGACTTAATCAGGCGGTTTTTTATGTGACACTCAAATGTTAGTTGAAGTGTTAATTCGGGATAAACCATTAAAAACAGACTGTCTTTTGACGATCTACCTTTTTAAACTAATTCCTTTTTTGAGCTACCAACTCAGAAGTGTGCTACCCACACACAGATATTTTCCAATTTTTCCGCTAAAACTCGGCACCAGCTTTCATTTTCTCATTTACACGCTTACGTTTTTATTCGCTCGAATGTCCATGCTACCTCTATCTTTTCAATAGAGCCTTACTCACCTGTTCTCCCAGCTGCTTTCACTTGATTTTATGGCAGTTCAAGACTGTTTTATTACAAGTTCCTTACCTTAAATCATTTATCTGAAAGCTACCAACAATCAGTAATTTAAAAATTCGGAGCAACCTTCCCACATTAGAAACTTGATTCAAATTTATGACTAATTTCCCTGCAAACTACTTGCTCACATCTCTTCGTTGTTACTTGCCCTGCCAATTGACCAGCTTTTCGGGGAGTTGTTCCAAGATCCCGATTACGCTTTGAGCTAAGATGCTTTGGGTTTTACTATCCATAAATCTTTACTGCTTAGCAATGATCGTAACCACTTCATTGCCGGTACAGGCTTGAGCTATTCGACCGACCTCACTTATAGATTATAAAAATCATTTCATGAGTGCCTGATATTCATGAGAACGTGTGTTCTCCAATATCCGAGAGTTTTTCCCTCTCTTGATCGCCCACCTGAGCAGATCCCATTAACAGCTATTTTTTCACTGTTAAAAGGACAGACCCTTTCAGTCTGGTACTGCTTACCAAGTTCCGGGGTTCATCAATCACTTTAAGTACTAAAAGTGATTGATATAGTACGACCTAAATATCAGACCTTACATCCGCATCACTGCGGTTCCCATTTCTGTGTCGCCCAACAACAAAAAAGATTCTTGTTTGGATTGAGTAGAATCGGGTATCGCACCCCGAAGCCCTCTTCGTAGCCGCGCCAGCCACCGTTAAGCAGCACGCAGCTTCGCCAAAAGACTTTGGTAGAGTCTTTTTTAGAGGAAAAATGGAAAATAGCATCGTCAGGGCGGTAAGTCCTGACGTGAAAAAACGCACAGAGCTTCGCTGACAAATGCAAAAATTTATCTTGGGATAGATATGTACTGACATATCTGGCATCGTATGTGATCTTTGAAGATCAGATGCTTATTCATGAGGTTACTCCGATTAACGCTCGGATGACGTCTTGATTGGCCCGTAAAAATAGCGGGTACTCCAATTTCGATTACTCAAATATACACAAAAAAATCAGCTAAGCAAATTAACAAGGAACAACCATAGATCAGATGACTATTACTGATCAAGTAAGAGCAAGCTACGCTTGCTTTTTACATATGAATTGACATCTAAGCTTTTATTTTCAATACTTCCGATAGGATCGTATAAAAGATAATGAGATGATTTATTACAACGTAAAAACTGAATCTTATTTAGCTGATATTTTGGCCCGTGTTGGCTATGGTGCAGAGTTCTATTTGCATCTTGAAATAGAACAATCGAAAGCTGAATCGCTCATAGAGAAATGGTCACAAAGATATAACCTGAATCAGTCTGCATCTCTCAGAAATCAGCGCTTGAATCGTGGGATCTGGGCATTGGATTTAGTCGTGCTGCAAAATCGGACGTTATTTAACGAAAATCGGATAAAGCTGTGTCTGCTGGTCACGCCAGCAAAGCTGGAGCGGTTCGATTTTACATCGCAGAATAATGTGAATCATTTCGATCGATCTAAGCATGCGTCTGCTGTGATCAATGAGCAGTACGCAAAAGATTTGGCTCAATGTGAAAGTTTTTATTCGATTCATGATCGAAAAAAGCGGCTTATTTTTACCTCGAAACATAGTTATCAGCCTAGGACCAATCAATCAGATGTGCAGCCAGATCCTAAAATAAGCGTTTTAAGCGTTTATGAGCTTGTATTATTGCCATACTCAATAGAGGAGCGAAAAAAAGCAAATAAGGGGCAAAGAGCGCAAAATGGAGCTACTTTTGATAAGACTTTAAGCTTTACATGGCGATTGCATCAGGAATATCTCGATTTTAAAGAAAAGAGTCTAAAAAGAGCATTTACTAAAGCTCAAAAAATTAAAGGACGAAAGCCAGTAATATCAAAATCTGAACTGTTACTCAAATTGAAGCAGGCTCTTGCCCAAGAAACGAATTTTTTATCAAAATTGGCGGGGTTCCGTGGTGTGAGGAAACAAGTTTTTGAATTAAATAAAACGATGTTTTCATTAAGTCATAAGTTTTTAGATTTGCCACTGTCTGTCGTTGGTGTGGAACTACGAATACCGGCATATATCTGGAAGCAAAAAAGACTCGTTTCTAGTTTTGAAGAGATGAAAGAATTTCATAATATTTATAAATGAAAAGAGCTGTTTTACTGAAATAGATTCCACTTGTTCGTGAGTTTTTTTTTTAAGTATCAAATTAACTAAAAAATACCCTTTGCTAAAATAGAACATAAGTAATTGATATATAATAATATATGTAAATTGTTTTGATGGATTACATGGGTTTTTTTTCAAGGTTTTGATGGATTACATGGGTTTTTTTGAGGGCTTTTTACTGAATTAGTTTTCCACTCTATAAGAAATAATCAATATAAATCAATGTGTTATAAAATTAATAAAAAAGTGTTCTTGAGGAAATCCTCATTTTGGTCAACATTCAGTTTAAGGTACGCCAAGGGTTTTTTTTAAATAAGATAATGATTTAATTATAAAAATATATTTATAGGTGTTAACCAATTAAAATTTCGTATAAGAGATTTTATGTTAAATACGATATTGAAAATGCCTGTAGTTTAGGCATTTTCAATTCATATACTATTAATCTTAACCATAATCAGGGAAATTATCTCCAAAAACTTCTTTCCACTTATTTATAGATTTTTCCATTTTCTGATCATTCTCGAGCTGTCTAGCTTCATTCGAAAGTTGAGCAAATTTTTTAAATTTTTCACTCAATGAATACCTATCATAGTAGTCGAAATCATTGATATTAGTTTGAATATTTTTTGGATCAGCCACAGTATTAAGAATACTATTTGCTAAGTAGTTAAAAACATTCTCTAGTTCTAAGTCAACATACTTTGAACATGCATCATTCGATTTACTTTCATAGTAGTACAAGATCATAGCTTCTAATAAATACGATCCGATGTTTATTCTTTTTTCTTGTTTCCAGTACTTCAATATGCGAATTACATTCAAAACATTACCAGATTGATTTTGATTGACGGTTGATAACCTATCTCGATCAAGTCTAGGATCAGTTTTTTTCCAGCCTCCATTTCTATTAGGAATTAAATAATAAGTCTTCCCAAATATATCTGGCTTTGTGAAAAAACATGGAACAATATCGAAATTCCATGAATAGCTGACTAATTTTAGAGTCGCTGCTTCTCCATCTCTTTTTATCTCTGCTGAGGAATACTGGCTAATATTTCCTAATTCAGTTTTGAAAGCATTGGTAATTCTTGTAGAGCTTAAATAAGACGAATTTCTAGTATCTGCATAGTTTTTTAATTTACCTGTATAATTATCAGGAAAACAGAGACTTATATCATCCCAAGAATTCTCAGAGTAATAGCATCCATCAGCACTAATTCCAACCATTAAATCAATATCATCAAGAGGTCTCGTTTTTGTCTTTCTTGCAAATGAACCAAAAGCAATGTTTATATCGGGATATAAAATAGGGAAATTTAAATTTTTATCAGGAAATTTAGAAATTTGTTCTAGTAGCCAATCTCGACTAGATCTAGCATTAATTGATGTACTTGAATCTAAATTAACAATATCTTTTTGAAAAGTGTTGAAAGCACTTGTAACTGTTGTTGCCATATTTATCCTAATTCTCAAGTTCATCCTATAGATTAGGTTTAATTTTTAGATTTAAAGTATTAATTTTAATTAAATAAACATAAAAAAATCTTTATCAAAATTTAAATAAAACTTTGATAAAGATTTTATATAGTGGTCAAGCGGTTTTAAATATAGTATTAGGAGTGAGTATCAAGATACTGTTGCATCCGATCAGCAGATTCTTCTTCTTGATCATCCTTTCTTTTTTTATGTAACCAATTAGGAATAGGACGTGCAGACTTTCTATGATTATAAATAGCTGTTTGTAGCTGACGACATAGAGATAGGAAATCCACAGCAGGAGATGCATCGGATATAGTCATTTCTATTATATCGTCATTGATATCTCTCAAACGATCCATTTCTTTGATGGTGTCATTATGTTCAGTAATAATTTTATAGAAAAACAAGCAAATAGGTAATAATAGAAGTACAACATTTGTGATAAGGCTTCTTAATGTAAAATCATTAAAGACTCCTAATATGAACATCATTATTACAATAATGCATAGTGTTATTTTGGCGATAATAACAATATCCTTTCGTAAGGAGCTATCCCAATAAAGGTTTTGTTGTTGGCAAAACACTATGGCTTCTGGGTATTTAAAGGAAGCCGCTTTAATGGTATACCAATCCACAAAACCTGTATAATTTGGATTCTTCTTAATAAATTTTTTACTTTTATTAAGAATTAACCCAGTATCTGGCTTGCTGCCAACATTTATACTATCCCATGGTAGCCCAAAAACATCCGTATCGAATTTTTCTTGTATTTTTGCAGCATCTTCCTTCAATTTTTTTAGAAAATTACTATGTAATTCAACATAGATTGTTGTGATTACCCCTATACAAGCAGAAATATATCCGATATCTTTTTTCTCAAAATTAAGTAAATTTGAGAAAAAGTCATTATTCATAGCGAAAGTAATAAATGAAACAACGATTGGTAGAACGACACCAACTATCGCTATAAAAATCATCCAAAACTTTATATCAGAGTACATTTGTCGTTGAGCTTGAAGTTTTTTAATGTTTTCTGGTTTATTTTGTCGCTGAGATATAGTCATATTTTTACTCAATAACATTAAATTTTTTTAATGTCGTTTTATCTTTTAAATACTACTTAATCTAGAATAGATTAGTAAGGCCCCATAAATCTTGAGCCATTGAAGTGAATCATGTGAGATGGATTATCTGCTATCCACACTTCAGTTTCCCATGCAATAACACTGCTATATTTCGCATAAGTCTTGGTATCAGGAAAAGCCGAGACAAAAACTAAACCTGCTGTACAGCGTTGGAATAATGTATTTAATTCCCCATATCTTTTATGGTCTACAGGTCCATGACTGGTAACAGCTTCAATTAAAAATAGCCAATTTTTCTCAGGATTGTAGATAACAACATCTGGTAGTTTACCATGGTTGTCTAATTGAACACCTAAAGATGCTAGTAGATCAACATCAAAGAACCCATGTTTGTTACCTGTATCACCTGCATAAACTAATACTCCTCCAGGAACATATCGAGCACCAAAATCGGTGACAATATCCTTGATGAGCTGAGAATGGTCACCTGCTGAAAGTAGAATAGTTTGACCATCTGTTAATTGTAATGGGATCATATTCATTTCACGCTCTCGTGCATACATTTGAGCAAGAGTTTGTCTTTGCTGCAGGTAATTTTGTAGCATGATTGCATATTGCTCTGTTCCATAAGTTTGAAGAACTTGAAGCAAATTGGATTCAATTTGGTACACAGCTTTAGGGCTATTAACTGGTCTATCAGGTTTATCAGGGTTATAAAGACAAATTCCTGCTTCAATAAACTGGTGCATCGATTGTCTACGGAATGTCTCTCGTGTATTTGGAGCGTATTCTCTTTGATAGTGCTCTCGTGACCAGCTCATAATAGGTGTAATACCTACTAAAGGGTTACTTGCTTGGTTCCATAATTTTTCAGGTGTCATATCAAGTAAACAGAGTAGACAGAGAGCAGTACGTTCATTAAGTTGTTGGCGCGGCATGCCTAATTGGACAAGGATATCGTATGCTTGCTGCAGCTTTGTATCTTGATTATTCACTTAATCTCCCCGAGAAGGTTATCAATCTGCTTTTGATTCATTTTAATGTCGTATTTTTTGCCTAAAAGCTGCAAATTTTGAAGGGATGGATATTTCATGTTTCTGAGATCCGTCGCATTTACTTGAGTATGACCTGAGAAAATACGGAAATAGCTATCCAATAAGCTGCTATTCAGAAAACAAGCTAACCCCATTGCTGTTTCATAGTCAAAGCCTTGTTTTTTTATATGAAATACATTCCAACAGTTATCAAACCCGATCCATTTTGTATCAATCATATTGGGATCTATGACATTAGCAACAATTCGTCGTTTTTCTTCTTTAGAGCTGAATCGTCTGACAATCACGTAAAAGCCATTATTCGGTAGCAGCCATTTCTGTGAATCTGGTGTAACCCTAATAGCATTTGGCTTCTTATGCTCTTTTGGATATTGAAGTTGCTTATCTACGAAATGATGTGGGTAAAATAATGGAACAGCTCCATCTTGAGGCGATTGTTCTAAGAACTCTTTCATTCTGTGAGACACAATTGGTCCTGTGCTTACAGATATTCCCAATTCATTTAATGAAACGGCAAAAAACGTATTATTTTCTTCTTGAGGCTGCCCGTTCGTAGCAATGCGGATAAATAGTTCTGGATCATTAGGTTTAATGACTTCAACAAAAGGGACGGTTTTGCTTTGGTAGTCACGGAAGGTCTGGTCATTAGATTGAGAAATTTGAACGTCTGACTGCTGTTTACCTTTAATCAGTTTAATGATGATATTTTCTTGTAAAACATCATCATCTTTAAAAGCCATGTCTCTACTTTCGAAGATATGAATGTGTTCTATAGAACACTCCTTCAAAATTAATTCTCTGAATGGCTTGTAATAAGGACCATTGCAAAATGATCTTGGAATAATCGCTACAATTTGCCCATCTTGTTCCATGAGTTGAATTGTTAATGCAACAAATGCTGAATAAAGATTAACGGTTTCAATTCCAACCTTTCTCAACTCTTTCCGATGTTCTGAATTGCTATTAATTTTTTTATATGGAGGGTTAATAATTGCATGAGTGTATCGCTCTCCTTTGTCAGAAGATATATTTTCAACAGCCCCTAAAATGAAGTCCTGAGCATAGATAGAAAAGTTAATATCTATAGCATGCATGTTAACTTCTAATTGTTCTCGCATGATGGGATCAATTTCCCAGAGATCTACTAACTTAATATTTTTAAGTTTTTTTGCAGCAGAAATGGTCAATGATCCTATGCCTGCTCCACAATCTAGAAGTTTTATCTTTTTTTTGTGATCGTCGAATAGGCTTGCCATATATTCAGCAATAACACTAGGCGTCATGAATTGCCCAAGTTCAGATTTTTTCTTGGGATTTAGCTTAGCATTCGTAGTCTTTCTTATGTGTTCGACAGTCATAAGATTCATGGTTTGTATTGCTGACCTAGTGAAACAAAAGTATCGTAAGTATAAACGGAAAAAGATGCTTATTTTTGATAGCTGTTTGATCTAGTTTTAAGTGCTATAAAATCCGTCATTCAATCAATTTTTTATAAACCTGATTTATAAATATCTGGGCAATAAAAAACCCCGGCATCCTGCCGGGGTTTCTCATATTCGGTTCTAGGTATAAC
>JAEAMF010000964.1_pt1 | contig 25783 bp, 21 predicted proteins | sample 8958721 | NCBI WGS metagenome assembly JAEAMF01 (sample SAMN16933255, study PRJNA681124) | bioreactor sludge metagenome | isolation source: anaerobic bioreactor treating anionic surfactant - SDBS | place: India: Bengaluru | collected 2019-02-28 | reverse complement strand
ACGAGGACGCCCTTGCGGGCAAGCGCCCACCGGTCAATCTCGAGCATCTGCCCAGAGGGCACGCGATCGGTTTCCGGATCAAAATGCGGGTGTCTGGCATCCTGCTGATTGCTCAGGTTTCCGAGCATAAACCGGCACGTGTTGCGGATCTTTCGATACGCCTCGCCGAGCCGGTTGAGCAGTTCGTCGAAAATGCGCACATCTTCGACGTAGTTCACGGAGCTTACCAGGAGGCGCGCGATTTCCGCGCCGCGCGCAGTGACCAGATCGTTGGGATCGATCCCGATTCCTTTGGACTTCGACATGGCCTTGCCTTCTTCGTCAAGGGTCCAGCCATGCGTTATTGCCGTCCTGAAGGGGGATTGGCCGCGCAATGCCACGGCGATGAGCAGAGAACTCTGGAACCATCCGCGATACTGGTCGCCTCCCTCGATATAAACATCCGAAGGCCAGGGAAGGTCCTTGCGATATCCCAGTGCTGCCAGATGGCTGCTGCCGGAATCGAACCAGACATCCAGAATATCGAATTCCTGGTTAAATGCCTTGCCGCCGCAGGGACATGCAGTTCCTTCGGGCAGCAACTCCAGGGGCGTATGCGCGTACCAGGCGTCCGCCCCTTCCCTGGCGAAGATGGATGCGACATGATTTATTATCTTCTTGCTCAGCAGCACTCGTCCGCAGGCTTTGCAGTAAAAAGCGATGATCGGCACGCCCCAGGCGCGCTGACGCGAGATGCACCAGTCGGGCCGCTCGCGCACCATGTTGCTGATGCGTTCCTCACCCCACGCCGGGATCCAGCGGACCTTTTTGATCGCCTCGAGCGCTTGTTCGCGAAAACCGTTTTTGTCCATGGCAATGAACCATTGCGGCGTAGCACGAAAGATGATTGGGTTATCGCAACGCCAGCAATGGGGATACTCGTGGCTGAAATTTTCCGTATGGAGCAGCACGCCGGTTTCCTTCATGTATTCGACAATGGCCGGATTCGCATCGAAAACCGCCCGGCCTCCAAATAGCTCCACATTTTTCAGAAAGCAGCCATCGTCGTCAACGGGACAAAGGATATCGAGTCCGTAGTCCATGCCGGTCACATAATCGTCACGGCCGTGCCCGGGCGCCGTGTGAACGCAGCCGGTGCCCGCATCAAGAGTCACATAGGGGGCAAGCACAAATAACGATTCGCGATCGATGAAAGGATGCCGGGCTTTTCGTCTGTCGAGTAGTTTGCCTGAGAACCGGGCAACTTCCTGAAGCTCGCCCCAGCCGCATTTCTCGGACACAGCCTTGAGCAGTTCTGTGGCGACGATGTACCCCTTGCCGTTGACGCGCACGGCCGAATACTGGTAGTCGGGATGGAATGCAATTGCCAGGTTTGCGGGGAGCGTCCACGGAGTGGTTGTCCATATCACAACTGACCAGTCTTTGCCGCCAAGATTCGGATCGATATCCGAAAGATCCGACTCCACGGGGAATGCCACGTAAATCGAGGGGCTGACGTGGTTCTTGTATTCGACCTCGGCCTCCGCCAGCGCGGTTTTGCAGGAGAAACACCAGTGGACAGGCTTGAGCCCTTTGTAAACCAGCCCCTGATCCACGCAGTCGCCAAAAGCGCGGGCGATCTCAGCTTCATACTGATAGCTCATGGTCAAATAGGGATCGGCCCACTCGCCGAAAACTTCCAGGCGTTTGAATCTCTGGCGCTGTTTTTCAACATACTCCTCTGCGTATTTGCGGCACTCCCGGCGGATAGCCTCTTTGCTCAAGTCGGCCTTGTTGCAGCCAAGCCGTTCTTCAACTTTTTTTTCGATCGGCAGTCCATGACAATCCCATCCGGGCACGTAGGGGGCATCGAAGCCCATCATGGTGCGCGACTTCACGATTATGTCCTTGAGGATCTTGTTAATGGCATGTCCCATGTGAATGTCGCCGTTGGCGTAGGGAGGGCCATCGTGAAGGACATAAGCCGGACATCCGGCGCGCGCTCGGCGGATCCTGGAATATACGTCTATTTTTTCCCAGTGCCGCAGCATTTCCGGTTCGCGCTGCGGAAGGTTCGCTTTCATGCTGAATGAGGTTTTTGGCAGATTAAGAGTATTCTTTATGTCGATTGTCACAGCCTGATTGTCTCCTGAAAAATTAATTAATATATCACGGAAATCGGTGTCAGGTTAGAATTTCCCCAATATCGGCGTGGCGAGTCCGCGGCGATTTCGATCGCGGCGCAAAGAGTTCAAATTCCAGCCCGACGCTAATTTTCCCTGCTTGTATCCCACGCCGTGATTCCTGTATCCTGCTCGCTGTATCCATTCATCGCATGGCTTTTTCCAGGGAGGGCGCCACATGCCTAATGCCGAAGAAAAACCGAAATTCCGACCATATGTGTCACCAGATGTGCAAATGAGTGAATTTACCGTTAGAGCTGTAATCCTCGGTCTGCTGATGACCGGGATTCTCGGTGCCGCCAACGCCTATCTTGGATTGAAGGCAGGAATGACCATAGCGGCGACCTATCCGGCCGCGGTTCTCAGCATGTCCCTGCTGCGGCTTATGAGAGGATCCCTGCTGGAAGAAAACATGGCCCGAACGATCGGATCCATCGGCGAATCCGTGGCTGCCGGAGCATGCTTTACGATTCCCGCCTTCGTCCTCGCCGGATTGTGGCCGGGACTCGGAATGGAATACTACTGGCAGTCGGTTGCGATGATGGTGATCGGGGGATTGCTCGGCATACTGTTCGTTACGCTGCTGCGGCGGGTCATGGTAGAAGACAAGGAGCTTCCGTTTCCGGAATCGGTGGCGGCCGCGGAAATACACAAGGCGGGTCAGCAGAGCGCAAAAGCCGCAAAAATTCTCTTTGCCAATATGGGATTCGGCGCCCTGGTTTATGCGCTCGCACAGTTGAACGTCTTCCAATACGTCAAAACATTCACCGTCAATATCGGAGCGGTCGGCAAAAACCTTCTGCTGCGAACAAGCACAAATCCCAGTGTCGCAAATCTGACGACGGGAGGCGTGAGCACCTTCAGTTCGCCTGCGGTCAGCCCGGCATACCTAGGAGTCGGCTATATTATCGGCCCCAACCTGGCGGCGTTGAACTTCGCGGGCGGCGTCCTGGCCTGGGGTTTGATGGTTCCGCTGCTCACTTACCTTCTGGGGCCCCAGCTGCAGAGCTCGCTTCAGGAGGGGAAGATCGGATGGGACACGCTCGCGGGTGCCGTCTATTTTTCCGTTGTCCGCCCCATCGCCGTCGGCGGCATGCTGGTCGGCGCCGGATACACCCTGTTCCGCATGCGCAAGCAGCTTGCAGTCGGAATGGCGCGCGCTATCAGCGATCTGAAAAAATCCGCCGAAGCTCATCAGGCATCCGACCGGACGGAACGCGACTTGAACGCAAAAGCGGTTTTTCTGAGCATCGGGCTGGTGTTCCTGGCAATGATCGGCCTCTATTACTTCTTCATCGCGGGCGCGGGCAATTTATCCGGATCCACGATCTGGGCCGGCGCCATAACGGCCGCTTTCGTCATGCTGATCCTCGGATTCTTTTTTGCAGCCGTATCCGGCAACCTGGTCGGCATGATCGGATCCTCCAATAATCCCGTCTCGGGTCTCACTCTCTGCACCCTCGTGGTCGCGGCCCTTTTAATGGTAGCCATGGGCGTCGCAGGAATCAGCGGAGTGGCCGCGGTCCTTGGAGTGGCGGCTATCGTGTGCGTTTCTTCAGCGGTCGCCGGCGAAATGCTGCAGGACTTAAAGGTCGGCCACATCCTCGGCGGCACCCCTTCGCGAATGCAGATCGGCGACATCCTCGGCATTATCGTCGCCTCGCTGGTCCTCTTTTTCCCGATCATGGCCCTGGACAAAGCGTATCATTTCGGCAGCCCGGATCTGTCGGCGCCCCAGGCCGGACTGATGGCAATGCTTGCTCAGGGAATCGTGGGCGGAAGCATGGCGTGGCCGCTCGTAATTGTCGGCATTCTCATGGGCTTTGCAATGATTATGGTCAAAGTTAAAAGCCCAATGCTTTTCGCCGTCGGAATGTATCTCCCGCTGAACACCACCTTCGCGATTTTTGTGGGAGGGATCGTCCGCTGGATCACAGACAAACTCCGCGATCGTCGAGGGCTCAACGAAGCACAGAAGGCGCGGGTTGAAAACGCGGGGATACTGACCGCTTCCGGCCTGATCGCCGGCGAAGCTCTCTGCGGACTGGCAATCGCCGCCATCTGGCAGGGGCAAACGCCTGTCCTGTTTGAATCCCCGCACTGGATAGGGATGCTGATAGCCTTTCTGGTGCTCTTTTTGATCATGATCCGGGTGCCGCTGGCCAACGCCGGCAAAGCCGACGAACCGGCGCCGCCGACGGCAATTATGTGATTCGAGATTCGAGATTCGAAATTCGAGATTGAGAATCAGTAGAATCCATCCTGCGCCTGATAGTCCTTTCACGTCATCCGGCAGATTATAGAGGTGACTGTGTCGATATGAATATTGAAATCGTGCCCAAGCCGGAGCACAGACTGGTTCCCACAGATATCCTTTTCCAGACATCGTTCTGGGGCTGCGTGAAGAGGAAGCTGGGGTGGGAGGTCTCGGCGTTCGATGTCTCAACGCCCCGATTTTCGGGAGACGTCCTCGTCCTGACCAGGCGCCTGGACGACGCTACGTCGATGGTCTATATCCCCCAGGGCCCGGAGCACGGTCCGGAGCCGGAATCGTACGGCCTGTTTCTGGAGACGATGTCGGAATCAATATCCCGATACCTGGAGCCGTCGGCGGCGTTTATCCGCTACGACCTGCCTTGGTCCGATCCGTATTCGCTGGAGGACGGGGAGGTATCTTCGGATCCGCACTGTTTGCGCCGCCCGCCGGAGCGGATCCGCGAAATCCGGATGAACTTCATGACGAAAGAATGGAGGTTGCGCAAGGCTCCGTTCGATCTGACGGTAGCCGACTCATTGGTCCTCGACCTCGGCGCCGGCGAGGACGAGATCCTCGGCCGCATGAAACCCAAAACGCGGTACAACATCCGCCTGTCGGAGAGAAAGGGCGTGCGCGTCGTCGAGGCTCAGGCGTCCGCGCTGCCCGATTTTTACGATCTGTATCTGCAGACCGCGGCGCGCAACGGATTCCCCTCCTGCGACTACAGGCATTTCGCCGCGCTTTTCGAGGCCGCACCTAAGCAGCGGCACGCACCAAGGCTGTCTTTCTATCTTGCGGTATACGGGCGCGACGTGCTGGCCGGCGCCATCATTGCGGTTTCCGGGAAAAGGGCGACCTATCTGTTCGGGGCGTCCTCCAACCGCTCGCGGAACCTGATGGGCCCATACGCGGTCCAGTGGCGCGCGATCCGCGAGGCCAGGGCGCAGCGCTGCACATCCTACGACATGGGCGCCGTGTCGCCCACCGGCGACCCGGACCACCCGTTTCACGGCATGTACCGGTTTAAAACCGGATTCGGCGGCCGAACCGAACACCGGGCCGGGTCATGGGACTATCCGCTGCATCCGGACAAATATTGCAGCATCAGAAACAGCGAAATCCTTCGAAGCACGCTCGGGGCGCAGATCTAAGTTTTTCTTGAATGCCGGACGCAAGCTCATATAATGGCCGCAAACAATTCATCAAAGGATGGGAGGGACAAGCTATGAAGTTGAAGATACTGGTCATGGTAATGGTTTTGGGAATGATGTCGGCGGCGGTATGGGCGGCCGACATATCCGGGAAATGGGTGACCGAGGTCGCCGGCATGGGCGGCGGCGAACCTATGAAGATATTTTATGACTTCAAGGTGGACGGAACCAACTTGACCGGCACGACGGGACCGGAGGGGATGGAAAGTCCTTTCTCCGAAGGCAAGATTGACGGAAACAATATCAGCTTCACCGTCGCCTTCGGCGAAATGAAGATGAAAATGAAGGGAAAAGTTGTCGGAGAGGAAATCAAGCTGACGATGGAAATGGAGGGCGGCATGGGCGGTCCTGGTGGCGGCGGTCCCGGCGGTGGTCCCGGCGGCGGTGGTCCTCCCGAAATGGTCCTCAAAAGAGTTAAATAGCATTTCCAAATCAATTCCAGAATAGCCTCCAGGCAGCGCAGTGTTTGCCGGAGGCTATCTTTTTTTAAGGGGACGGGCGCATCCCCGCTGCGCTTCCGCTGTGTGCCCGATCGGGGACCGGCGCCAATACCTGAGATCCCCGAGGCGGCCGGATGCCGACGCGCGACAGGCGCAGGGGCCGCGATAGAGATTTCGTAATGGATGGCCTCTCATCCTCGACGCGCCGGAACCGGGCAGAGGGGATTATGCGGGAGTCCGGGCCGTCCCGCCCGTTTCCTAACTTTGGAAAATCAAGAAACGGGCAGAGCGGCCTGCATTTTATGCCGGAGAGATCAGGCTGTCCGGGCCGGATGGATTTTCAGGATAGGTCATGGCGAACTGCGGAACGGAAACCGGTTCGGCATGGGTTCTTCCGGGTTTATAGTTCGTGCTCGACACTACCCGGTGCTCGAGCCTCGATATTTTCCAGCTTCCGCTTGTTGTATCCCTGGCATAGGCTATTTCATAGCATCCGCCTTCGCACCATTTCAGGATTCCCTCACCCTGCAGGCGCGCCATTTGCACCAGTTGCGAATCCGGCGCCATCGGGATGCCGACCTGAATGGAATAGGGGAATTGAGCTTTGGCGGACAACCGATCCGCCGCCACCGTAATGGTTTCCGGCGCGGCCTCGAAATCCGGCGCCGGGCCGATCTTCTTTCCGGTCAAACCGGCGCGGAAATGTTCGCGATAGAGGCGCGCCACGCTTTCCCTGCCCTTAAAAATCCCGCCGTGGAACACCACGGCGGCGTCTTCCTGAAACAGGCCGGAAATCTCTTCATAGCGGCCGCCGTCGAGAAGCGTTTCATAGGTCCGGTGCAGCGTACGCAAGGCTTTCTCGTCCTCTAGCATTCCCAACCGGCGGGCCAGCTTTTCGGCTTCTGTGTTTCCGCCACCGCTTTTCGCCATGGCTGGGACACAGGCCGCCGCCACAGCCGTCATGGCCGATCCGGCTTTCCACAAAAAGGAGCGCCGCCCAGTGACGGGTTTCGATAGAAATTTCTTCATCTTAGGCTCCTTTCCCGTGAATTTTGGGGCCGTAAAATTTCCTGATATCGAAAGCCCCGATATGGCGGCCGATCGCTCCCGTCACGCCGAGATTTACGCCGGTCTGCCCTCCCATGTAATTGAATCCGCAGTCGTGCGATATCTTCGTGTTGATCAATTCGATCATCTCCGCGCCGTTGCAGGCTTCCTCATTTTGACAGAATATGTAGACGCCGTCCCGGAGTTTGACGAAGATGCAGGGGGATGCCCACTGGGCGCCCATGGCTTGCGTGTCCGTGAATATGGTCCAGGTCATCGAGTGGGGGGAAGTATATACGTGCATGGACGTCATCTGATCGCTGTACGACCACGAAAACGCGTGGCCCACAAGCTCGTCGGTGTGTTCGTGGCGCATGTAATGCGGGGCCTCGAAGCCTTCCCCTTCCGCCACTCCGAAGAGCGCGCGATAGGTTGTTTCATTTCCGTAATATTTGGTTCCCATGTGGGAGTATATGCAGGTGGTCAGCCCGTTCATGAGGTCCACGGCAATCGCGACGCTCGCGCGGGGCTTGCTGTCCTCGAGAATGTGCGCGAACCACGCCAGCTTTTCATCCGCTTCATAGGCGCGATAGTCCGCTTCATGCCACCGGGTTTCCTTTTCCTCCTTGTACCGGAGCTTGAATTTATCCGTGAACTTGTACTGCCACACGGGGCCGCCATTGTCGTAACGCAGCGTAAATTCCTTGCCGACCAGCATGTCGGTGAACGGCGTGTTGTTCCCCGTGGCATTCGCCTGAGGCGCACCCATCGGCCCACCGGCGAAGGCCTTGGTGCTCTTTAACGCCGCCTGATGCACTTCTTCGTCGGTCATGTACTGGAAATCCCTCACCGGGCGATACACCAGCCGCTGGCCTTTCCCGGGAGCCTGAGGATCGGACTTCGCCTGCACGACCATGCCTTTTTTGCCATGATCATCGAACGGTTCCAGATATGCGATCTGACCTACGACTTTGCCTGTCCCCCGGAACATGTAGTATTCCAGTTCATCTTTTTCATTGAAGCCCAGGCGTACGCCCACCTGGATTTCCGGATACAAATCCGCGACGAAGAGCGTGAAGATTCCGGAAAACTCGCATTCGGTCCGCGAATAGATGAACGTGTTGTCGTTGATCAGCACATAGTCCGACGGCGCGCAGTAGCCGAGATCGTCCACATGGCGCGTCAATTCAACAAAGTTCGAAGAGACGACCGAGGTGTATAATTCCAGCGTTTCGACGCCGTTGTCCTGCTTCCAATGCAACCCTTTGCCTGCAATCCTGTTCGTGAGGTGATGGCGGTCTTTCGACGGGGTTTGGCCGGCGGTTTCAACGTAACCGAAATAGATCTGGCGCTGCACTTCCCGCGGATCCAGGCCGACTTCCTTTCTTCCCAGAGTTACCTCTTTTTTGTCGCTGCAGAGCCAGACTTCGAATACGGTCGCGAGGTTCGTCTGGAGATCCACAATTACGTTATAGCCTTTGGGGGCGCCGGGGATCATGTGCGAGAAAAGGACGATCCGCTTCAACGTCAGCGCGCCGTAATTGGCTTTGATTTTTGCGCCGCCGTTTTCGGAAACGGTCAGCTGATTCTTGCCGCTGAATTCGTAGTTCAAGACCGGGCCGTTGTCCGTCACGATCTTATAGGACTTGCCGGCAAGCGAATCCGATAGCGGAGACGCGCAGGTCGGTCCGGCATTGGTAGCCTTGAGCTTTTCCACGATCTGCGCCGGTGTCAGTTTCGTATACTTAAAACGATGTATGGGTATGTTCATTTTATTGCCTCCTCCGAATCACCCGGGATTAACGAGAGAACTCCAAACGTTGGTCGTGCTACCATAACCGATTTCCGCAATTATCGGCAACAGCTCATTTTGAATTGTTCAGGAAGTCTCCCGTCCACCGTCCGGCCGCCTGCGTTGCCGAGGCCGGACAGGAAGACATGATGCCGAAACGGCGGCCAATCCAACCTATGCTTGCTGAACCATCGATTGCGGAATCATAGGATTTCGGAAAACAGCGGCTATTCCAGCCGTTTGAACCGGTACTTCACGGCCATATCGCCATACCCCATTTTCCCGTCCGCTGTAGGCTTTATGCCTTCCATTCCAGGCATCTTCATTTTTGCGTATTGCGGTTCCAGGATAAGGATATTGTCTCCTTCCATGGAACACTTGAACGTCATCGATCCCAGGACGGGAAATGCGGATGCCATGTGATGAACGACCAGTTCTTTACCGTCGAACTCATATGTACCGGCGTCAGCGGCCTTGGAATTGGCGGTGCTTGATTTTTCCGCCAAATCGCGGATGGCACTGTAATGCTTCTCCGTTATGAAAATCATAAACGCCTTGGGAACAATCGTTTTCCTGTTTTCAATAGTTCCCGTGTCCATCGTCTCGATCGACCATACACCTCGAATTTTTTTCGCGTCGACCGGGGCCGGCTCCGCGGATTCGGCATAACAGGCCGTCAAAAGCAACACGGAAATAACGAGACCGAGAGAAACTGAAATCCATTTCATTAAACGCCTCCTTTGTTGTGTTTCGGATCCGCGCAACAACCGACATTCCATAAATTCTGCATATGCAAGGTCGCACCGCCGCTCGGAAAATGCAATCATTTTCCTCTCGAATGCGGCGGCCCGATATCAAATTCCCGAGCGCACCACCCGGCCTACTCCCTGAATTCCATCCTGCGTCACGCCGAAGCCACAAATACGGACCAGGCCGCAGCAAGGCCCGTCAAACGGCGCATCCCGGTTTGATCCGCACAATTGCGCGGGCTGAACGGCAATCCGGCCCGCAAGCCCGAATCAGGATTCCCGATACCGTTTATGTCAATTTTGTTGAATATCCCGATTTGGTTCTACTACAGTTGCGAATGGATCAGCGTGATATTTTTGAATTCTGGATGCACATCTATCGGATCAAAACACGGCCGGCTCGAATGGGCCCCAAAATCGCAGCGGGATTTTTTCGGAATTCCTATCAACAAATCGACGATTCTTAAAGCGGAGGTGCAATTTGAAAAGAAAGATATGGTTTCTGTTATTGGTCGTTCTTCTCATCGCAACAATTTCGACAGCGTATTCTGCGGAAAAGCTGAGGGTGTTGAATCCGACGCCCCCGAATCGCATGGTCGATCGCATACCCCTTGCGCCGCGGCTCGATTCGCTGGAAGGAAAGACAATATTCCTGGTCGATATCGGCTGGGGAGGCGAGAATGCGGCTCCCAGCATTTATGAGGAAATGAAGGCATGGTTTGCCCGGAATATGCCGAGCGTGAAAATAGAGGTCAGATCAATCAAAGGCTTCTACATGCAGGATCAGCCGGAGCTCCTGAAAGAGATATCCGAAAAGGGCCACGCGGCGATGTTCGGGATAGCCGGCTGAGACAGCTGCACTTCGGCCGTGAGCCGAAACTGCAAACAACTGGAACAGCAATACAAGATTCCCACCGTCGGGGGCGCGGCGTCCAATATCATCAAATATTCCCTGGGACACGATTTCGAGTACACCAACGGATCGCCCATTCGGTACATCTCATTTCCTTTCCCGGTGGCGGGACAGCCTCAATCGGTCCACCACAAATATATCTTCGAGCGCAATGACGTCGTGAGCGGAAAGCCGATGATGAAGGCCTTCATCGACGCCCTCACCGTTCCCCTGACCGACAAAGAGAAATATAAAGGCCCGGCGCCCGAACCCGCCGCGGCGGCATCCCGCTTCCTCGGGCCGGATACTGAGGAGAACCTGCACCGCCTTTTCAGGGACCAGGACTGGACAGACTATCTCCCAATCGTCCTTCCGACCGAAGAACGCGTGGCGGACATGCTGAAAGGCACCTCTCACAGGCCGGATGAAGTCATCAAGACATTGGATTGGCCGGGAGGCAAGCGGGAAGTCACAGTGGAAAGAGTGGCGACCTGCGCCGTGATGGCCGGCGCCAAACCGGAACATCTTCCCGTGATCCTGGCCCTGGCCAACCACATACCGTTCGGAAACTCAACCTCCTCCATGGCCAACATGATCCTGGTCAACGGACCCATACGCGACCAAATAGGCATGAATTACGGTCACAACGTGATGGGACCGCATAATCTGGCCAACTCGGTCATCGGCCGCAGCTACACGATCATGTCGAAAACCATCGGCGGCCTGCACAGCAAGAAGACTACCTGGAGCACCCTTGGAAGCACGATGCAATACAACAATGTCTGCATCGCGGAAAACGAGGAGGCGTTGCCCGAGGGATGGAAGCCTTTTCATGTGCAGATGGGATTCAAACCCACCGAGAGTGTTTTATCCGTGGCAACCGGATGGTCCTATATTTCCAGCGTAACGGAAGCCAAGAGGGAATACCCGGTTCATATGTGGATGGGCGAGTATATGAAGGCTCTTACGATGGGATCGGCCACAGTCATTATGGATCCGAGTGTAGCAGCACTTCTATACGACGCCTATGGTTTCAAGACCAAAGACCAACTGAGCAAATGGTTTTCGGAAAACGTTGAAAAAACCCAATACCCTTCCGGACAAAAGGTAAAACCGTTTCGGGAACAATCGGTGAATATAGTTGTTACCGGGGGCGGAGGGCAGACAACATGGTTTGTGACGGATTTCATGATGAGCCGGAACATGGTTGTGGCGGGAGGGAGCACACGCATCGACGACTGGCGCTAGAGTAAAATTTCCCATGATCGACAAGACGCCTATCACCCCGGCAAAGCCGATTGAATAGACTCATCGGGGTCGGTATTGGGATCGCAATCGAAATCGAGAAACGAAAAACCGCATCGACGCCGATTCCGATCCCGATCCCGCTAGCGTAAGGTGACGGAAATCCCTTTACATATATTCAGCCCGAATTGGCAGCAACCAGATGTATCAAAAATAAAAAGCAAGCCACGAATTACACGAATGATCACTAAATTGAGGTCTGTTAATGGGCGGGCCTCCGGCCTCGAGTGATTGCCTGAGCCGGGAGGAAGAACTTCGCTCTTCCTCCCGGCTCAGGCAATCACTCGAGCAGCGCGAAGCGCTGCCGCCCATTTACCTGTTTTCGTGCAATTAGTGTAATTCGTGACCGGTTTTTGACCACGAAACGCAAAGACCTGTTAGACGCATTACACTAGCTATAGCCGCTGCAACACGGACAATTCCTGGATAAGATACAATTAAGAATCCTCGCGCAATGACTTCTGCATTTGCCAAATAAATGCCCTAATAGACCCGCAATTGCTGGCTTCTCGAATCTCGAATCACAATATTTGACAACGATCCACTCAGATATTATGTAGTGAACGGACTAAATAAATGGAGGTGAGAGAAATGAGACTGGTACCCTATTTCAGAAAAAATGAGCTTCCGTTGACCAATCGCCTGTTTGAGGATTTTTTTGACGGTTTCCCGTTCTTTTCCAATCCTGAGGCCGGGAATCAATATAATCCTGGGAATCCGGCCGTGGATATCCTGGAAAAAGACGGAAACCTGGTTCTCCGCGCAGAGCTTCCGGGAATGACGGAAAAGCAGATCGAGTTGAAGGTTGAAGGAGACACCCTGGTTTTGAAGGGTGAACGGAAAATGGATTCCGAGGATAAAAAGGAAAATTATCATCGGATCGAGAGCTTTTACGGCTCGTTCACCCGCAGCTTCAGGCTCCCGGAAACCGTGGATGCCGATAAGATCAGCGCCGAATACAAAAATGGCGTACTTACGGTGACTCTTCCCCGCAAACCTGAAGTGAAACCGCGCGAGATTCCGGTACATGTCAACTGATGAAATTCCGGGATGCAGGAAACGGGGCATTTACACCCGAATCCTGCATCCTGTATCCTGAACTCTGCAGCCGTTAATATCGGTAATCAATCTAAAAGAATATTTGAGGTTCGCATACGATGCGGTCAGATAAACTCACCCTCAAAGTACAGGAAGCGTTGCAGGTCGCCCAGCGAAGGGCGGAAACGTTGAAGAGCGCGCAACTGGAACCGGAGCATCTTCTTGAGGCTTTGATATGGCAGGAAGACGGCATTGTTGAGCCTCTGCTGAAGAAGCTGGGTATTTCGCTGGATTCGCTGCGCTCGGAGCTGGACCGCCATTTTTCCTCGCAGCCCAAAGTGGACGGCACCCAGCTTTCCATGTCGCCCGGCTTGAATTCCGTTCTGCAGCAGGCCGAAAAGGAGGCAGACCAATTCAAGGATGAATATATCTCGAGCGAGCATCTGATGCTTGCTCTCGCAGCCTCCGAGGGATTTGCCGGCGAGATTCTCCGCAGGATCGGAGCGACCAAAGACAATATATTGAAAGCTCTGGCTTCCATCCGCGGAGGCCAGCGGGTGACCGATCCCAACGCAGAGGAAAAATATCAGGCACTGAAGCGATATGCGCGCGATCTGACCGACCTTGCGCGACGCGGAAAGCTGGATCCCGTTATCGGGCGAGACGACGAAATCCGCCGGGTGATTCAGGTTCTGTCGCGCAGAACCAAGAACAATCCCGTGCTCATCGGCGAGCCGGGCGTGGGCAAGACCGCCATCGTCGAAGGATTGGCGCAGCGCATCGTAGCGGGCGACGTCCCCGAAACCCTTAAAAAGAAGCAGATGGTTTCGCTGGATCTGGGCGGCATGCTGGCCGGGGCCAAATACCGCGGCGAATTCGAGGACCGCCTGAAAGCGGTCCTGCGGGAAATCGAGGAATCGGCAGGAGCCGTCGTGCTTTTCATCGACGAGCTTCATACGCTGGTCGGCGCCGGAGCCGCAGAAGGAGCCATCGACGCATCGAACATGCTGAAGCCGGCCCTCGCGCGCGGAGAACTGCGGTGCATTGGCGCCACGACGCTCAATGAATACAAGAAGCATATCGAAAAGGATGCGGCCCTGGAGCGCCGATTCCAACCCGTGTACGTCGGCGAACCCTCTGTCGAGGACACCATCGCCATCCTTCGCGGGCTGAAGGAAAAGTACGAAGTTCACCATGGAGTGCGCATTACAGACTCGGCAATCGTAGCAGCGGCAGTTCTATCGCACCGCTACATCTCCGACCGGTTCCTCCCGGACAAGGCCGTGGATCTGGTCGACGAAGCCGCATCCCGGCTTCGCATCGAGATCGACAGCATGCCGGTGGAAATCGACGAGGTCGAGCGGCGGATCACGCAGCTGGAGATCGAGCGCCAGGCCCTTTCCAAGGAAACCGACAGGGCTTCGATGGAGAGGCTCGACGCGCTGAATGCCGAACTCGCGGAGCTGAAAGAAGAAAGCTCGCGAATGAAGCTGCAGTGGCAGCAGGAACGCGAAATCATCGGCTCCATTCAGGCCGTCAAGGAAAAGATCGAGAACGTGAAGGCGCAGGAGCAGAATGCCGAGCGCCTGGGCGACCTGGGCAAAGCGGCGGAACTGCGCTACGGCACGCTTGTGCAGCTGGAGAAAGAGCTTTCCCAGCTGAACGCCAGGCTCATGGAGCTGCAGTCGGCTAAAAAATTCCTCAAGGAGGAAGTGGACGAGGAAGACATTGCCGAAGTCGTGGCCAAGTGGACCGGGATTCCGGTCAGCAAAATGCTGGAAGGAGAAATCCAGAAACTGGTGCACATGGAAGACCGCTTGCGCGAACGCGTGCTGGGGCAGGATGCCGCTCTGGCTGCCGTGTCCAACGCCATCCGCCGGGCTCGCGCCGGTCTGCAGGACGCGCGTCGGCCCATGGGTTCTTTCATATTTCTCGGCCCCACCGGTGTCGGGAAAACGGAGCTGGCCAGAGCACTCGCCGAGTTTCTGTTCGACGACGAGCACGCGATGGTCCGCATCGACATGTCGGAATATATGGAAAAGCATTCGGTCGCCCGCCTGATCGGAGCCCCTCCGGGCTACGTCGGTTATGAAGAAGGCGGATACCTGACCGAGGCCGTCCGGCGACGCCCTTACGCAGTCCTGCTGTTCGACGAAATCGAAAAAGCGCATCCGGACGTCTTCAACATCATGCTCCAAATCCTCGACGACGGGCGGCTCACGGACGGCAAGGGCCGTACGGTCGATTTCAAAAACACGGTCATCATCATGACGTCCAACATCGGCAGCCAGGCGATCAGCGCGTCTTCCGGGGATCTCGAAAAGGCAATGCCGCAGCTCATGGAAGCTCTGCGCAGTACATTCCGGCCGGAGTTCCTCAACAGGATCGATGACGTGATTGTGTTCCACCGGCTGACAGAAAACCTGATCAAAGGCATTGTCGAACTGCAGCTCCTGCAGCTGGAAAAAATTCTGGCGCAGAAGGAACTCAAGCTGGCCGTGGCCCCGGCGGCCGTAGAAGCACTCGCACGCGAGGGATACGATCCGGTGTACGGCGCAAGGCCGCTCAAGCGCCTCATTCAGAAAAAGATCCAGGATCGGCTGGCCCTGCTTCTCCTGAACGGAGAAATCCGTCCCGGAGACAGGATTCAGCTGGATGTCGACAGACAGACGGGAGACCTGAAGTTCGACACAGAAAAGTGATTTCCGATTCACGATTACCGATTCACGATTTCCGAGCAATCGATGTGCGGTTTTTCGATCGGGAATTGAGAATCGGGAATCGGGAATCGATCATGCTATGATTTGTTTTTAGCGAATTGAGAGAACTTATGGCAAACAACCTGAAAACGGTTCTTTTGCTCGGTCTGCTGACCGGGATAATTTTATTCATAGGCAGTTTCTGGGGGCAACAGGGGCTCACGATCGCACTGGTGATGTCGGTCCTCATGAATTTCGCAAGCTACTTCTTTTCCGACAAGATTGCGCTGCGAATGTACCACGCTCAGCCAGTCACGCGGGAGCAGGCGCCGCAGTTGTACCGCATCCTGGATTACCTGTCTGCCAGAAACGGCATCCCCATGCCCAAGGCATATATTATTCCCGACGAATCCCCGAATGCCTTTGCAACAGGACGTAATCCGCAGCACGCATCGGTTGCCATAACGCAGGGCGCCCTGCGTCTGCTGAACGAGGAAGAAATCACCGGCGTCCTGGCGCATGAGATTGCCCACGTGAAAAACCGGGACATTTTGATCAGCAGCGTCGCCGCAACCCTGGCCGGCATCATCATGTGGGTTGCCAACATGGCGCGTTTTGCAGCCTTCTTCGGCGGGGGGCGCGATCGCGACGACGAAGGCGGAGGCGCGCTGACCGGACTGGCGACCATTATCGTGGCGCCCATCGCAGCCATGCTGATCCAGATGTGGATTTCGCGAACGCGCGAATATCAGGCGGACGCGAGCGCGGCGGAAACCGTAGGCAACCCCCACGGTCTGGCATCTGCGCTGCAAAAACTTGAAAACTATTCCAAACGCATCCCCATGGAAGCGTCCCCGAGCACGGCCCATATGCTCATCATGCACCCGTTCTCCGGCAGGTCCCTGATGAACCTCTTCAGCACGCACCCCCCGACGCAGAAGCGTATCGCGAGGCTGCTTGGGAAAACGAATTAGTACATACGACATCTATCTCGAATTTCGAATCTAGAATCTCGAATCATGGATACATTTATGGCAGACAGGGAAGACAAGACCGAAGATACCGACACCGCGGAATTCCAGGTTATCGACAGGAGGCACTTTTTGAATCTTGAAACCGTCGACAAAGATGCCGTCCCCGAGGAGAAGCCCCGATACCCTTCGTACGTTGAAGAGCTCATGGCTCGGGTGGCGGAGACGGAACGCAAGTTTCAGGAAAGGAAGCAGCAGATCGATGAAGAGATAGGCCGTACCAAAGCAAGGCTTCAAAACGATTTCGAGCGCAAACTCGAACTGGAGAGGCAAAAGATCATTCTTCCGTTTCTTGAAGTCATTGATAATCTGCAGCGCGCGCTCGATTCGGCATCCAAAGCGGGCACTGTCGAGCATTTGCTCGAAGGCGTGCAGATGACGGCCAAACTGTTTCACTCCAAGCTCCAGGCCATGGGAGTTGAAGTCATTCCTTCGCTGAATCAGCCATTCGATCCCAATCTTCAGCAGGCCATCGGGACGGTCAAGGTCGAAGACGCATCCGGCGACGGCCTCGTCGTGGAGGAAGTCCAATCCGGATATTGCATGAACGGCCAGTTGCTGCGCCCCGCCCAGGTCCGCGTCGGCCGCACGAAAGGATAGCATCAAAGCAGCCACGCATTTCACTAATTAGTTTCTGTCGCGAAACTCTCTTTGAGCCCCGAAGGGGCGCAAGAGAATAGCCCCGGGCGTGAGCCCGGGGTAAGGATTACGAAATTGCAAAGCCCTGAAGGGGCGACACTAAAGTCAATCGACAGAATACATTGTGCCGCCCCTTCGGGGCTCGAAACTCACTTGTCCGTCACCCCCGGGCTTATGCCCGGGGCTATTCTCTGTCGGCCCTACGGGCCTGGACCTTGTGTTTCGCGACAGAAACTAATTACACAAAAGCATGGGCGGGCCTCCGGCTCCGAGTGATAGTCCGAGCGGGAGAGGAGAACTCGCTTTCCTCTCCCGCTCGGACTATCACTCGTGCAGCGCGAAGCGCTGCCGCCCATACTTCCGGACTGGCTTCGTGTAATTCGTGTTAATCCGTGGCTGCTTTTCGTCTCGGTTCATTCCTCCGCTTCCGGCCCATCCTGTGGTAATATAGTGCCAACTTACGAGGATGACGGCGCCCACATGTCGATCAAAATACTGACCAAGAACATGCATGTAGAGAACCTCAGAGAAATCGGGGTTTATGAATCGCTCGGCGGGTACGGAGGATTGGCAAAGGCTCTCAAGGAGTACCAGCCTGCCGAGATTATTGACATCGTTAAAAAGTCCGGCTTGCGCGGCCGCGGCGGAGCGGGTTTCCCAACCGGGATGAAATGGGGATTTGTGCCCAGAGACACCGGCAGATCCATTTACCTTTGCGTCAACGCCGATGAAAGCGAGCCCGGGACATTCAAAGACCGCCTGATAATCGAAAAGGATCCGCACCAGCTGATTGAGGGCGCTATCATCTCGTCCTACGCCCTTGGATGCCATCAGGCTTTCATTTACATCCGCGGCGAATTCGCCTTCGGCGCGGAGGTTCTCCGCAAGGCGATCTCCGAAGCCTATGGCAAAGGATATCTGGGCAAAAATATTCTGGGCTCGGGATTCGATCTCGATTTGATGGTCCACCGCGGAGCCGGCGCATACATTTGCGGAGAAGAGACGGCACTGCTGGAATCCATCGAAGGAAAACGCGGGCACCCGCGCCTGAAACCCCCGTTCCCGGCCGTCGTCGGCCTGTACGGTTCGCCGACGGTAATCAACAACGTCGAAACGCTGGCAAACATATCGCACATCATAAACAACGGCGCGGAGTGGTTTGCCTCGATCGGAATGGATCGCAATACGGGAACACGCCTGTTCGGCGTCAGCGGCCACGTAAAAAAACGGGGAGTTTACGAGTTTCCGATGGGAATCACTCTCCGGGAACTGATATACGACCACTGCGGCGGCATCAGGGACGGCCGGACACTCAAAGCGGTTGTCCCCGGAGGATCTTCCGTGCCGGTGCTGACGCCCGATCAGATAGACGTTTCACTGGACTTTGACTCCATCGCCAAAGCCGGAAGTATGCTGGGGTCGGCTGGCGTCATCGTCATGGATGACTCCACCTGCATGGTGAAGGCAGCCATGAGGATTTCCCGGTTTTATGCGGAAGAATCCTGTGGTCAGTGCACTCAGTGCCGCGAAGGAACGGAGTGGATGTATCAGATCCTGACCAGGCTGGAAAACGGGAACGGCAGGAGCGGCGACCTGGAGCTCTTGCTGGATATCTGCACCAACATGAAGGCCCTGACAATCTGCCCCCTTTCAGACGCAGCGGCCATGCCCATAGAGAGCTATGTGCGAAAATTCTACGACGAGTTTGCGGCGCACATCGAGCAGCGGCAATGCGTCGTAGCGTGAGGAAATCGTGATGATAAGAGAGTCGGCGGTCGCGGGCCAGTTTTATCCGGACGACCCGGATGAATTGCGCGAGACCATCGCGTCCTACGTCCGCAAGCCCGGGGAACTGCTGGACGCCAGAGCCGTCGTCGTCCCGCACGCGGGATACGTTTACTCAGGCGCGGTTGCGGGCGAGGCGTTTTCCTCCGTTCGACTGCCTCGCCGCTTCATTCTTCTCGGACCCAACCATTCGGGCAGGGGCGCCTTTCTTTCGCTCGCCCCGGGCGGCACGTGGCACACGCCGTTGGGCGCGGCGACAATTGACGAGGAAATGAACCGAAGGCTGATATCGGAATTTCCCGATCTTGAGGAAGACGCCGCTGCGCACCGGTATGAACACTGCCTCGAAGTCCAAATTCCCTTCCTGCAGACGCTGCAACCTGAATTTGCATTCTGCGCGATCTGCATCCGGCAGATGGACTTTGCGACTCTCGAAGCGCTCGGACATGCCATGGCAAGGGCCATTGAATCTGCGCAAGAGCCGGTGCTGCTCGTCGCCAGTTCCGACATGACCCACTATGAATCCGGAGAGGATGCGGCCCGCCAGGATAAGTTCGCGATTGACCGCATCCTGGCGGTGGATCCTGCGGGTCTCTATCGGATTGTTATGGACAAGGAAATCACGATGTGCGGCTTTGCGGCCGCCGTCGCCGTACTCACGGCCTGCCGCGACGCGGGAGCTTCCACCGGTCACCTGATCCGCTACACGAACTCGGGCGAAACCAGCGGCGACTACAACCGCGTGGTCGCCTATGCCGGAATCGCAATTGCCTGATTCCAAATTCCAGATTCCAGATTCCAGATTCCAGATTGCAGATTGCAGATCAACCGGGCATCTGATCCAATCGGGAATCAACCGGAAAAGCGTCTCATGCGGTTGGCATGGCATATGGCTACGGCCAACGCATCTGCGGCATCATCCGGTGTGGGGATTTGGGGGAGGTTTAGCAGGAATCGAACCATGGTTTGTATCTGGCTCTTTTCCGCCCTGCCGTACCCGACGACGGCGCTTTTGATTTCCAGAGGCGAATATTCGAAGACATCGATTCCCTGTTGCGCGGCCACAAGCAGCGCTATCCCTCTGGCGTGCCCCAGCCGGAGAGCCGACTGCACATTGGTGGCGTGAAATACTTCCTCGATGGCCATGACGTCCGGCTTCTCGCGCGCGGCAATAGCGCTCAGATCCGTGTGGATCTTCAAGAGGCGTTCATGGAATGGTTGCCGTGGTTTCGCCTTGATGGCGCCGTACAGGATGGCGGCGTGCCGGGAGCCGTCGGTATCGATGATACCGTAACCGGTGGTCCCACTTCCCGGATCAATGCCCAGTATACGCATCGCCGGTTGCCTTAGGAAGCTTCTTCCTTCAGCTCCGACTCGTCAATATCGAAGTTGGCCCAGACATTCTGAATGTCTTCATGGTCTTCCAACGCTTCCATGAGCTTCAGCATGGTTTGCGCGTTTTTGCCTTCCAGCTTGACATAGTTCTGCGGCATCATGGAAATTTCCGCTGCAGCCGTTCTGACGGCGGCTTTTTCCAGCGCTGCGCGAACACTATCGAAGCTTTCCGGTGCGGCGAGGATTTCAAAGTTGCTGCCGTCTTCGCGCATGTCGTCCGCCCCTGCGCTAAGCGCCAGGTCGAGCAGCTTCTCCTCGTCCGCGGCGGATTTTTCAACGACGAAGTAGCCCTTTCTCTCAAACATCCAGCCGACGCATCCCGTTTCACCCAGGTTCCCGCCGTTTTTGGAGAGGATGTGCCGCAATTCTGCGACCGTACGATTCCTGTTGTCGGTGAGGACATGCATGAAGATTGCCACGCCGCCGGGCCCGTATCCCTCGTAATTCACATCTTCATAGGAAACGCCGGGCAGTTCTCCCGTTCCGCGCATGATGGCCCGCTTGATATTTTCGGCAGGCATGTTGCTCGCCTTTGCCGTAGCAACGGCCAAGCGCAACCTCGGGTTGGCGTCAGGATCGCCGCCGCCCATCCGCGCCGCAGCCGTCATTTCTTTGATCAACCGCGTAAATATCCGGCCCCGCTTGGAATCGGTCGCCGCTTTCTTGTGTTTAATGGAATGCCACTTTGAGTGACCTGACATAAAATGACTCCTTTGCCGGAAAAAAAATTCATTTTATCATAGTTCATGTTGCCCGGTAGAATCTTGTGAATGGAAGACATAAAAAAATGGCGGGAAGCGTTTGTGAATTCAATTGATTCCAGATTCCAAATTCCGGACAAATATCCGAATCCTGCTTTCTGGAATCTCGAATCTTGAATCTCGAATCTCGAATTTAAATAGGATTTGCTATGACCCAGGAAGAAGTGCTCAAAATTTTTAAACAGTCGGGTGCGCTGCTGGAAGGCCATTTTCGCCTCACTTCGGGCCTTCACAGCGACCGGTATCTGCAGTGTGCGCTGGTGCTCCAAAATCCGCATCATGCGGAAGCGCTTGGCGCCGCGCTGGCGGATCGCCTGCAGGCTTTGGGCGGCAAACCCGACCTGGTGATCGCTCCCGCCCTGGGAGGAATTATCGTTGCGCATGAAGTGGCGCGCGTCCTGGGCGTTCGCGGTTTGTTTGCCGAACGACAGGACGGAACCCTGACGCTGCGCCGCGGATTCCGCATTGAGCCGGGCGAGCGAGCCTATGTCGTGGAGGATGTGGTAACGACGGGAGGTTCGACAAGGGAAACCATGGACGTTGTCCTCAAGGCGGGCGGAATCGTCCTGGCTGCCGGATCCCTGGTCGACCGCAGCGGCGGGAGAACCGACCTGGGAGTGCCACGCGCCGCGCTGGCCGTGCTCGATGTACCAGCTTTCACCGCGGAAGAGTGTCCACTATGCAAGACCGGAAGCCGGGCGATAAAACCCGGCAGTCGCTAAGCAAAAGGAATATCCGGCTGACGATCGCCTTTGATGGGACTGCCTATCACGGGTGGCAGATCCAAAGCGATTCCGCCACCGTGCAGGGATTGCTTTCCGGCGCGATCGCCAAAATCACGGGAGAAAACGTCACGCCGACCGGAAGCGGCAGAACGGATGCAGGGACGCACGCCCGCGGCCTTGTCGCCAATTTTTACACGGGATCGAGCCTCTCTCCGAAAAAGATGCTGCGTGCGTTGAACAGCCTGCTCCCCAGGGACATCCGCATTTTGTCGGCCCGGCAGGCTTCCCGCGATTTCCATGCCCGGAAAAGCGCCCTCTCCAAGATATACCGTTACCGGATTTATCTGGGCCCGATCCTGCCCCCGTGCCTGATACGCGAATATTTCCACTACCCGCTTCCCGTTGACCTGGGCAAAATGGCGCGGGCCGCGCGTCTGTTTGAGGGAGAGCACGATTTTGCCAGCTTTGCGAAGACCTCGGCTTCGGATTCCAACACGATCCGGCGCATCCTCCGATTCACGCTTCAAAAACAGGGGCACCGCCTGTCTTTAACGGTCGAAGGAAACGGATTTTTGCACCATATGGTCCGCAATATGGCAGGAACGCTGCTGGAAGTGGGGAGAGGATCCATAAGCATGAAGGATTTTGAGGGCCTGTTTGAGAAGAGGGACAGGAAACTGGCCGGCTTTACGGCACCGGCTCATGGGCTCGTTCTGCTGAAAGTTAAATACTAAGCCTCTGAAAAATTCTGATATCATAGCGGCCTGGAGAATATCCCTATGGATTTGGAGGGCTTCGCAGAATCCGGGAGTCAGGAAGCCGATCTTTTGAAGAAGATCGACGGCAAGCGTCTGCCGAAACACATCGCCGTGATTATGGACGGCAACGGCCGCTGGGCGCGCATGCGCAAACTCCCGAGAGTCGCCGGCCATCGCGCCGGGATCGAGTCGGTCCGCGAAATTGTGGAGAGCTCGGCCCGGCTGGGGCTGGACGTGCTTACGCTGTACGCTTTTTCCGTGGAAAACTGGAAGCGGCCCCGCAGCGAAGTCCGAACGCTCATGAGGCTTCTGAAAGAATTTATCCGGCTGGAACTGGACAGCGTGCACAAACACAATATCCGCTTCCAGGCGATCGGGAGAATCCGGGAACTCGACGAATCCGTGCGCTCGGAATTGCAGCATGCCATGACCACAACCGGAAACAACACAGGCATGCTCCTCAACGTCGCGCTGAATTACAGCGGACGCGCGGAAATTGTCGACACGTTTTCCCGGCTGCTCGGCGAGTTCAAACAGAACGGGCACGAGCCGGAGATCAGCGAGGAATTGATTTCACAATTCCTGTACACATCAGGCATCCCCGATCCCGACCTCCTGATTCGCACCAGCGGCGAGATGCGCATCAGCAATTTTCTCCTGTGGCAAATCGCCTACTCCGAGATTTATATCACGCCGACCTTCTGGCCGGATTTCCGCCGCAGGCATCTTCTCGAAGCCATCCTGGAATATCAGCGGCGTGACAGGCGCTATGGCGGCATCTAGCCGTTATTAGTTGGTCATTGGCCTGGGCACTGGAAGAGACATCATTGGAAAGTTTGGGTTGACCGGGACTAGATGGATTTGATGAATGGCTCATATTCTTCACTAACGACTGATGACTAGTGCGTCAGAAATCCCTTGGCATATATTCTGCCTGAATTGGCAGCAATCCGATGGATCAAAAATAAAAAGCAAGCCACGAATTGCACGAATGGTCACTAAATTAAGATCTGTTAATGGGCAGGCCTCCGGCCTCGAGTGATTGCCTGAGCTGGGAGGAAGAGCGAATCTCTTCCTCCCAGCTCAGGCAATTACTCGGGCAGCGCGAAGCGCTGCCGCCCATTTACCTGTTTTCGTGCAATTTGTGTAATTAGCGGCCAATTTTTGTCCATGAAATGCAAAGATCTGTTAGACGCATTACACTAGCGACAAACGACTAGGTGGTGACCGATGGCTCGAATACTCTCCGCACTGGTGCTCGTACCCCTGGCGATCCTGATTGTGATCTACGCGCCGCCGCTGTTTTTCCTGGCCGGCATCGGCCTCATCGGGACCGCATGCCTCCATGAGTATTTCGGCCTGATCCGGGCGATGGGCATTCGCGTTCAGCCGCTGTTCGGCCACATGGCCTTCTGGGTGTTGCTGATTGCGCTGCGCCAGGGCAGATTCCCGGCCGTCACCATCCTGGCACTGGTGCTGATCGGCGCGTTTCTGTCGGCGCTCTGGCGAAAGCAGGCGATCCGCGAGCGGGCCATGGCTCTCATGGCGGAAATCCTGGGAATATTCTATTTTGTGCTGTTTCTCTATCCGGCGGTCCCCATACGCTTCGACTTCGGCAGCAGAATCGGCATGCAATGGGTGCTGCTCCTACTGGCGGTCATATGGGCGGGCGACACATTTGCGCTCCTTGCGGGAAAAGCTTTCGGGAAACACCTGCTGGCTCCAGCTCTGAGCCCCAAAAAAACATATGAGGGCGCCGTTGCGGGACTGCTGGGGGGGATCGCGGTCGGCGTCGCAGCCCAGCGCCTGTTTTTCCCGGACATCTCGATGATTCATGCGGCCGTCGCTTCCCTTCTGCTCGGCGCATTCGGGCAATTGGGCGATTTTGCTGAATCGCTTCTTAAGAGGGCGGCTGAGAAAAAGGACAGCTCCAACCTGATTCCGGGGCACGGCGGGGCACTGGATCGAATGGACAGTCTGCTGTTTGCCATCCCCGTTCTCTATTTCTACCTGATCCAGCTTTATTAGCCGCCCGAAAAAATAAGTGCTACAATGACGCTTCCTTAGGTTGGCATGGATGAAAACAATTTCAGTACTCGGCTCCACCGGCTCCATCGGCACGAACACGCTCAGGGTCACGTCCAGTTTCCCGAAAGAATTTCGGATCGTGGGCTTAACCGGAGGAAAAAACGTCCCGCTTCTCGCTGATCAAATAGAGGAGGTGCGCCCCGAGATCGCTTCGAGCAGTGACGAGCACACTTCTTCCGCACTGCAAAGCCTGTTGAGACAACGGGGCTACCCCATGGCGAAGACCCGTTTTGTTCACGGCATGGAGGGCCACATCGAGGTTTCCTGCCATCCCAGGGCAGAAATGGTTCTTTCCGCAATCTCCGGCGCCGCAGGCCTCATGCCTACTTACCGGGCGCTCGACCTGGGGAAAAGCATCGCGCTCGCAAACAAGGAAACGATGGTGGTTGCGGGTGAATTGATAATGCGCAAATCGCTTGAGAGGAACGCCGAGATTGTTCCGGTAGACAGCGAACACAACGCCATCCATCAGTGCCTGAGGGGCGGAAGGCGAACAGAGGTGGCGCGCCTGATTCTGACCGCATCGGGAGGGCCGTTCCGGGAAATCCCCATTGAAAAAATGGCGTCGGTTACGCTCGACGAAGCCCTGAATCACCCGACATGGCGCATGGGAAGAAAAATAACCATCGATTCCGCGACGCTGATGAACAAGGGACTCGAGGTAATCGAGGCTTCCCGGCTCTTTGGAGTGACCGCCGACGAGATCCGCGTCGTCGTACATCCTCAGAGCGTCATTCATTCCATGGTCGAGTTCGCGGACGGATCGATCCTGGCGCAACTCGGACTGACGGACATGAGAATCGCCATCCAATATGCGCTCACCTACCCCGAAAGGTGGGATACGCCGCTTCCCGCTCTCGATGTCTGCAAATTGCCCAAGCTTGAATTTTTCGAGCCCAACCGGGATAAATTTCCCTGCCTGGGCCTCGCATACCGCGCTCTGCGGACAGGAGGCACCGCTCCGGCTGTTCTCAATGCAGCCAACGAGGTAGCAGTGGAAGCCTTTCTC
>JAEAMF010000961.1_pt1 | contig 25818 bp, 18 predicted proteins | sample 8958721 | NCBI WGS metagenome assembly JAEAMF01 (sample SAMN16933255, study PRJNA681124) | bioreactor sludge metagenome | isolation source: anaerobic bioreactor treating anionic surfactant - SDBS | place: India: Bengaluru | collected 2019-02-28 | reverse complement strand
GAACAGTAGACGGCCGTAGGCTTTAGAGCTCACGCAGACTCTCCGCAGGTTGAATTCGAATGGCTCGCAGGGCGCCGATCATGGCGACCAGCGCGGCGACTAGGAACGCGAGGAGCAGGGCGGTCAGGCCGTGCCCAAACGTGATGTGGCAGATGAACGTGCCAGTAGCCTGGCTGCTGCCCAGCAAGTGATCGAACAGTACGCTGCCAGCAAAATAGCCAGCGAGGCCGCCGATGTAACCCACAGCGCTGAGCAGCAGTGCCTGCAGCACCACATAGCCGGCCACGGCAAGGCTGCCGAAGCCCAGCAGGCGTAATACTGCGAGGTTACGGCGTTTGCGGTCGATATTGGCCAGGAAGGCACCGACCAGCGAGGCGATGCAACCGATCAGTGCGGCACCGGCAATCACCCCAAAGATCAGACCCAACACATGGTTGATCGCCTTGACGCTATCGATCTCAGCGAGACGACTGCTGGTTTCCACATGTTGCTCGTTGAGCCAGCGCTCCAACGCTTCGACGTTGTCGATGTCTTTGGCATAGACCCTGGCCCGGGCATAACCAACCTTCACGCTGTCCAGCAGTTGGCCGCTGGTGCTGCCCAGGATCGGCACGCGATAGCCGTCACGGAAGTACTCTAGGTCGAGCAGCAGTTCGGGGCTGACAAAGGCTGCAGGGCGGGTAAAACGTGCGGGCTCCAGCACGGCCTGCACCTGCAGTGTTTGCTCGCCGCGTTCGTTGACACCGTCCAGACGGCGGGCGACGCGAAGCCGAATGTTGTCGCCGGCCTTGGCGGCCAGGCGTTCAGCTGTACGGGCACTGAGAATGACCTGGTTGCCTTGTACTGCACTCAAAGGCGTGTTGAGTAGTGGGTCGCCGGCTTGGGTGGGAATAATCTCGATGTTATCGGCAAAGCGCCCACGCTCGCCCTGCAGGTCGGCCTGGGTGTTCAGCGAGCGAGTTTGACCAATGGCAAAACCGACTTCCGGGCGCTGGCGCAAGCGTTCCAGCCAGTCGAGGTCGTAATGGCTGCTGCTGAGCATCTTCACTTCAAGGTTGCGCGGGTCGCTCAGCAGTTCCTGTTGCAGTTGGCTGACCACGCCATGCTTGAGCCCGAACAGCAGCAACAGGGGGGCGATCACCGCCATTAGCGAGGCTGCCATGCACAGCGAGACCTTGCGGTCATGCCAGAGATCGGCCACCGAAAGCTGCATCAGCAGCCCCAGCTGTTTAAACCAGGGGTTCAAAGCGTGTTTCTCCTTCCCCATTCACTGCGCACAGTCGCGGTAGGCCGAACTGATCGATCAATGCCCAGTCATGGGACACCACCAACGCGCTGAGGCCCAGCTCGTTGACCAGGCTCAGTAGCAGCTCGAACAGGCGCTGAGCATTGTGTGGGTCCAGTGCGGCGGTGGGCTCATCGGCCAATAGCAGCTGTGGCTCGTGGGCGATGGCGCGCACACAGGCCACGCGCTGGCGCTCACCGATGGACAGGGACTGCGGGTACTTGTCGAGCAACGGCTCAAGGCGCAGGACTTCAATCGCTTTCTCGACGGCACGACTGCGGCTGGAGAGGCCGAGTAGGCGCCGTGGTAACTGGATGTTGTCGCGTACCTTGAGAAACGGCAGAAGGCCACCGTTCTGCAACACGAAACCGAGCTGTCGGGAGCGTAATGCGGCCAGCGCCGGCTGCTGGTTCTCAGCCAGCAACTGGCGTACATCCACCGCCTCACGTCCAAGGCGATAGTGGTTCAGTTGCTGAGGCGCCAGGAGCAAGCCGATGGCTTCCAGCAGGGTGCTCTTGCCGCAGCCGCTCTCGCCGGTAATGGCACGAATTTCACCGTGCTCCAGATGCAGCTCATTGAGCCGCACCCGATGAGCCTGGGCGCCTTCCCCGCGCGCTACCAACAGTCCTTTGATGTCAAGCATGGGGCTCAGGGCATCATTTCGAGCGGTACCGGATAGACGTTATCGCGGCTATCACTACCGGGTGCCAGTGCAACCCAGCGGTCCACGTCGGCGTTGTAACGCTGGTAGTGGCGCAGCTTGGTACTCAGGCTGCGGATAAACTTCTCCTGAGCAAGGCCGTCCCAGCCTTTCCAGGTTTCTTCATCCAGGTTCAGCACGTCGCTGTGGTACGGCAGGTCTTCCAGGTACTCACCCAGCACGCCCAGGTCCGCAACACGGGTGTTGGCACCCTGTTTCAGTTGGTTCGGGTCGGCACCCATGGTGGCGGCTACCGAGCGCAGGCGGGTAAACATCTCGCTGGGCGAGATCATGCCTTCGTTGGCTGCGTCCAGAATCTGCTTGAGTACATCGCTCAAGTCACTGAGCTGAGCTTTGGTCAGCAGCACACGCACATCGGTGGTCGGCAGGTTCTGCTTGATCAGGTCACGGTCGCTGATCCAGGCCTGGAACACGGGTGGTGCTTTGGTTCCGGTGGTTTTACCGAGATAGGCAAGTTGCATGGCATGGCCGATCAGCGCGGCGTCTTCGAGCATTTTCTTTTCGCTCGGATCGGCTTTGGCGTTGGTTGCACTGCCAATGGCGTCTTCGCCCATGTAGGCCGACTTTACCTGTTGGGTAATGGCGGCGGCGAGGCCGTCCACCTTGCGCCCGAATGCATCCACATCGCCAGCGTTAACCGGATAGTAGAGGGAGGTGTTGGTTCCCGGGTAATTCGACAGCGCCCGGTACTGGGCCTCGGCGCTGCTGTGGTTCTTGGCACCGCTTGGGGTTTTCAGGTGCAGGGTATAGAGGGCGACACCAGGGTTGCTGGCCTCGATCTTCACCTGCTCCGCGCCCAAACCAGTACCCGACAGTTTGTCGCTACCGTCGATGGCGCCTGCATCGGTGATCAGCACCACATAACGGGCGCCGAACTGGCTCCAGTCGACCTTGTCCACCGCGTGCATGACGCCGGAGTAGGCGTCTTCGTCGAAGGTGCTGCTGGAGACCTTGGCCTGTTTCAGGTCAGCGACCTTGGCCATGAAGTCGGCACCGTCTTTGACGGTGTTGGGGTCGGCGTACATTTTACTTACGTACTCCAGGCCTGGTACCGCCTTGGTACTGGAACGGTAAGCGACCAGGCCAAACTTGACCTGCTGACCGAGGTTTTCCTTCTCGATCTGCTCATATACGCGCTTGATCGCCTCACGGGTGCGATCAATGTATGGGTCCATGGAGATGGTCGAGTCGATGACGAACACCACCGCCGCGCTGAAGGCCTTGAGTTGGGTCTTGGCATTGCCTGGCGTATTCGCATTCGCCGCAGCGCTACTGCTGGCGTCGGCCTTGCTCACCGAGGCGACATTGAGGATTCGTGTACGGAAACCTTCCTCGGTCATCACTTCTTCGCCACTCAACACCGGCAGCAGGTAGAAGTTCTTCTGCAGGTCGATGAAGTATTCCGGCTCCTGAGCCAACACGCCGGGCGCCTCGCTGCCTTTCTTGAGCTTCGCCCGCAGTGGTGCGACATGACTGACCGGATCGGGGGCGTCCAGAATACCCTCGAGCTGATTGCGCTCCTTGAAGAACAGCAGGCGGTCGCGGTTGGCAGGGTTGGTGAACGCCAGTGTGAGCTGCATTTTCCACTCAACAGTACACTCGCCCGGTAACCAGCCGATGCTCTTACCCTGGGTGTCGGGGCCAACCCGCAACCATTCTCGGTTGTCGACCTGAGCCCGTTCATACACGTAAAAACGGCTGAACGCGGGTTGGGCTGCGCCGCTGGAAGCACCTGCTGCGTCGCTGAGCTGGCAGCTTGGCGTGGTCAGGACGCGTTGAAACAGGGTTTTCTTACCTGCTTGCAGCAGAGGCGTGTCCGCTGCTTGCAAGGCCGGGCTGAGGCTTAAGGCCAGCAAGGCAGCCGTCAATCCGCGCAGACGCATACTCATTGTTTGAGCTCCTCAAGACGCGCCTTGGCATCGGCATTGTTCTCGTCGAAGCTAAGGATGGTCTCGTACCAGTAGGCGGCAGTGGCGTTGTCAGGTGCTTTGAAGCACTCGCTGGCCTGGTGGTATTTGGGGTCATATTCGTGGGCGTAGGCTGTGGCGATCTGGACGTCGCCGCCCTGAGCGCGGTTGGCGTACAGGCGCTGGGCGACGCCGCACGTGCTGTTGGCCTTGGCGACGTTGATCACTTCCAGCAGCGCAGTGCTGTCCGGCGCCTGCTGGATGCAGCTCTGCACGAAAGCCAGTTCCGACTGGCTCTTCATGCTTTCCAGCGTGCAAGGCTGCGCGGTTACTGCGGGCTCGACCTGTGCAGGCTTTTCCGGCTCCGCAGGCTTGGGTGCGGCAGGTTCCGGTTGCTGTTTTAGCCACCACCAGGCGCCTGCCGCGATAGCTGCCAGTAGTACCAATAGCAGTACCGGCAACAGCCAGCGGTTCTTTTTCGTCGGCGTTGTGGCTGCCAGAGCTGGCGCCGGGGTAACCACTTCAGGCTCTGTCAGGGGGGCGGCCTGAGCGACCGTCGTCGCCTGGGACGGCGCCTGCTCCTCTACCGGCGCAGTTGCCGGTACCTCCAGCGTGCCGCTGTTTGCGTTTGTCGGGGTGCTCCCTTGCGACAACGAATGCTGCAGGTCCTTGGCCAGCCGCAGTACGGTTTCCTCGCTCAGGCCCGAGCCCTTCAGTTCAATGCGGAACATGGCGTTGTTGCTGAGTTCCAGCAAGGGGTCGAGTAGCTCCGGCCCAATTCGGGTCTCGAAGGCTTGTGCGTCGTCTACGGTTTCCAACTGAGTAATTTGGAACCAGTAGGGGCTGCTACTCCACTGTGCTTCCTTCTGCAGGAAATGTTGGCTTTGGCTGCTTTGTACCGAAAACTCGAGGTTGTCGGTGGTTTCGCTCCAGCCACTGACTCGAACGCGCGCGTGGCCTGGAACGTTGCTGCTCAGTGACAGCACGTCAACTCTGATACCCATGGATTAACTCGCTTCAAATGTGTTCAGCAGGACGGCCAGTTGGCGTCGCTGCTCGGTGGTAATTTCGGGGTCGGCGCCACTCTTGGCGTTTTCCTGGGTAAGCCAGGCCAGCCCCGACAACCAATCCACCAAATAAAGCTGCTCTTGATGCGAGGGCTGTTCAGGCAGCACGGGCAGTTCGCCAACAGCCACCGAGCGGTAGAAACTGAACAACGGCTCGCGAGCACCCAACAGGCTGTTGGGGCGTGCGCTTACGGGTTTGCTCAGCAGGCCGAACCAGGAGATGAAGTCGCGCATTACCAACTGCACGGCCAACACCTGACGCTGCACCATCTGATCGCGGCGGGTGCCGCTTTGGGCGCGACGGGTCACGGCTTCGTCCAATTCTGTGAGGAAGCTCGGGCTACGCACGGCGCTGATCAGCTCCTCGGTGAGGCTGTCGACCACGCTTTTGTTCAACCGCAGGCTGTTGAGCAGCAGTGTGCGTGAACCGAGCTCGCGCATATGCTTGATCCAGGCTTTTAGGGCCGCCCGGGCAAAGCGTTGCTCTGAGGTGAGTCGCCGTGTCAGCGGCTTCGCTGGCGCTGCTACTGGCTCTGCGGCGGGGTTGGCAAACAGGTTGCCAAAATTGATCGCAGGGGCCTTGTTGGCCGGGGCCTTGGCGCTATGCTCCGGCTCTTGTTCTGCATCGTCGTCCACCCCGTCGATGTCATACACACCGCCCAGGTACAGCTCGCGCAATTCGTCGACCGGCAGTTGGAGCTCATGGATCAACTCGCCCAATACATCGGGATCAGCGCCCAACTGGTTGAGGAGCATCTGCGCCTTTTCGCGCTTCTTCTCCAGCACTTTCTCAAAGTCTTCTTCACGCCAGGCGTACAGGCCGTTTTCAAGCAGCTCTGTACGGCACTCTTCCAGTTGCTCTTCGATCCGGGTGAGCTTGAAGTCGATGTTGGCAACGCCCTTGAAGCTGCTGCTGAAACGGCTGATGCCGCCATCATTGAGCTCGAGCATGGCTTTCCAGGCGGTGCCTGGGTCTTTCACGTGACGCTGCACAGAAGGGCTGGCGGCGAAGCACTGGCCCAATTGTTCCAGGCGCTGCGTATGTCGATCAGTGAATGCGGTTTCTTCGCCGGTGCCAGCGTCACGCTCGATAAAGGCCGTGTCCAGGCGAGGCTTGCGTACCAGATAGGTGTTGTTGAACGGAGTACTTGCCCAGTCCTTCATCCACTCCTGGGTGCCGAAACGCTCGATCATCGTCAGTTTCATCATGTTCTCGCAGCCTTCGGGCAGTTGCCCTTCGCTCAGGCCGAGTGTGTTGCTGATGAAACCGTCGAGCATGGTCAGGGCCCAGATCAGGCCTGGCTCACGCTGGCCGCGCTCTTTCGGCGTGCGGCCCTGGGTGCGGTGAATCCAGCGGGTGAGCACTGGACCAACACTGACCACTTCGCTTTGCTTGAACGAGCTGGTGCAGAGCACCAGGGCATTCATTTGTTGCGAGTCGGTGTAGCGCTCAAACAGGTAGGCGACCTTGCCCCGCAGGATCAGGGTCGAGGCCGGATTGACTTGCTCGACTGCATCCGGGTCGGCCGCATCCTCGATGCGCAGCAGTTTCTGCCGGGTGCGATAGCCTGGGAAGTCGAGTAAATCGACTTCCTCTACGACCGGGTCTTGCGGACGATTGATCAGACGGAAGGTCATCTCAGCAGTCAGTGCGGCGAGTTGGGCGATGCTCAGGCCCACGCTGCTCTGCAGTTTGCCGTCGCACAATGGCAACACGTTCACCGGCAGGTCGCGATTGGTGCCCAGACGCCCGAGGATATCGACGTTCATGATGCTGTTGGCTTGGGTGTAGACGCCGTTGTCGTCTTTCACCAGTACGCTCAAGGGTGCGAACACGGTCTCGGGGAAGCCCATTTTGTGCAGGCCACCGACCAGTTGTTCGTAGACCTCGGTGAGCAGGTGTTGCTCGCCCCATAGCACAGAAAACAGCTTGGCCCGCTGACGGTAGTTCAACCGTGGTGCCAATTTCATTACGCGCGGCCAGTAAAGCTCACTGAGCTTGCGCACGGACTTTTCGTAGTTGCCTTTCAGGTAGTCCCACAGGGCCACTACATCGTCGGCGGTGACCCCAGGTTGTACCTGTTCATGCTCCTGGCCTTCGAAAGCCTTGAGCACATCCTGAATGCGGGCGTCAGTGAAGGTGTAGTCGAGCTTTTCCTGGTCAAAGTCCTCGAACCAGGCGTTAGCCAGAATCTTAGCCACTTCGATTTCACTGAACAGCTTCAGTTCTACCGGAAAATTGGCATCGGGGCTTGGTTTGGCCCAGCGACTGAAGCGTGTCACAAGCCCTGTAGCCTCTTTGCCGAGGCCAGTGGGGTTTACGTGCTCGATGAAATCAAGGGTCTTGCCGCCGAAGTCGGTTTCCAGGCGGCCACGGCTGTCGGCTGCCAAGGCGGAAATCAGGTACGACTTGCCGGCCTGAGACAGGCCGAAGAAACCGATCACCATCGGTGTGCCGGCGGCGCGCTGCAGGTCTTTGGCCCGGTTGCGTGCCTGGTGCAGCCGGAGGTTGAGGGCATCGCCCTCGGCCTCTACGCTGGCGGCGTTGCCGCGCACCTGTTGAATCCACTCCAGCGCTTCGTTCGCACCTTTGTGAACGGCACCCCAGGCACCCATCAGCTGCTGTTGCTTTGGCGTTAGATTGCTCATTTTCCTTTGACGTTCCCGCTGTCGAGCCAATAGTCACTGTCACTCAGGCTCATGGTCGGCATGGTATTGAGTGAGAGCTCAAGATCCCTTTCAAAATCGAAATCGGCATCCTGGATATTCGATTGCAGCTCAGCGATGACCAGCTTGTCGCTGATCAGGCCCTGCTCCAGCAGTTGGTCCGAAGGCTCGTCCACGGCCAGACGAATGCGCAGCACCGGCGTTTCACCGCCCTTGCCGATGGCGCTTGAGAAGTTACGACTGCCCCTGGCGGTAAAACGCAGCGTGTAGAGTGGCGATGCGGACCAGCGCTCGGCGGCCAGTTGGCGGTAACCCAGGTGCATGTCGCCGCGCATTTCCAGCCACGGCGTACCGCGTTGTTCACCTTCGCCCACGATTGGCAGTTGAATGCGGCCTTTGTCGGAGGTCAGGTTGTGGTAGAGCACGTCACCGTGTTTGATAGTGCCGGCGTTATCAATCTGGCCGAAGTGCTTGATGGTCGAGTACGGTTTGAGTGCTGCCGTGCGGAAGTAGAAGTTCGGCACACTGTGCTTGGAGCACAGCAGGCAGATCATTGCTCCCACCGAGGCGGTACTTTTCGGGTCGTCGATCAGGCCGTTTTTGTGGAACGGGTACCAACCACCAGTACGGTAGTTCTGCAGTGGCAGAATGCGCCCCGGTGGCAGTGGCAAGCGCTGGCGAATGAAGGCTTGAATGCCCGGCAGGCGCGACGGGCGGCCGGTCAGCAACAGTGCGTCACAGGGGTAGTGGAAAATCACTTCGCACAGTTCGGCGAGGATCTTGGTGATGTTGATCTGGCCACCGAGGAACGCCGTATGTACCTGTTCGAGGTCAAAAGCGATAGGGGTTTTCAGCAGGTCCAGGGTGCCGTCACGGCCAACATCACGGCGCACGGCGGCATACACGTACTCCAGCACGCTGTCGTTGACAACAGCATCGCCCAGTACTTCTTGCCATGAGCGCTCAACAACCTCCACTGGGGTTTCGGGGTCGTACTGCTCGTAGGCTTTGAGCAACGCCAGACCCAGCGGCATGAACACCTGCAGGTTGAGCTGCTGACGCAGAATCCGCTCCTGGGCGCTGGCATCGCCGTTGCCGCACAGGCGCGACATCAGGGCATCCGGGGCATATACCCCGGCGTTCTGCAGCGCCTGCTTGAAACTGGGCAGGATGAACTCTTGAATGACGTCCAGGAGGATGTCGTCGCCCGCGATCTTGAATCCGTCGCGGAAGCGCTGGCTGGGCACAATGTGTACGTTACTGCCTGTGCCGCCGTTGCTGCCACGGTCCAGGTGGTAGTCGGTGATCACCAGATCCGTGGTGCCGCCACCAATGTCGATGGTGGCCAGGGTGATCTGCTCGGTTTCACTTTTGTCCGGGCGCGCCAGGGCGGCGAAAAACTCTTCCGGGTGCCCGGCGAAGTTCTCGTTGACCTCGTTGTACAGGTACACCAGTTGCCCGCAGCTGGCCTCGTCCCATTCAACGCGAATGCTCGGCAGCGGTGTGAGCGGCTTGACCGACTTGTCCTTGAACGGGTTGCTCTCGCCCTCATGCCAGCCAAGGCTCTTCCACACCAGGCCGACGGCCTCGTTCATACGGTTGTTGAGGATGCTGCGTTCGGCCTGCGGCATGCCTGGCGGTACGGTGAGGGTGATGCTATTGAGCTGGCGCGGTACCCGCGCATGGCCCTGGCGTGAACGCTGGGCCGGGCTGTTGATCTGCGACAGCGCCTGGGTGACCACCTCGGCCAGCATGAACGTCATCAGGCTGCTGCGGGAATAGCGCGGTGTGAACACCGGCATGTCGTTCTTTGGCGGCAGGTACAGCGCCTGGCCGAGGTCATTGATCAAGTGCGAGAAAGGTGCGGCGGTCGCCAGCGGCTCCTTGTCGGTTTTGACATACGAAGCGTTGAAGCGCCAGCCATGACCATAGGCCTTCTCATCCCACAGGTAACGTTTCGGGCTGGACAGGCCGGTGGAACCTTCGGTGCCGCGACGGCGGCTGGCCAAGCGTCCGGCCTCGCCGCCGACACGGGCAATCGTGGCCCACTGGAAGGCATTGTGACGGCCGCTCTTGACCGAGAAATGGTCCTTGCCGAAATAGGCCTGGGCAAATTCGACGCGGCTCTCAAAGGCCTGGTTGTAGATCTTCTCGGGCTCACTGAGGTCGCGCAGCTCCAGCACATAGTTGTGCTTCATGCCCGAACCCGACTGGCCATGATCTTCGATCAGAATGCCGCAGGTGCGTGAGTTGCCGACGTCCAGCACCAGGTCCACCGGAATCGGGCGCACAACGCCCAAGGCGTCATTGGCGACGACCTTGATCTCGGGGATTTCGACCTTGGGCTTTTCTGTGCTCTGCTCTGCAGGTGTCGGGCGGCGCAGCAGGCTCAGCAGGTTCAGGTAATGCCCGAGGTGGCGGTTGCCCTTGAGGTCTTTGTCCAGGCGCTCGCGGGTCCAGTCTGCACGGGCTTCGGCATACAGCTCACTGAGCCACTCGCGGATCCAGCTGTGAGTCAGGAACCAGCCGTACTCGCGGGCGCTGCAGGCGATCTTGAAGGCTACACCAGAGCGCACGTCTTCTTCGTTTGGCGCCAGGTAGGCGGTGCCGCTGACGGACGGCATGATACGGCTGTCAAAGGCTAGCGTGAGACGGTGCGTATTGCCGTCAATATCGGGCTCGGCCAGTTTGATCAGGCGCATCCGCGACCAGTTGTTCGGCCCCTCGTCGAAGCGATAGGGCGGCATGAAGCGCAGAAACGGAATGGGCAGCCAGATGCCGTCAAACAGCTTCAGGCTTTCTTCCATGCTCAGTCGGAAGTGGTTGTCTTCGCTGGAGTCGAACTCTACCGGCACGACTTTGTCGGGCTCCGGTTCGTAGAAATCCTTGTATTCCTTGGACCACAACAGGCGCGTAGGTACCAGACCGTTGTTGAGCTGCACGAATTTGCCGGCTTGCTCGCCATCTGGGCCCAGGCGCAGGGCGAAGTCCATAAACTGAATGCCGGTATCGCTGATCAGCGTGACCGTTTCTTCGAACTGGGTGATTTCAGGCAACATCTTCTGCGCTTCTCGTGTTATTGGCCGGCTTGCTTCATCAGCATCGGGAACGCTTCGGTGCCGTAGCTACCGCTGCAGTCGGCGATGTGCTGGGCGCCTGGTTTACAGTTCACTTGGGGCAGGTCATAGCTGCTGCCATCGGCACAGGCGGCCTGACCATCGCTATTGATCGACAGATTGCCGCCGTTCATTGCCGCGACCACCGGAGCGCTGCAACGCACGCCGTCAGAGCGGCTGACCGTGGCGTTACCTTTGCCGTCCTGGAAGTCATATTTCAGACGCAGCGGCTTACCGGTGCCGACTTCCTGGATGCCGGCACCGCTCCAGTCGCCGTTGAGGAAGTTGGCCGTACCGTCTGCGGCATCTGCAGGAATACTCAGTAACGGCGAAGGCTGGGTGCCTTCCGCAAGCGCCGGTGGTTGTGTCGATGGGGCGTTGGCGGGTGCCCCTGCGTTTGCGGGCGGCGTTTGTGCCGCACTGGCAGGTGCCTCGTCTGGCGCTACTGGTGGTGCAGTGGTGGGCTCCGGCGCGGTGTTGGCGGCGGAGCCTGTACCGGCATCTTCATTGGCTGGAGCAGCTACGCTGCCTGGCGCGGTATTTGGCATGCCGGCAGTGTTGCCGGAAACGTTCAGCCCGCTACCCGGCAAGGCTGCGCCGCCGGGCAGGGTGACGCCAGGTTGCCCGCTCAAGGAGGGCACATTCATAGACGGTACTTCAACCTGCGGCATACCTGGCAAGCCTGGCAGCGCGGCGTTGGGCAGGCAGCCACGCAGGCCAAACAGCAGTAATAGCAGGAGCAACAGCAACAACGGCAGTAACCACCACCAGCGGCGCCACCAGGATGGCTTGGTTGCCTGGCTGAGCAATGGTGCTGCGGCGGGTGCCGCTAGCGGTGCGACCGGCGCGACCGGTGCCGGTTCGGCAACTTTGGCTGTGCTTGGGTAGAGGCAATGCAGTGGCTGGCGGCTGCGCTCGGCACCCGCGTGGACGAAGCCCCAGAACGTCAGGACTGGCCGACCATCAACCAGGTACACGAAATTTTCGTCGGGAAACGGCACCACGCAGGTCAGCAGCTTGCCGAACACCGTCCGATCACCCTGAGCGCCTGGCTTGCTGCCGGGAAGCGGCTGACCGTCGGCATCAAGGCCCAGCAGGTCATTGCTGAGCTCATCGATCTTGCGTTGCAGCACTTCCAGTTGAGCACGGGCGGGCGCCCGTTCTTCTTCGGTTGCGCTGCTCCATGGGATGACATCACCTGGTCGATCGCTGTACCAATCGATGGTACTGCCGCGCTCGTCGGTTTGCGGAATGGCGAGGTGCTCGACCAGTTCAGGTTGGTCGGGATTCTTGCGGCGGATAGCCTCGCGCAGTTGCAGCGCTGCCCGGTACACCGGTTGGCCTGTTTCTCCTAGTGCGGTGAAATCTTCACTTTTGCCGCTACGTAGCAGTACTCCGCGCATCATCCCTACCTTGATCACTCATCCATAAGTATTTGAGTGCCCCATTGATGGCACTCAAAAAGTGCAGCCACACTAACGGCAAACTCGACACGCCGTCAATTCAAATGGGTGGCAAAGTGCTATTGGCTTGTCTAATGGGTGATTTCACGCTGGAGGGCACGTTTTTCGCGGCCTGGCGCATCCCGGCAGTGTGCTAGCGTGATCGTGTGGCGTGGATCGCCGCGGTCCATAAGTGCCTGTAGACTGCCCGGCATACCCTCTGGTTGACGGTTACGGTTTTCCGATTGTCAGGTCGTCTGTAGATGGCCTTTTCATTGATGCAGCATTAAAAAGGGATAGACGATGAGTCTCTGGGATGAGCTGAAGCAAAAAGCTGTCAACGCCAACCCTGAATTGGCCGCCAAGGCTGCTCAGGCACTGAACAAAGCCAAGGACCTCGCCGTTGAAGCAGGGCAGAAGGCCGCGCCGGTGCTGAAAGAAGCCGGTGAAAAGGCTGCGGCCTATGCTCAGGAAAAAACACCGGTGCTGAAGGCTCAAGCACTCAAGGCCATTGATGATGCCAAGGTTCGGCGCGCCGAACTTCAGGAGCAGGCCAAGCACGACAAAGCCGCCCGCGATGAAATGATCCGGACCATGTACGACATCAGCCTGTCACCCGAAGAGGTGAACTTCATCGACGAACCGTTCAACCACTATGGGTGCCAGTTCTACTTCTTCGTCGTGACCGGGCAGGTACTGGACACCCAGAAGCGTAACCAGGTGCACTTGGCCGCTGGCCACTCGCATCACTCCAGCGGTGGTTATCTCATTAATGGCTACGGCTCGACCGGGAGTAGCTCGTCATCGTCCTACGTCAGCAGCCGCAACGTACAAGAGCACGAGTTCTGGGTGAAGTTGCGCGATGGAAAAGAGGCCTGCTTCCAGTTCGCTGACAAGGCCGTGCGGATACGCGAAGGCCAGGACATTACCATGCTGTTTGTTCGAGCGGCGCAGAGCCAGACCGGGGAAATGGTTGCGCTCTACAACCACAGCTCCGCTGAGAATTTCATCATTGCTGCCCCGGCGGAGATCAATCAGATGTTCAACATCTATACGGTTGAGCCCGGTTTCTTCAACAAGAGCGAAGTACTGAGCACGCGTAATCGGCTGCTGATGGAGCTAGAGCGGCGCCTGCAGCAACTGTGCACTTATTCGGCCATACATGGCAAAGCGGCAATTCAGGCCCAGGCGATTGAAGGCGAGCACGAAGCCTGAGTATTGCCCTGCATGAGGTTGCCTGTTTATACAGCGCCTGCACCACTGGCAAGTCGGGTTTCCACTGGTACCCCCAGCATGCGTTTCATCCGCCACTCGAATGCCAGGGTCAGGCAGATTGCGGCGCATGCCAACCCCAATGCCAGGCCCCACCAGACACCAACGGCTCCGCCGTCGAGCGGGAAGGCGAACACCCAGGCGGCAGGTGCACCAATCAGCCAATAGCAGACAAAGCCAATCAGGAAGGTGGTCTTGGCGTCCTTCAGGCCGCGGATTGAGCCCATGGCAATGGTCTGGGTGCCATCGAACAGCTCGAACCAGGCGGCAACCATCAGCAGGCTGACCGCCAGTTGAATGACCTCGGCGAACGCCGGGTCACCCTGGTCGAGGAACAGCCCGACCAAGGCTTCTGGCAGCAGCCAGAACAACACCGCAAACGCCAGCATCAGCGAGGCGCCAAACCCGATCCCGACTCGCCCGGCAAGCCGCGCAGCACGCAGGTTATCGGCACCAAAATGCAGGCCGACCCGCATGGTCACGGCATAGGACAGCCCTGCCGGGATCATGAACGCTGTTGAAACGATCTGCAGGGCAATCTGGTGTGCTGCCAGCTCGGTACTGCCCATGGTGCCCATGCACAGCGCCGCAAAGGCGAACAGCCCGACTTCTACCGTGTAGGTGCCGCCAATCGGCAGGCCAAGCCGCCACAACTCGCTCAAGGCAGGCCAGGATGGTCGGCTCAAGCGGTGGCGGATGGCATAGGCGTCATAGGCCGGGTGCCAATGAATATGCAGGGCCAGCGCCACCGCCATGCCGGTGGCGACGATGGCCGTGACCAGCCCGATCCCTACCAGCCCGAGTTTTGGCAGGCCGAACAGGCCTTCGATCAGCGCATAGTTGAGCAGGAAGTTGAGCACGGTGCCGACCAGGCTGATGACCATCACCGGCGCTGAACGCCCCAACGCACTGGTGAAACCGCGCAAGGCCATAAAGGTCAGGTAGCCGGGCAGGGCGAAGGGCAACAACAGCAGGAACTGGCTGGCGGCCTCGACGTTGTCCGGTGTCTGGCCAAGCAGTAACAGCACTGGCGACAGGTTCCACAGCACCAATGCGGCAACCAGTGCCATCACCCAACCCAGCCACAAGCCCGCCTGGGTCAGGCGCGTGGCACCTTCGGTATCGCCAGCACCCTTGCGAATGGCGACTAACGTGCCGACAGCGGCAATCACCCCCAGACAGAAAATCGACACGAAGGAATAGCTCGCTGCACCCAGCCCACCCCCGGCCAAGGCCTGCGGGCTGATCCTGGCCATCATCAGGGTGTCGGTCAGCAGCATCAGCATGTGTGCCAACTGAGAGGCGATCAGCGGCCCGGCCAGGCGTAGCAACGCCTTGAGTTCTTTTGATGGCACGGCTTGCATGATGATCGTCCTGTTCGCGGGCAAGGTAAGGTGAAGCCATTGATTCTCGGGCTTTGGACGATGCTGCACAAAAGGATAATAACGATCATTGGCATGATTAAAACTCATGCGAGTAAGATCGCTCATCACGTATCGGGGTGTTGTCGGGAGCAGGGTCATGTCACGTCGTTTACCGCCGCTGTATGCACTACGGGCATTCGAGGCAGCCGCCCGGCATAGCTCGTTCACCCGGGCGGCACAGGAACTCTCTATCACCCAGAGTGCCGTCAGCCGGCACATTCGTACGCTGGAGGATCACTTCGCTTGTCGACTGTTTTTACGTAATGGCCGAACGTTGCAGCTGAGTGAAGCCGCCCGCTTGTTGTTGCCCGGCGTGCGTGAGGGTTTCGCTGCACTGGAGCGGGCTTGCAACACGCTGCGCAGTGAAGACGACATCCTGCGCATGAAAGCGCCATCAACCCTCACCATGCGTTGGCTACTGGCCCGTCTGAGCCGCTTCCGCCATTTACAGCCCGGCAACGAGGTGCAACTGACCAGCGCCTGGATGGATGTCGATCATGTGGATTTCAATCAGGAGCCGTTCGATTGTGCGGTGCTGTTGAGTGATGGTCATTTTCCCCCGGACTGGGAGGTCAACCGTCTGTTCTCCGAGCTGCTGGTACCGGTCGGTTCGCCAGAGCTGCTCAATGACGGCCCTTGGGACGCTGAACGGCTGGCCTCGGTCGAGCTGTTGCACCCGACCCCGGACAAACGCGACTGGCGCAGTTGGCTGGCCTGCATGCACCTCACCGAGCAGATCTCACTCAAGGGTGGTCAGGTGTTCGACACACTGGAGTTGGGCATGATCGCTGCGGCGCGTGGTTATGGCGTATCGATGGGCGACCTGCTGATGGTGGCCGAGGATGTGGCCCAGGGGCGTTTGAGCCTGCCCTGGCCGACGGCGGTGGCCAGTGGTCTGGATTACTACCTGGTATGGCCGAAGACCCGTCCCGGTGGCGAGCGGCTGCGACGGCTCAGCGACTTTCTGCAACATGAAGCCCAGGTCATGAACCTGCCGGATGTGCAGGTACTGAATGCGCTTGAGGCCACACATCCAGGCTGACCCGCATCGCTGGCAAGCCTGCCCCCACGAAGGGTGCACGTAGGCGATCTTCGTGGGGGTAGGCAAAGCCGCTCAGCGGTTTACAACGAGGCCAGGTTCAACGCCTCGGCGCAGGCCTGCAGCGAGCGACGCTCACTCTGCGCGTACAGCGCCAATTCATCCTGGACCGACTTGCCCAGTGCCTGCTCGAACGCCTCGCGGTTGGCGTTGCTGCCGTACTGGCTATGGCTGTCATCACCCAGGTTGGACTGGAAGATGCCTGCGGCACTGACCGGCAGGAAGTCCTCGTAGACCAGCGCTTCAAAGTGAATGTGCCCAGCGTCGATCAACGCGTCCAGCGAGGTCGGTCGTTGCGCGGCATCACGTGCGCCCATGCCCTTTTCAGTCGGGAAGTAGCGGAAGTAGGCCAGGCCTTGTTGACGCATTTGCCCCAGGTCGTCCGGGAAGGCCTGGAACTGTTCTGCCAACAGGCTCATGTAGCGCTCAGCGTTCGCTTCTGCGGGGACACCACCCAGGTTTTCGCGTGTGGCATCGAGCAGGCGGTCATACAGTGCGCGCCCTTTGGGCGTCAGTGCGGCGCCGCGTTGTTCAATCTCACCGAAGCGGGCTGTATGGCTGCCTCCTGCCGTGGCGTCCTGGTCACTGAAGGCAACCTGCTCCTGAAGTGCCTTGAAGCTGGTCTGGCGCAGCAGGATCGGGCAACGCCGGCGTGGTGGGCCTTCGATGACCGCCTTGGGTGGAATGCCCTTGGCCGGCATGCCGACCTGAATGGCGTCGATGTCCAGTGTGCGCGGCGTCAGGTGGTTGATGTGCGGGCCTTTGAAGGCCACCACATCAGCGATCAAACGGTGTTGATCATGCAACTGACGGTACTGCTCGGCGGTGACCGTGGCGGTGTTGTGCCAACGGAAGGTATGCAGCGCCTGCTCGACGAACTCACGGGCATCGACGTCGTTCAGGCCGCCATCACGCTCGAACTGCTCGATCAGGCTCAGCGCACGTGGGGTGAAGATCTGCCGTTTGGCGAGGATGCCACGGGCCAGTTCGCGCAACTGCGGGTTGTCGATCAGTTCCAGGCGCAGCAGCGAGGTAAAGACGCGGAACGGGCTGATATGCAGCGACTGTTCGTGGACGGCCCGAAAGGCTGTGGAATGCACCGGCACACCGGCAGGGCTGAGGTCGTAGTAGCCCACCGGCTGCATGCCCATGACTGCGAACAGGCGACCAATGGTAGCCAGCTCTTCAGCCGTGCCCACGCGGATGGCGCCGTGGCGCTCCTGGTCGAGGCGTTCGATTTCGCCGGTCCAGCGCAGGGCTTCGGCGATGTCGGGATGCTGTTGCATCACCTGGTGATTGGTCTCGCTCACCAACTCCAGCAGTGTGCCGTACAGCGGCACCTCCTGTTTGTACATCTGCGACATGGCGGCCGAGAACTGTGCGCGAATACTATCCGGGCTGACGAAATCTTGAGCGGTCATCGAAAGCTTCCTGGTGAAAAGTGCAGGCTTACATGAAAGCGAGGAATGCTGTTCCGACACAAGCGAAAAAAAGTCGAGCCATCATTCCTGAAATTCAGGAAGCGTCGGCGCTCACACGTGTTCGCGAATCCACTCCACCAGGCTGCGTACCTTGGGCACTTCTGCAGCATGTTCGGAGAACGCCAGGAAATACGCGCCGTTGCTTTTCATCGCGTGCTGCCAAGGAACGACCAGCTTGCCTTCGGCCAGCTCTTGAGCCACCAGATAGCGTGGCACCAACGCCACGCCACAACCAGCCTGGGCGGCACTCAGGCACATGTAGAACGTATCGAAGCGCGGCCCGTGATAGCTGTTCGCCGAATGCAGGTCCTGTTCAAGGAACCACTCGTGCCAGGCTTCGGGGCGCGAGGTGGCTTGCAGCAGCACCAGGTCGGCCACTTCACTGGCATCGTTCAGGGTGCGCCCTTGCAACAGCTCTGGCGAGCAGACCGGCACCATCTCTTCGCCGAACAGTTCGATGCAGGTTGCGCCGGGCCATGTGCCCTGGCCAAAGAAAAACACCACATCGGCATTACCCTGAAGCAGGGCGAAGGGCTCCATCTCGTTGCGGATATCCAGGTGAATGTTCGGGTGGCGTTTGCCGAAGCCCTTCAGGTTCGGTATCAGCCAGCGCACGCCGAAACTTGGCTGGGTGGCGACCTTGAGCACCTCGGTCTGTTCGCCATAGGAGAGGATGTAGCGGCTCGACATGTCGACCTGGGTGAGGATCTTGTTCACTTCGGCCAGGTACAGCGCGCCGGCCGGCGTTAATTGCAGACGTCGCCGTATACGCAGGAACAGGTGATGGCGCAGCATGTCCTCCAACTGCGCCACCTGTTTGCTGACGGCGCTTTGGGTCAGGTGCAGCTCTTCGGCCGCGCGGGTAAAGCTCAAATGACGGGCGGCAGCTTCGAAGCATTGCAGGGCGGCCATCGAGGGCACGAGGCGTTTGGACATGGTGTTCTCGTTAATCATTACCTGGCGGAATGATGTGCTGAGTAAAGGTCGTTTGTTGTGCCAGAGTAATCGGATTAATACTGACCTCCGTCATTGAAATCAACTACTCATCGTATGCAGGAGAACAAAAATGGTTGATGGACTGCTTGATCGCCTGGGTGTACCGGCCAGTGCCTACACCAACGGCAACCATCCCATTCACACCCCCATCGATGGCAGCGTCATTGCCTCGGTCCACCTGGAGAGCAAAGCCCAGGTCGTGGGCAAGATCGACCAGGCTGAAAAAGCCTTCCAGGCCTGGCGCAATGTCCCAGCGCCACGCCGTGGCGAGTTGATTCGTCTGTTCGGCGAAGTGCTGCGTGAGCACAAGGCGCAGCTCGGCGAACTGGTGTCTGTCGAAGCGGGCAAGATCACCCAGGAAGGTCTGGGTGAAGTACAGGAAATGATCGACATCTGCGACTTCGCTGTTGGCCTGTCGCGTCAGCTGTACGGTTTGACCATCGCATCCGAACGCCCAGGCCACCATATGCGTGAAACCTGGCACCCGCTGGGTGTGGTCGGCGTGATCAGCGCGTTCAACTTCCCGGTTGCAGTCTGGGCGTGGAACACTGCGCTGGCCCTGGTCTGCGGTAACGCCGTAGTCTGGAAACCGTCGGAGAAGACGCCGCTGACGGCCTTGGCTTGCCAGGCCCTGTTCGAGAAAGCCCTGAAAGCCTTCGGTGATGCACCGGAAGGCCTCAGCCAGTTGATCGTTGGTGACCGTGAAGCGGGCCAGGTACTGGTCGACGACCCTCGCGTACCCTTGGTCAGCGCTACCGGTAGCACCCGCATGGGCCGCGAAGTCGGCCCACGTGTGGCCGCGCGTTTCGGTCGCAGCATCCTCGAGCTGGGCGGCAACAACGCCATGATCCTGGCGCCAAGCGCCGACCTGGACCTGGCTGTTCGCGGCATCCTGTTCAGTGCCGTTGGTACTGCTGGCCAGCGTTGCACCACCCTGCGCCGCCTGATCGTGCACCGCTCGATCAAGGACGAGGTGGTCGCACGTGTCAAAGCCGCCTACGGCAAGGTACGTATCGGTGACCCACGCAAGGACAACCTGGTCGGCCCGCTGATCGACAAGCAATCCTTCCAGGCCATGCAGGACGCCCTGGCCCGTGCCCGTGACGAAGGCGGCACGGTATTTGGCGGCGAGCGCCAACTGCAGCAGGACTACCCGAACGCCTACTACGTGGCCCCGGCCATTGTCGAAATGCCGGCCCAGAGTGAAGTCGTGCGTCACGAAACGTTCGCGCCGATTCTGTATGTGCTGGCCTACGACGAGTTCGAAGAAGCCCTGCGCCTGAACAACGAAGTGCCACAAGGCCTGTCCTCGTGCATCTTCACCACCGACCTGCGTGAAGCCGAGCGCTTCCAGAGTGCAGCCGGCAGTGACTGCGGCATCGCCAACGTCAACATCGGCACCAGCGGTGCAGAGATCGGTGGTGCTTTCGGTGGCGAAAAGGAAACAGGCGGTGGCCGTGAGTCGGGTTCCGATTCCTGGAAGGCCTACATGCGTCGTCAGACCAACACCGTGAACTACTCGCGTGAGCTTCCGCTGGCGCAGGGTATTGTGTTCGACTGATAGCCACTCAGGCTTCCATCGCCGGTAACGCCAGCCTCTAATGGGTGCAGGCCTTGCCGGCGATGGGGTTTCCACCGACTAAAAAGATCAAAAAAGCGGAGCCGACCATGACCGACCTGCGTCAAGAGTGTCTATGGGAGTTCGTTACACCGGCGGCGGCCCCGTCTGCCGAGTTGAGCGCGGACATCAAGGCCGATGTGTGCATCATCGGCGGCGGTATTACAGGTTTGTCCGCTGCGATCCATTTGCTCGAGCAAGGCAAGCGTGTGGTGCTGCTGGAGGCCTGGAAGATCGGCCACGGCGGCTCGGGACGCAACGTTGGCCTGGTCAACGCAGGCACCTGGATTCGTCCGGATGACGTTGAAGCGACCCTTGGCCAGCAACAAGGCAGCCGCCTGAACAAGGTACTTGGCGAAGCACCGGCCGAGGTGTTTGCCACCATCAAGCGTCTGGGCATCGATTGCCAGGCCCGTAACGAAGGCACGCTGCACATGGCGCACAATGCCAACGGTGTGGCCGACCTCGAAGCGCGGCATGCCCAATGGAGCCGCCGTGGTGCCGACGTCGAGCTGCTCACCGGGGCTCGTTGCCAGGAATACTGCGGTACCGACAAGATTTCCGCCGCGTTGCTCGACCGCCGCGCCGGCACCATCAACCCGATGGGTTACACCCGTGGCCTGGCTGCTGCCGTGGCGCGCCTGGGCGGGCAGATTCATCAGCAGTCCGCAGTTCAGGGGCTGGAGCGCGAAGGCAGCGCCTGGCGGGTCAAGACCGCCAAGGGTTCGGTCTGCGCCGACAAGGTCATCATCTCCACCGGCGCCTACACTGAAGGTGACTGGACCGACCTGCAGCGCAACTTCTTCCGTGGTTACTACTATCAGGTGGCCTCGGTGCCGCTGACCGGTGCCGCAGCGGACAACGTGCTCAAGCATGGTCAGGGGTCCTGGGATACCCGCACCGTGCTCAGCAGCATTCGTCGTGACGATCAGGGCCGTCTGCTACTGGGCAGCCTGGGGCGGGTCGACAACAAACCGACCTGGTTCATCCGCAGCTGGGCCGACCGCATCCAGAGCCATTACTTCCCGCAACTGGGCAAGGTTGAATGGGAAATGCACTGGACCGGTTGCATCGACTTCACCCCCGATCACCTGATGCGGCTGTTCGAGCCGGCACCGGGCATTGTGGCGGTAACCGGCTACAACGGGCGTGGCAACACCACCGGCACAGTGATTGGCAAGGCGTTCGCCGAGTACCTGCTCAAGGACAACCCGGACGAGCTGCCGATTCCATTCTCGCCGATGAAACCGGTGACGGGCGCTTCGCTGCGTACCGGCTTCTACGAGACCGGGTTCTCGCTGTACCACGCCGGCCAGTGCCTGCGAGTCGTGCTTTAGTGCGGCTTTAGCCAGCTCAGGAAGCCGCCTTTCTTGACCGCAGCCGGTCGCTGTAACAACAGCGACTGGCTGGCTTGCTGACGATGGCGCTGCAACTTGCTCAGCGCGCTTTTCACCTCTTCGCGTTGTTCCAGGCAACTGCGTACGGCGGTTTTCTCGATTCGGTAGAGCAGGCAGTTGGTCAGGCTGCGGAACTCCGCATTGGAGTCGTTGCCGTCCAGCAGGCCCTCGGCACCGAGAATTTCCCCCGGCCCCATCCGTCCGGCTTCGACCCTGCGCTCCCCGTCGCGAATTGACGCCGAGACCACCCCCGTACCGATCACCAGCAGGTAATCAGAGGCCTCATTGAGCCCCAGAATTACCTGATCGGCCAGGTACTCAACCGGCATCATGCGTTGGCTCAGGCTGTCCTTCTCCTCATCACTCAGCGAGCGAAAAATGCGCACATCTTCCAGCAAACTGCGCTGACGGCTCCAGGGTTTGGGCACGGCGTCCGGGTTCCAGTTGACCCCGGCGGCTTCCAGGTGGCGGTGGGCGAGGTCGAACAGGTAATTGCGCACGTCGGTTTTCTTGTCCATGGCCGCGACGAAACCACTGGCCTCGTACTCCACCGACTCCAGGCTGACGCTCTTCACCGTGGCCTTGGCTCTGGGCATGGCGAGCAGGGCGCTGGTGCCCTGCAGGGCCTTTTCCAAGGCATCGAGGACGCGTCGCGGGCGAATCTGCGAGGGCACCACGACACTGATCGATACCCCATGAACATCGTTCGGGCGGCTGAAGTTCAACAGCTTGGCCTTGGCCGCCACCGAGTTCGGAATCACCGCCATACTGCCGTTGGCCGTGAGCAAACGGGTTGCGCGCCAGTCGATATCCAGCACCTTGCCTTCGGTGCCGTCGATGGAGATCCAGTCATCGATTTGATAGGGCCGTGTGGTGTTCAGCACAATGCCGGAGAACACATCGCTCAGGGTGCTCTGCAAGGCCAGGCCGACGATGATCGCCATGGCGCCCGAGGTGACCAGCAGGCCCTTGACCGGCAACTGCATGACGTAGGCCGCCGCCGCAACGATAGCGATCAGGAAAATGACCGCCCCCAGCACATCCTGCAACAGCCGGCCGGTATGCCCGCTGCGAGCAATCAACATCAACCCGAGCACCACCGTCAACGTACGCGCGGCGAACAGCCACCAGACGATCTCCAGCACGGTTGCCAGTAAATTGCGCGGTACATCCTCAACCCAAGGGGCCGGTTGCAGCGGGCTCATCCCTGCACTGATCAACACCCAGCTGAACAACAGAAACGCCAGCAAGCGTGCCGCCGTACGCGCATTGCGCCGCTCCGCCGGAATCGCGCGCCAAAGCAGCAGGTCGATCAGTAGCAGGGTCGTGCCGATCAGCAAGGGCCAGTTATGGATAAGTTCAAACATGCGCGTCTCGGCTCGGTGAGCTGCTGAAAGTAAAGAGCAGAATCCGGGGAAATCCAGAGCGATCTGGGGGAAGCCATCTTGCTTGCGAGGGTATCAGTGAAGTGGGCGGTGGTGCGTGGTGGCTGTACGCTGGCCTTTATCGGTGCTTCTATCACCGTGTTATGGCGGCTGTACGTGGGGCACCTTCGGGTGCGCCGGTTCCTATGCCCGGTCTGCGAACCCGCGTACAGCTGCCACCCATTTCGTTTCGCAGCGAACGTGGCCGCTCCCTCCGCATAGGAGTTTTCCCATGAAGAAGCCTGTTCCTGATCCCCCTGCATTTGACCTCGCCAACACCGTCACCGTCGCCAAGCCTTTCGGGCGATGGACGTGAACATCAAACAAATGTTCTCAGTGCGTGAAGGCATCTGCAGCGAAGACGCATTGATGCATGCCAGTGTGCTGCTCAGCTTTGTCGAGGCCACCGCCAGCGACGCCGCCGACCACTTGAGTTTGAACGATAAGGCGTTGGTGTTGAGCATTGCCCAACACGCGGAAATGGCGCGGGCGCTGGTGAATGCAGTGTTGGAGGGGCGGGCTCGGTAGGGGTGTAGTACGATCGCTGGCAAGGCTGGCTCTCCACGATCTATGAGGTGAGCAGGCTTGCCTGCGAGGGTATCCGTGAGGTATCAGCTGCTGCAGGTTTTTAAATTGCGGCAGGTTATTTTGGGACGTCCAGTTTCACGCACACGTACATCGAAATGTGGCGCTACCAATTTTGGCAATTTCTTTGATTACCCCGAGTCGTGATTCGTTTGGCACCGCTATGTCGATTTGTGGCTTGGGGTAAAGGCTCGACGCTGTAAGTTCGTTCCACTACCCAGCGCTTGGGCATAACCATAAAACCACTCGGTGCTGGCACTGCCGTGAACAGGTCGCCTTGTTCTGAATGCCATTTCCCGGTACGGCGATTATTCGGTCCTCTTATGACCTGAACCTGGACAGCATGAGTGTCTTGCGTCCGCTGAGCCCACTTTCCTGCGTAGGCACTGTCAACGAACAGAGTAGTTCACGGATGGCTACTTGATCATCGAGGATGTCACCCTATCCCGCCACTTCATCAGTACCTCAAGAACTCATCGGCATAGCGCGCGGGAATCTCTGAGTGCGCAAACAACTCGAATAGTTCAACATCGAGATGCCCCCCATGCGCCATCTTGCGCATGATGTCGAGCGACTCTTCAGCGCTTTTCCCCGTTTTATAAGGGCGATCAGTTGCTGTGAGTGCTTCAAACACATCTGCAATGGCCATCATTCGCGCAGGGATGCTCAGGGAACCCGCAGGAATTGCGCGGGGGTAACCGCGGCTATCCATGCGCTCATGGTGCCCACCGGCGATTTCGGGCACATTCGTCAGATGCCTTGGGAAGGGAAGGGCCTCAAGCATCTTGATGGTCAGCACAATATGCTCATTGATTTTATAGCGCTCTTCTTCTGTCAGAGTTCCTCGCTGAATTGACAGGTTTTTCACCTCGCCGCGGTCATATAACAGCTCCGGTATCTGCATTTTGAAGCCCCATGGGTTGTCGTCGCCAAATGCCTGTCCGGGCGGGCGCGCGATCTGGTGTTCCGGTTGATCGCTAAGCAAATATTCCCGAATCGGCAATGCGGCGGCACCTTGATCTGAACGGCGGCTGATTTCGTCATGAGAAAGCCCTAGGCGGTCGTCAAGTGTTCGAAACCAGGTTCTGGCAGCTATTTCCTTGATGCGTTTGATGGCCTCTTCAGACATTGCTTCGCTACCCAGATTGCACTCGGCCACAAATGCAAATTCATCATCCAGCGCTTTTAACTCGAGTGCGAGTTGTTCATTTGCCGAAGCAAGCAAGCCCTGGGGATAGGCAAGGCGCCAGTGCGCCAGTTCTGCATCGCGTTTGCAAACTTCAAAGCGCATGCGTATTTCGTGAATCCGATCGTATAATGTCTCGAGCTTGGTGGCCTTATCAACCACATATTCAGGTGTGACGATTTTCCCACAATCATGCAGCCATGCGGCTATATGAACAGCTTCGCGCATCTCGTTGTCTAGAGTAAAGTTGGCCACACATGGCGCGTCACTGCTTGCTGCTAGCTCAACCAGCCATTCGGTCAAGATTGGCACTCGATGGCAATGGCCCCCTGTATGAGGACTTTTTGCATCCACCGCTTCTGCAAGCAGCTTGATGAAGGATTCAAAAAGTTGCTTCTGCTGGGCAATGAGTTCTCTTGATTCCAGCGCCAGTGCAGCAAAACCGGAAATCGCCCCGACAAAACTTCTCTGATGGTCACTAAAAGGCGTTGAGCGTTCTACGATCAGGAGGCCAAGCAAATGACCGCGCCGCCCGAACAAAGGAACGAACAATACGTAAAGACCGTTGCATGATTTGACCGTAGGCTGCTTATCACCAAACCACTCCGCCAGCCAGTCTCGATCTGACGCCAGCCCGCGATGCGCGCGCAAACTCCAGGACTCGCCGTCATAAGTATGAAGCCATGCACTTTCCCCTTTAGCAACTTTGCTCGTTTCTTCGAGCACCAAGGGTAGGAAGCTTTCAAGGTCTGTCTCTCGAGAAACTTTATCCAATAAATTTAAAAAATTGGAGGTGGTCACTCGCGCTTGTTCAAGCCCAGCTTCCAGTTGAGAAATTTCAACAATATTGGCATTCGATAGCTCAATTGTTCTGAAATCAAAGTTGGTCAGGAAATTCGCTCTTTCTGCAAGCGTCTGCAGTACCGCCGCGACCTGGTTTGCGTTTCTTCGGGCAAGCAATAGCGTGACTGCCGTCAGTAACAGGGTCGCCATTAACAAGGCGTTGCGCAGTCGTTGCGCCTTGGCTAACAACCTGTCTCGCGGTACGGCAACATGGAGTTGAATTTCATCGAACTGGGCGGCCTCAAGGAGCAAGTGCAACAGCTAGTTAAAAAATCGGAGCGCGCTAAT
>JAEAMF010000960.1_pt1 | contig 25849 bp, 18 predicted proteins | sample 8958721 | NCBI WGS metagenome assembly JAEAMF01 (sample SAMN16933255, study PRJNA681124) | bioreactor sludge metagenome | isolation source: anaerobic bioreactor treating anionic surfactant - SDBS | place: India: Bengaluru | collected 2019-02-28 | reverse complement strand
GGGTTTTATTTCCATTTGACAGAGACAGACTGCTTTCCGGAGAAACGATAATTGAGAATTTGCCGGAAAGCTCGCCAAGCGAATCCTCCGATCATCCATCGGGCGCGGTCGATACGGATTTTACTCTGATCGACATGCCGGAGAGCGAATCCCAGCGGCCCGCCGATTTTGATCCTTGGACGCAGCTCAGCGCTTCGCCGGCACTTGAAACACCGGAGAAAATCTCAAGAAAACCATGGCTATGGATTGCGGCAGCGATTCCGGTTCTTGTGCTTGCCGGCCTTTTATATTTGAGTTTGAAATCCGAGGGCGTTCAAGCTCCGCGCCCGGAAGTGCAAATAGCGGAAGACCTGGGGCTTTCGGCGAGCGTAGAACAGGACCGGCTTTATGTGAAATGGAACAGAACGTTCCCAAAGATTCAGTCGGCAAAAAGGGGCGTTCTATCGATACAGAGTGACGCTTCCACTCAAACCGTAACCCTAAACCTGGAGGAATTGCTCCGCGGGAATATTTCTCTTCCACACAGCGGTTCCCAGGTTTCCGTAAAGCTCCAACTGATCTCCGAAGAGAGTACTGCAATCAGGCCGGGCGGCACGGAGGCGAACGCCTCTACTTCTGCCTATCCGAAATCACCGAAAGAGACAGCGCAAACACCTGCCATGGTTTCGGGGGACTCCGGCCAACCACAATCCCGGAACCGCGTGGCTCCCGACCTTCTAAAACCGGCCGAGACTCAAAAGACATCTCCGGCAAAGCCTGGTTCGCCTGCCGGCTCTCTGCCAAAGGTGACTAAAAGAGACGATGAAAGGGCAACGAGTCCGGCCCCTATTCGAACGACGGACAAGCCGCGCTCCCTGAATTTGCCGGCTTCGCCCGCTGCCATGGATGCTCCGCCAAAGCCGCAACCTGCGGCAGTCGCTGAATCCCCTAGACAGGATCGCGCTTCTTCTCAGCAGGAAGCGGTTCAAGCTGCTCGACAACCGCAAACCTCAATAACTTCGCCCGCACCTGCCCAGGATATTGTTTCGAGCGCGAAGCCCTTGGATTCCGAGCCCAAACCTGCTCCCGCTGTTGCAGAAAACGCGGACGCATCTCCTCCCGTCGTTTCTTCGACCAAACCAAAAGAGCCTCCGGAATCTCCGGCAGCATTCATTCCCCCCCGGTCAATCGAGGCGATCGGCCCGATTGTTGTTCCTGCCGATTTAAGGTCTCAAATGCCGCAGTCGATGGAAATCGACGTAAGGATTTATGTGGATGCCGCCGGCGCCGTAATCGGCGCGAAGTCTTTATCGGATAATGCGCGGATATCACGGATTGCCGTGGATGCGGTGAGGCGGATTCGATTCACTCCCGCCCGTCGAGGGAAGGAAAATGTAGCCAGCGATCTGATAGTAAAATTGAAGCTTGTCGCCGAATAGCCCGAACGGCGGCATGCCGGATGATTTCCCGAATTCAGCCGGCTAACGAACCCCGATGTAAACAAATGCCGAGAGGATCCCGCCGATACCGTTCAGCACGCCTCGACCGATGGCTTTGGTAGTGGAACCGGGGACAAACACTACATCATTTTCGGCCAGCTCAATGTCTGCAATTTTCCCCTTTAACAGCCTGTCGGCATCGACTGGAATTTGCATGGTGGTTCCGTCGGGATTTGAGCGCAGTATTGATGTATTTTTTTTCTTCGCCGTGGGCAGCAGGCCTCCTGCGGATGCGAGAGCCTTGCTCACTGTGATCCGTTCTCCTTTTTTGATCTCGAACGCGCCTCCCCTGCTGACGTCGCCAAGCACATAAAAAAACGATTCGACTCTTTCCGGAACGGAAATGACATCTCCGGCATATACCGGGACATTCAGGCGGATATCCCCTTTCTCCAACAGTTGCCGCAAATCGATTTCCAGTGTTTCGCCACCCATGCTCTCTGCGCTGATCTCAGCGGATGTGATCTCTTTTGAGCGATGGATCACAGCTTTGGGTTCCGCTTTTTCCGCCAGGAGTCCGCCGGCCATCGCCAGGGCATCCGCCAGAAAGGCACGACGGTTTAGTTGATAAATGCCCGGCTTCAAAACCGCTCCCAATACATTGATGAACTGGCTCCGATACTCCTTCACGCTTACGCCGACCTGAGGATTCTTCATGACCGTTGAATCGTAGAGCGATCCAACCTTCACTTCGGCCTCTCGCGCAGTCAATCCGGCAAGAGCTACTTCCCCTATGAAAGGAAGGGAGACCAATCCGCGCGCGTTGAGAACCAGCTCCTTCCTTCTCAGCTCTTCCACTCCAAAAACGGTGACTTCGATGATATCTCCCGGGCCGAGTAGATAATCCTGCGAAAACCGGGCGGCGGCGGCCATGGCGCGGAGCCTCTCATTGGGATCAATGGAAGGATTGGGAGCGGTACCGGCGGCCTGTTGCCGGAGAATATCCCCGATTTCAATCGGTATCCGTTTGCGATCCGCCTCCTGCGCGAGCAGAATGAAGGGGATCAATATTGCGATCAAGCCGCGAATGACAGGCATCATCATTACAGACATCCTCATCCCGATCGACGGATAATCGCTCGTGGCCACACCCTTGATCCGGCATCTGCCGCGATAACCGTTTGCAGCCCTGACAAGGATAGTATAATCGGGTATATGTCGCTGTATATAGACAATTATGGAGGATAAAAAAAGGCGGAGTTCTGATGGAACCCCGCCTTTGGTATTAACCCGCATTTCTCACGGGCTTTCTACTGCGGCGGCGGATCCGGGCATGTCTACTTCGTTGCGCTCCGTCGGGCTCCTCGACGTACTGTTGAGTACGCCTGCGGGGCCCTCGGTCGCGCGCCTTGTATCCATGCGCGTCTGCGCCGCCTCGCTACGAAATCCCGTGAGAAATGCGGGTTAATCGTCTGCAATTGGTCGATTTGCTATTTCTTTCTCCTTATTAATGCAAGACATGCCAGGCCGCCGCCCAGAAGCATCATGGTGCTGGGCTCCGGAACCTGGGAGTCGATATTTGCGGATATGAGACCATTTTGCAGACCCCATCCTTCGTCGCCAAGACCCTGCATGGAGCCGTAGTCAAATATGAACGTATTGGTTCCGGCAAGAAGGTCGAAGTCGACACTGAATTGTGTGAGCCCGCCTGCATTGACACCGTAACTGGTGGTAGAAAGAATTTCAACACCGGGAGCGATGTAATTGATGAGCTGGCTTCCAGTCCCGCCCATATCGAAAGCTCCGCTGAATAGTTCAGTGCCGTTGATTGTAAGAGTAAACGTATCCGTGCAACAATTGCTGCCGTCAACTGTGTTAAATCCTACAAGATCAAAAGTGAGATTGGCCTGGGGATTTGACGCTCCAGGAGAAGTGACATCATACGTCAATGATCCTCCGTTGAGGCCAAGGCCGGGGGTCCCTAGATTATCGGGCAGCGTTGCCGTGAATGGAACTGCAAATACCGGCAACGAGAGCGCAGTCACTGCCAAAAATGTTAGTAAGAAGAAGCGCGTTACAATCGATTTGTTCATTGATTCTCTCCCTTCAGCATAATCCTTGGTTGCACGTTTCGCCATTGGGTCATGCAAGATGCGTTCCAGGGATGATGCTGCGGGCCGATAATGCGTATAAGTTATTATGATAATGGATTTTACGCGATTGTTGGACGCGGGGCGCCGGGGGTGCCGATCCATAGGTAAATGTCAGCAAACATTACATTTAGGCATTGAATGACTGATAGGGGCAGGCAAGTCATTTATTCACAATTGTTTAATCTCGACTGTATCCTGTAATAAATGCCGACGTTCAATCCCTGAATTTCGGATTTTGCGCTTTAGAATAGTGTCAGGCTGGATTTGGGCCTTTTTTGAAAAAAGTGCAAATCCAGCCTGACACCATTTTTCAGAATTTATAGTGGTACCAGCCGTCTTTCCCCTCAATCCCGTTATGTCCGCCGGTTATGGTGTTGTAACCGCCCCAGTAATAATCGCAAGGGTTTTGAGTCTTGTTGTTGGAGACTTTCAGTACGTACGGATCTGTATTCAGCCGTTCTGCCTCGGCGGCGGTCAAAGTCCGGGTGCCGAAGAATAGGTCGCTCAGATATTTTCCTTCTACTGCGGCAGGGGCGGATCCGTGGGGATCTCCCTTTGAAACGTAATTGCCGCAGTTGAACTTGACGAAGTCGTTGCCGTTCGCGCCCAGGACTCTATAAACACTCTTTGCGATCTCAAGGCTCATGTTGTCGGTCATGGAGCCGTCGTTGTAGTCGTTGAGGTTGGTATTAATGATGATCGCGCGATCCGGCGCCAGAGTGGCCACCAGCAGCGCCTGGTCGAAGGGCAGGCGGCTATAGCCGCCATAGGCGTAAGAACCTTCTTCATGCTTGTACATGTGGCCGTAGGGCATAAAGTGACGGAAGAGCTCTGTCTCGCGGACGCGGTTATGCCGGTAGCTGTTGCCCGGTCCTTCGGTGCCATGAGCGACGACGCTTTCTGCGCCGGCACCATAAAAAATTGTATCGCTGAAATCGTACTGCTGGCCCTGCGTGTTGTATCGCCAATTGGCAGGGCCGGTGGCTCCAGCCCCCCCGGCGACGATCGCCTTTATCCGTTCGTCAAACAGACCGGCCACAAATGCATTCTTGCCGCCGATGGAGAATCCCTTCGTGACCGCTCGCTCTGGGTCGATCTTTGCGGCCAATATGGGATTCCGGGCTGCCGCCATCTGCAGGACATCCAGATAGACGGAGACCGCTGTGGCGTTGGCGATAAGGATGCTTGAATCCGCGGATGTACTGTTGCGGGCATATGGAAAAAGCTTGTAGAAAATTCCGGCGCGATTGGGATTCCCCCATGCTCCGGCATCGGTGCGGCTATCCCATGCCCAGTTGGGGAAAGCGACATAGGCGATGCCGTTTGCCGTCCAGTTTCCGCCAAAGGAGATCGGAGCCTTCCGGCCTTCAGGTAAATCAGCCGGCAAAGTCACGGAAATGGCAATGTCCTGGTACACTCCTCCCGTGTAGCGAGCGTTTGTCGGCGTCACGCGCGCACTGATGCCCGGATTACCCTCTCCGCTGTAATCGTTGCCAGTAATGGCGATGGTGTAATCGGCTCCCAATTTTGGCTTGTAGCCGTATTCGTAGAATTGGGCCAATTCCAGAATTTCGCGCCTGCGTTCAGCCCACTCTTTTTTATTTGTGACCATGCCTTTGGTGCCCTTTGTCTTATCGAAGAACTGCCAGACGTTGGGCAATGTCTGCAATACAGGCAGATCATGCGGATCGGGAAACCTCGTGTCAGCCCATCGCAGCCCTGCGAAAGCCTGGCAGACCTCGATTACAGCAGCTTTCTTCCGTGCCGGAGTTGCCTTGGGATTTTCCTTCAGCGCCTGATACGCCTTCCTGGCAGCGATCATGCGGGCTTTGGATTTTGCAGTCCAAACATTGCTGCCGTCTCCGCTATTGCCGGCTTCGGCACCGCTTCCCGAACCGCCGGGATTGCTCTTCGAATTCCAGAAACGAATATCTTCATCGGCGCGCCAGCCGCTGTAAGCGAATGGAGCCTTGCCATTCCATCCTGTCAGCGTGATCACGCCCCAGTCCCGGTTCCGCACACGTTCGGAGTTCGGCAGGTTCGAACTGCCCTCGCGTCCCGCGAAATATCGGGCCTTGCTCAGGTAGGCGAATGAATTACCCCGGTCGAAGATGCCTACCTCCAGGCCGATCTGAGTGCCGTTCTTCAGCTCATGGTCCCATTCGTCTCCCCAGCCCTCGATTTGCAGGGAAATTTCATAGGAGTAGTTGACGCCGTTGCCTTCCGCGTAACCCGACGATTGAAATGCCTTCAGCCGCGTCGAGTAATCCTGATTGTTTGGATTGAAGAATGAACCGAGAGAAGGAATGAGACTGTTGTTGAAGGAAGCGACTGAGGTGAGAGCCGGATTAGCGCTCAGGAAAAAGATGCCCTGAGTGTCGGTTTCGATGCCCCACTGGTCGTTGAAGACATCCATGGAGACGAAGAGCCCGTCTGTGTTTGGCGTATAGCTGCCGCTGCTCCAATTCGGTATCTCGGAATCTGATCTGGTTCTATCGCCGGTCACTTCCACCAGCGCGTAAAGAACCGGTCCGTCCCACAGCAGTCGAAGCACGCCTTGGGCGGTGGAGGCCGGCGCGTCTGCCGTCATGGCCGCGTTGAACTTGTTGGCAATTGGATAGGGCGTAGCATTATCCCACGCGGATTCCCTGACGCCATCGACCGCAATCGGCGCCGTGGTAAATGTTGCTTTAACCTGAGCCCTGGGCGTGGCGATTATCCAGCTTTGATTGTTGCCGCTGCCGCCGGGAGTCCATCGTTCGAGAATGCCGGTGTTGCACACGTATTGTTTGTCACCCGGCTGGTCAAATGCATATCGGCCAACCAGGGCATCGACGGCCGGCGCTGCCGCAATTTCAGCCAGAAATGTCGCAACGATCAAAACTGCACGAGATTTGTATTTCCGTTTCATAGCACCCCGCAAGATCAGTTTAGGGGTTTCGGAATGACAAGTTGGAGCAGCCACCCGTTTTCCAATGCGTAATCTGTCGTTCATAGCCAGCAATTTATAGTACAAAGTGGATGAGACTGCACTTATGGTTTTCGACCCAAAGTGGGTGTCCATAAACCAATTATGCGGGCACAGAATACCCTTCCTCACTCAAAGGACAGACGTCCTGGGCCATTGCCTTCGATGGCAGCAGGCAAACAATAAGCGGCAGAAAACGGCAATATTATCGCATACATAGACCTTTCTGATGCGGCAAATCGGACACACTGCCTTGCTTTCCGGCTTTTATATCGAATCCCTTAAAATCTACGTGATCTTTAGTTGAAGTTGAGCCGAAAAGTAGGTGGGGAATTTGCCCCATAATGTCAGAAGTGAGTCAAAGGAACTGAAAGTGATGGTAAAGGATGAGATTTAAAAAGATATGCGGTTCAGATATGCGAAAAGTTTTGTGGGCTCTGATTGCCGCGATTATTGCGGGTGCGGTACCGATGTACTCTGCGGATCTCGATATCGCCGCCGCGGGAAACACCGCCTTCGCATTCGAACTCTATAACAAAGTCAAGCAGCACGAAGGAGGAGACCGGAATGTCTTCTTTTCTCCGCTCAGCATTTCGGCGGCGCTTTCCATGACCTACGCCGGAGCTCGCGGCGAAACCGAAAAACAGATGGCACAGACTCTTCATTTCAGCCTTCCTCAGCAGAGGCTTCATACGGCTTGGTCGGAACTCATGTCCGACCTGAACGGCGCAACGCACTACGAGCTTGCAATAGCAAACAGGCTCTGGGGCCAGAAGGGCTTTGATTTTGTGAATGATTTTTTGAAACTGGCGGAAACAAAATACCAGGGCGGCCTCGATCTCGTGGATTTCGCTTCGAATCCCGAAGCGTGCCGCAAAACAATCAATCAGTGGGTTGAAGAGAAAACAAAACGCAAAATTAAAGATCTACTTCTTTTCGGAGACATCAAAGCCCTGACACGTTTGGTGCTCACCAACGCCATCTACTTCAAGGGAAGTTGGATCGCAAAGTTTGATCCGAAAAAGACTGTGGACGCGCCATTTACCTTACCGGACGGCAAGACCACAGTTTTGGCCCCCATGATGTCTCAGACGGCTCGATTCGGCTATATGGAGGACAGTCTTCTGCAGGCGCTGGAATTGCCCTACTCCGGGAAACGTTTGTCTTTGCTTGTTTTGTTGCCGCGTAAGGGAGCCGACCTTTCGCGGGTGGAAAAAGCGCTGACATCTGAGAACCTGATCCGCTGGCGCTCGGCCCTGGCTCCCGAAGAGGTGAAGGTATTCCTTCCGAAATTCAAAACAACGCTGCGGTTTCTGCTCAACAATCCGATGAAGGAGTTGGGGATCAATGACGCCTTTGATGAATTCAAAGCTGACTTCTCCGGCATGACGGGGCGCCGCAATCTCTATATCTCCAAAATAATTCACAAGGCATTTGTGGATGTAAATGAAGAGGGGACCGAAGCGGCGGCGGCAACGGCCGTTGTCATGGACACCAAATCCATGCGCATGGAACCTGTCTTCCGCGCCAATCGTCCCTTTGTATTTATGATCCTCGATAAAAAGTCCGGCAGCATCCTCTTTCTTGGAAGGATTACGAATCCAAAACAACAGGACAATTCCTAAGGGATGGGGCTATGAAGAAAATAGCGCCGCTTTTATTCCTTATGTAGCCTCTTAATGCGGTAGAAGGTGAGACACTCTATGCCGCAGCAAGGGAAATGCGCACAAAAAATGTTGACCGCATGAAAGGAAACAAGTGGTTCGACACAACCAATTATGGCGCCTGGGGAAAAGACAATGTGGTTTGCGCTGAGGCCGATTGGTCGCTCCTGCGTGCTGCAGGCCGCCAGATTCCTGAATCGAACGATTCATTCAAAAAGCAGCTTGGCCTCGACTTCAGTCCTGCGGACTTCTACGGCGACATGCGGTATTTTCTGGTAACTCCGCTGGCGCTGTCGGAATAATGCGGGGGCGTGTCACAACGGGCATATTTCCCGGGGCTGGAAATACTGGGGGATCCGGCCAATATATTTGCCGGGGATTGCTCATTCACTACAAGGAGTCCCATGAAACTCAAGGCTCTATTACTTTTCTCCGGTTTGTTCCTTTCGTTAGTTCTTTCCGCCCGCGGCCAGAGGCTGCCGCCGGACTGGGACAACGCTCTCATCGAGGCCATCGAAGACGACAATACAGCCGAGGTCCAGGCTATACTCGCCAAAGGACTGCGGGACTCGGACCGTTGCCGTCGCACCGAGTCCGCTGTCGCGGCTGCTGCCGAGCAGGGAAACATCGAGATCATCAAAACCTTGTTTGCCGCCGGAGCCAAGCTGGTCGAGCAGGATTGCCCGGATTCCTCTCCTTTGTGGGAAGCCAGCCAGCAGGGGCACGTCGAGGTCGTAGCATTTCTCCTGTCTATGAAAGCGGACGTACATTTCAAGGCTGGCAACGGTTCTACGCCGCTTTTGTCCGCGATTTCCGGTCCGCTCATCGAGAAGGGTCCGAAGGGTGACGTGGGGAAGACTGCAGAACTCCTTCTTGATGCAGGCTCGGATCCGAACGTTGAAAATAAATTCGGCCAGACACCGCTCACAATTGCCGTGCGCAAGGCAGACGCCAGGCTTGTCAGTCTCCTGCTCGATCACAAAGCCATGCCGGACCGTAAGAACAAGAACGGCCTCAGCCCACTGGACATAGCAAGAAAAGAAGGTTTGGCCTTTATCGCCTCCCTGCTTGAGGGCAAGCGATACCCCAAACCTTCGCCGTCCGGTCAGAAGCTCCTCGACGCAGCCGCGGCCGGCGATGCCGAAACGGCTGCCTTCCTTCTTGCATCCGGGGAGTCCGTCGATGTCCTGGACAGCGGCGGAAACACGCCGCTCATCCACGCGGCTTACAACGGGAAAGAAGAATTGGGCTTGATGCTGCTCAAAGCCGGAGCCGCTCCACTGGTTAAGAACGGCCGGAACGACACGGCTCTGCACTTCGCGGGGGCACGGGGATTATCGCGCCTGGCCGCCGCCCTGATAGACAGGGGAGCGAATCCCCTGGCCGCGGATTATTACGGCAATTCGAGCCTCTCTTACGCTGTCCGAGAGGGTAAGACCGAGACCGCAGCCCTGCTTCTATCTCGCGGAGCAAATCCCGATGAGAAGGATGAGAAAGGCATGACGTTGCTCATGGAAATGGCGGGCAAGGGCGACGGCGATATGGTGCGCGCTCTACTCGACGGCAAAGCCTCCTATGCCGCGGCAGACAGCGAGGGCTTCACGGCCCTCATGTATGCAGCAAAGGAAGGCAGACGCGAAGCGGTAGAAGCTCTGCTGAAAGCCGGAGCAGACCCTTCGGCCAAGGATGCCGCAGGCCGCACCGCCCTGCATTTGGCATTGGAAGAGGGTCATGAGGACATCGCCGCGCTCCTTACGGCCAAAGGCATCAAACCGGATCAGGGCGCACTCCTCACGGCGCTCAGGAATTGGCAGGTCCTGACGGTCAAGTCCCTTCTAAACCAGGGAGTCTCTCCCAATCCGGACCCGGATGGTGATGTCCCTCTTATGCTCGCAGCCGACGCTTATGAGGTTAAGAGCCAGTTGATAGAACTGCTCCTCAAAGCGGGGGCCAAGCCAGATGTGTCGGACGGCGACGGCCTCACTCCGCTCATGGCTGCAGCGAAATTTTCCGGAGAAGATTCCGTAAAAGCGGTCAAACTCCTGCTCAAAGCCGGGGCGGATTACAATGTCCGCGACCGCAAGGGGATGACAGCATGGACACATGCAATGCTCAATGGCTCCAACGACACCGCCGAAGTTCTGGCCAAAGCGGGAGCAGCAAGAGAATATGACGCTCTGTCCTGGGAAGGAAGTTTCCTCAAGGACTCCAGTCGCTTTGCCAAGGCCATAACCGATCAAGAGGAGTGGGATGGCCTTTGGAAGAAACTCGAAAAAGACCCGATTGCGCCCGTCATCGATTTTAAAAACTATGCGGTCGTCTGCGTGTCCCTCGGCAGGATCCCCGGACCGGATACGATGGGCGTAGCTATCAAAAAGCCCGTTCTCGAGGATACAATCCTTCGCGTGGACTTCAAGGTAGTACCTCGGGGCTATATCACGGATGTAAGCGCAACAAGTCCCTACGCCATATTAGTGGTCAAACGATCCGGAGCAAAAAAAATCGTGCTCCCGCCGGTGCCGGAACTCAGCAAGACTGGAGACTTGATCGGGCAACAGAAAGAAAATCCGGTCGAATACTGAACCGCATTTAGGGATTATCTTCAAAAGAATGGATGACGCTACCAGCAAGGATTTTTTTCTGGACCAATCCATTGGGCTACTTGTTCGTTGTAAATGACGCGTTTGCTGAACAGCCATTGCCCGTTCACCTTGACCAGTTCATCCTCATAGTGCCCATAGGAATCAAATGTCGCCTTCCGCTCAGGATTGTTATTCCCATAGTGGAACCAGTAGGCCCTTCCTGTTGCCTTTTCTCCATCGATCTTCAGCACTATGTTTGTGATGTTGTGGCGGCCCGTGGCGGGGTACAGCGCCGGTTTCTCCTTTGCTGCAGGCGCCTCCTTGCCTTCGGGAGCAGCTTCGGCCGGTCTTTGGATGGCTTTTTTGATTTCTTCGCGCCCCTGCCATTTCATGCCCACGATATCGAGGACGCCGTCCTCGGTGAATGTGGACGCATATTTGTCGAGATCGTGGAAATCAAGGGCAAACATGTAGCGTGCCTGCAAGTCCTCGATCTGTGCACGGTCTTCGGCATAGCTGACGACCTTGGTATCCGCAGTCGCACAGGCCATCAGAAATATCAGCAATAATCCTGCAACAGCAATCGATAGTGTTCTCACCCAGTTGCTCATTTGTATCCTCCTGCATATAGGTTCGTTATTCGTGACCGGCCGTTCGCCTCATTTCACTGGGCGCAGGATCGCGCGCACGGGACTGGCGTCGCCATTGAGTATCCGAAGCGGCAGGCATACAAGCTCATATTCGCCGGGCGGCACCTCCGCGAGAGCACAACCCTCCATGATGTAAATGCCCGCATCAAGAAGGGCCCTGTGCGTCGCGTGGATGCTGGCATCGTCTCTCCAGTTTCCTACCGTGATGGCATCCATGCCGAAGAGGCGAATTTCTCTCTCTGCAAGATGCCTGGCAGCTTCCTCACCGAGGTAGACATAATCCTCGATCCACACCCTTGATTCGTAAACCCTGGGTGAGTTGAGCGTTTTGCAGAGGATTCGCTCGCCTTTCTTGATGTTATGCGCCTCCAACTCCTTCGGAGTGATCTTCACCGGATCCTTGATCTCGATAACGCGCGCCGGACCAATCGTCGCATCGAGCGGCATATCCGTCACCGTGGAGCCGTCGGCGATGAAATGGCGAGGGCAATCGATATGGGTGCCGGTGTGCGTGAGGATCTCCAGCATCGTGATTGTAACCGGAGAACCGAGTGCCGCTTCCTCGTAGCGATAGATCCTCGGCTTCACGGGATCCAGGATCAGGTTGTGCATTCCTTGTTTCAGGACCAGTGATATGTCATACCAGCCCGGGGGGTTCATCCCAGCCACAAACACCTCCTTGATGAAAAATGGTTAACCATAATAATAATTGGTATCAGGCTGGATTTACACTTTTTAATCCTTGAGATATCTGAAAAAAAGCAAACCCGAAAAGATTCCGCAATTCGATGCAAAGCTTACAAAGGCATGCCGGAAGGGCTTAGGGCCCGCGCAGCAATAACTTTACATTTTGTTGACGGCTCGCATCCACAATAATTTCGTTCGAAAGCATTATTGGAACTTTTATATTTGAGAGTCGTCAACCCTTCGGGACGCGGCGGCGGGCGGGCATCTGCGGTGTTGCCGCTCCTCGACAATGTTCCGCATTGCCTGCGTCGCGGCGCCTTGCATCTGCCCGCCCGGCGCTCGCGTCAAAATGTAAACTTATTGTTGCGCGGGCCCTTAGCCTGTGATGGTCGCGCGGCCCGAGGCCGCAGATTTAACTCGAAGCAAGTATCGCCACGGCAAAGCCGGGGGCTGGAGTTTCTACTTTTTATGTCCTGAAAGGACATCGTCTCAAAGCCCAGGGTGAAACCCTGGGGCCAGGGATAGGAAATTGGGCAAGCCCTGTAAGGGCGGCGCAAGTTGTTCAACCTATTGATTTTCTGCCCCGCCCCTTCAGGGCTCATGGAATCTCTTCTCCGAACCCAGGGCTTACGCCCTGGGCTTTGCTGCCCCGCCCCTTCGGGGCTGGGAACGAGTTTCGCGACAGTAACTACTTAATGTTTTGAATCTCCTCCGATAATCCTTTCTCGTAGGTGCTCCAACCGGAGTTCATGCCGTAGGGGCAGCGCTGCAGTACGGCTTCAATGCGGCGGATATTGCCCTTCTCAATCTTGAACAATTCCGCCTGTTGCCAGGTCCATGGCTCGGTGGGCCCTACTACAACGTCTCGGCCGTCAGGTGTCTTAAAATATCGCGTCTTGCCCGCACCGTGATCAAAGAAATTGAAAGTGAATACGATCCCGCGCTCCTGATCCACGGCCACAAAGCGGCGATCGCGAATTCGCGAAACAAAATGCATCAATCCCGACTGAAATTGTTCTTTGCATCCCCATGCGCTTGAATACACCATCTCCTTGGCGGGATCCGGTCTTTTCTGTCCCGGCCTCAAAGGAACGTTGGTGGCGCGGCCACCGTTCTCATAGCGGTCGCAGTCGTCGGTAAAGGGATAGTCTCCTTTCCCGTCATTACGCTGCAATCCGGAAAAATACATATTGGCGACCCGGATCATTTCGTCTCGGGAAGGCCGTTCTTCAGGAGGAATCGCTTCCAGGAATACGGGATGCGGCCCGCCCATTTTTTCGATATTTTCGGCAGCCGACGGCACAGGTTTGCGGCTCGGATCGAACAGATTGCTTTCCGGACGTATGACGAGTTGCTCCGCTTCGGTGATCAGCCCGTTTTGTATCTTCAGGCGGAGCGCGATAACGACGGGATTACCGACTCCGGGTTTGGCGGTCTCCTCCCGGGCTGTTCCGATATACGCCACCTGTTGCGTCTCAACGTCGGGAACATAGAATTTATACGTTCCTTTTCCGACCATGGTGGCCCAAAGCCCCTCGTTGCCAAGCGGCAGCTGCACTCCGTTCTCGGTGAATCTGCAGTTGTCGGCAAACAGGGCCTTGCTCGCGTCATGCGCAAGCATTGCGTCCATATATTTATCGATGTATCCCTCCAGGCATGCCCGGTCGCAACCGTTCTGAGACACGACTTTCTCTGAAGCGGTTTTTTCCGGTGCAGGGCTCTGGCAGGCTACGGCAACAATCAGCAAAAGCGCAAACACCGCGACGGCAGATGTTTTCATTCCCATAAGCTTCTCCTTTTTTTGCGGCAAAGTCTGATGATTCCAGGCCAAATAGTATCACCGATATCGCCAATGCACCTTCCGAATCTTTTCTCAAGTTCGCACAAAGTGATTAATCGATGCATGTCGCGGAGCATTGACCCGCATTATTCATGAAGGTTCGCAGCGAGGAGGCGCAGACGGGCATGGATACGGCGCTTCGCTAACCGGCGCGTGGCCGAGGGCCCCGCAGGCGCAACCTTCAGCAAAGCTGCGGGCGTCGACCGGTACGTTGAGGAGCCCGACGAAGCGCGCCCAAATTTTGCATAGCAAAATTTGGGACCGCAGCAGGCATACCCGGATCCGCCTCCGCAGTAAAAGCTTCATGAATGATGCTGGTTAAGCCATAATGAGATCATGAATGGCCAAACTCGATCCCGGATCCAGCCTGGAATGAAAGTGCGTGTGGTTGAAAAGCAGAACCAGCGCAGCGGGAAACTTACAGAAGGAACTGTTCAAAGAATACTAACCAAGTCCCCTCACCATCCTCACGGCATCAAGGTAATGCTCGACACCGGAATCGTTGGACGCGTCAAGGAAATCATTGAGCCTTAACCCGCATTGGTTCCGGAATATAATTCAGAGCGCTATTTTGCCGGAACCAGCTGCTTCAGTTCTTCCGTCCAGTTCACCACGATGTTGATTTTGCGCGGGGCTTCGGTGGGAGGGGCGTCCTTCACCATGAGGAAACGCTTGCCGTCCGGGTGGATGTCCCAATACGTATGGATAGCCGAGCCGGCAATTTTTCCCGATGTTCCCCGGAAAAGGACTGATGGCGTTCCATTTGTTTTGAATTGCGGGTCTGTTTCCACCGGAACCGCCATTGTCGCTTCACCATTGCTGTAAAACAGCTCCCGGCCATCCGGCGACCACAGCGGGTAGTTTCCGCCGCCTGTCGAAACCTTCCACTTTCCTTTCTTCACATCGGGAAAGGGGCACACGTAAACCTCATACATGCCCGATTCGTTGGATGCATAGGCCATCCATCTTCCATTGGGCGAAAGCCGCGGCTCCTTTACAAAATACTTTTCCTGAAGCAGCGTGCGTCTCGCATGGCCGTCTTCCATAGAGAGCAGTCCAATGTCCCACTTTAAAGGGCTTAAAGTAACTTCCCATAGCACTACGCTCTTTCCATCTTTAGAAAAGGAATATGGTAAAAGTCCTCGACCAGGCGACGAAGCAAGCTTTTCCGCCTCTCCCGTGCCATCGGATGCCTTCCAGTAAACACCACCCAACAACGCATTCTCGCGATCCCAAATATAAAGGATCCGTTTGCCGTCGGGGGTCCAAAGAGGACTTGCGCTTCCGGCGCCTTCATCAAATGTCAGAGGCATCATGGTTTTTTGAACCATATCCCAGATCCAGATGTTGTTCTTCGCAGTTTGCACCTGCAAAGCCGCTCGTTTTCCATCAGGAGATATTCTTATGTCGAAATATGCATTCGGCGGGGCTGAAAGAGGTTCTTCCTTTCCCTCGCGATTTACCCAGACGAGGGTTCGATTGGCTGAGGCTGAGCTCGATGTGCCTGGCATATAAACCAGCGTTCCTGATGCGGAAACGGCATACTGCAGCACACGCTCGAGTACGGAAACAGATTCGCCTTTGACACGAAGCCCGGCAAGGTCGAATGGAACGGCGAAAAGAGTATTTTTGTTCGGCAGCATATACAGGATGTGGCCGCTCGGAACATACCGGGCGTTAAAACCCGGGAATAATTCTCTGGCCTCTCCCGTTTTCAGAGATTGCACTGTAATCTTCTGCTGCGCGTTGTCGGGGGAGATGGACGTGTACAGTATCGACTTCCCATCCGGAAGGACTTGGGGATAGTAAAGTGTCCCGGATTTTAGTTTAACGATGGATTTCGGAGTTCCCCCGTCCGCGGAAATTCGCATGATATCCTGGCCGTATTGGCCAAATGTAATGAAGTTATCTTCATCCCACCACGCCCCGCGAGCAACATTTGAATAATCATACAAATCCCACGCTGCGCCTCCGTTGACAGTGATCTTCTTCATCTTGCGATTGGTAACATAACCAACCCATTTGCCGTCGGGCGAAAAGAACGGGTGTGATGTGTATCCCTCAGTTCCGGAAATGAGCCTGGCTGTCAGATCGTTCAGGGAGCGCAGGTAAAGCCCCTTAGGCGTTGTATAGACGAATTGTTTGCCATCAGGTGAAACAGCAAGATTCAGGTAATCGAGAGCGCCGAATTCCTGGCCCTGCGGCAGCTCGTAATCAAAGCGCATGACCTGCTGCGGTTCCGCTCGCTTGAACTTCCATATGGCCACTCCACCGATAATAGCGCCGAGAATTGCGATGGCGGCAATCCACGGAAGCCCCAGTCGCAGCTTCTTATCAGGCGCGGTCTTGAGGGACGGTTGCACCAACAATCCGCCGGGATCAGTCAATGCTTGCTCAATCTCGTATCTTGCATCCGTAATGCCCGAGTATCGTCTCCTCAGATCCTTTTGCAGACAGCGGGTGATTACTTCGCGCACTCTCGGATGAAGATTTGCAGGAAGAAGATCCAGGTTCACTCCGCCTTTCACCACCGCGGCGAGAATCTCGGTCACATCCTCGCCCTGGAAGGCGGCTTGCCCCGTCAGCATTTCATACAACACACAACCGAATGCCCAGATGTCGGTCCGCTTGTCTACCGGCTTTCCACGAGCCTGCTCCGGAGACATATATGCCGCCGTGCCCAGAATCACGCCTTGCTGCGTGGCTACGTCGCTCAGCGTGGGGGAGTTCGACAGATTCAGTTCCGCCTGTTCCCCGGCAAATGCCTTGGCGAGCCCGAAATCCAATACCTTCGCCTTGCCTTCAGGCGTCACTTTGATGTTCGCAGGCTTGAGATCTCTGTGAATCACGCCCTTTTCATGCGCGGCTTCAAGGGCTTCGGCAATCTGCAGGGCGAATTGCAGCGCTTCTTCAACGGGGATTATGCCCGCTTTTATCCGATCCGCCAGCTTGTCCGACGAAGCTTTAGCGAAGTCGGACGTTTGCCCGGCAATGAGCTCTGCCAGGGTTTGTCCTTCCACCAGCTCCATGACGAGAAAGCTGGTTCCCCCGGATTCTTCCAGCCCGTAAATCGAGGCAATATTCGGGTGATTGAGGGCCGCGAGCAGCTTGGCTTCGCGCTGAAACCGCGCGACGCGCTCCGGATCGTGCGCGAACTGGGGAGGCAATGTCTTGATGGCGACGTCGCGGCCAAGCCTGCTGTCGTGTGCGCGATAAACTTCTCCCATGCCACCCTTGCCAAGCTGGCTTGTGATTGTATAGTGGCCCAAATTCCGGCCAGTCGTCAGGACGGGAGTACTGTCAGGCATCATTCTTGCCGCGACCTCCGGCGCGGAGAATTCCGCAGATTATCTCCGGTGTGTTTATTCGCCGGAAGCGATGCAACTTCGTGGCGTACGATGTCACCGGCAATGCATCTTGGCAGGAAAGCCGCGCACTCATTCTCATGCAGCTTCAGGGCGGCATGACAGAGATCGGAAATATGTTTCCATTCATGCGGCATTAGAGCGGCCTCGCTGCAGGACTGCTTCAGTTTTGGATTCGTGCCTGCTTTTGTATCCAAGTATAGCTCAATACCAGGCTATACACAGCGACATATATTCATGCGCACTGATTGTCTCTCGGGATCGAAGGTAAAAGCATTGTTCATTGGTTCATGGTGATTTGTTATTTAGCAAATGACAAATCACCAATCATAAATGGCAAATTCTTTCTGTTTGACTCGGGCACCATGCGCAATTACCTATGACGCCGTGTATGAATTTCGTCCCGGCATTTTCCCGCAGTTTTCGCCTATACAGGTGTTGCCCAAAAAAGGAATTTTCGATATGAATGAAAGGAGCATCCCATGAAACGCAATATGGTATGGACACGGCAGACGGGATGCTTTCCAGAAGCAAAGACCGGGTTCCGCTTCCTTATCGACTCTATTGCTTCTCGAAAACCTGAATCACGCTGGCGTCGTTGCCCTCGGCATCCTTTGCACCTATAATCCGGCTGAAGGTCTTGCCGTCCTCAGATAAAACATCCTGGCCCTTGATTATCATCCCCCCCATATTCAGGACATATTCCCTGGTGCGCGGGTTGATTCGCTTAAACGAGATCGTATATGGTTTGGGAGCGGGTGGCGATACCTTGACGGGGTATTCTTTGCCATCGAATGCCGCAGTGTACTCCATATGCTGCAGATTCCCGGCCGTATCAGTCTGGTGCACGGCAATGCGCAACGTATCACCCTCGATTTCAATTATATTTGTGGAGCTTGGGTGGGGTAGGCGACCTCCCGGGGCTTTGGACTTGGCCGGGTTCAGCTTCCAGGTCCCGGTCCAAGGGTCCGCTGCCAGAGCGAAGGTAGCCAATGCCGCCAAGACAAAAAGAATCGCGACGATAGATCGTTTCATTTCCCTCTCCTCTGCAATCAAGTTAACGGGCCTCAAGAAGTGATATCTCGCCAAAGAAACTCTGCTGCAAAATGCGCCTGCGAGGAAATGCAGGGCATTCATCTTGAAATATTATATATCACAGACGCCTGGGACGGTGCTTGGAACGGCGCAGGCAGATGGCTGAATGAAAGATCCAAGAGTTTCATGGATCACCTCCCGATATGGTGGAGAATCATTGACCGGTAGTCTGAGATGCAAAATTGTAACAGATAATCCTCGCTGCGTATTGAGATTAATGGGAATTGCGATTAGCCATACCTTGGTAATACTCGAAAATTTTATCGGGGAAAACTATGACATTCAGAAGATTCGTCTTTTGGCTTCATCTGATCAGCGGTGTTGTCACCGGCATTATCGTATTTATCATGTCGTTTACGGGCGTCGCTCTTACTTATCAAAAACAAATGACCGCCTGGGCAGATAAAAGGGAATATCGGATTCAGGCATCAACCAGCGCCGCACCGCTCCAAGCGAGTGAGCTCATTAACGGCTTTCGGCGCGCGCGGCCCGATGCCAATCCCATGAGCCTGGCGCTTTCTTCCGATCCCGCCATGCCGGCCAGCATCATGGTCGCACCCAATACGGCGGTATTCCTCAATCCGTACACAGGTAAAGTGCTAGGCGAGGGATCGCAAGGGATCCGCAAATTCTTCCGGGCAATGACCGATTGGCATCGATGGCTGGCGCTTTCCGGAAGCAGCCGAAGCAAAGGCAAGGCGATTACAGGCGCATGCAATTTTATATTCCTGTTCCTTGCCGTCAGCGGATTGTATCTCTGGTGGCCGCGCAAATGGACGCGCGGGGCATTTCGTATGATCGCATGGTTCAAAAGCGGCTTAGGGGCGAAAGCACGGGACTTCAACTGGCATCACGTATTCGGCTTCTGGTGCCTGCTGCCGCTGATTCTGATCATCGTCAGCGGCGTGGTCATTTCGTATCCATGGGCCAGCAGACTGGTTTTCCGGCTGGCGGGCAGCGAGATTTCCTTTCAGCCCGGCCCGCCGGGACAACGAGGCGGACCTCCCTCCGCTTCCGGTCCGCGGGGTGCGATGCCTGCCGGCAGCCCCGGTCGTGAACGGCCGGCTCTGCAGCTGGATGGGATTGACGGGATTGTAGGCGACATCCAAAAACAATTCGCAGGATGGCAATCGATAAGCTTCCAGATTCCGACGATTGCAGATCAAACGATCGCATTCACCGTGGAGAATGGATTTGCCGGTCAACCGCAGCATCGATCGACCGTCGTTGTGGATGCAGCTTCAGGGAAAGCCGTCCGTTCGGAAGGATTTAAGAACATGGATCCGGGATTGCGAGCCCGCCTTTGGATGCGCTTTGTCCACACTGGCGAATATTATGGTCTTACAGGGCAAACGATTGCGGGAATCGCCTCTGCGGCCGGCGTGATCCTGGTATGGACCGGATTTGCGCTTACCTATCGAAGATTTTTTTCGTCAGCGCGAGGCGAGAAAAGCCCGGCATCCGACTAGCGGATTGAAGCGAGGATTTTCGCAGATCGGCATGGATAGATAAATGTAACAGATTCGGGAGGATCCGTGAAAATCTGCAGTCAAAATTTGTCAGCGCTTTTTTGCGATACCGAAAGCGGCGCTATACCTTCCGCTTCAAAGAATCGGACTCATACGGATTTTGTTTTGAAACATGGAAGGTCAGATGCGTATAAGAAACATGTAGATTCACGAAGATGCGAGGCGCCGGCCATCCGGTCCCGCTGTTAAACGAGACACGAGTGAGAAGCGGCGCCCGGTTTTCTGAGAAGAAAGGAGAGCCTTCATTGAATCCGAAAGACTTCAAGCCGAATGACCTTGACTCGGTCGCAACAGGTTCCCGATCGACCCGCCGCGAATGGCTGCAGCGCACCATGGCCGCAGCGGCATTTCTGCCCCAGGTTTTCCCCGGAGGCCCGGGCGGATGGGGCGGGCGCGGTCGGGGCCCTATGCGGCCCCGCCGCACCGTGGATCCTTCCAAGATTCCTGCCTATAAATACCGTATCCTCCCGGTAGGCCGATTCGCTGAGCTGCAAAAGGAATACGATGCGGCGAAGAACAACGCGCAGCTCGGCCGCCAAAAAATGTATCTCGATCAGATCGCCTCTTTGAATTTTAAAGTGCCGGCTGATTTCCCCAGTGCGAAATCGGTGGTCGTGGTTGCGGCGTATTCCAAAAACATGTATTCGAATTTCAAACTGGAGGGAACTGCCCACCGGATCCTGATCCCGTTTCAGTACTACACCGACGACTATAATTCGGACAGGCTGAAAGCCATTGTTCAGAAGGAAATTATCAAAACCCCGGGCCGCCGCGTTATGGACATATCCTCCCAAATCCCCCTGAAACTGCTGGCCGCGCGCAGCGGGCTCGGACGCTATGCCCGCAACAGCTTGGTATTTGTCGACGGCATGGGCAGCTATAATGTGCTGTACGCCTTTCTGACCGACCATCCGTTCACCGAAGACCATTGGACGAATCTGGAAATCCTGGAGGAATGCAATCACTGCCACGCCTGCGTGCGCACCTGTCCAACGCGGTGCATTAACCGCTGGAACTACAGCACAAACATTGACAAGTGCCTGACGCTGTATAACGAAAATCCAGGAGAATTTCCGAACTACTTCCTCGGCAGCATGCATCACGCCCTGATGGGCTGCATGCAATGCAAGGCTCCCTGCCCGGCCAACGAAGGGATCGCCGAACTCTCCGGCAACCTGGAGGACGTATCAGAGGAGGAAACCCGCAAGATATTGCAGGGTGCCCCCGACGACGCGCTCCTGAAATCGCTGCAGCGAAAGCTCCGGCAATTCCGGCCCACAGCGTCCCGGGAGCAGTTCCCGATTCTGAAGCGTAACCTTAGCGTGCTGATCCGGACCTGATCTTCTCCGTTTTTGGCGGAGGGCCCATTCCTTTCAACCCTCGGGGGAAAAGCCATTTTGCGCAAGGAACGCAACTCCATCCACCGCGTCCTGCAGGCGCTCCGGATTATCAGCCAGGCCTCTTTCTTCTGCCTGTTTATGTATCTGCTGCTGGTGACGCGTTTTTCCGGCAAGGATTCCATCGGCCCTGTCGAACGATTCTTCCATTTCGATCCCCTGCTGGGCCTGGCGACTTTTCTTGCCTCCAGGCAATTCCTGAGCGTTTTCCTATGGGCCCTGGCCCCCGTTCTTATAACGATTCTCTTCGGCCGCTATGTCTGCGGCTGGGCCTGTCCCTTCGGCGCGGTGCTTCAGTTCTTTTCGTTTCTATTCAAGAAGATGAAGTGGCGCGCGCCAAAGCCTCCCGACAGCCGGCTTTTATTCCTGAAATACGCCATTCTGGCCGCAGTCCTTGCCGCAAGCATATTCACGCTGAACCTGGCAGGCTACCTGGATCCCCTCTCCTTTCTCTATCGCTCCTTCACCGCAGCGGTGCTGCCCGTGATTGCCGCTGCAGGCGAAACGACGGTCAGCACCCTTAGTACTGCCGGGGCGGCGACCGTCGGAGACAGTTTCACCGATACCCTGCAAACCGTAAGGATCAATAAAACCTTCTATCAGGGAATGCTCATCGGATTGACATTCCTGACCATAGTCCTGCTGAACCTGTATCGCGAACGTTTCTGGTGCCGCTACCTGTGCCCGACCGGAGCGCTGCTGGCGCTGCTGGCGCGCTGGAACCTGGTCAAAGTCAGGGTAGATGCGGCGAATTGCACGCAATGCGGAATCTGCACCCGCAATTGCCAGACCCAGGCGACTCCCTTCCCCAACCGGGACTGGCAGCCGAGCGAATGCGTGTATTGCTATTCCTGCGCTTCGCGGTGTCCCACGCAGGCGATCGCATTCCCTATCTCCGCCTCCGCGGCAGGCACGAAAGCCGTCGACATCCCGCGCCGCAAATGGCTCTTTTCCGCCGTGCTGGGACTTTCGATCGTGCCCCTGTTCCGCCTTTCGCCGTTGACCGAAAGACCCTCTGCAAAGCGGATACGGCCTCCAGGCGCTTTGCCCGAACCGCAATTCCTATCCTCCTGCGTGAAGTGCGGCGCATGCATGAAGGTCTGTCCAACCAATGCGCTGCAGCCCGCATCGACTCAGGCCGGTCCGGAAGGCTTCTGGACGCCGGTGCTGGTGCCCAGAATCGGCTATTGCGAGTATTACTGCTCCCTATGCACCCAGGTATGCCCGACCGGCGCCATCCGGGAACTCACGATCAGGGAAAAAACAAAGATAAAAATCGGCTCCGCGTGGATCAACAAGGACCGCTGCATCCCGTACGCGCTGGGCCGGCCCTGCACGGTTTGTGAGGAAAAATGCCCGACGTCCCCAAAAGCAATCCAGTTGATGGAATCGGAAGTGCCCATGCCGGATGGCGCCATAGAATACCAGGCGTTTCCGGTCGTAGACCTGGACGCGTGTATCGGCTGCGGGATTTGTGAGACTCTATGCCCGGTCTCCGACGATCCGGCAATTTACTGCACCAGCCTGGGAGAATCGCGATCCGGCAATGCAGGCGCATTCATGGAAACACTCGGGGCTTGAGGCCTGCCCAGTCTCTTTTGAGCCGGTGATCCAGCGCTTTTTACCTCGCATTGAATCGAAACGGTGGTCGAGAAGGGAGCTTTCTTCAGCAGTGCGAGGAATATGGTATCAAACGGGCGATTTTGGGGGATCAGCTTTCCGCTAAGTGCTTGTGAATGCAGGCAGTGGCGGAGAGGGCGGGATTCGAACCCGCGGTAAGGTTACCCCTACACACGCTTTCCAAGCGTGCTCCTTCAACCGCTCGGACACCTCTCCGCATTTCGAGCTTGCTGATTGTATGTCGCTCAAAGCCGATCCGCAAGTGCTTAAAGTGCTCCCGGCCGGAACCAGCCTTCGCTCTCCCTTCCGGAGAAGCTTCCGTTGGTGCGTGCACCGTCATTCGGATAGAATGGAGGCGGAGGCAGGCTATTCTCCTGTAGCTAAAACACTATGCGCCTGAAGATTTTCTCAGATGGGTTGAAAACCGACGGCAGTGAATACGACATTTTGTGCGATGCCGCCAAATCAATTAAGGGCGTCCCCGGTTTATGCCTCGAGATCGGCACGAGACGGGCCGGCAGCACGAAAAAGATCATTGATTCCCTGCTGTCCAATGGCGACTTGTGGCGATCCGTGGTGTGCCTAGATCCCTATGGAAATATTCCATATGCCACCGAAGAGGGACAAAAGGTGCGCATCGACTATACCAACGAAATGCGCGGCGACACTCTGCGCAACCTGTACAAATATGTTCACGGAAAACCTGTCCATGTATACCTGTTGATCCTCGAAGACACCGAATACTTTAAGCGCTTTCCCGACGGTTACCCGACTTATGATACCGACAAGCGGCTTATCAACGAATACGCCCTTGTATTCTTCGACGGCCCCCACGATGTCCGGTCGCTGATGACGGAGATCGAATTCTTTCAGCCCAGGACGCCTGTGGGCGGAATGTGGGTGTTCGACGACATTCAAAAATACCCGCACGATCAGTCCATCGAGGCCAGGCTTTTTGATCTGGGATGGAAACTGGTCAATAAAAAGGCGCCAAAAGCTTCCTACTTGAAAACAAGGTAGGAGTGTTTTTCTCAGTTTCTGCCGGATTTGGGGGGATTGTGCTGAGGCTGCGTCCGCGCGCGGTCGGGCGGTCCTTTGCGCTTCATCTGGCGATAGACGTTCTTGCCCAGCTTGATGTTTTTAAAGCCGCCTTTTCGGTTCATGGCGCTATCCCGCATTTCTCACGGGCTTTCTACTGCGGCGGCGGATCCGGGCATGTCTACTTCGTTGCGCTCCGTCGGGCTCCTCGACGTACTGTTGAGTACGCCTGCGGGGCCCTCGGTCGCGCGCCTTGTATCCATGCGCGTCTGCGCCGCCTCGCTACGAAATCCCGTGAGAAATGCGGGCTATGGATTTTGCGCTTCCGGAGCGGTTGTTTTCGGCGCTCCGGAGGTTTTGGGATTCACTCTATCCACAGATACGTGTTTGATAATCACCGGGGTGACCGGACGTTCGTCTTCCGTGGGGGTCCGCGCGATCGCTTTGATCACTGAAAGCTCCTCGCACTGACCGAAGATGGTGTGCTTGTCGTTCAGTTCGGGGACAGCTACTTCCGTAATAAAAAACTGGCTTCCGTTCGTGTTGGGACCGCTGTTCGCCATGGCGAGCCGGCCGGGGATGTTGAACCGGAGCGAAGGAGAGAACTCGTCCTTAAACGGGAAACCGGGCCCTCCCGGTTCCCCGTAGCCGGTCCCAAGCGGATCACCCCCTTGGATCATGAACCGCGGAATGACGCGATGAAACGTCAGGCCGTCATAGAAAGGTTTTCCGGTCACTTGCAGCCGGGTCTTTGGATCGATATAGGGTAGTTTGCCGGTTGCCAGCCCGACGACGGTTTTGACGGTGAGAGGAGCTTCATTCTCAAACAGCCTGCAGTGGATGTCTCCCATTGAAGTTTCGAATGTCATATAAAGCCCGGGCGATCGTCCGGCCATAGGATCGGCTGATTGCTGCGCCGCCACGGGTACAGCCGCTATCAGACATAGGACGGTCAACAACACTCGAACCATGGTTCCTCTTTTTATGTAACAAAAATCTTTTGCCTGAGCCGCATATGCCATGTTTCACGCTTTAAAGATGCGGCATCTGCGAAACAAATCTCCATGCTCATCGACCTAATGCTACCCCCGGCGCAGCAATGTTTTCAAGCAGCAGCCCTTTCCATGGTCTATAATTGGTTTCTGAATTTTGAATCTTATGACAGAGAAATCCGGCTCCTCCAATCCACAAAAACCGAGCGGGACGAGCGTCCGCCATTACATCCTCGCTATCATCATTTTCCTTACCCTTGCACTGATCGCCACCCATACGTTTTTGCACCGTACCTCTGTGGGAGGCAAGAACTTCGTCCGGATGACCTTTACGATCTACACTCTCACGGCGCTGACGGTGCTGGCTCTTCTGATCCTGGCGACGATTCTTGGACGCAACCTCATCAAGCTTTATTTCGAAAGAAGAAGCGGTCAGCTCGGGAGCGGATTCAAAACCAAGATGGTCCGCACCTTCATTGCGCTGTCTCTTTTGCCGGCGTTGCTGCTCTTTATCCTGGCGTACACCCTTATCAGTTCCTCGATCGAAAAATGGTTCTGGGCCCCTCCGGCACAGATAATGGAGAGCAGCCGCCTGCTCGCGGACCAGTATTACGCGGAAGCGGAAGCGCGGGCGAAATATTACGCGCGGGACATCGCGGGATCCTTTGATGCTTCGGAGATCACGGTCGGAGATTCCCGGGCGGATATCCTCCGGAAGCTGCAGGAGTATTGCCGCCACTTCAATTTGAACAGCGTGCGCGTGTACGACAATCTGGGCCGTCTCATCCTGCAATCGGGTTCTGTCAAGGCATCTACGATCCACCTCGGCATCCTGAAAGAACTTGTGGCGG
>JAEAMF010000959.1_pt1 | contig 25854 bp, 11 predicted proteins | sample 8958721 | NCBI WGS metagenome assembly JAEAMF01 (sample SAMN16933255, study PRJNA681124) | bioreactor sludge metagenome | isolation source: anaerobic bioreactor treating anionic surfactant - SDBS | place: India: Bengaluru | collected 2019-02-28 | reverse complement strand
GATTGAGATGGAAAAACCGGGGGCTAGTGGGTCACTTCTGGGTGGAAATCAACATGGATGTAATTGTTGTACCTGATACCACTCTTTGAATCCGGGCAGGCTGTGTGGTAGAAGTCAGGCAGGATCGTGCTGCGGGCCAGGAACACTGACGGGTCGAGCGGTAGGCTCTTCTCAATGAGGTAGCGCTCTAAGAAGACTACCAAAGCGCTAAGCCTCAAGTGGACCCCGAGTGTTTCGCCCTTCAACCACTCCACTGCCAACGTGCGCCAGGTCTCCAGTTGCGGATACTCGCGCTTGACCCAACCCAGGGTCGTGTCGGTATCACGCTTTACCCCTTTCATCTTGGGTAACAGGGCGAGGGATGCTCTGGGCACGGACGTTGTCTTTTTTTCGGTCAAGCGGATTCCTTAATCGTCGATTTCGATACCCGGCAGCGGCTGGTGCGGAGCGAACAGCGTTTTGGCGTGCATGTCTCGCAGTCTCTGCGCGGCGGCTTCCAGTGCTGCGATGGCCTCGCGTGTGGTCGCCTGCGTGTAGACCTGCTGGCTCTCATCGGACGCGTGATGCATGAAACGACGGATGAGCGGCTTATCAACACTGGCGTTGCGCAGCCGCCGACCGTAGGCGTGACGGTGGCCGTGGGGTGTCGTGCCCAGTGCCTTGCTGACCTCTAGACCTATACGTTCACAGGCGGCGGCATGCGCCTTGTTGTACTGGGTAAGCGTGTAAACCGCGCCCATCGGCTCACGACTCAGATTGATGAAGGCATAAGGATGGTCGCGCTCGACACGTGCCACCTGCTCCAGGTAGCGGCGCCACAGTTGCAGGAACCACTCGCCATACTCAGGCAAGAACCAGTACGCCTGCTTGTAATAGGCTGCATCGTGAGCACCGCCTTTCCAGCCGGCATGGCGCCTGTCCATGACTTCGGTGCGCGGTGGGAGGCCAAACTGCTGGGCAAGGTATTCCGCCCGGTTGCCCTTGCGTGGCTTACCTCTTTCATCGTGCCAGTCGGCGGGTGCCCCTCCATGGCTTGGATGATGGATGAGCACCTTGGCCTGACTCGAGTTGGCTGGGTCCGGGAACACATCGGAGATGTAGAGGTGGAAGGGCTCCGACTCGCGGAAACCGGCCCCGTGCAGTAGTAACGTGACGAGCATGCCACGGTAGTCCTGGCGTCCAGCTGCATGGAAGCCCTTGGCAAGAAGTTCCTCGAAACGCTCTTCAGGGAAGGCTGGCGGCTCGCCTTTCTCGACTTTCGGCAGGCGCTGGCCCCGGACACGGTGCCCGGTCTTGGCGGGGTAGGCGTTAGCCGCCCAGGTGTGCCCGAGGAAGGCTTTGCTGCGCCGGTACTGGTAGGCGACCTCATCGGTCTGGCGGTCGAAGGCCCCGCCCGCGTAGCGCGGGTTCACCTGGGCCGCCTCGGGACGCATCTCGCCGAGCCAGTCGAAGAAGTCGGTCAGGTGGGTGATGATGTGCGCGGCGTCCTGCGGCGAGCGCGGCACCCAGCACAGGCCACTGGGGTCCAGACCGGTCGAACGGTCGAAGGTGCCGGTGTAGAGCCGCTGGGCGAAGTTCTGGAACAGACGGAAGGTGTCGTGCTCGCCAGGGTTGGATTGCTGGTATTCGAGGAACATCCGCACCGAGCGGGCCACTTTCGACATCCAGGCCAAACTGCGATCGTGGCTTCGATACAGGCAATAGTCGAGCAATGGCTCCAGCACCCCTGCCGGTGTCAGTAGCGCAGGCAACTCAGTGTAGGTCCCTGTGGCATCAGTGTGGACACGGGCTTTGACAGTTACGAACATGGTGGAACTCGATAGTCAGAGCAGGCAACAAATTTATCTGTACCTTTGAAGTCGACGTGACTGCACTTGCATGGCCAAATCCACCTCCCCTCATAACCGCCCTTGCGGGGTATCGAAGAGCTTGTGACTGCAGTAGCAATTCGACATCCTGTGCTTCAACAGCGCCGAGATAGTGCTAGGTGCTTTGCGCGCCCTGTGGTTCAACCATGTCGTGGGCATTCACTTAGCACCTAACTTCTCCAGCCTAAACGCGGTATCAGACGCCCGCTAGTGCCTCAGAGTCAAGTCTCGTTTCATACGTACCTTCCCCTCCACCCATCCTGCTGCTCATCTTTCAATGAGAGATGGTTGCTCGAAACAGCTCCGCACTTACCCTACATACCATGCATATTTATGGAATAGCTACATAAATCACATGATAAGAAAAAACCCCTTCAAGAGGGGTTTGATGAGCTTCCTGCAGTTAAATCACCCCAACTATGTATTGATAGTTGGGGGGAAGAACTTGCGGAGGGCGGGCCTGTGTGTCACGGGGCAGCAGCCCCGGCCGCTGCCTACTTCTTGGGCAGTGCGTAGGCGATCACATAGTCGCCCTTGTCGGTGGTCATGCGGGCACCACCGGCAGACACGACCACGAACTGGCGACCCGATTCGGGCGACAGATAGGTCATGGGCGTGGCCTGGGCCCCCACGGGCAGACGGCCCTTCCAGACCTCCTTGCCGCTCTGGTTGTCAAAGGCGCGCAGGTAGTAGTCCTGGGTCCCGGCATAGAAGGTCAGGCCGCCTGCCGTGGCGAACGGACCGGACAGCGAAGGCATGCCCACCGGCACCGGCAGACCGAAGCGCACGCCCTGGAGCTTGCTGTCTTCCACCGTACCCAGCGGCACCTGCCAGGCAATCGACTTGGTGTTCAGGTCGATGGCCGTCAGATTGCCCCAGGAAGGCTGGTGGCAGGGCAGACCCAGGAAGGAGTTGAACGCACCACGGATGGACTGGAATGGCGTGCCTTCCTGCACGTGGGTGGCCCACGAAGCGTTGGTGATGTCGTTCTTCTTCAGCGACTCCAGCTTTTTCTGGGCGCCTTCCTGCGGGTGCAGGAAGCCGATCTGTGGCATGACCATGTCGTTGACGATGAGCATGTTGGTACGCGGATCGTAGGCGTGCCCCCCCCAGTTGAAGCCACCGTAGTAGCCGGGGTAGATCAGCGTCATCTGGTCGGTCAGCTTGGTGTACGGGCCGTCATATTTCAATTGCTTGAACTTGATGCGGCAGTACAGCTGGTCGAACATGGTGGCGCCCCACATGTCCTTTTCGGTCAGTGTGTTCTTGGCCAGCTGCGGCATGCCCACGGACCAGGGCTGAGTGGGCGATGGTGCAGCATCGCCTTCCATCACGCCCTGGGGCGCGGGCTTTTCTTCCACATCCGCCAGCGGCTTGCCGTTGGTGCGGTCCAGCAGGAACAGCTGGTGGGTCTTGGTGGCCAGCACCAGGCCCGGGGTGTTGCCCCCCTTGCCATCGGGCACGTCCACCAGGGTGGGAGGCGTGCCGTTGTCATAGTCCCAGGTGTCCATGTGCAGGGCCTGGAAGTGCCATGCTTCGCGGCCGGTGTCGGCCTTCAGTGCCACCACGGACGTGGAGTACTGGTTCATCTCGGGTGTGCGGTGCGCGCCCCAGAAGTCGGGCGTGGCATTGCCCAGCGGCAGGTAAATCAGGCCCAGCTTGGCGTCATAGGCGCCATGCGACCAGAAGTTGGGAGTGCCCTTGGTGTAGGTCTGCCCTTCAGGAGGCAGCTTGGTGATCGCAGGGTTGCCCAGATCCCAGGCCCATTCCAGCGTGCCATCCTTCAGGCTGTAGGCACGCACCACGCCGGAAGGTTGCTCGGTCTTCTTGCCGTCCCAGACCCAGCCGCCGATGACCACGCGGTCACCCGCCACCAGCGGCTGCGACGTGGGCATGTAATAGAAGTCCTGGTACTGGCCCATGCCCACGCTCAGGTCGGTATAGCCCTTGCCCGTGTCACCAAAGCCATCGCAGACTTCACCGGTCTTGGCATCCAGCGCCCACAGGCGTGCATCCTTGTCGGTGGTGATGATGCGTGCGCTGCACTTGGCAGGCGCCGGTGCGGCGGGCGCGCTGTCGCCGCCTTGGGCAGCGGGAGCGGCCGATGCCACGGCAGGCACCTCGTAGTAGGCCACGCCACGGCAGCGGCTCCACCACTTGTTCTCACGCGTCTTGGGATCGAACACCCACTTTTCTTCGCCGGTTTCGGCGTTCAGCGCGATGACCTTGTTCTGCGGCGTGCACAGGTAGACCGAGTCACCGACCTGGATCGGGGTGTTCTGGTCTTCGTTGCCACCACCGGTTTTCGCGCCGGTGCGGTAGGTCCAGGCCACTTCCAGCCCCTTGACGTTGTCGGCCGTGAGCTGGTCGAACGGTGCAAAGCGGTTGCTGTGGTCGTCGCGGCCATAGTGCGTCCAGCGGTTGTCCGGGCTGGCGGCATCGCTCACCACCGCCACTTCCTTGACGATGTCCACGCCCTTCTTGGCCGTGTTCTCCACGGTGTTGTGGGGGGTGAAGATCGAGGCAGCACCCGCCAGCACCACCACGGCCTGCACGGCTGCGGCAGGCAGGGCAATGGCCTGGGCCGGCGAGCGCAGCGAACGCAGCGCCAGCGCGGCAAACAGGCCCAGCACCAGCACCGGCGCCAGACGCGGCACCAGCCCCCAGAATGCGGTGCCGACTTCTGCCAGCGCCCAGATGGCGGTGGCAATGACCACCACCAGATACAGCAGGGCACCCAGCGGCTTGCCGCGCACCAGCAGCACGCCGGACACTACGGAGGCAGCCCCTGCGATCAGGTAATACCAAGACCCACCCAGCGTGACCAGCTGGATCCCGCCAATCAGCAGCGCCAGACCCACCAGCGCCAAGACAACGCCCAACACGCGCGGCCATACGGGCACGCGGTTCGGCACATCAGCTTGTGACATGTTGATTCCTATGTTTCATTCAATCGATACCAGAATGATTCTAGGAAGCCTGTCTGTTTTCTGCAGAAGGTTGCAGCGCCTGTAGGCAGCAGGCTGCAAAACAAAATATTACCTACAGGTATCTAGAAAATAAAATCTTGCAAATGCAATACAAGCATTTGAATTCAAATGTATTTTTTATTTTCAGAAAGCACTAAAAATACAGCAATCTGCATAAAACCTTCTCTTTATTGCGTATTTGGACCGCACCTTCACGCCCCCACGCAGGTGCCCCAAGCACCATCTGGCGCATCCCGAGCGACCGACCAGTTATTCCCAAAAAGAATGTCATATCCAACGACATTCCTACCAACAGCCGGCCTGGCAAGCTGCCAACGACCAGCCTCGCAGCACCGCCCCAGGCAATCGCTACCATGGCGTGTTCGGCGGCACCAGCTGCGCCGCCCCTGTCACGTCTTCCATTCCTTTTCGCATGCGACTGCTTCACACCTCCGACTGGCACCTGGGCCAGCACTTCATGGGCCAAAGCCGCCAGGCCGAGCACAGTGCGCTGGTGGATTGGCTGCTAGTCCAGGTGGAGGCGCATGCGGTGGACGCGGTGGTGATTGCGGGCGACATCTTCGACACCGGCGCACCACCCAGCTATGCGCGCGAGCTGTACAACCAGCTCATCGCCCGCCTGCACCGGGCCGGCGTGGCCCTGCTGCTGCTGGGCGGCAACCACGACTCCGTCAGCGTGCTGGGTGAAAGCCAGGACCTGCTGGCCTACCTGGGTACCCGGGTGATTGCCGCTGTGGGTGAGGTGTCCGGGCATGTGGTCACATTGCCGCTACGCGGCCAGCCGGCAGAGCCCGGCTGCATCGTCTGCGCCCTGCCCTTCATCCGCCCGCGTGACGTGGTGCACAGCCAGGCGGGGCAAAGCGCCCAGGACAAACAGCAGGCACTGCAAACGGCCATCCAGACCACCTATCAGCAGGTATACGAGGCCGCCGTGGCACAGCAGACGGCGCTGCAGCAATCGCTGGGACGCAAGCTGCCCATCGTGGCCACCGGCCACCTGACCACCGTGGGCGCCAGCAGCAGCGAATCGGTGCGCGAAATCTATGTGGGATCGCTGGAAGCCTTCCCCACCACCGCCTTCCCGGCGGCCGACTACATTGCGCTGGGCCATATCCACCAGCCGCAGAAAGTCGGCGGACTGGAACACATCCGCTATTGCGGCTCACCCATTGCCCTAGGCTTTGACGAAGCACGCCAGACCAAGCAGGTGCTGCTGGTCGATCTGCATGAAGCCGGCCTGCAGGCCGTCACCCCCCTGCCGGTGCCGGTGTTCCAACCCCTGGCATCGGTGCACGGCACCCTGGCGAAATTGCCCAGCGCCCTGCAGGCCCTCGCTGCCAGCGCCACCCCGGAGCGCCCGGTCTGGCTGGAAGTCACCATCGAGGAAGACGACTACCTGACCGATCTGGCGCCCCGGGTACAGGCGCTGCTGGAAGGCTTGCCCGTGCAGCTGCTGCGCATCAAACGCCAGCGCGGCACCGCCGCTGCCCAGCTCACGGCCGACGCCAGCGAATCGCTGGATGAACTCAGCCCGCAGGAAGTCTTTGCCCGCCGCCTGGCGCAGGAAACGCTGGAGCCCCCGCTGCAGCAGGCGCTGACCGCACGCTACCGCCAAGTGGTGGAGCGCCTCACGAATGCGGCAGGAGATGCAGCAGAAGAGGCCCCAGGAGGTGCGGCATGAAGATCCTCAAGCTGCGCCTCAAGAACCTGAACTCGCTGCAGGGTGAGTGGAAGATCGACTTCACCGCCGCACCGTTTGCGGACAACAGCCTGTTCGCCATCACCGGCGCCACAGGCGCAGGCAAGTCCACGCTGCTGGATGCCATCTGCCTGGCGCTGTACCACCAGACCCCGCGCCTGACCACCATCAGCGCCGGCAGCAACGATCTGATGACGCGCCACACCGCCGACTGCCTGGCCGAGGTGGAATTCGAAGTCCAGGGCACCGTCTACCGCGCCTTCTGGAGCCAGCGCCGCGCCCGCGACAAAGCCCAGGGTGCGTTGCAGGCCCCCAAGGTGGAACTGGCCAGAGTGGCAGACGGTCACATCCTCAGCAGCCAGAGCGGCGACAAGCTGCGGCAGATTGCACAGCTCACCGGTCTGGACTTTGCGCGCTTCACCAAGTCCATGCTCCTGGCCCAGGGCGGCTTTGCGGCCTTTTTGCAGGCCACGGCCAATGAGCGCGCCGAATTGCTGGAAGAGCTGACCGGCACCGAAATCTACGGCCAGATCTCGCAAGCCGTGTTTGAACACGCCCGCAACGCACGCCAGCAGCTGGACAAGGCCCAGGCCCAGGTCGATGGCATGCAGCTGCTCTCCAGCGAGGCACGCGCCCAGCTGCAGCAGGACAGCGACCGCCTGCAAGGCGAGCTGGCCCAGGTGCTGGGCGATCACAGCGCCACCCTGGCCCTGCAACGCTGGCACCAGCAAACGGCACAGGCCGCGCACGATGCCGAGCAAAGCGGCCTGGCACACACCGCCGCCCAGCAGGCCCTGGATGCCGCCGCCCCGCAGCTGCAACGCTTGCAGCACCATGCCCCCGCCCAGGCCCTGCAGCCGCTGCACCAGCGCTGGCAGCATGCCCAGGCCCTGCAGCAAGGCAGTGCCGCCCAGCTGCAGCAACTGCAGTCCGCGCAGGACAGCACCCAGCTGCGACAGCTGCAGCTGCACCACCAGGCGCATGTGCTGGCCGACCGCGCAGCCCAGTCCGCACAGCACGCACTGCAATCGCTGCAGGCGCAAGAAGCAGCCCTGCAGCACTGGCGCACGGAACACGCGCGTTTTGCGCAGCTGGGTGAACGGCTCAGCGGCTGGCAGCAGCAACTGGAACAGCAGCGCCACGTACAGCAGCAACATGCCGCGCAACAGCTGGAACTGCGCCAAGCCACCACCCGGTGCACCCAACTGCAGCAAGACACGGCGGCACAGCACGGAGAAGTGGCCGCAGCCGAGCTGGCACACCAGCAGGCCAGCGCGGCTGCGGCACAGGCGCAGCAAGCCCAGGCGCAGCGCCTGGCACCGCACGGCGGCAGCCTGCCCCCGTTGCGTGCCCAGTGGCAAGCGGCGCAGCAGTTGCAACATGCCTGGCAGCAGCTGGAAGCCCACGCGGCCCAGCGCCGCCAATGGGCCCTGCAGCAAGCCCGGACCGAAGAGGCGCTGCAGACCAGCACCGACCAGACCGCACAGCAGACGCAGGCGCTGGCCCAGCTGCGCGCCCAATACAAGCAGCAAAAAGAGCGGGTGGCCGACAAGCAGAAGCTGCTGGAACAGGAGCAGCGCATCCAAAGCCTGGAAGCCCACCGCCATGCACTGCAACCCGGAGAGGCCTGCCCGCTGTGCGGTGCCATCGAACACCCGGCCATTGCGGCCTACGCAGCGCTGGACCTTTCGGCCACCCAGACCGCCCTGCAACAGGCCCGCGCCACGCTGGATGCATTGCAGGCAGAGGGCGAACAGCAGGCCAGCGCCCATGCCGCCCGCCAGGCCCGGCATGCCGCACTGCAGGCGCAGTGCGATGAACTGGCCGCCCGTATCCCCGGCTGGGAGGCGCAATGGACGGCACTGCGCGCCGGCCTGCAGCCGGCACCCGCCACCCACGCCTGGCAACATCCCGAGGCGCTGGCCGATGCCCGCACCCACGCCGCGGCGCAACTGGAGGCGCTGTCCCATGCCTTGCAAGCCGCCGAAGCAGGCGAGCACGCGCTGCAGTCCGCCAAAGATGCCAGCCAGCAGGCCCTGCAAGGGCTGCAAGCCGCACAGCACCGGCTGGACAGCCTGCAGCAGGCCCAGCGCGACGCAGCGGCCCAGCAGCAGCGCAGCACCCAGGCGGCCCAGACCCTGGAAGCGGAGGCCGCCACGCTGGCCCAGGCCTTGCGCACCGCCGTCGACGCCGCCGGGTACTCCTTGCCGCCCGATAGCGACCACCCGGCCTGGCTGCAGGCCCGCCAGGCGGAATGGCAGACCTGGCAAAGCCAGCACAGCCAATGGCAGGACACGGTGCGCCAGCGCGATCTGCAGCAGCACCTGTGCGCCAGCGCCCAGCAGGACGCCGCGCTGTGGCAGGGCCGCTGGCAGCAGTTGCAGCCATCCCTGGCCGCACCCGCACCACCAGCCACCGCCCTGCCCGGCGACCTGGCCGACTGCGTGCTGGCCCTGGAGCAGCAGCACCAGCAACGGGCCACGCTGGAAGGCCAGATCCGCCAGTTGCAGACCACGCTGGCTCAGCAAGGCGACGCCGCCGCGCAGGCCACATCGGAATGGACGCAGGCCCTGGCCGCCAGCCCGTTTGCCGATGCGGCGGCCTATGCCCAGGCCCTGCTGCCCGCCGCCGAGTTGGAGCGCCTGACCGCCCTGCAGCAACAACTGCACACCGGCCTGCAACGCGCCACCACGCTGCATGCCGAGGCGCTGCAACGCCACCAGCGACTGCGCAGCCAGGCACTGACCGATACCGCGCCCGACACCCTGGCCGCGCAATTACAGGCGCTGGAAGCGCAGCGCACTGCCCTCAGCGAACAGATGGGAGCCACCCGCGCCCGGCTGGATGACGATGCCCGGCGCCACCAGGGCCAGCAGGCCTTGCTGCAGCAAATAACAGCGCTGACCGAAGACAGCGACCTGTGGCAACGCCTGGACGGGCTGATCGGTTCGGCCAGGGGCGACAAGTTCCGCAAATTCGCCCAGGGGCTGACGCTGGACCACCTGCTGCACCTCGCCAACCGGCACCTCACCCGACTGCATGGCCGCTACCTGCTGCGCCGCAAGCCCACGGGCGAGCTGGAACTGGACATCGTGGACAGCTGGCAAGGCGACGCGGCGCGCGATACGCGCACGCTCTCGGGCGGCGAGGCCTTCCTGGTCAGCCTGGCGCTGGCACTGGCGCTGTCCGATCTGGTCAGCCACAAGACCTCGATCGACTCGCTGTTCCTGGACGAAGGCTTTGGTACGCTGGACGGCGACACGCTGGAAGTGGCGCTGACCGCCCTGGACGCGCTGAACGCCAGCGGCAAGATGATCGGCATCATCAGCCACGTCGAAGCACTGAAGGAACGCATCCCCGCCCAGATCCGGGTGGAAAAAGGCGGCGGCGTGGGCCATTCGCGGCTGGTGATCTAGGCCCGGCGGCGCGGGGACTGCACTGTGCGCCGCCCTTCCCTCCCGACCGGCCCACAGGCCGTGGAAGCCGGCTGCGCCTGCGGTGTATGTGGTGCCTGCATGGAACGCTATGAAAAACCGCGCTGCCACCGCTCCGTTCCCGAGCCTGCTCCAAGGCCACCCCGCCCGCGCACGCTGCATCGGTGTGCTTTACCGTACCATCCAGGCCCTTGCTTGATAGGTACAAGCCATGATCCGGATTGCAGAACTCAAACTCCCCCTCTCGGCAGTGGAATACCACCCCGAGAACCACACCGAATACCAGCCCATCGCCAAGCTGACCGCCCTGGCGGCCGAGCGTCTGGGCATTCCCGCCAGCGCCATTGCCCGGCTGCATGTGCACAAACGCAGTTTTGACGCCCGCAAGAGCGCGCTGCTGGCGGTCTACATCGCCGACATCACCCTGGCCGATCCGGCGCAGGAAGCCGCCCTGCTGGCCCGGTTTGCCGACCAGTCCCATGTGAACCCCACACCAGACATGGCGTGGAAGCCCGTGGGTACAGCCCCTGCCACGCTCGCCGACAGCGAACGCCCGGTGGTGGTGGGTTTTGGCCCTTGCGGCATTTTTGCCGCCCTGGTGCTGGCACAGATGGGATTCCGCCCCATCGTGCTAGAACGCGGCAAGGAAGTGCGCGAGCGCACCAAGGACACCTGGCGCCTGTGGCGCCAGCGCGAGCTGACGCCCGAGTCCAATGTGCAGTTTGGTGAAGGCGGCGCCGGCACCTTCTCCGACGGCAAGCTCTACAGCCAGATCAAGGACCCGCGCCACCTGGGCCGCAAGGTGATGACCGAGTTTGTGCAGCACGGCGCACCGGAAGAAATCCTCTACGCCGCCCACCCCCACATCGGCACCTTCAAGCTGGTCAAGGTGGTGGAAGGCATCCGCGAGGAAATCATCCGCCTGGGCGGCGAGATCCGCTTTGAGCAGCGCGTGACCGATGTGCAGATCGACGGCGAAGGCGCACAACGCCAGCTGACGGCCCTGCAGGTGCTGAACCAGGCCACGGGCGAAAGCTATGCCCTGCCCACACAGCACGCCGTGATGGCCCTGGGCCACAGCTCACGCGACACCTTTGCCATGTTCTACGAGCGCGGGGTGGCCATGGAAGCCAAGCCGTTCTCGATCGGCTTTCGCATCGAACATCCGCAAAGCATCATCGACCAGGCCCGCTGGGGCAAGGACGCCGGCCACCCCCTGCTGGGCGCGGCCGACTACAAGCTGGTGCACCACGCGGCCAACGGCCGTGCGGTCTACAGCTTCTGCATGTGCCCGGGCGGCACCGTGGTGGCGGCCACCAGCGAACCCGAGCGCGTGGTCACCAACGGCATGAGCCAGTACTCGCGTGCCGAGCGCAATGCCAACGCCGGCATGGTCTGCGCCATCAACCCGGAAGACTTCCCGCGCGATGCCAAAAGCTTTGCCTGGGCCTTCGACGGCAAGACCTATGGCGTGGAAGATCTGGCGGAAGGCCAGTTCCACCCGCTGTCCGGCATCGTCTTCCAGCGCCAACTGGAGTCCAAGGCCTTCCTGCTGGGAGGACGCAACTACAGCGCCCCCGGTCAGCTGGTGGGTGACTTTGTGGCCGGCACCGAATCCAGGGAATTCGGCAGCGTGGAGCCCTCCTACAAGCCCGGCATCCACCTGACCAATCTGCACCATGCCCTGCCCGCCTACGCCATCGAAGCCATGCGCGAAGCCCTGCCCGCCTTCGGCAAGAAGATCCGCGGCTACGACATGCCCGATGCGGTGCTGACCGGCGTGGAAACACGCACCTCCTCGCCGGTGAAGATCGGCCGCGGCGCCGATTTCCAGAGCGAAAACACGCGCGGCCTGTACCCGGCCGGTGAAGGCGCCAGCTACGCCGGCGGCATTCTGTCGGCCGGTGTGGACGGCGTGAAGGTAGGCGAGGCCGTGGCCTGCGCCATGCTGGGACTGGAGCTGCCGTCGTCCGGCATCCGCAGTTCGGGCGGCGCGGCGTAACTCCATTGAACGCCCCCTGCCGTGTGGTGCGCTGCCTCTCTCAAGGGGATGGAGACCACGGAGCAGGGAGGCCCTTCCTCGCGGCCTCTGAATAGGGGCCGCACCGGTTGCGCTGGCCGGTGACTGCGCGCAGTGCCATGGATTTCTGCCTATGAACACCCACCTCACCGTTGCTTCCCGCACCCCGCTGCTGATCGCCATCGCGGCCATGGTGGTGGTCGTGCTGTCCTCCAACATCCTGGTGCAGTACGCCATCAACGACTGGCTGACCTGGGGCGCCATCACCTACCCGTTTGCCTTTCTGGTCAGCGAACTGGTCAACCGCGGCTTTGGCCCGGTGCAGGCACGGCGCGTGGCCTGGGTGGGTTTTGCCGTGGCCGTGGCCGCCTCCCTGGTCCTGGCACCGCCGCGCATTGCGATGGCCTCGGGCCTGGCGTTCGCCTGCTCGCAGATGCTGGACATCACCGTGTTTGACCGCCTGCGCCACAGCCGCTGGTGGCGCGCGCCGCTGATTGCCACCGTGCTGGCCGCCTGCCTGGATACCGCCATTTTCTGGAGCGTGGGCTTTGCCGGGGAAGAACTGCCCTGGGTCACCTGGGCACTGGGCGATCTGGGCGTGAAGCTGGTGCTGGGGGTGTGCCTGCTGCTGCCTTTCCGCTTACTGATGGGCAAAGTGGTGGCAACGCGCTAAGCCTGCAGGGATTCACACATTCAGCACGGAATGCAGCGACAGGAAAGTTAGCTGCATCCATTGGAAATGCCAGACATCCTGCGTCCGGAATTCCCGCTTATTTCAGATAGAAATCCTTGAAGAAATTCTGCTGATTCTCGGGGATTTGCTTGATGCCGCCGCCCACATGCCGGCCAGGGGGCAAGCGAAACGCTTTCGGAAAATCCTTGCCATCCGGGAACGCGTAGTAGCTGTCATGAACCAGCACATCCTGCTTGATGAGCGGCCAGACCACTTCCATCAAAAATACCTGATCGAAAAGTGGATTGTTCCCATATTTACCACTCTCCAGCAATATCTCCTGGATATTGGGGAGCACCCCGGCCACCCCTCCCCACATGCCTGCCAATATCGGCTCCACATGGTAGGGATGGTCGCGCATGATATGGAACTTCTTGTCCGAATACAGCCATTCCTGCACCGCAACGACTTCCTGCACATTGACCCGTGAATCGGTGTCCCGGCACAGAAAATACTCCACGCCCGGATCATCCATCACCAAAAACCGCCACATGGAGCGGAATTTCTTCAGGCGTTCATCCTCGATCATCACCACCTGGGCATCCAGCTTTCTCAAGGCGTCCAGCGCCTGGGGCGGCACCGATGCATCGCAATAGAATCTGGCGGTCCAGCCGTCATACATATGCGGTATCAGTTGTGCATTGATCAATGCACCCGTGACGTAGACCGGATCATCCCCCCACAAGGAAAAAGCGATGATATTGCTTTTCTTTTTTTTATAGTCGAACAGCGGATGCCTGCTTTTGACCGATAAATCAGCATAGGCAGAGCTCTTGAATTTATCTACTGCAATACGGTCTTTCAGCGCCAGGCACAAATAGCCCTGCTTCACCGCCTCGTCTTCTTTCCCAGCCAGCCACAGCGTGGACACCAGCACATTCCGATAATAAAAATTATCTTCCTGGATGCGCACCGCTTCCAGAATGGCATCCGCAGCTTCCGGGTAGCGCTTCATGTCTTTCAGGCACAAGCCAAGGCCATACCAGGCCTTGTGATTCAAAGCATCTTGGGCGACCGCTTCTCTATATTCTGCTTCGGACAACCGGTTCTGACTCATTCCGAATCATTCATAAAATTTTTGACCGCGTGGCTTTTTTCTGCTGAATACCTCAGCCCCATGCGATTTTCACCGATACGGGTTCCGCCACCAAGCGCCGCGGCTTCATGCCTTGCCCCACCCGCTCCTGCCAAGCAGAAAAGACCAGGCCATCAAGGCTGCGCACACAAAAAAAGAGCTGCCCGTGCCCGTAGGCGCAAGCAGCTCTGGTGGTCACAGCGCCCGTGGCCCGTGGCTTTACAGATCCACGTGCAGCTTGCCCTGGCTGATCAGGTCCTGCACCAGTTTGGCCTGGTCGGTGGTGTCGTAGTTCTGACCTTCCAGCACGATCTTCTGGTTGGCGCCTTCGCTGCCCAGATGGCCCGTGGTCGAGATGTTCAGCACCGTGGTCGACTTGCCGTTCACCGTTTCGGTGGAGGCGCCCAGGTAATCGCTGAGGTTGGACTTGTTCTCGCCCTGCAGCAGATCGCTCAGGTCCAGCACATCCTTGCCGTTGCCGAAGTCCTGGACGGTATCCACCGCCGGCGCTTTGGCCGTGCCTTCGTCGCCCTTCAGCCATACAAAGGTATCGTCGCCATCACCGCCCAGCAGCGTATCGTTGCCCTTGCCGCCATACAGGTGGTCGTCGCCCTTGCCGCCCTCCAGCTTGTCGTTACCGGCACCGCCAAACAGCAGGTCATCGTCGTCGGAACCCAGCAGTGTGTCCGCTGCGTCGGCACCGGCCAACACGCTGGAGGCGTCATGGCCATCGGCCGTGGCCGATGCATCGTGTGCATCCGCAGACTGCGCATGCGCCGTCAGCGTGAAGTCGGCATCCTTGGCCCCCGTGATGGTCAGCTGCGCATGCACAGACTGGCCGTTGTCCGCCAGCACGCCGTCAATATGGACCTTGCCATCGACCACCGCGACTTCCACGCCGTTGTAGACCACCTTGGCCCCGGCAGGAATGCCTTCCAGGGTCAGATGCTGCGACAGCACTTCACCGCTGCCATCCACATCCGCCAAGGTGGCGGTGATGGTCACGATGTACTCGGCTGCATCGGCGGTGGCGGGCACCGTGGTCAGCTTGCTCACATCCGTGTGGCCCGGGGTGTTCACCACCAGCTGGCCGCCAGCGAAGACACCTTCCACCTTGTTCATGCCCTGGCCCACTTGCTTGCCAGTGCTGGTGGAGATGTTCAGGCTTTCCAGCACATTGACCTGGGTGCTGGCATTATTGGCCGTCGGCGTATTGATCTTGGCGCCCGAAGCGGCGTCCCCAATCAGGATCGCGTAGTCCGGCGCCGTAGAGCCCTTGGCTCCGGTGTTGCCCGTGAAGTTGTTGAACGCACGCCAGGAGCCGTGCTCGCCATCCGAGACATTGCCATTGCCCGACCAGGTACCGCTGCTGCTGTGCAGCAGGAACAGGTCGGTCTTGTTGGCAGCGGCCGAGTTGGTGTTGGCCTGGCCATTGGTGTCGTAGCCAATGCGGATCAGGTTTTCGCCGTACTGGGCCTCGCTGAACGCACCGTTCTTGTAAACGAGGATGTCGTTCTTGCCATCGCCGTTGGAGTCAAAGTCGTTGATCGGATTCTTGCCCGTGCCATCGACCCCTCTGGTGGAATACGTACCCCAGACCCGCACGTTGAAGCCCACGGCCACCACGTTGCCGGCAGCATCCAAGTTGAAGCCATTGCCACTGGGGTCCTTGGCACCGCCGTTGACGGCCGTCGTGCCTTCCAGCGGATCCTTGGCGGCATTGTGCGCAGTGATCTCCAGCTGCACCTCGGGCGCATTGACCACCGGGTCCGGGTCGCCGGGCACCTCAGGTACTTCCGGAACCACCACGGCAGGGACTGCCACGGTCAGGTCATCCGATGCGCTGTCGCTACCGTACTTGCCCGAGGCCGACACATCCGCCGTCAGGTCCAGCGCAGGGCTGCCATGCGGCACGTCCAGCGTGATCTTCACATCGGCCAGGCTCACGCCGTTCGGGTTGTGCAAGGTCAGCACGCCATCGTGCAAGGAGTAGTCCGTGCCTTCAACCAGGGTCTTGCCGTTGTGTTCGATCGACACCACCTTGGCATTGCCCAGGCCGCGCACCTCCACATCGGACATTGCATCGCCCGCATCGCCTTGCGTCAGCAGGGCATCCAGGTCCAGCGTCACCTGATCGGTCAGGTGCTGCTCAAACCCGGGCATGCCGCCATCGATGGTCTGGCCGTCGCCAAAGACAATGCCGGCAAAACGGTCCAGCGTCAGCGACAAGGTGTCTGGCGATGACTTGTCCTTGATCGTGCCTTTCCAGCTTCCGCCTTGATAGACCAGGCCCGACAGGTCGTACTGGTCCAGCGGCTTGGGCAGCACCAGGATGTCCACCGGCTTCTGGTTGGCCTGGTCCCAGGTGCCCACCACATTGGTCGTCCCCTTCACCGTGGTGTGGTTGTAGCCCACCTGGTTGATGACCACCGCATGGGACTGGGTGCCTACACCCATGTCGTAGGTCACGGCAGTCACCGTTGTCTTGCCCATGCCGTCCACGACCACGCCACCGTCACCCACGGTGATGGAGGAGTCGCCCTTGGTATAAGTGACTTCCGTGTGGCGCGCCTCTTCTGCCAGCGAGATGCTCACATCCGGAGGATCCCCTGCGGGATTGGTCGGCTCGGTTGGCTTGTGCCCGTTCGACACATTGAATCCGCCATCGAACGGATCTCCATCCCCATCCGTGCCCTTCACGTTGACATCGAAGTCCACGTTGACATCCTTGGGCATGGACTGCCACTCCGCACCTTCCACCGTGAACTTGGGTGCATCTTTGCCGTTGGTAGGACCGGAGACCTCCAAGACCACGTCCTTGATGCCGCCGGTGATGCCCAGGGCTTCGGCCGAAATCACCCAGGAGTTGCCCGTCAACGCTACCTCATAGGCCGTGCCATTGACCCAGATGGTGGTGTACTTGCCGGGGTCGCCGCCATTGTTGCGGTCGATGGTGATGGTGAACTCGCTCACCGCATCCTTGAATGCGAAGTCCAGCTTTTCACCCGATTGCACATGGTTGTTGGCCACACCGATGCCCTGGCCGCTGACATTGACAGAGGCGGACCCGTTCTTGTCGGACGCCGTGATCGTCAGCCCCGAGCCTTCCGGCTGGAAACCATTCTTGTAATTGCCAGGCTTCAAATCACCTTGGTCCAACCCGCCTGGTTCGGTTTGCGACAGCTGCGCCAGTTGCTTGACGGTATACGAACCGTCCTGTGCCAGGGTGATTTGGAAGATTTCCTTGCCCGCCGCGTCGAAGACAGACGCACTCCCGCCATCGCTGGAGGACTTGTAGGTCCAGCCGCTGCGCAGGTTGGCGATGTCGGCAATCTTCAGCGTGAACCCGTCGCTGTCTGCGCCCTTGGAGAAAGTCATCTCCCCGGAGAATTCGCCGACCGCATTGCCGGTCTGAATATCTTCGCTGCCGAAGAATTCGGGCACATCGTCCTCAACCGTCACAGCGATATTGCTGGACTCAGACGCGCCAGTGGTGCTGGTCACCGAGACATCCAACTCCAGATCCAGCGCGGTGTCTTCCCCCTTGGACGGATCGTGCGACACCGCATCGGTAAGGCGGTATTCGTACTCAACCTCGTAGCCAGTGGCTGTCTTGGTGAAAGCGGTAATGGTCAACTCGCCACCGGGCGCTGAAACCTTGGTGCCTGCAACGATATCGCCCACATTGATCTGCGTGCCTGCAATCGTGATCGACGCAATGCCTTTGTTCGAGGTAATGCTGAACGATCCCGAGGCGACAGCGTTGCCCGCTGCCAAGTCAGCCTCCGCCACCGTGACCTTTCCGCCAGTGATGGCGAGGACTTCCGGTTTCTCGGTGGGCGCCTCAGTCGGTGCTTCCGTTGGTGCTTCCGTAGGTGCCTCAGTCGGAGCTTCCGTCGGCGCCTCAGTCGGGGCTTCCGTTGGAGCTTCGGTTGGTGCTTCTGTCGGTGCCTCAGTCGGAGCTTCCGTAGGCGCCTCTGTTGGGGCTTCGGTAGGTGCTTCCGTTGGAGCCTCTGTAGGGGCCTCGGTTGGGGCTTCAGTCGGTGCCTCTGTAGGTGCCTCGGTTGGAGCTTCAGTCGGTGCCTCAGTCGGGGCTTCGGTAGGCGCCTCTGTTGGCACTTCAGTCGGAGCTTCCGTAGGCGCCTCTGTCGGTGCTTCCGTCGGTGCCTCAGTCGGGGCTTCGGTAGGCGCCTCTGTCGGTGCTTCCGTCGGTGCCTCAGTCGGGGCTTCGGTAGGCGCCTCTGTCGGGGCTTCCGTCGGTGCTTCTGTCGGAGCCTCTGTAGGGGCCTCGGTCGGCGCTTCCGTAGGTGCTTCTGTCGGAGCCTCAGTAGGTGCTTCGGTCGGGGCCTCAGTAGGCGCTTCGGTGGGAGCCTCGGTTGGGGCTTCGGTAGGTGCTTCCGTAGGTGCCTCAGTTGGAGCTTCGGTCGGGGCTTCCGTCGGAGCTTCAGTAGGCGCCTCGGTTGGGGCTTCAGTTGGAGCCTCAGTTGGGGCTTCCGTAGGTGCTTCCGTGGGCGCCTCGGTCGGGGCTTCCGTTGGAGCGTCAGTCGGTGCTTCGGTCGGAGCCTCGGTAGGCGCTTCCGTTGGAGCCTCGGTTGGGGCTTCTGTAGGTGCTTCCGTGGGAGCCTCAGTCGGGGCTTCGGTAGGTGCCTCCGTGGGCGCCTCTGTTGGCACTTCAGTCGGAGCTTCCGTAGGCGCCTCAGTCGGGGCTTCCGTAGGAGCTTCGGTCGGGGCCTCGGTAGGCGCTTCCGTAGGCGCCTCCGTCGGAGCCTCAGTTGGGGCTTCTGTCGGGGCCTCGGTAGGCGCTTCCGTGGGTGCCTCGGTTGGAGCTTCGGTAGGCGCCTCAGTCGGTGCTTCCGTCGGAGCCTCGGTAGGGGCTTCAGTCGGCGCTTCCGTGGGGACCTCAGTCGGGGCTTCGGTAGGCGCCTCAGTCGGAGCCTCCGTAGGCGCCTCGGTCGCTGCAACCGCAGCCACGGCGGTTCCGCCACCAATGCGGTCAAACTGCACTGCAGGGGCACCACGTGGGTAGACCAAGGCCAGCGGCGATGTCACTTCCACCACATCGGCCAGACGGATAAAGGTGCTGCCGGTACCACCACCGCCGCTCAGCGTGGCCGCGGTGGGATCGAGTTCAGCCAAAGGATCCTGGCCGTCATTGATGGCGGCAATCAGGTTGTCCAGCAACGGGTCTGCAACCGCAGGCACGGCGGCTTCCGCGGCGGTCACGTCTTCAAATACTTCGGGCGCCAGGGCCACATCCTGGTTTTCGCCCAGCGTCAGAGGGGGCTGGCCGTCTGCCTGCAACTGCACGGTGCTGCCGGAAGCAGTCACCACCTGTGCATCGGCGGGGATGCGCATGCCTTCACGCAGGGGGGTCAGATTTCCATCCGCATCGCGGACCCACGCTTGCCCGGTGAGTTGGGCAACCAGAACAGTCGTCGTAGCCAAGTGCAGCCTCTTTCAGTAAGCAGTGCCCAGATGTCGATGCGGGGGGCCATCCCTCCAGGCTGTTTGTGCATACATCGTAAGAGATTGCCTACAAGGCGACCATTGGCCGCCACGCCAGTTCCCGCCCTCTTTTCACCAAGAGGCCACTTATATGTATCTCGAGCGCAACGGAAAAGACGCTTCCTCTTGAGCAACCTCAACAACCCATCCGCAACGCCGCTGATGCGGTGGCACACCGCGCGACGGGCACTGGTTGTGATGTGCCGCCAGCTATTGCCAACCGCTGCCAACCATTGCCACGCGGGGTCAACAAGCCGCCCCCTTCAGAGCAGATAGCCATTGCACGCGGACAAGACGGGCTTTGCGCCGCCCCCGAATTTCCATAAAAAATAGCCGCTCATGAAGGCACAGCCTACACAAGCAGCTATTCTTTTTAAGCACCCACCGCATCTTCCACACGGGACGGCAGGTGCGGCACAGGGCCTCTGCAGCGAATCGATGAGATCGATGAGATCTATGCCACCGGCACATGCACCCCCTGCGCCTGCAGCGCCTGGGCGGTCTCCGCATCCACGCTGCCCGCCAGATAGACCTCCACCTGCAGCGCCTGGGCCGTGGCCACCATGGCCTGCAGCAGATGCTGGCTGCCGGGGCTGGTGGCGGCCTGCTGGGCAAAGTCGCTGCCCAGCTTGACATAGGCCAGCGGCAGCAGATGCAGGCGTGCCAGGGCCATGGGCTCGTGTTCCAGACGGCGCAGGCCTACGTGCACGCCCAGCGCCGCAGCAGCGCTGGCCAGGGCTTCCACCTCTTCCGCATAGGCCACCAGACCGTGGGCATCCAGCTCCACCCACAGGCGCTGGCGCACATCCGCTGCCTGCTCCCACAGCGCACGCAGCTGCGGCAGGAAGCTGTCATCCGACAAGGAAGGCAGCGATACCTTCACCACCAGTTGGGCACCTGCATGCTGCTGCAGCCACTGCAGTCCCAGCTGCATGGCACGTACGTCGAACGTGGCCGACATGCCCAGGCGCACGGCCACGGGCAGGAACAGCGCACCCTGCAGCAATGCGCCATCGGCCTCCTGCAGCGTGAGCGAGGCTTCGTGGCGCTGCACGGCGGCGCTGGCAGCGGCATAGTTCTGTGCAGCCACCTGCAGGCTCAAGCGCTCTTCGGCCAGAGCCTGCACCAGCGTCTGCTGCCACTGGCGTTCGCTCACGGTGTTGCGCGGTGCGGCGTCGGTCAGGTATTCCACCTCTTCCTGGCCCACGCTCTCGCTGCGGCGCAGCCCCTGGTCCAGGCGGGACAGCAGTTCGCTCACGGTCACGCCGCTGTCGTAGTCGGTCAGCGCATAGGCCCAGCGGCACCACTGGCCCGGGCCAATCGGTTGGCGCAGCGCCTGCAGGTCATGCTTGATCTGCTGCACCACATGCATGGCAGCAGGCCCTTCCATGCCCGGCATCAGCACAATGAAGTCCGACCCGTTGAGGCGCGCCAGCAGCGTGCCGGCAGGCCCCTCGGCGGCCAAACGCAGGCCCACGCGCTCGGCCATGGCGGCCAGCCACGCGTCTGCGGGGGCGCGGGTCATATAGGTGTTGAGCGCCTGCAGATCGCGCTGGCGGAACAGCAGCACATGGCCGCCCACGGGCAGCGCCTGGCCGTCTGCCCCCACATCGCCTTGCAGCACACGGCGCAGTTCGTTCATGAAGTACTTGCGGTTGGGCAGCATCGTGACCTGGTCGCGGTTGAGCTCCACTTCCAGCGATTCGATGCGCTGCGTCTGCTCCTGCGCCGTGGCGCGCACACGCTCGCGGGTGTCGCTGATGGCGTGCACCACGTCGGTCAGCTCGGCCACCTTGCTGCGCAGCGGCGCCACCGCGCCTGGCGCGGTAGCGCCCGATGCCGTCGCCCCGATAGCCATCACCTGGGCAGAGATTTCCTCGCGCAGCACGCGGCTGAACCAGCTCAGCAAGCCCACCACCGACAGCGCCCACAGACCGCCTGCCACCAGCACCAACAATCCCATGCGGATGCTGCTGCTCCACAGTGCATCGCGCGCAAAAGTGTTGTCCACCGTGACCGACAGATTGCCCACCTGCTTCCAGCCGTCGCTGATGGCGCGCTGTGCCACCGGCACGCGCAGCGGCAGCAGGCGCGCAAACCAGGGCGGGGCCACCCCGTTGCCCGGGGTGTCCGGGTGGCTGCGCTCAAACAGCGTCTGGCCTTCGGTGCCCGTCAGGCTGATGGCGCGGAACTGCCCGCTGTCGAACAAGGCCATCATCAGCAGCTCGCGCGTGACCTCGTCCTGGTTGGCCGGCTGCGACAGCGACAGGGCGAGCGCGGACACCGCGTTCTCGCTTTGCGACTGCAACTGCCCATCCAGGTACTGGCGCGCGGCATGGATGCTCAGCGCCAAGGTGCCCGACAAAATGATCAAGATGGCCACGCTCACCGTGAGCAACAGACGTTTCAACAATGACATGCAAACCTCACCTTCATCCCTCTACCCTTGTTCTCTGCGGTAGTGACCGCCGGCCCCACTGACTCCACGGACCCCACCTACCTCGCCTATTCCACCTACTCCACCAGTCCGGCCTATCCCGTGCGTGACGGGCTCACGGCACAATGCCTTCCTGCTGCATGCGCCCCATCAAGCCTTTCCAGCGGCTGATGCGTTCCACCGAAGCGGGCTGCGCACCGGTGACATAAATGCCCTGGGCGTTGAAACTGAACACAGGCGTCAGATCCTTGCGCTGGCTGGCAGGCAGAATGGTGCCCAGCAGGTTGTCCAGTACCAGGGGCTCGGACTGCGGCGTTTCGTAATAGCCCAGCACCATGTGGGCAATGCTTTGCGTGCTGCCCATGCCGCCCACCCGGGCGCGCACATAGATGAAACGCAGCTTTTCCACCGGCATGCCCAGGCGCACCAGTGAAAAGTACTTGCCAATCACATAGTCCTCACAATCGCCCGCGCGCTTGCCCAGGGTTTCCAGCGGGGTGGCCCAGTATTCGGCCTCGCCCCAGATCTGCTGGTCTTCGCCGCCCACAACGCTCTGATTCCAGAAATCGTTCACCGCCTGCAACTGCCCCTGCACGCTGCGCCCTGCCGACCTTTCCAGCATGGCCAGCCAGGCATCCAGCCGCTGCACCCCGCCCTCGCCAAAGCGGGACTGAATGCTCTGGCGCATCTGCTGTACATGGAACTCCAGCGCCTGCACATCCGGCGCGCGCCAGGCGCCCACCGACAGCACCGCCGCCACTGCCACCGTGCGCAATGCCCACAGCGCCGCACGGCGCACTGGCAAAAGACGGGGCACACACAGGGGCATGAAAAAAGTCCAGGCAGATTCCCGGGCGGGAGCAATCAGACAAACAAACAAGCACAGCCTGCCACGCAGCAGGCCCATGGCTGCAGTGCACCTCAAAAAACTGAAGTGTGCAAATGCTTCACCGCTCACCTCCAGGGCGCATGCCGGTGCCCGCACATTATCCCAGTGCCTCCGTCAACCACCAGCCCGCCTGTGCCAACAAAAAAAAGAGCGCATGCAGCCATGCCCATGCGCGCTCTTGTTCTGCATTCAGCACCTGGCAGCGCCAGAGAAGGACGATGTCCTTCTCTGGCATCCGTCGTCGTCAGTGGTTGCCCCCCACCTGCAGCTTCCCTTGGTCGATCAGGCTCTTGATCAGCGCATTCTGGTCTGCCGCCGTATCTGCAGCATTCCATTGCACACCTTCTAGCGTGATCTTCTGGTCGAAGCCGACTCCGGTCTCTGTCAATCCGCCAGTGCTCGAAACCTTCAGCACCGTATCCTTGCCATCGCTCTCAATGTGCAGGAACTTGCTCAGATCCGTTGCATTGTCTTCGCCCTGGAGCAAATCGCTCAGATCCAGCTTGTCCTTGCCATGGCCAAAGTCCAGCACCACATCCTTGGCAGGCGCGGCGACCGATCCCTGATCCCCTGCATTCCACTTGAAGGTGTCGTTGCCTGCACCACCCAGCAAGATGTCGTCGCCCGGCGAACCAAGCAAGGTGTCATCTCCGGTAGTGCCCTTGTGCGTTTCCACCACGGCATCCGCCCCAGTCAGCAACAGCCCGCTGCTCTTGAGAGCGCTTGCCAAGCCCGCAGTATTCGTACCCATGAGTGATGTCAGGCTCGCCAGGGTGTAGTTGTCAAACACAATGGTCTGCACCACATCCCCACCCACGGAACCCACCAGCAAGGCGGCTTTCCCGCCCACGTCGGCAAAGGTAAGCAGATTGCCCGGCACATCGCTCAAATCAATGACATCGCCGGTGTAGGTCGTCAACGAACCCACCTGGGTTGTCGCGATATCGCCTGAGGTATCACTGCTCGTAGATGTTGCGCTGATGCTCAGTGCTTGATCTGCCGACGTGATGGTGAAAGTATTGCTCGTGGTGTTGTAGCTAGCCTCGATGCCAGCCAGTGCATTGAGCTGGGTCACCAAAGCATTCGCAGCAGCATCAAACCGGCCATCATTTCCGTTACCGCCCAAGTTTCCTGAGGCCGTATAAGTCACGCCATTGACCTTGATCTGAATAACTTCACTAGCACTGTTGCTAAAACTGCTGATCGAATTCTCAAAATCGACGGTGTACTTCCATGGCGTCCCCGTCACTTTGGTCACCTCAAAATCCATCACACGGTCCACACCACCATCCAGATCGGCCAGCGACCATTGGAAGGTGTCGGCTCCCGCTCCACCGATCAACAGATCATCGCCTGTCCCGCCCACCAGCAGGTCTTTGCCCGTTCCGCCGTAGAGCTTGTCGTTTCCGCTTCCGCCATACAGTTTGTCGTCACCAGCTTGACCAAAAATGGTGTCATTGCCTGCACCACCGTACAAGGTGTCACTACCGCCCACCGTGCCCTCTTGGGCATAGGTCGGGTTAGCCGAGGTGAGGTTGGCGTAAATGTCATTCAGGCGGTCTGCTTCCGTGGCGTTCGGATGCGCTGCCAGGTATGCTGCCCAGCCTTTGTCTGCCGCTGTGGAGTAGATGCTGTCACCCAGAATGACATCGTTGCCCGCACCCCCGTGGATGGTGTCGTTGCCCACGGCATTGATACCGCCGCTGGAGCCCACCAATTGGCCGATCACCGTCGACAACTGCGCACCATTCGACACGCTGTCTGCTCCATTCCCGATAGCACCTTCCAACTGCGACAGGAAATTCACCGTGCTGCTGTTGACATCAATGCCCACGGCGTCAATGGAGAAGCCCTTTCCAATGATCTTATTGACTTCGCTGTCTGAGTCTGCTTTGTTCGGGTCAGAAGAAGTGAATGTCCCTAAAACATGCGCCATGGCATTTGCTTCGCCATTGTTCGTTCCGAAGTAATTGATACCCTTTCCACTGTTGTCCTGCGCATAGGTTGGATCACCATCAGTGATAAACACCAGCTTGTTAACACTGGCACCACTCAATGGCGGCGCATTGGTTCCCGTGCCTGAGGTCGAATTGATCCACTTATATGCCGTATCCAACCCGGCTTCGTAATTGGTGTACTCGTATGCACCGCCTTTATATGCAGGCACATTATTCACCGCAGCAATTGCATCATCCAACGCTTTCTGGCTATCAACGCCGTTACTTGTAAGCAGGAAGGAGCCCAGGTCTTTGGAACTGGTTCCGAACGTCACCAGATGCACCATCACATCTTTGGCTCCTGAAGCTGCCAGGTCCTTCAGCGCTTGAACCACGGCAGCCTTCATGGTGGCGAGTCGGGTACTACCATCCATCGACATGCTGCTGGAAGCATCAAGCACCAACACGATATTGGCCGTTGCCCCCGGAACCAGCGTGTCGCCGCCCATATCTCCGATCACCACATCGTTGGCATCGCCTCCTTGCAGATTACCGTTGCCATTGGGATCGACAATCAGCTTCGGAGCATCGTTGTTCTGACCATTGATGGTGATGATGATGGTCGCCGTTGACGTGGAGCCATCCTTGTCCGTCACCTGGTAAGTGAAGGTGTCGGTCAGGGTATCCCCTGCGGCCATCTGCTTGACGTCAGGATTGCTGTTGTTCAACTGGTAGCTATAGCCACCATTGGGATTCAACGTGATCGTGCCGTACTGGCCTTGGCCACTGCTGATCAATGTGGTGCTGTGTTCGGCCTTGGTGCCATCTCCCAGGGTGTCGTTATCCAGCACATTCCCTGTCGCGGGCTGTGTCGCTCCTTCATTGATCTCGCCGGTATCTTTGACCGCCAGAGGATCCTTGGGCACCACAGGCGTGTCAATGATCGCCGTATCCAGCGTGTTCAATGCCTCGTAATCTCCACCTTCATGGTCTATCACGCTGTATACAGCGCTTGAACCGCCTACATTGGTGTTGGCAAAGCTCACGGTACCACTTGTGGCGTTTGCCTCGATCGTGATTTCTTGCCCATTGTTCAGCTTCAAAATCAGCTGCGTTTTAGGAGCATGATCAACGGTTGCAGTAATGGTGATCAACCCGCCAACTAGTACAGTCGAATCGCTCAGCGTCACCGTCGTGGTGTTGATGCTGTCACCGATCACCACTGGGGTGCTGTCGTTGACCACGTCCAGGTCTTCAAAATTGCCAC
>JAEAMF010000958.1_pt1 | contig 25879 bp, 20 predicted proteins | sample 8958721 | NCBI WGS metagenome assembly JAEAMF01 (sample SAMN16933255, study PRJNA681124) | bioreactor sludge metagenome | isolation source: anaerobic bioreactor treating anionic surfactant - SDBS | place: India: Bengaluru | collected 2019-02-28 | reverse complement strand
TACCGGGCCGCGACCATCTCCTTGGAGACCATCGGCCGTTCGGCTTTCACGACGACCTTGGGCATCGCCAGCGTCGCCGGCTCGAGGCGAAAGTCGATGCGCGTCGTCCGGTCCGCCTGCACCATCGCGCCCGAAACGACCATCGTCTGGTAGCCGAGGATTGACGTTTCGACCGAACACCGGCCGACCGGCACGTTGAGCACGACGTAGAACCCGGTATGGTCGGTGGCTGCTCCCAGTTCCTGCCCTGCCACGACCACGTTGGCCATCACCAGCGGCTGGCCGGTACGCGCGTCCACTACCCGGCCGGCGAGCTTGCCGGTCTCGCCGGCATGCGCCAGCCCGACCAGCGCCAGCACTGCTGCCAGGCCGGTAACGCTGCGGGCGGCCGATTTCACCGTCACGGGCTATCACTATGCCCGCCCCGGCGCGCCAGTCAAGCGGCGGGTTGCGGCCACGGAGCCGAAATTGAGCCGCGAAAACACGAAGGTCACGAAGCAGCAACCCAGGGCCCTCGGGTGGTTGGGGATTCTCCACAGCCGCCAGGCGCTGAACCTGCTAGGTGCTGTTGGATTCTGTCTGAAGTCATTGCACTTCGTGGGTTTCGTGCCTAGGAACTGCGAGGACGCAGCACGTGGCTTCTCCACATCGGTTCCGGGGTTGCGGCCCGACGGTTACGGCCGATGTCCGCCAGCCGTCGATTCTGCTTGACCGCCGACCCGGGCCGGCTACAATAATGACTGACCGGTCAGCATATTTACGAAACAAACCTATATGAAAGAGCAGTACGCGGCCAAGCGGCTCGCTATCCTCCGGGCGGCGTTTGCCATCGTCACCGAGAAGGGCTACTTCGAGACCACGGTTGACGAGGTGGCGCGCCGCGCCGGCGTGGCCAAGGGCACCGTCTACCTGTATTTCAGAGACAAGCCCGCCATCTACATCGGCCTGGTTGACTGGCTCATCGAGCAGGCGCTGGCGGTCACCGCCGACGTGGTCTCAAGGCCCGTCTCCCCCCGCCGGAAGCTGGAAGACCTGTTCGCGGCCTGGGCCACCGGGCTGATGGCCAACCCGGGCGTCATGGCCCTGCTCTCAGTCGAGAGCATGCACCAGCACAACCAGGTGATGAAGCGGTTCAAGAAGCACGTCCTGCCCCACATCACCGAGATGCAGGACGCGGTCGCCGGCATCGTGAGACAGGGCATCGAGCAGGGCGAATTCCGGTCCGTCGACCCCCAGGCGGCCGCCGCGATGTACCTGAGCGCGTTCCGCGCCGAGATGCTGGCCACGCGCCCGACCGCATCGCCCCGGCCGCGCGAGTCAATCAAGGAATTGTTCTTCTGCGGCATCCTGGCTCAGAGCCGGGACCGCGCCAAACCCAAAGCAAGATAAGGAGTCCTGATGCGCAGATTTGCCCTGCTGGTGACTACCGGGCTGCTGCTCGCGTCCGCGTCGGCCGACACTCTCGAGCTGACCGCCGCGCGGTCGGTCGAGCTCGCGCTCGCCAATAATAAGCAGATTGTCCTGGCCCGGGCCCGGCTGGACGAAGCCGCCTATGGCCGGAACGCCGCTTTCGGTTCGTTCCTGCCCCAGGTTTCAGCCACCGGCACCTACACGCGCCTGGGTAAGGTCAACGAGTTCGCCATGGGCTACCCGATACCGGGCAAGTTCCAGTTCCCGGTCTACGACCCGGTCACCCACGAGCTCATCGGCCTGACCGACTCGATACCGATCATCATGGGCTATGCCTACGACACGCTGTCCCTGGGCAGCCATGACAATTTCGCCCTGACCGGCACGGTGCAGCAGACGCTGTTCACCTGGGGCAAGCTGGTCAACGCCTATCGCATCGCCGGCCTCAACGTCGACATGCAGCAGGCCGCGACCGACCAGGCCCGCGCCCAGGTCCGGGTCGACGCGACCCAGGGCTTCTACCAGGCCCTGCTCGCGCGGCGTACCGTGGCAGTGATGCGCGACGCCTCGCGCCAGCTCAAGGCCCACGTCGACCAGGCGCAGGTGCTCTACGACAACGGCCTGGCCACCAGGTTGGACCTGATGAAGGCAACCCTGGGCCTCCAGCAGCTCGACGCCCAGGTATCGCAGGTCGAGAACGGTGCCGAGCTGGCGCTGGCCGTCCTGCGCAACGTCATCGGCGTCGAACCGGGAACGCCGGTCGCGCTCGACGAGGAACTCGCGCCTGATACGATGGCGACCGACCTCGACCAGGCGCTCGAACAGGCACTGGCCTGCCGGCCCGAACTGGCCCAACTCCGCGACGCCGCCCAGATGGCCGACTTGGGCGTCCGCATCGCCCGGACCGCCGGCCTGCCCAGCTTCTTCGTCCAGGCCAACGGCAGCTACAAGAACCCGGTCGGGTTCGCCGCCGGTTGGGGCACGGACTGGAATGCGACCGCGGGCCTGTCCTGGCCGCTGTTCACCGGCCTGGCCAACTACAACAAGTTCAAAGGTGCCCAGGCCCGGTACCGCCAGGCACGGTTCGGCCTGGCGCTGGCCGAAGATGGGATCCGGCTGGAAGTCCAGGCTGCGGTTTCGGCGCTGAACCAGGAGGCGCGCAACACCGCCAACCAGCGCAAGAACGTCGAGGTCGCCGAGGCGGCCCTCGGCCTGGCCGAGACCCGTTACCAGAACGGGCTGCTCACCAACCTCGAGTACCTCGACACCCAGGTCGCGCTGACCCAGAGCCGCGTCGCCTACCTGAGCGCGCTGGCCAACTACCAGATTGCCAAGGCTAAGCTTGAAAAAGCCGTCGGAGAACACTAAGGAGAGATGATGACTACATTCCAGAAGACCGTCACGAATTCGCTGGCAATCGCGCTGGCCGCCGCGTTGCCGTTCGCCGCGGGTTGCCGGCCGCGGGGCACGGGCAAGGTCCAGGAACGGCAGGCAATAGCGCTGGCGGTGGTTGCCGCCGACACCGGCACGGTCATCCGCACGACCAACCTCGTCGGCACGCTGGTCGGCGAGCAGCAGGTCACGGTTAGCCCCAAGGTCGCGGGCCGGGTTACCGAGATTGCCAAGCCGGAGGGCTCGTCGGTCAGGGCCGGCGACCCCATCCTCTACATCGTCAACGACGTCCCGGGCATGGACTACAAGCCCGGCCCGGTGCTGTCCCCGATTGCCGGCGTTGTGGGCAAGGTCAACGTCGAGGTCGGGCAGACAGCGGCGCCGGGCATGCCGGTCGCGACCGTCGCCAGCTATGGAAGCCGCATCCGTGTCAAGGCCGCAGTCAGCGATGCCGACCTGCCGTTCGTCAGGAACGGCGCCGCCGCCGACGTCTCGGTATCCGCCCTGCCTGACCAGGTCTTCTCCGGCCGCGTCACTCGGGTCTCGCCGATCGTGGACCCGGCCTCGCGCTCGGCAACGGTTGAGATAATGCTGCCCAACAGCCAGCATCAGCTCGTGCCGGGGATGACCGCGAGCGTTCGGCTCGTTATCGAACGCCGCGAGCACGCCGTCACCGTCCCGCTCGGTGCGCTGTTCGCGACCGACCGGACGCGGGCGATAGTAGTTGACGGGACCACCGCGCGCGCCCGGGCCATACAGGTCGGCCTGGTCGGCGACGAGAGAGCCGAGATAGTCTCGGGCATCAGCATCGGCGACAAGGTCGCCACGACCGGCAAGGAGCGCGTCCAGGATGGCGACGCGGTTCGACCGATCGAGGCAGCGGCCGCGCCGGTCCAGCCGGCACCGGATTCGAGTCGGCCCGAAGGCAGGACCAAGTGAAGCTCTCCGACAGCTCGATCCGCCGTCCGGTAACGACCATCATGGTCGCGGTCGGCCTACTGGTCTTCGGCATCGTCGGCATCAGCCGGATGCCGGTCGACACGCTGCCGAAAATCACGGTCCCGATGGTCATAGTCGGCACGGTCTACCCGGGTGCCGGCCCGCAGGAAGTCGAGGCCTCGGTCACCCTGCCGCTGGAGAAACAGCTCGGCAGCACGCCGAGCCTGAAGAAGATATCATCCCGCTCGATCGAGAACGTCTCGGTCATCACGCTCGAGTTCGAATGGGGCGCCGACCTCGACGCGGTTTCGGCCGACATCCGCGACCGGCTGGGCATGGCCGAAACATCCCTGCCCGACGCGGTCCAGACGCCGTTCATATTGAAGCTGAACACCTCGCTGATGCCGGTTGCCCAGTATACCCTCTCGGGCAACATGGACCGGGCCGAACTCCGCGCGCTCGCCGACGACGTCGGCGAATTGCTCCAGCGGGTGCCGGGCGTGGCAGCGGTCTCGGTGGCGGGCGGCGCCGTGCGCCAGGTCCACATCGACGTCGACGGCCGCCAGCTCGCCGATGCCGGAGTCACCAACGAGGCGCTGATGGCGACGCTGCAGGCGCAGAATCTCAACTACCCGGTCGGCGGAATCTCCACCCCGGACGGCCATTACCTGCTCCGGCTGGTCGGCCAGTACGACGACGTCGAGCAGATCCGCAACACCGTCATCGGGACGAAGGGCATGACCCCGATCCTGCTCCGCAGCGTGGCCAGGGTCGAGTGGGGCCCGGAGGAGCTGACGAGCACCGCCCGTCTCAACGGCGAGAAGTGCGTCTTCATCATCGTCCAGCGCCGGCCCGACGCCAACACCATCCAGGTCGCGCAGGGCCTGAGCAAGGAGATGGCCCGGATCGAGAAGACCCTGCCCTCCGGCGCCCGGGTCGACCTCATCTTCGACAGCGCGAACCAGATCAAGAAGTCCATCTCCAACGTCGCCTCCAACATCCTCATCGGCGGCATCCTCGCCGTCATGATCCTGTTCCTCTTCCTCCGCCGGTTCCGGGCCACGATGTTCGTCGCTTTCTCCATCCCGATATCGATATTCTTCGCCGTCTTCTTCATGTTCATCCTCGGCTACTCCATAAACGTCCTCTCGATGGCCGGCCTGGCAATCGCCGTCGGCATGGTCGTGGACAACGCCATCGTCGCCTTCGAATCCATCTTCCGCCACCGCGAGGAAGGTGACGAACCGTTTGCCGCGGCGAGCGTCGGCGCCAATGAAATCGCGATGGCAATCACGGCGTCGACCCTCACCACCGTGGTCGTCTTCCTGCCGATGCTCTTGATGCGCGGGCTGCTGCTGATTTTCTTCCGCGAACTGGTCTGGGCCGTGACCGGCTCCCTGCTGGCTTCGCTCGCGGTCGCGCTCACCTTGATCCCCATGCTCTCCAGCCGGTTTCTGCCCAAGGTCAAGGTCCGGTTCCGCAAGGGCGAAGGCGAGGGCGCACGCCCGATCGTGGAGCCAGGCAGCAAGGGTCTGATCGGCTGGAGCGAACGGATGTACGACGGCCTCGAGACCGGCTACTCCCGGCTGATCGGCTGGGCGGTGGGGCACCGGAGGCTCGTGGTCCTCGGCGCGGCCGCGCTGCTGGTCGTCAGCCTCGCGCTCATTCCCTTCATCGGCACCGAATTCATGCCGACCCAGGAAGGCTTCTTCCACGAAGTCACGGCCGAAATGCCCATCGGCACCAGCTTCGAGACGACCGACTCCGCGGTCAGCGTCGTGGAGAAGTACGTCATCGAGAACTTCCAGGATGACGTGGACGGCGTCACGGTCCAGGTCGGCACGGCGAGCGGCAGCGGACTGGGCGGCTTCCGCTCCATCTTTGGTGGCGCGAGCAACAACGTCGCCGAACTCGGCCTGGTCCTGAAGCCCAAGCAGCAGCGCAAGCACTCGGTTGACGAGCTCGACGCGGCCATCCGCGCCAAGGCAAACGAGGTACCGGGACTCAAGGTGTTCACCGCGGCCAACATGGGCGCGGCCATGATGGGCATGGGCGGCAACAACATCGAGGTCGATATCCTTGGCCACGACCTGGCCACCGCTGATTCTCTCACCGCCAAAGTCCTCGCCGCGATGAACGCCATCCCTGCCCTGGTGGATGTCAGGTCGAGCCGCGAAACCGGTAACCCGGAGGTCGAGTTCACCATCGACCGGCAGAAGGCCGCGCTGTACGGCCTGACGCCCTACCAGGTCGGGGCCGCGCTCTACACGCAGATTTCCGGCTACACGCCCACGCCATTCCGCGTCGGCGGCAAAGAATACGACATCCTGGTGCGGCTCCAGCCGGACCAGCGCCGGACCATCACCCAGGTGATGAACCTGACCGTCAACGGCCCGATGGGCCCGGTCCCGCTCAAGAACCTTGTCACCACCAGGGTCGGCACCGGTCCGCTCGCCATCGAGCACGACAACACGCAGCGCGTCGTCCGCATCACCGCCAAGCCGGTCGGCGCTTCCAGCGGCCAGGCCGCCCAGCGCATCATCGCCGCACTCCGCGACATCCCGACCCCGCCGGGATTCGAGGTCAAACTCACCGGGTCGTACCAGGACATGATCAACAGCTTCCGGGACCTCGGGCTCATCGTCCTCATCGCCCTCGTCCTCGTCTTCATGGTGATGGCGTCGCAGTTCGAGAGCCTCCGCGACCCGTTCATCATCATGTTCACCGTGCCCTTCGGGCTCATCGGGGTGCTCTGGGCGCTCTTCATCTCCAGGACGCCGCTGTCGATCACTTCCGGCCTCGGCGTGCTCGTACTCGTCGGCATCGTCGTCAACAACGGCATCGTCTATATCGACTACGTCAACCAGCTGCGCCGCAACAAGGGCATGCCGCTCATCGAGGCTGTCAAGGAAGGCGGCCGGGTGAGACTCCGGCCCATCCTGATGACCTCGCTGACGACGATCTTCGGCCTCATCCCGCTCGCGCTCCAGCTTGGCGAAGGCTCCGAGCTCTGGGCGCCGCTGGGCCGGGCCATCGTCGGCGGGATGATCGTCTCGACCTTCCTGCCGCTGGTGTTCATCCCGGTGCTCTACGTCATCTTCGAACTCCGCTCGGAACGTCGGAGGGCGAAACAGCAAACCGGCTGATCATCGAACAAGTCGAACGGCCTGACCAACCGGTCAGGCCGTTCTGTTATTGACGCTCTGGCTAGTTCACGCGGCCGCCCGCCTCGCGGAACGCCCGGTTGGCCAGGCTCCGCGCCGCGGCCATGCTGCCGTAGTTGGCGCCCTCCCCTATGTAGACCCGCAGGTAGCGCAGCGCCTTGTCCAGCAACTCGATGGCCGGCTCGTGAACCGCGCTCGAAACGTACTGGAGCACGCAGACCACCGACAGGAGCAGCTCATCCTCGGTCACGCCCGGGCCCGGCTCGAGGGTCAGGTCAATGTCCTCGGCGTCAAGCGAGCGGTACAGCACCGCATGCACCTCGCGTCCCGGCTTCACCTCCGCCGGTTTGACAAGCCGGCACGAATCCTGGACGCCGGCGTAGCGCAGCAAGTCCGACCCGGGCCAGATGCCCTGCTCGACGATGTTCGAGACCATCTCCCGCAGGTTCATCCCGAAAGCGTCGAGCTTGTTGTCGGTCCGCGGGTAACGCCCGAGCACGTGGGTATAGTAGTGCACGGCCAGCAGCACCAGCTCCTGCTCCCGGTTCTTCCTGCCGACGTCGACCGGGACCACGCCGAACACCTGCGGCCGCTCCGCCGGCCCGATGTTCACGGCGACTCCCGAGATAATCGTCATGTCCTTGCTTGACTTCAGTTCAGCCAATCGCTCCTCCTACTTTGCCCGGCCGCGTTGCTCAATCTTCATCCAGGCGTCCTTCAACGTCACCGCCCGATTGAAAACGAGTGCGCCCGGCCGGCTGTCCGAGTCGCAGCAGAAGTAACCCAGCCTCTCGAACTGGAGCTTCTCGCCCGGCTTCGTGCCACTCAGCCCCGGTTCCAGCTTGCACCCGGCGAGGACCTCCAGCGACCTCGGGTTCAGATTCGCCCGCCAGTCCGTCCTTGGCCCGGTCTCATTCTGACTTCCGGTTTCTGGTTTCTGACTTCTGACTTCGTCCGCCGATGCCTCATCCGGGTCCGGCTTCGCAAACAGCCGGTCGTACAGCCTGACCCGCGCATCGACCGCGTGCGGCGCCGATACCCAGTGGATGGTCGACTTCACCTTGCGGCCGTCGGGAGAGTCGCCGCCGCGGGTCGCCGGGTCATAGGTGCACCGCACCGCCACGACCTCGCCGCGCTCGTTTTTCTCCACGCCCGTGCAGGTGACGAAATAGGCATAGCGCAGCCTGACCTCCCGCCCCGGCGTGAGCCGGAAGTACTTGGGCGGCGGCACTTCGCGGAAATCGTCCTGCTCGATATACAACTCCCGGCAGAACGGCACCCGGCGGGTACCGGCCGCCGGGTCCTCGGGGTTGTTCACGCAGTCGAACTCCTCGACCTGGCCTGCCGGGTAATTCTCGATGACCAGGCGCAACGGCCTGAGCACGGCCATCACCCGGTGGGCACGTTTGTTCAGGTCCTCGCGCAGGCAATGTTCCAGCAGTTCGACGTCGATGACCGTGTCGGCCTTGGCTACCCCGACCCGCGCGAGAAAGTCCCTGATCGCCTCCGGGGTGTAGCCCCGGCGTCTCAAACCCGACAGTGTCGGCATGCGCGGGTCGTCCCAGCCGCTGACGGTGCCGTCGTCGACCATGGTCAGCAGCCGGCGCTTCGACATGACGGTGTAGGAAAGATTGAGCCGCGCGAACTCGATCTGGCGCGATGGGAATATGCCCAGCTCGCGGATGAACCACTCGTACAGCGGCCGGTGGTCCTCGAACTCAAGCGAGCATAGCGAATGGGTTATCCGCTCCAGCGAGTCCGATTGCCCGTGGGCATAGTCGTACGTCGGGTAAATGCACCACGCATCGCCGGTCCGATGGTGACGCGCCCGCATGATGCGGTACATCACCGGGTCGCGCATGTTCAGGTTCGGTGACGCCATGTCAATCTTCGCCCGGAGAGTTCTCGTCCCGTCTGGAAACTCACCGGTGCGCATCCGCCCGAACAGGTCCAGATTCTCCTCGACCGACCGGTTGCGGAACAGGCTTTCCCGGCCCGGCTCGGTCAGCGTGCCCCGGTACTCCCGCACCTGGTCGCCGGTCAGGTCGCAGACGTACGCCTTGCCTGCCTTAATGAGCTGGACCGCCCACTGGTAGAGCTGCTCGAAGTAGTCCGACGCGTAGAACTCCCGGTCATCCCACGTGTACCCGAGCCAGCGGATGTCTTCCTTGATGGCGTCGACATACTCGGTCTCTTCCTTGGTGGGATTGGTGTCGTCGAACCTCAGGTTGCACTTGCCGCCGTATTTCTCCGCCATCCCGAAGTCAATCGAGATGGCCTTGGCGTGACCGATATGCAGGCAGCCGTTCGGCTCAGGCGGAAACCGCGTGTGGACGTGGTCGAACCTGCCGGACGCAAGGTCCGCCTCAATCGCCTCTTCGATGAAGTGCTTGGCGTCAGCCATCGCTTGCCTCCTCTGCCATGGGTCCCATAGGTCCTGTCTTCTTGAGTGCGCGCTCCAGCCGCGCCCGACAGCTCTCCTTGCCGACTATCGCCATAGTGTCGAACAGCCCGAACCCCACCGGCTTGCCCGTGACCGCCACCCTGAGGGCATGAATGATGTCCCCGGTGCCCACGCCCTCGGCTGCCACGAAAGCGGCCAGCGCCTGCTCGAGTTGCGCCGGCTCGAACGGGTCGACCTCTGCCAGTGCGGCGCTGAACCGCTCAAGCAGCGCTGCCGCCGCAGGCGTCATGCGCTTTGCGAACGCCTTCTCATCGTACCCGAGCCGGCCGTCCGGCACGAAGAAATCCTCGTAATCGAGGATGTCGCCCGCCACCTTTATCCGGTCCCCTGCCGCGGCCACTATCCGCTTCGTCTTGTCCCGGGTGGTCGCATTGTCCGGGGCCAGTCCGGACCTGACCAGGAACGGCATACAGCGCCCGGCTCGCTCGTCCAACGGCAACGCCATCATGTGCCGCACCTGGAACGCCATCAGCTTCCCCGGGTCGAAGCCTGCCGGGGCCTTGTTCACCTTGTCCAGCGAGAAACCCGCGGTCAGTTGTTCGCGCGTGAAATCCTCGGTCTTGTCGTCGAGGGACCAGCCGAGCAGCACGATGTAGTTGACCAGCGCCTCGGGCAGGAACCCGGTCTTCTCGTAGAAGTCAACCGTCACCGGGTTGAACAGCTCATCGCCGGTATCGATGCCCAGCCGCGCGGCGATCCTGCGTCCCCGGGCCACCAGTTCGGCAAAGTCCTTGCCCTTGAGATACTGGGCCAGCTTGCGCTTGCTCAGCTTGTTCTTTGAGCCGGGCTCGGCCACGAACGGCAGGTGCGCGAACTCGGGCAGGTCCCAGCCCAGCGCCCGGGCGATGAAAATCTGGCGCGGGGTGTTGGACAGGTGCTCCTCGGCCCGGATTATGTGGCTGATGCCCATGTCGTGGTCGTCGACGATGCTCGCCAGGTGGTAGAGGCACGAACCGTCGTTGCGCGCAATCACGTGGTCCTGCTCGAGCGCCCAATCGAACTCCACGTCGCCCCGGATCAGGTCCCTGACAGTCAGCCTGCCGCTGTCGGGCATCAACAACCGGACCACCGGTTTCCGGCCCTCGGCCTCAAACTGCTGCCGCTTCTCAAGGGTATCGCCCATCCAGCGCCGGCTGTAACGCGTCGGACGCTTTTCCCGGACCGCGGTATCCCGCTCGGCCCTGGTTTCCTCGGCGCTCGCATAGTCGTAGTATGCCGCCCCGCGCGCGACCAGTTCGGCCACGGCCTGGCGGTGCCGCTCCGCCCGCTGCGACTGGAAATAAGGCGCGTGCGGCCCGCCCTTCTCCGGCCCTTCGTCCCAGTCGATGCCCAGCCAACGCAGGCCGGCGAGAATCGGCTCCAGCACCTCGGCCATGTTCCGCTGCACGTCGGTGTCGTCTATCCGCAGGATGAACCTGCCCCCGTGCCGGCGCGCAAACAGCCAGTTGTACAGCGCGGTGCGCACCAGCCCGAGGTGCATCGCGCCGGTCGGCGAGGGGGCGATGCGCACGCGAACCTCTTTCATGGGCATTAAACTACCAACTTGCATCCGGAATGCAAGAAAACGACGGTGTATTTGACTCGCCGGGTGTTTCGGCTAGAGTAGAGCCTGCGGTCTTTGACAACCAGTAGCTGTCCGGAGGGCTAGCCTAACGGTAAGGCAGCAGACTTGAAATCTGCCGGCTCAGCGATGGGCCTTGCGGGTTCAAATCCTGCGCCCTCCGCTTGTCGGAGAGGTGGCCGAGTGGTCTAAGGCGATCGCTTGCTAAGCGGTTGTACGGGTAATACTGTACCGTGGGTTCAAATCCCACCCTCTCCGCTTCATCGATCTGCGCTCCGCCATCTGCAATCTGCATCCCGCTGGTCCGCCTCCCATTATTCGTGTCTTCCTGCTCTCTTCAGTCTGCCAGCACTACGCTTCCTGACTCGACCCGGCCGCCCGCTTCCAGCCGATACACATACAGCCCCGCGGCCAGCCGTTCGCCCTCCGCGTCGCGCCCGTCCCACCTCATCCGATACTCGCCTGCCGGTAGCGTCGAGTTCACCAGTTCCCGCACCATTCGGCCCGACGCATCGAATACCAGGAGGGTCGTCCGGCCTTCCGCAGCCAGCGCGAACTCGACCGCGCCGCTCGAAACACTGGGCGTGGCCACGACCTGCCGGCTGCGCAGCTCGTATCCCGGCTTCTCACCGGCGCCCGCGCCCGAGTAACCGTACACCTCGATGTAACCGTAAGTCGAGTAGTCGGAGCGGGTGATGATGATCTCGTGCTTGTTGTCGCCGTCCACGTCATCGACGTAGGCGTAGCCCGTGAACCCGTCAATCGCCGCACTCTCCCACTCGAGCTGGCGCGACGAAGCATCATAGACGCGTATCTTCCCCGTGTAGCCGTCGGTCGCATAATGGGCGCCGCTGAACACGACCTCGCCCGCCGGGTCGCCGTCCATGTTCACGGGCTTGATGAGCCCGTCGCCATCCACGTCCCGGGGCGTGGCCAGGTAGCTGTACTCGTAGCCCGAGAATGTCACGGTCCAGAAAGCCACCAGGCTCGAGTTGTACACCGTCATCTGGCCCGAGCTCGACCGGGTCCAGAGATTCGGGACACCGTCGTCATCAAGGTCATAGCCGAAGCTTCCGCCGTAGGCGCCGGTACCCAGGTTCGGGCTCTGGAACTGGCGAGTATACTGGCCGAAACACACGGCCAGGACTGCGGCCAGCAGCATCACTGTCTGTCGCACGCGCACCTCCATGGTTGGCCACCAGTATAGACGGCCGGGCGGTCTCGTCCACGGCGACGGGCCCGGTTTTGACAGTGTGTCCCCGACTCTCTAGAATCTGGCGCCTCGTATGCTGCGCGCCCTTCTCCTGCTGCTGCTCGCCGGTAGTGCCGCCCTGGCCCAGACCGGGGCGCAGTTGCTCGTCATCTGCCGGGACGAGTTCGTGCCGGCGGTGCAACCGCTCGTAGAGTGGCGCCACGCCACCGGGCTGCGTACGAAACTTGTCAAGTTCTCAGAGATTTCGACCGACACCGCTGTCGTCCGCGACTACATCATCAACGCCTGGGTCAACTGGCCGGTGAAGCCGCAGTACGTGCTGCTCGTCGCCGACCCGGCTTTCTTCCGGGCGAAGATTTATGGCTACGGCGCAGAAAGGTACTATTCGGACCACTACTACGGCGACCTTGAAGGCGACTGGCACGCGGAAATCCCGGTGGGCCGCTTCCCGGCCAGGACGGTCGAGCAGTGCGAGAACATGGTGGAGAAGACGCTGTCCTACGAACGCTCGCCCGGGCTGGACGATTCGCTCTGGCCCAGACGACTGACGACCGTAGTCCGTGAGGACTTTGACGCGGACGACTCGATCTACTGGAACGACGTGCGCATCGCCGCGCTGCTGGCGGCCAGCTCCGGCTTCGTGGGCTGCGAATCGTTGTCCTCGGCCCGCGGTAACTCGAGCAGCGATGTCGTCACCGCCATCAACCGCGGCACCGGCCTCGTCGCGTACCGTGGCCGGGCGACTGCGAACTGGTACGCGCCGTTTGACGTCAACCCAGCTGCCACCACGAACACCTCGATGCTGCCGCTCATCCTGTCGTTCACCTGCGAGACGATGGCGCTTGACCCGTTCGACTCGATGGTGGGCGAAGCCTGGCTCAAGGCCCGGTCCGTGACCTACCCGGTTGGTGCCGTCGCCTTCTTCGGCAACACGCACTCCGACATGAATGTCGCCCGGCTGCGCAGCGCCGTCTGTCGCGGGTTCTTCACCGGCCTGTTTGCCGAACAACGTCACCGCCTCGGACTCGCGGCACTGCGCGCCCGCAGCCAGCTGGCCGGCGAGTATCCCGATTCAATCTGCAAGGACGACTACCGCGGGTTCAACATACTCGGTGACCCGGCGCTGCCGATATGGACCACGACGCCGCGCCGGCTCACGCTGCAGCATCCGACCCAGGTCACTCCCGGCCCGCAGCTGCTCGACGTCGCGGTCCGGTCCGACGGCAACCCGGTAGCTGACGCCACGGTCTGCGCGTCGATGGATTCCACCGTCTACGTCTGCGACACCACCGATGCCTCGGGAACGGCGTCGCTGCTGGTGGCTCCGACCGACACCGGCCGCATCCGGCTGGTGGCGACTGGCCGGAACCTATTGCCCTGTGAAGGAACGGTGATGGTGACCAGCGTGGCGGTTGCCGGTAAGCTGCCACCGTCCGCACCGCCAGTCTTGTCCGTTCTCCCCAACCCTTGCCGCGCACAGACCTTCGTCAGGATGGCCCAAGGGGCCGCCGACCAGTTGCGGCTCTACGACGCGACCGGGACTATCGTGCTGACCATGCCGATTGACAGCCGGCCGGTGCGTCTTGACCTCGCCCCGGTCCGGCCGGGCGTCTACTACATCTGCGTCGGAACAGCTAGACAGAAACTGCTCGTCAGCCGGTAGAACCAGCCGACAGCCTACAACTCACAACCTACAGCCCGGAATACCGGCCCAAGCGCAAGCACAGGCGGCAGACGGCAGACGGCTGACAGCTTACAGCGCAGTACGGGAAGGACTAAGGACGAAGTACCAGGGACAAGGCAATGGGAAAGGACCCCATCCCGAAGTCCGGCTCCGACTTCCTCACTTTCCTCTTCTCACCTGCTTTGTCCTTTCCCCTTGGCACCTTCCTCGACAGAAAGGGCGGCCTGAAGGCCGCCCTTTAACTACGTTCTTCTCTCTACTGCAGTTTCAGCACCTTGGCCGAGTGAGTGTCGTCCGGAGTCTTGACCGAAAGGAAGTAGACTCCGCGCGCGAGGTCCTTCGGCTGCCAGAGGTAGGAGTTGGCCCCGACCTTGGCCGGCGCAGTGCGCTGGTCCACCTGCCGCCCGGCGGCGTCGAAGACCACCAACTCGAACTCGCCCGGCACGCTGCTGGCATACCGGATGGCCGTCCCGCCCGCGAACGGGTTCGGCCCGACCCGGAACCGCGCCTCGGCCGGCTGTCCCGGGTTCTCGACGATGCCGGTGTTGGCGTTGTACCAGGACTGGGCGCTGTCGGCGTTGGCCCGCGCGTTGGCCTCGTCGGTGCCACCGATGAAGGCAACCGCGAACCGGTAACTCTCGCCCACTGCGAGGTCAAACGGCCCGACCGAGGTGCACATCGACCAGTCGTAGGCCCGGTTCGAATTGCGCAGCACGATCGTGCCATTCATCAGCCGGAACTTCTGGTTGTCGGTCATGCAGGAATCCGGGTAGACGAGAATCGCGTGGTCGATGGCCGTCAGGTTGGCAAACGACGACGGCGCAAGGATCTTCACACCCACGGTCGGGTAAGCGGTCGTCGACTGGCGCATGTAGGTGAGCCGGCGGACCGTGTCCGAAGTCACGGTGTTGTTAGTCGGCGCCGACCCGATGTCAAAGTCCGCGAAAACCCCGGCGTAGAGCCCGTTGACCGCGCTCGAACCGTCGTTGCGGATGTCATAGGCCAGCACGACGAAGTCATCGTAGCCGGGATTGGCCGACTGGTGGGCGTTCTGCGTGACGCGCAGACCCTTGGGCGTCGGGTGACCCTGGTCGGTAAACACGCTGCGATACTGCTCGTCCCCGGTGGGTGGCAGGATCGGGCGGAGTGACTCAACCGCGACCAAGTCGGTGTTGCCCGGCCCGGACGGCGGGTTGCCGAAGTGCCGGTCGGCGACGTAGTCGACCGCGTTGCCCATGGCAAAGGACCCGTAGAACAGCGCACTGGTCGTCGCTCCCTTCGGATACCTGAACCCGCTGCCCGCGTCCAGGTTTGGCGACTCGACACCGATCGACCCCCAGGAAATGACCGACAGCTTGCAGTAGCCGGTATCGATATCGACCCACGGCATCGCGGTCATCACCGTCGTCGTCTGCTTCAAGGTGTCGTTGGCCGCGTTCAGGTCCCCGGACAGGCCCGAGAACATCGTGACCGCGTAGGATGTGCCGCGCGGACCCGGGGTCCAGTTGGGCGAGAAGGTGACGTCGGCCCGGTCACCGGCGGCAAGCGGCCCGGCGTAGGTCATCGTCTGGTTGTAGACCCGCGTGCCGGCCGAGTCGATCCAGCAGGTCACCGGGATGTTGCTCTCCGCGCTGGCGCCGTAGTTGACGATACGGCACTTCGGTGCCACGGCGCCCGGGTTGACCGCCTGAGCCGGCGCGTGGATCTTGCTCACGCCGACGTCGTGCGCGAGCCCCGGGATGCGGGCGACAATCGCGCGGACATTCCAGCTGTAGTCCAGACCGAGGTCGGCGATCTGCTGCCAGACCCCGCCGGTCGAGATGAACCCGGACTTGTTGCGGATCATCGGGCCGGAGTCGCAGCCCAGCGGGAACGTCCCGGCCGAGTGGGTGACACGCACGCAGGCCCACAGGTCCGTACCCGCGGGCAGGACTAGCGGCGTCGCCAGGTTGACCCGCTTCCACTGGAGCTGGCCCGCACCGGTATAAGCGGCGCCGCCCAGCGTGGTGCCCGGCACCGTGTCGATGTACTCGCCGTAGACGAACACCGAGTCGTTGGACGATGCATCGCGCTGGTAGAACAGGATTGCCTTGAGCGTGCAGGCGAACGCTGGAATAAAACGCGCCGCACCCCGGTAGGTGCCGCCGTTGGTCAGCCCGACGGCGTTGAACGGTGTGCGGTCGTACTTGAGGGTCTCGTCGGCGTCATCGGTCGGCTCAAACCCGAACGGCGCCAGCAGCACCTCGTTCGGCGCCAGCGGGCCGGAGACGGCCAGCGGGCTCTGAACCTTTGGTCCGGCAGCCAGCGCCAGGCTCGATGCCAGCACCAACGCCACAAGGATGGTTGTGGCTTTCATCAGACCTCCTCTTTTTGAGTCATCGGCCCATTCGACAGCCGGGCTCCCCGGCCGCCTTCATAGGCAGTGTAGTCGACCAGCGCCGCTTGTCAATACGTCCTTGACTTGCCGTGCGGTAACCGTATTCTTTCGCTCGTTTGGGGGATCGTCTAACTGGCAGGACAGCTGACTCTGGATCAGCCAGTCGGGGTTCAAATCCCTGTCCCCCAGCTTGCGCACCCGCGGTTTGACCCGCGGGTGCCGCGTTCTATAATCGGAGTGCCAATACTGGAGGTAGCGTGCTCACGATACGTTCTGCGCTCATCGTTCTCACGGCTGCTGGTCTGCTTGTCGCCGGCGACTGGGTGACATCCGGCGGGGACCCGTCCCGCAGCGGCCTGTCTGACGAGGTCGGGCCCGGCTCCGCCGACGTGCTCTGGCAGGGCACTCTGAGCGGCTGGTTCGGCACGCCCTGCTTCATCAGCGGCGTCAAGCTCGTGACGATGCGGTTCCAGAGTATCGACGTCGCCTATGTCACCTGCCACGACCTCCAGACCGGCGCGGTCCTCTGGTCAGTGGATTTTCCCGGGACCAACAGCCGGTCCGTACCCGTCGGCTTCCGCGACGGCCAAGTCTACGCCGTCAATTTCCGGGAGAGTCACCACGACACGCTATACGCTCTCAACCCGACAACCGGTGCGGTCCTCTGGCGCGCCGGAACGCAGGTCGAGATGAGCATCACCGAGAGTGTGTCGTTCGCCGACAACGGCGACCTGCTGGTTTCGGCTGACGACTTCCAGATCGCCCGCATCGACCGCACCAACGGCTCGGTAGTCTGGGTCTGCCCGCGCGTCTGGCCGGTCACGGGCAGCGCGGACATCTGCGTCTGCGGCTCGCGGGCCTACGCCTACCAGGGCGACATCGGCTCGCTGCGCCTGATGTCGATCGACCTCGCCACCGGCCAGATGGTCGACACCGTTCGCATCGAAGACACCCATCCCGGCGGCCCGATGCCCCAGGCCGCGCCGATGGTAGGCCCGGACGGGACGATCTACGCGCACAAGGTAGGCGACAACGTGACGGCTATCAAGGACTTCGGTGATAGCCTGCACATCCTCTGGGTCAGGGAGATCTCGGCTTCACCGTACTGCGTCTTCGCCCACTTTGCGGTCGGCCCGGACTCAACAGTCTACGTCGGCTCAAATGGCCGCATCATGCGGCTGTCCCCGCCCGACGGCTCGGTGCTTGACTCATCCGAAGTCATCAGCGAAGGCAACCTGTTCCAGTGCCGGCTGGCCATCGACTCGGTGGGCAAGGTCTATGCAACCAACGGCGGCGGCAAGCTGTACTGCTTCGGACCCGCGCTCGACACCCGCTGGTCGTTCGACATCCCCAACGTCAACACGTCCGGCCCGGCCCTCGGCCCTGGTGGTCTGCTGGCGGTAGCAGGCGCCGGTACGACGCTATATGTCTTCGAACCCTTGACCGGCCTACAGGAGCAGGAATCCGCCCGGACGCTAGTGCCCTCGGCCAGCCCGAATCCGTTTCGGGGCCTGGTCCGCCTGAACCTGCCTCCGGATCAAACCGGGGATGTGCTCGTCTACGACCGCAGCGGCCGTCTAGTCCGACGTCTGCCGGTACAAGACGGCCGGACGACCTGGGACGGCAGCGACGACTCCGGTGCCGAACTTGCCTCAGGCATCTACTACGCCCGGACCGGCAGCGGCGGCAATGCCTGTGCCCTGGTGCTGGGACACTAGGGGCGAGCCATGAAGCGAACCCTGCTGACTCTCGCCGTCGCCGCCGGACTCGGTACCTCCGGCTACTGGTCAACGGTCGGCGGCAACAACGAACACAACGGCCTGTCCGACGAGATCGGCCCGTACACCCACTGTCTGGCATGGGAAGCCGTCACCCTGCCTGCCACCATCGCGATGCAGGTGTATACCTGGCAAGGCTGCGCGGTGACGATGCGCTACAACTTCAGCCCGATGCAGGGCCCGCTGGTCTGCCACGACGTCGCAACCGGCGAAACCCTGTGGACCAGGCTGTACCGGCCCGGCGGCAAGTTCCTGCCGTTCGCGATGGGTGACGGACGGATCTACGTCCGCAACTTCAAAGAATCAGGCCACGACACCATCTTCTCGATTGACGCGACGACCGGCGATATCATCTGGCAGTCGAACTGGACCGGGCCGCTTGGTATTATCTGGTGCGGCTGCCTGACTGCAGACGGCGACCTGATTGCACCCTGCGCCGAGAAGGGCATCGCCCGGCTGGACAAAGCGACCGGCGACACGGTCTGGACCAACAACCGGCCCATCCCCAACACCGGCGCCGAGTGGATAGCGATGAGCGATACGGTCGTCTATGCCTGGGAAGGACTGGGCATCAACCGGCCCAAGTACCTGATTGCCGTCAGCGCCAACACCGGCCGGACCCTGCACAAGACCCCGGAGCTGCCCGGCGACGGCGACCAGGAAATCCCGTTCGTGGTCGGCCCGGGCCACGTGGTCTATTGCCAGCGCGACGGCGGGCTGTTCTACGCCTGGCAGCACTCGGACACCGGGTTCGCGCTGCTCTGGACCAGGAGCGACCTTTCGACCACGACCTACTGCAACTACGGCGTCGGCCCGGACTCATCGCTGTATGTCCCTTCTGGACGACGAATCTACCGGCTGGACCCGGCGGACGGGACAACGCTGGACTCGTCTCCCCTGCTCGCCTCGGCTGCCATCAATGCCCGAATCTCGATTGACCGACGCAGGTACGTCTACGCTTGCGTGAGCACAGGTTCGGGTGAGGGTTACTTCTACGCGTTCTCTCCCGACCTCGACACTCTCTGGTGCGACAATGCCAACTTCTGCTACTACTCCGGACCGGCACTGAGTCAGCCGAACCTGATGATTGTATCAGGGCCTGGCACCTTGCTGCGCGCATACATGGAAGGATTGCCAGCCATAAGTGACAACCAGAGTGAGCCTGCTCGACCCACCCTACTGGCGTGTCCTAGTCCGTTCCGCACCGGCACCAGAGTCAGCTTCTCACCCGGAACCCGATTCGCTACTCACTGGACCGTGTCCGACGCCTCCGGCCGTCTGGTCCGCACCATCGCTGCCACCACTGTTCAGACGGCCTGCGGCTCGGTGTCGTGGGACGGCGCTGACGCTCTGGGGCGCGAAGTGGGCCCCGGTGTGTACTTCATATCCGCAGGCGACGCCCGGTTGCGGCTGGTGAAAGCCGAGTAGCCGGTGGTCAGGCGCCTCCTGCTCGCGGCCCTGCTGGCCGTGCCCGCAATCGCCGGCAGTTGGGAGAACCACGCCGGTAACCCGCAGCGGAACTGCATTTCTGACCGCAGCGGCCCGTCGACCCCGACGCTGCTCTGGCAGGGCACGCTCCCGAGTTCGTTCGGCCAGCCGGTGTTGATTGACGGCAACCGGCTCGTCACCTACCGCGACAACTTCACCACCAGCATCCTGGTGTGCCACGACCTTGAGACCGGGGACACGCTCTGGACGCTCGACTTCCCCGGCACCGGCGGCCGGACCCTGCCGGCCGGGATGCGCGACGGCCGGGTCTACGTCGTCAACCTACAGAACACGGCCCCGGACACGCTCTATGCCTTCGACTCCGATGATGGCAGCTTGGTCTGGCGCTGCCCATACCCGGTGGCGATGTACCTCTCTGAAAGCGCTACATTCGCAGCCAACGGCGACCTGATACTACCGCTCGAAGGCACAACCACCGCTCGTATCAACCGCCTGACGGGCGACACGGTCTGGACGACAAGCAGGGTATGGCCCGTGTCCGGCAGCGCCGACTGCACGGTCGGTAACTCGAACTGGTACTGCTTCGGCGGCGCGCTTATCGGCGGCTTGCTGCGGGTGTACAAGTTCAGCGTCAGTACCGGCGAGAAACTGGATTCGGCTTTTGTCGAGGACACCCATCCCGGCGGCTCGGCACCCTACGGCAACATCGCCGTCGGGCCGGACCGCGTGCTCTACTGCCATCGCTGCGGGGACAACGTCACCGCCATCGAGGACGCGGGCGACAGCCTGCACGTCCGCTGGGTGTACGACGTCGGCGACAGCCTCTACTCGCCGTTCGCGCAGCTCGCCTGCGGCCCGGACTCCTCGGTCTACGCGCTGGCGCACGGACGCATCATCCGCCTTGACCCCGCGACCGGCGCACCGGTCGATTCTTCACCCTTCATCAAGGACCCGGCTGCGGTCTTCGCAGTCCACATGGCGGTCGGTGCTGACGGCACGGTCTACGCCACCAACGCCGGGTACTCATGCGGCGCGCTGTTCGCCTTTGCCCCCGACCTCGAACTCCTGTGGGTCGAGTCGATACCCAACGTCAGCACGTCAAACCCGGCCATCGGCCCGAATGGCGAGTTGGCCATCGCCGGCAGCGGCACCGACCTGCGCGTCTACCGCGACCTGGAGGCACTTGCTGACCGGCGGTCCGCCCGCTTGCCCGGCGTGACCGCTTCTCCCAGTCCCTTTTCGTCCTCCGTTCTCCTCCGCTGGACCGCTGGGCCGCTTGACCACCCGGCCGCCCTCCGCATCTTCGACCCCTCCGGACGGCTCGTCCGCATTCTTCGAGCGTATGGCGTAGAGCGCAGAGCGCACTGCGTCCTGTGGGACGGCACCGACTCAGAAGGCCGCCGGTTGCCGCCCGCCACCTACTTCGTGACAGCCTCCGGCCGGCCGCTAAGATTGGTCCTCACCCGTTAGCCTGAAAGAAAGGAATCACTGTGAACCGAACTACCCTGCTGCTTTGTGGCTGTATCGCCCTGGCGCTCGGCATCACGCCGACGAACCGGCTCGGCGAGCCGGAGTGCATCACCGACTGGCACGCTGTCGGCCGCTCGGCGAGCGAACTCGTGTCTCTTGACTACACCAAGACCGACCATGACCCGGGCATCGCTCCGGAAGGCGACTACCTCGGCTGGGCCGCATTCACCCGCGACGGGTCAAAGGTCCTGTTGACCAACCGCATGACCGGCAACGTCACGGTGTACGACTGGCAGACCATGGCCCCGGATACCAACGTCCAGATCGGACCGTACATCGGCGGCATCGCCGCAACCGACACCTATGCCATCATCACCGTGCCCTTCGTGGACAGTGTCGTCATCATGCGCCTGGCCGACTTCTCAATTGCCGCCCGGCTGCCTTCAGGCGGCCAGCCCTGGATGGTCAAGGTGTCACCCGACCAGAGCAGAGCCTACGTCGCCTGCGACATATCCAACACCCTTGAGGTGTACGACCTCGGCACTCTGACGCGGGTTCTGACCATCCCGGACTTCCCGGTGTCGCTATCCACCGTGTCCTGGAACTCGGAGAACGGCCGCAACGCGTGGACCTTCATAGACTTCGAGCTGTCCCGGGACTGCAGCGAAATCGCAGTCTCCAACCGCAACGACACGCTGTTCTGGTTCGACGCCGCGACCGGTGCCTGCACCGACACCATGGCCGGTATCGGCGACTGTCCGGTCCTCGAGCTGTCCGGTGATTCGAGCAAGCTGATACTTGGCAGCTACGCAACGCCTTCAATCATCCGCCAGATCGACATGGCCACCCACGAGGTCACTAAGCAACTCTCGCTGACCGGCTACAACCTCGGGTGTTTTGACGCCGGCGTAAACATGGACGGGTCCAAGGTGTTCCTCGGCTTCTCGGACAACAAGAGCGGCCTGGTCCGGTTCGCGACGTCCGACTTCAAGGTGTTCAACAACACCTATACCGCTTTCTGGGTCGGCACGTCGCCGGACCATGCGCGCGCCATCGGCGGCCAGTCCTACTTCTCGATTATCGACTTCGCACTCGACTCGGTCATTGCCCAGCAGACCGGCCTCAGCCAGTCGGTAGGCGTGGTATCGCCCGCCGCATTCCACGCAGTGAGCTATGACCCGCACCGACACGAGGGCATCTACTTCTACAACTGCACCACGCCCGGGCCGGGGATGTGCCGCGGCACCACGAACGCGGGCCTTGACCCTGAAGGCGACTGCCCGTTCGGCATCGCCATCACACCCGACGGTTCGAAGGTCGTCGCCTCCGGCGTGCTGTCGGACAATGCAACGGTATTCGACGTCGCGACCGGCACCGTCGACACCATCCTGCCCATCGCGGACCGGCCCCGCAACTGCGCGGTCACGTCCGACTCGCGCTGGGCACTGGTCGCGAGCATCGCAACCAGCGACATCAAGGTCATTGACCTCTCGAACGGCACTATCGCCGCGACCATCACCGCTGCCTCGGGCCCGACCGACATCGTCATCGCCTCCGGCGACACCCTCGCCTATGCCTCGGACATCGGCGGCAACTGCATCACGGTCATCCGCCTGGCCGGCGCGTCCAGCTACAAGGTGACCGACGTCCCGGTCGGCGAGCTCGGCCTGGTCTGGGCCGCGTACGGCATCTGCTCAGGCGTCGCGGTCAGCCCGACCGGTCAGTACGTCCTGTCCGCGGTCTCGTTCGACGACAACGTCAAAGTCATCTCGACCGCGACGAACACGGTCGTGGGTACGCTGACCGTCGGTGACTTCCCGCTCGGTATCGAGTTCGGTTCCACCGGCGAGTACGCGGTGGTCACCAACTACTTCGCCAACAGCTATACGGTCATGCGCATCGACGGCGCGAACTCCTCGGTCGTCGGCACCTTCCCCATCGGCCAGTACCCGGCGCGGCTCCGCCGCAACCCGACCCGCGACGAGATTGCCATCTGCACTTACTCAGGGAAGACCCTGGTCACAGTCAACCCGACCAACGGGAATATCATCCGCACCGACCCCTACTCCTCCTACGGCCCGGTGATGCAGGTCGAGTTCGACGAAACCTCGAACCCGGTCGTGCTCACTGGCTCGACCGGCTCTGTCCCCGGGCACCTGCACAAAGGAACCGACCACATCGAGCTGCCCGCCGCGCCCGCGTACTTCGGATACGCCCCGGCCGCGAGGACCGCGGCGGTAGCCATGCCCGGCCCGGACTGGGTATCGCTCATTGACTGGTCGCCTTCCGGCGTCGCCGAGCAGCGACTGCCGTTCGGCTGGCCCCGGCTGGCGGTCAGTCCCAACCCGGTCCGCACCGCCGCCATCATCGAATACTCACTGCCCGGCACGGCCGGACGCGAGTTCAGTCTGGTCGACGCGGCCGGCCGCCGGGTTAGCGTCCGGTTCGCCGCCGGCCCGAGGCCCGGCACGGCAGTACTCGACTGCGGCCGGCTGCCCGCCGGCGTCTACCTGCTCAGGCTGGCGTCTGACGCCGGGGTCGTAGTCCGGCCGCTGGTGGTCAGCCGCTAGCGCGGCCGTGGGCCGGCACGGTTCGAGTCCGGCGGACACGGCCGGGGCAGCCTGCCGCCCGTCCGGCGGGCGAGTGTTGACTTTCCGGGTCTTCTTGGTATCGTATCCGACTTACCGCAAAAGGAGTATGGATTGGTCAAAATACGTCTGCGCAGAGTCGGCAAGCGCAATCAGACTTCCTATCGCATAGTCGCGATCGAAGAGCACCTGGCCCGCGACGGCAAGTACATCGAGTTGCTCGGTCAGTACAACCCGCGGCAGGCCAAGCTGGAAATGGACCTCGCGCGGGTCGAGTACTGGCTGTCCAAGGGCGCCCAGCCCACCAACACGACGCGCCAGCTCATCAAACGGTACACCCGGGAGCACCCGGCCACCGCACCCGAAGTCGAGCTCCCCGCTACCGAGACGGCGGTCGAGGTCAAACCCGAGGAGCCGACGGTCTAGCAGGAGGACTGGATGAAGCAACTCGTCATCTACATCGCGCAGGCGCTGGTCGACCACCCCGAGCAGGTCGAGGTGAAGGAAATCGCCGGCGAGAAGTCGCTGATCTACGAACTGCGCGTCGGCCAGGGTGACCTGGGCAAGGTCATCGGCAAGGAGGGCCGGACCGCCAAGGCCATCCGCTCGATCATCACCGCCGCGGCGATGAAGGTCGGCAAGCGGGCGCAGCTCGAGATACTCGAATAGCCGCCGGACCGTTGCGAAGGTTATTGCCCTGCGATGCGCGTCGAAATCGTCACGCTGTTCCCGGACTATTTCTCCGGGCCGTTTGCCTGCGGCCCGGTGCGCGTCGCCCGGGAGAAGTCGGCCCTGTCCATCGGCCTTGCCAACCCGCGTGATTTCACCAGCGACCAGCACCGCACCGTCGACGACTACCCGTTCGGCGGCGGCGCGGGCATGGTCCTGAAACCCGAACCAGTCTTCGCCGCAGTCGAGAGCGTCCGCACGCCGGACTCCTGGGTCGTGCTGCTGTCACCCCAGGGGCGGCCGTTCACCCAGCAGGTCGCCGAGGAAATGAGCCGCCGGCCGCACCTGGTGCTGGTCTGCGGCCGGTACAAGGCGGTGGACGAGCGGGTGCGCGTCGCGCTGTGCCAGGACGAGGTGTCGGTCGGCGACTTCGTGCTGTCGGGCGGCGAGGCCGCGGCCTGCTGCATTGTCGAATCGGTCGCCCGGCTGCTGCCCGGCGCGGTCGGCGACGAGGAGTCGGTCGCCACCGACTCGTTCAGCGCCGGCATCTTCGACGCACCCTACTACACCCGGCCGGCCGAGTTCCGGGGCATGGCGGTCCCGGAGGTCCTCCTGTCCGGCGACCACGCCGCGGTCCGCGACTGGCGGCGCCGTGCGGCGCTGGGCCGGACGATGCGCCGTCGGCCCGAGCTGCTGGCCGGCGTGGTGCTCACCGCGGAAGAACGAGATTACCTGATGACGGAAATAGCAAAGGAGTTCCCCAATGGCCAAGAAGAAGCAAGAAGCTGAAGCCCCGGCGGCGCGGGCGCCGTTCGTTCCGGCCGAGAACCTGCCCGACATCAGGCCCGGCGACGTCGTCGCGGTTCACCTGCGGATTGTCGAGGGCGAGAAAGAGCGCATCCAGACCTTCGAGGGCACCGTCATTGCCATCCGCGGCACCGGCGCGGGCCGGACGTTCACGGTCCGCAAGGTCAGCCGCGGCATCGGCGTCGAGCGCATCCTGCCGTTCGGGTCGCCGGTCATCACCGGCATGGAAGTCAAACGCCACGGCAAGGTCCGCCGGGCCAAGCTCTACTACCTGCGCGGGCTGAAGGGCCGCAGCGCCCAGCTCAAAGAGCAGCGGGTTGAGAGAGAACCTGGACCGCAGGCTCAGACGACCTGATACGCCGCTCTGCGGCGTGGATGAGGCCGGCCGCGGGGCCCTGGCCGGGCCGGTCGTCGCCGCCGCGGTCATCATGCCGGACAGCCGGGCAATACCCGGCGTCGACGATTCCAAGCAGCTCTCCCCGGCCCGGCGCGCCGAACTCAGCCGGCTGATCAAGGCCCGGGCCCGGGCCTGGGCGGTCGGTTCGGCCAACCACCGGCGCATCGACAGCGAGAACATCCGCAACGCCAGTTTCCGGGCGATGCGCGCCGCAGTCGGCGCGCTCGCGCTGGCGCCCGGCCTGGTGCTGGCCGACGGCTGGCCGATACCGGGCGTCGGCTGCGACTGCCGGGGCATCATCCGCGGCGACGCCCGCAGCTACTCGATCGCCTGCGCCTCGATTCTCGCCAAGACGTTCCGCGACGGCCTGATGGACCGGTTCGACGCGCTGTTCCCGGGCTACGGCTTCCAGCAGCACAAAGGCTATGGCACGCCCGAGCACCTGGCAGCGCTGGCGCGGCTCGGCCCCTGCCCCATCCACCGCCGCAGCTTCGCCCCGTTCCGGTCGATGGAGATG
>JAEAMF010000956.1_pt1 | contig 25894 bp, 19 predicted proteins | sample 8958721 | NCBI WGS metagenome assembly JAEAMF01 (sample SAMN16933255, study PRJNA681124) | bioreactor sludge metagenome | isolation source: anaerobic bioreactor treating anionic surfactant - SDBS | place: India: Bengaluru | collected 2019-02-28 | reverse complement strand
GGCGCGAAGATCCTCGGCTGCATCCACATGACCATCCAGACCGCGGTGCTGATCGAGACCCTGGTGGCCCTCGGCGCCGAGGTGCGCTGGTCGTCCTGCAACATCTTCTCCACCCAGGACCAGGCCGCCGCCGCCATCGCCGCCGCCGGCATCCCGGTGTTCGCCTGGAAGGGCGAGACCGAGGAGGAGTACGAGTGGTGCATCGAGCAGACCATCCTCAAGGACGGCCAGCCGTGGGACGCCAACATGGTGCTGGACGACGGCGGTGATCTGACCCAGATCCTCCACGAGCGCTACCCGGCGATGCTGGAGCGGATCCACGGCATCACCGAGGAAACCACCACCGGCGTGCACCGCCTGCTCGACATGCTCAAGGCCGGCACCCTGAAAGTCCCGGCGATCAACGTCAACGACTCGGTGACCAAGAGCAAGAACGACAACAAGTACGGCTGCCGCCACAGCCTCAACGACGCCATCAAGCGCGGCACCGACCACCTGCTGTCCGGCAAGCAGGCGCTGGTGATCGGCTACGGCGACGTGGGCAAGGGCTCGGCGCAGTCGCTGCGCCAAGAAGGCATGATCGTCAAGGTCAGCGAGATCGACCCGATCTGCGCCATGCAGGCGTGCATGGACGGCTTCGAGGTGGTGTCCCCGTACCTCGACGGCAACAACGACGGCAGCGAGGCCAGCATCGACAAGGCGCTGCTGGGCAAGATCGACCTGATCGTCACCACCACCGGCAACGTCAACGTCTGCGACGCCAACATGCTCAAGGCGCTGAAGAAGCGCGCCGTGGTGTGCAACATCGGCCACTTCGACAACGAGATCGACACCGCCTTCATGCGCGCCAACTGGGGCTGGGAAGAGGTCAAGCCGCAGGTGCACAAGATCCACCGCACCGGCAAGGACATCGACCCGAGCAACGACGACTACCTGATCCTGCTGGCCGAAGGCCGCCTGGTGAACCTGGGCAACGCCACCGGCCACCCGAGCCGCATCATGGACGGCTCCTTCGCCAACCAGGTGCTGGCGCAGATCCACCTGTACGGCGCGCGCTTCGCCGACCTGCCGGCCGCCGAGAAGGCCCAGCGCCTGACCGTCGAGGTGCTGCCGAAGAAGCTCGACGAAGAAGTGGCCCTGGAGATGGTCAAGGGCTTCGGTGGCGTGGTCACCCGCCTGACCGGCAAGCAGGCCGAGTACATCGGCGTGACCGTCGAAGGCCCGTTCAAGCCGGACAGCTATCGTTACTGATACGCCTGCGCCGGGAGGGAAACCCGTGCCGCGGCTTCCCTCCCTCCGCTTCGCCAAACGGACACATCGTAGGGGGCGCCACGCGCACCACCCGCGGCGATGATTACCCCGGTGCGCACGGCGCACCCTACGTCTGAACGGATCGACTCCATGTCCCAGGAACGCCGCTACAGCTTCGAGTTCTTCCCGACCAAGACCGAAGCCGGGCACGAAAAACTGCTGACCGTGGCCCGCCAGCTGGCCGGCTACAACCCCGATTTCTTCTCCTGCACCTACGGCGCCGGCGGCTCGACCCGCGACCGCACGCTGAACACCGTGCTGCAGCTCGACGGCGAGGTGAAGGTGCCGACCGCGCCGCACCTGTCCTGCGTCGGCGACAGCAAGGCCGAGCTGCGCGAGCTGCTCGCCACCTACAAGACCGCCGGCATCAAGCGTATCGTCGCCCTGCGCGGCGACCTGCCCTCGGGCATGGGCATGGCCAGCGGCGAGCTGCGCTACGCCAACGAGCTGGTGGAGTTCATCCGCGCGGAAACCGGCGAGCATTTCCACATCGAGGTTGCCGCCTATCCGGAAGTCCACCCGCAGGCGCGCAGTTTCGAGGATGATCTGCGCAACTTCGTACGCAAGGCCCAGGCCGGCGCCGACAGCGCGATCACCCAGTACTTCTTCAACGCCGACTGCTACTTCTACTTCGTGGAACGCGTGCGCAAACTGGGTGTCGAAATCCCGATCGTTCCGGGTATCATGCCGATCACCAACTACAGCAAGCTGGCGCGCTTCTCCGACGCCTGCGGCGCCGAGATCCCGCGCTGGATCCGCAAGCAGCTGGAAGCCTACGGCGACGACCTCGCCAGCATCCAGGCGTTCGGCGAACAGGTGATCACCGAGATGTGCGAGAAACTCCTCGCCGGCGGTGCCCCGGGCCTGCACTTCTACACCCTGAACCAGGCCGAACCGAGCCTGGCGATCTGGAACAACCTCAAGCTGCCCCGCTGAGGTCGAGCCCCCGGGCTCAGAGCGCCCGTCCGCGCCATCGGCGCGGACGGCGGCTCGCAACGCTACGGACCTCCGTCCAGACCACCGCCCGGCGCAGGGCGATGGCCGTCGGGCGGGGGCATGGTCCGAATCCATGCCCTGTTCGCAGTCGATGATGATGCGCGCGGGATCTACCGGCCAGAGGCCGGGTCGATCCCCCCCGAGTCGGCGGGTTGCCGACGTGAAACAGGAACCCCGCATGTCCTTTACTTCCCTCGGTCTCTCCGAGGCCCTGGCCCGCGCCGTCGAGGCCGCCGGCTACACCCAGCCCACCCCGGTGCAGCAGCGCGCCATTCCCGCCGTCCTGCAGGGCCGCGACCTGATGGTCGCCGCGCAGACCGGCACCGGCAAGACCGGCGGCTTCGCCCTGCCGGTCCTCGAACTGCTGTTCCCGGCCGGCCACCCCGACCGCGAGCACCGCCACGCGCCCAAGCAGCCGCGCGTCCTGGTGCTGACCCCGACCCGCGAGCTGGCCGCCCAGGTCCACGACAGCTTCAAGCTGTACGCCCGCGACCTGCCGCTGAAGAGCGCGTGCATCTTCGGCGGCGTCGGCATGAACCCCCAGGTCCAGGCCGTCGCCAAGGGCCTCGACGTGCTGGTCGCCTGCCCCGGCCGCCTGCTCGACCTGGCCAACCAGAAGGCCATCGACCTCGGTCACGTGGAGATCCTCGTCCTCGACGAGGCCGACCGCATGCTCGACATGGGCTTCATCCACGACGTCAAGAAGGTGCTCGCCAAGCTGCCGGCCAAGCGCCAGAACCTGCTGTTCTCGGCGACCTTCTCCAAGGACATCACCGATCTCGCCGGCAAGCTGCTGCACAACCCCGAGCGCATCGAGGTGACCCCGCCGAACACCACGGTGGAGCGCATCGAGCAGCGCATGTTCCGTATCGCCGCCACCCAGAAGCGCGCCCTGCTCGCCCACCTGGTGACCGTCGGCGCCTGGGAGCAGGTGCTGGTGTTCACCCGCACCAAGCATGGCGCCAACCGCCTGGCCGAGTACCTGTGCAAGCAGGGCCTGCCGGCCGCCGCGATCCACGGCAACAAGAGCCAGAACGCGCGCACCAAGGCGCTGGCCGACTTCAAGGCCAACAGCGTGCGCATCCTGGTGGCCACCGACATCGCCGCCCGCGGCCTGGACATCGACCAGCTGCCGCACGTGGTCAACTACGAGCTGCCCAACGTCGAGGAGGACTACGTCCACCGCATCGGCCGCACCGGCCGCGCCGGACGCAGCGGCGAGGCGATCTCGCTGGTGTCCCCGGACGAGGACAAGCTGCTCAAGGCCATCGAGCGCCTGACCAAGCAGCGCATCCCCGAAGGCGACATGCAGGGCTTCGACCCCAGCCAGGTGGTGGACGCCGCGCCGGCCGAGAGCGACGAGCGGCCGCCGCGCCAGGGCCGTGGCCACGGCCGCAAGGACCTGCCGCAGCAGGAACGCAAGGAGCGCGCCCCGCGCGCCGGCAAGGGCGAGAAGAGCGAGAAGGGTGACAAGCCGAGGGGCGACAAGACCGACAAGGCCGCCAGACCGGCCCGCGGCGAGAAGGCGGACAAGCCGTCGGCCAAGCCGGCTCGCGGCGATCGCCCGCAGGGCCAGGCCGCCCAGGGCGGCGACAAGTCGCGCAACCGCCGTGGCGGTCAGGGCCAGGCGCAGGGACAGGGCCGCAACGAGCGCCGCGGCAGCCAGCCGGCGGCGGTCCAGCTGGCGCCGGGCGAACTGCCGTTGCCGACCCGCCCCGACCGCGATCCGGAGGCCTTCCTCGACGACGAGTACGACAACTTCGGCAACAGCGTCGAGTACGTCAGCCCCTACCAGGGCAAGAAGCAGGGCCGCGGCGGTCGCCCGCAGGGCGGCGGCAATGCCCCGCGCGGCCAGGGTGGTGCCCGGCAGAACGCCGGCGGCGGCCAGCGCCGCGGCGACCTCGGCCAGCGCGCCCGCGACAGCCTGCTGCGTGAGCCGCCGCTGCGCGAGCCGGCGGCCGTGCGCAGCCCGCGCGACACCCAGCCGGTGATCGTGCGCAAGCCGTCGCGCAGCGACCGCCTGCCCACCGCCGAGCAGCTGGAACAGCTGGAGCAGGAAAACCGCCCGCGCAGCGAGAAGCCGGCGCTGCTGACCCGCAACAAGTAAGCACCCGCGCCGCTCCTGCGGCGCAGTCGCTGCCGGAAACGACAACGCCGCCCATTCGGGCGGCGTTGTCGTTCAGGGACGGCGCGTTACTGGCGCACGCCCTCGACGGAGATGATCAGCTCGACTTCCTGGGAGGCCGGGCCGAGGTCCTTCTGGATGTCGAAGTCCTTCAGCTTGAGCCTGGTGCTGCCCTCGAAGCCGGCGCGGTAGCCGCCCCACGGGTCCTGGCCTTCGCCGATGAACTTGGCGGCGATCACCACCGGCTTGGTCACGCCGTTGAGGGTCAGGTTGCCGGTGATGTCGGCGGTGCCCTCGCCGGTGGACTTCACGCCGGTCGACTCGAAGGTGGCGGTCGGGTGCTTGGCCACGTTGAGGAAGTCGGCGCTGCGCAGGTGCTTGTCGCGCTCGGCGTGGTTGGAGTCGACGCTGGCGGTCTTCAGCTCGACCTTGACCTTGCTCTCCTCCGGCTTGGCGGCATCGAAGCTGAAGCTGCCGTCGAAGTCCTTGAAGGTGCCGTACAGCCAGCTGTAGCCGAGGTGGCTGATCTTGAAGTTGACGAAGGCGTGCTGGCCTTCCTTGTCGATCTTGTAGTCGGCGGCCATGGCCTGGGCGCCGAACAGCAGGGAACCGAGGCTCAGGGCGAGCAGGGATTTCTTCAGCATGGTGGGACTCCGTTGCAGTCTAGGGGTCATTCGGCGCGGCCCAGCATGCGCTTGAGGGTCGCGTCGCGGTCGATGAAGTGGTGCTTGAGGGCGGCCAGGGCGTGCAGCACGGCCAGGCCGATCAGGCCCCAGGCCAGCCAGCGGTGCACGAGGCCGGCGATGTCTTCCTGGCCGTCGATGCCGCTGAGGGTGGCCGGCACGCTGAACCAGCCGAACACCTCGATGGCGCGGCCGTCGGCGGTGGAGATCAGGTAACCGGAAACCATCAGGGCGAACAGCCCGAGATACAGCAGGCCGTGGGCCAGCGCGGCGCCGGCGCGGGTCTGCGCGCTGTAGCTGGCCAGCGCCGGCGGCGGCGGGCTGACCAGCCGCCAGACCACGCGCAGCAGCATGGCCAGCAGCAGCAGGATGCCGATGCCCTTGTGCAGGTCGGGGGCGCGGCGGTACCAGCTGCTGTAGTAGTCGAGGCCGACCATCCACAGGCCGAGGCCGAACAGGCCGAACACCGCCAGGGCGATGCCCCAGTGCAGGAGGATGCTGACCAGCCCGTAGCGGCGGGCGGAATTGCGCCATTGCATGAGAAGGATTCCCGTTAAAAGCGAGAAGCCAAGACTAGCAACAAACCCATCGATATAAAGCGGAATTTCTGGTTCAAAACAATTCGAATGTCCGATGGATCCGCGCCTCTGCCCATCCCTGCGGCCCCGGGGCTACACTGTGCGCCCTGTCCGTTCGAGGAGCGCCGTCGATGAGCCGCAATCAACAGTGGATGGAGCGCGATCTGGCCGTGCTCTGGCACCCCTGCACACAGATGAAGGACCACGAGCAGCTGCCGCTGATCCCGATCCGTCGGGGCGAGGGCGTGTGGCTGGAGGACTTCGACGGCCGGCGCTACCTGGATGCGGTCAGCTCCTGGTGGGTCAACGTGTTCGGCCACGCCAACCCGCGGATCAACGCGCGCATCAAGGAGCAGCTGGAGAGCCTCGAGCACGTGATGCTCGCCGGCTTCAGCCACCAGCCGGTGATCGAGCTGTCCGAACGCCTGGTGGCGATCACCCCGCCGGGCCTTTCCCGGGTGTTCTACGCCGACAACGGCTCCTCGGGCATCGAGGTGGCGCTGAAGATGAGCTTCCACTACTGGCGCAACGCCGGCCGCGACGGCAAGAAGCGCTTCGTCACCCTGACCAACAGCTACCACGGCGAAACCGTGGCGGCCATGTCGGTGGGCGACGTGGCGCTGTTCACCGACACCTACAAGCCGCTGCTGCTGGACACCTTCAAGGTGCCCAGCCCGGACTGCTACCTGCGCCCGGAGGGGGTGAGCTGGGAGGAGCATTCGCAGGCGATGTTCGCCCACATGGAGCAGACCCTGGCCGAGCATCACGGCGAGATCGCCGCGGTGATCGTCGAGCCGCTGATCCAGGGCGCCGGCGGCATGCGCATGTACCACCCGGTGTACCTGCGGCTGCTGCGCGAGGCCTGCGACCGTTACGGCGTGCACCTGATCGCCGACGAGATCGCCGTCGGCTTCGGCCGCACCGGCACCATGTTCGCCTGCGAGCAGGCCGGCATCACCCCCGACTTCCTGGTGCTGTCCAAGGCGCTGACCGGCGGCTACCTGCCGATGGCCGCGGTGCTGACCACCGACGACGTCTACCAGGCGTTCTACGCCGACTATGCCACCCTGCGCGCCTTCCTCCACTCGCACACCTACACCGGCAACCCGCTGGCCTGCGCCGCCGCCCTGGCGACCCTGGACATCTTCGCGCAGGACGACGTGATCGAGCGCAACAAGGCCCTGGCCGCGCGCATGGCCAGCGCCACCGCGCACCTCGGGGACCACCCGCACGTCGCCGAGGTGCGCCAGACCGGCATGGCGCTGGCCATCGAGATGGTCGCCGACAAGGCCGCCAGGACGCCCTATCCGTGGCAGGAGCGCCGCGGCCTCGCCGTCTACCAGCACGCCCTGGCGCGCGGCGCGCTGCTGCGCCCGCTGGGCAGCGTGGTGTACTTCCTGCCGCCCTACGTGATCACCCCCGAGCAGATCGACTTCCTCGCCGAGGTGGCCAGCGAGGGCATCGACATCGCCACCCGCGAGGCGGTCAGCGTGAGCGTGCCGGCCGGCGGCCCGGCGACCTTCCACGATCCGGGCTGACCTGCAAGCGGCGCACGGAAACCGGTAAGCTAGCCGTCTTTCCGTCGCCGTCCGCCGCTGCCCACCATGCGTCTATCCCGTTTCTTCGTCGATCTCCCCCTGTCCCTCGGCCGTTTCGATCTGCCGGAGGCCCAGGCCCACTACATCGGTCGCGTGCTGCGGCTCGCCGCCGGCGACGCCGTGCAGCTGTTCGACGGCAGCGGCCGCGAGTTCGTCGGCGAACTGGTCGAGGTGGGCAAGAAGAACGTGCAGGTGGAGCTGCGCGAGCAGCTCGCCGGGCTCGCCGAGTCGCCGCTGCACATCCACCTCGGCCAGGGCCTGTCGCGCGGCGAGCGCATGGACTGGGCGATCCAGAAGGCCACCGAGCTGGGGGTCGCCGAGATCACCCCGATCGTCAGCGAGCGCTGCGAGGTACGCCTGAAGGACGAGCGTGCCGACAAGCGCCTGGCCCACTGGCGCCAGGTGGCGATCAGCGCCTGCGAGCAGTGCGGCCGCTCGGTGCTGCCGATCATCCATGCGCCGCTGTCCCTGGCCGAGTGGCTGGAGCAGACCGCCGCCGAGCTGAAGCTGGTGCTGCATCCGGTCGCCGAGCCGCTGACCGGCCATGCCCGCCCGGCCTCGCTGGCCTTCCTGATCGGCCCGGAAGGCGGCCTGAGCGATGCCGAGGTGGCGCAGGCGCAGCGCGCCGGCTACCAGGCCGCCCGCCTCGGCCCGCGGGTGCTGCGCACCGAGACCGCGCCGGTGGTGGCGCTCAGCGTGGCCCAGCAGCTGTGGGGCGACTTCTGAACGCCTGGCCCTGAAACGCCACAGGCCCGCAGATGCGGGCCTGTGGCGTTGCGGCGGTTCAGCTCAGATCAGGCCGATATCGGCCAGCTTCTGCTCCAGGGCGATCAGATCGGGGATGCGCGCCAGCTCGCCCTCGACCAGCGCCGAATCCAGCTCCAGCGCGGCCAGCGGGGCGCCGGCGCTGGCCAGCTGGGTATCGAGCCGCTGCGGCCGCGGGATGCCCTGCACCAGCAGGGCGAAGAACTTCAGTTGCGGCCGGCCGCCGATGGCGTTGATCACCGCGATGCGCGCCCCGCTGCCCACCGGCGCCGGCGGCTTGCCGCTGGACGCCGCCTCGAAGGACAGCAGCGGCAGGCGCAGGTCGCGCCAGATGAGGTCGCCCAGATACCAGTCCGGAGTCCCCGGATGCGCCTCGACCGGACGCTGGTTGATCAGCTCGGCCAGCGCCACGCTGGGCAGCAGCAGGACGCGGTCGCTGAGCGGCAACAGCAGGGTGTTGAGGGTTTGTTGTGCCGCGCCGGCGGTGACGGGGGCTGCTTGGCTCATGGCTGACTCCTGCTCACTGGTCGTACTGCTCGGCCAGGCGCACCACCAGCGCCTCGGCCAGCTCGCGCGGGGTCGCGCTGAAACTGCTGTGGCCGCCGTCGCGCAGGCTGTCCGGCATGCTCGGGCAGGCGCAGCTGTCGGCCTTCTGGGTCCAGATCAGGCCGCCCTGACGGCGCAGATAGGCGGCGGCGGCGCTGCCGTCGCTGCCCATGCCGCTGAAGGCGATCACGCCGCAGCAGGACGGGAACTGCTGGGCCAGGTTGAGCATCATCTGGTCGATCGACGGGCTGTAGGGCTCCGGCCAGGAGCGGTCGAGGATGCGCATGCAGCCATCCTCGTCGAAGGCCAGCTCGTGGCTGATCGGTGCCACCACCACCTCGCCGCAGCGCACCCGGTCGCCCTCGCGGGCCAGGTTGACCGGCCACTGGCTGTGGCGGCCGACCGCCTGGGGCAGGCGCTGCTCGAACGACGGATCGATGTGCTGGGCGTAGATGAAGCCCAGCGGCAGGCCGCCGGGCAGGGCGTCGAGGAACTCCTTGACCGCCTCCGGGCCGCCCAGCGAGGCCGCCAGCAGCCACACCTGCTCGGCCGGTTCGCCGATGGCCAGCGCCGTCTCGGCCAGCGCTTCCGGCAGGTTGAGCCGCGGCGGGCGCTGGCCGTTGGCGAGCAGCGCCTCCAGGCTCGGGCCGACCGCGCGGGCCGGATCGCCGACCAGCCGCTTGAGCTTGCCGAGCAGACGCCGCTCCCAGCGGGGGTAGTGCTCGGAGCTGCGCTCCGGAGCCTGTCCCTCGCCGAACAGCACCGGGGCGCTGGCCTGCTCGAGGAGCCGGTCGATCAGCGGCGAATCCTCCAGCTGGGCCAGGTCGACCAGCCACAGATCCGGCATGCAGGCGCTCAGCTGCTCGTCGTCGAGACGCAGCGGGTCGCTGTTGAGCAGCACCTGGTAGCCGTTGGCCTGCAGGGTCTGCTGCAGCACGTGGCGCTGCAGCGAGGTATCGGCGATGACCGCGACGCGGCCGCTGCTACGTTCACTCATGACGACCTACCAGCTGCTGGATCTGCTCGAGCAGCGCCGCTTCCTGATACGGCTTGCCGAGATACTGGTTGACTCCGATGGCCAGCGCGCGCTCGCGGTGCTTCTCGCCGGTCCGCGAGGTGATCATGATGATCGGCAGGTCCTTGAGACGCTCGTCGTGGCGCACCAGGGTGGCCACCTCGAAGCCGTCCATGCGCGGCATCTCGATGTCGAGCAGCATCACGTCCGGCACCACGTCCTGCAGCTGGGCGATGGCGTCGACGCCGTCCTTGGCGGTCAGCACCTCCATGCCATTGCGCTCGAGCAGGCGCGTGGTCACCTTGCGCACGGTCACCGAGTCGTCGACCACCATGACCAGCGGCGGGCGCTGCTTGTCGGCGCTCTCCGTGCCGAGGCGCGCCACACCGGCCTGCCTTGGCAGCTGCTGGGCCTGGCGGGCACGCAGGGTGGCCAGCAGGTCGAGAATCACCACCACCCGGCCGTCGCCGAGGATGGTTGCGCCGGAGATCCCCGGCACGCCGGAGAACTGCGCGCCGAGACTCTTCACCACGATCTCGCGCGAGCCGGCCAGGCTGTCCACCTGCACCGCGGTGGCGTATTCCGCCGAGCGCACCAGGATCACCGGCAGCGGCAGGCTCTGCGCCGCCAGCTTGGGCTGCTGGCCGTTGTTCAGCAGCTCGCCGAGATACTTCACCTGGTACTGCTGCCCGGCGTACTCGAAGCGCGGTGCGCCCGGCTGGTAGTAGGCCTCCAGCTCGTAGGGCGAGATGCGCACGATGCCCTCCACGGTGTTCAGCGGGATGGCGTACAGGTCTTCGCCGGAGTGCACCATCAGCGCGCGGTTGACCGACACGGTGAACGGCAGGCGCACCAGGAAGCGGGTGCCCTGGCCGGCGACCGAGTCGATGCTGACCGAGCCGCCGAGCTGCTTGACCCCGGAGGCCACCACGTCCATGCCCACGCCACGCCCGGAGATCTGGGTGACCTTGGCGGCGGTGGAGAAGCCGGCCTCGAGGATGAACTGCAGCACCTCGTAGTCGGACAGTTCGGACTCGGCGGCCATCAGGCCGCGCTCGACGGCCTTGCGGCGCACTGCAGCGATGTTCACCCCGGCGCCGTCGTCGGCCAGGGTCAGCAGGATGTCGCCGCCCTCGCGGCTCAGGCTCAGGCGGATGGTGCCCGCCTCCGGCTTGCCGGCGGCGCGGCGCACTTCCTGCGCCTCGATGCCGTGGTCGACGGCATTGCGCAGCATGTGCTCCAGCGGCGCCACCATGCCTTCCAGCACGCTGCGGTCCATCTCGCCTTCGGCGTTGTGCACCACCAGTTCGACCTGCTTGCCCAGCTCGCCGGCGACCTGGCGCACGATACGGCGCAGGCGCGGCACCAGGCGGTCGAACGGCACCATGCGGGTGCGCATCAGGCCTTCCTGCAGCTCGGTGTTGACCCGCGCCTGCTGCAGCAGCAGGGTCTCCGCATCGCGGTTGCGCGCGGTCAGGGTTTCCTTGAGGTCGAGCAGGTCGGACGCCGACTCGAACAGTGCGCGCGAGAGCTGCTGCAGCTGCGAGTAGCGGTCCATTTCCAGCGGGTCGAAGTCCTCGTAGCCGGCCCGCTCGCTCTCGGCCTGGTAGCGCGAGAGGATCTGCGCCTGGGTTTCGGTATCCAGGCGGCGCAGCTGGTCGCGCACCCGTTCGATGGTCGCTTCCATCTCGCCGAGGGTGAAGGCGGTGTCGTTGACCTGCTGCTCGACGCGCCCCCGGAAGATCGAGGTCTCGCCGGCCAGGTTGACCAGCGCCTCGAGCAGCTCCGCCGGCACCTTGACCAGCTCCTGCGGCGCGCGACGCGCAGCGGCCTCGGCAGCCGCCTGCTGGGCACGCTGGACGAAGGGCAGCACCTTGCGCGGAACGTCGTCGCGCACCGGGGTGAGCCGCTGCACCAGCGGCTCCAGGCGCGGCGCGACCGGCGCAGCGGACGGCTCCGGCCCTTCGGCCGCCTCGCTGGGCAGCCGCGTACGCAGCTGCTCGACATCGGCCAGCAGGCGCTCGTAACCGCTCTGCAGGGCCGGGAACAGCGAGGCCAGCGCGCTGCTGTCGGTCGCGGCCGCGTTCAGGTGCTGCTCGAGTTCGAGGGCCAGCTCGCCCAGATGCCGCAGGCCGGCCAGGCGCGCACCGCCCTTGAGGGTGTGCAGCACGCGCAGCAGGTCGTCCAGCGGCGCGGCGCCACGGCCTTCCCAGCTGCCGAGTGCGGACTCCAGCGCCTCCAGCAGGTCGCCGGCCTCCTCGAGGAACAGCGACAGCACATCGTTGTCGCTCAGCTCCGGAGTGAGGAAGCCCGATTCGTCATCGTCCGCCGCGCTGTCGTCGACCGGTTGCCCGGCCTGCGCCAGCGCATCGAGCGGCGCCGCGCAAGACGCGGCAGCCTCGGGCAGGACCGGAGCGGCAGGCTGGCGGGTATCGCCGCCCTGCTGCCCTTGCCGGCGGAAGCGACGGATCGCCTCGATCAGTTGTGCGCCATCGGGCAGCGCTTTGCCGCTGCGCAAGGCCTCGAGCATCAGGGCCAGGCGGTCGTGGCTGTCGTGCAGCAGACCGAACAGCGAAGACTCCGCCTGCAGGCGGCCATCGCCGAGGCCTTCGTAGAGGTATTCCAGCTCGTGAGCCAGGTCGCCGACCTCGCTGACCTCGGCCATGCGCGCACCGCCCTTGAGGGTGTGCAGATCGCGCTGCAGGGCTTCCAGGCCCGGACCGCGGGCGCCTGCCTCGATCCAGCGCTGCAGGGCCTCGCCGGCGGAGTCGAGGATGTCGAAGCCTTCCTCGAGGAATATCTCCACCAGCTCCGGGTCGCGCTCGACCACCAGGCTGCTCTGCAGGTCGGCCTGCAGGGCCGCCGCATGCTGCGATGCAGCGGGCAGCGCCGGAGCCTCGGCGGCCATCGGCTCGGCGAATCCGCGCTCCTGGGCCAGCGACAGTGCCAGGAAGTCCAGGTCCGTGGCTTTGGCTTCGGCTTCGGCTTCGGCTTCGGCTTCGGCTTCGGCTTCGGCTTCGGCTTCGGCTTCGGCTTCAGGATGTGCGGGCAGGGCGCCTGCCGGCAAGTCCGGCATCTCCCCCTGACGCAGGGCGCGCATCTGTTCGAGCAGTGCGCCCGCTGCGGTCAGCGGCAGGCCCGACTGCAGCTCCTCCACCTGCCGGGCCAGCAGGTCGTGGCCCTCGTGCAGCAGGCCGACAGCGCCCTCGGCGAGGTCGAAACGACCATCGGTGAGACCTTCGTAGACGAACTCCAGCTCGTGGGCCAGATCGCCGATGGCACGGACCCCGGCCATGCGCGCACCACCCTTGAGGGTGTGCAGGTCACGCTGCAGCGAAGCCAGGGCGGAGCGGGCCTGGGGCTGGGCGAGCCAGCGCTCGAGTGCCTCGCCGGCACTCTCCAGGATATCGCCCGCCTCCTCGAGGAAGATCTCGACCATCTCCGCATCGGGAGCCTCGTCCTCGGGCACCACCGGCAGGGGTGCCGGTTCGGCAACGCCATGGGCCAGCGGCGGATCGAGCTCGGCCATCGGCTCGGCTTCTGCCGCCAGCTCGATCCCGGGCAGCGAAACAACATCGACCTCGGTCTGTGCGAGCAGGTCGAACTCCAGACCCGCGGCGGCTGCGGGCTCCGCCACCGGCTCGTCGGCCAGGGACAACTCGAACCCGAGCGGCGGGACGACATCCGCATCGGCCTCGACCACCGGTTCGGCATCCGCCAGCGACTCGAACTCCAGGCCCGCGGCGGCTGCGAACTCCGCTTCCGGCTCCTCAGCCAGGGACAACTCGAACCCGAGCGGCGGGACGACATCCGCATCGGCCTCGACCACCGGTTCGGCATCCGCCAGCGACTCGAACTCCAGGCCCGCGGCGGCTGCGAACTCCGCTTCCGGCTCCTCAGCCAGGGACAACTCGAACCCGAGCGGCGGGACGACATCCGCATCGGCCTCGACCACCGGTTCGGCATCCGCCAGCGACTCGAACTCCAGGCCCGCGGCGGCTGCGAACTCCGCTTCCGGCTCCTCAGCCAGGGACAACTCGAACCCGAGCGGCGGGACGACATCCGCATCGGCCTCGACCACCGGTTCGGCATCCGCCAGCGACTCGAACTCCAGGCCCGCGGCGGCTGCGGACTCCGCCGCCGGCTCATCGGCCGGCGACGGCTCGAGTCCGGCCAGCGGGGCGGCATCGGCATCGGCCACCGGCTCGGCATCCGTCAGCGACTCGAACTCCAGGACCGCGGCGGCTGCGGACTCCGCCGCCGGCTCATCGGCCGGCGACGGCTCGAACTCGACTGGCGGGACGATATCGGCATCGACCACCGGCTCGGCTTCCACCAACAGATCGAACTCCGGGGCCTCGACCACGCTGCTGGCCTGAACCAGCAGCTGCTGCAGAGCCTGCACGCGCGCCGGCTGCGGAGCGACCTCGAGGCCGGCGGCAACCTGATCCATCATGCCGATCAGGGCTTCGTGGGCCGCCTCCACCTCGCGGAAGAACGGGCCGTCCACCACCAGCCGCGACTCGCCGACGGCCGCATAGATCGCCAGCAGGGCGATGCACAGCTGATCGACCTGGGGCAGCTCGGCGTGCTGCGCACCGCGCGACAGGGTCGCCAGCTCGCTGCGCAGGGCCTCGAGTTCCTCGCGTTCGGCCGGATGCTGACGCCAGCGCGCCAGCAGATCGTCGGCATCCAGCAGGATGTCCATGCCCTCGGCGAGGAACTGGCTGATCAGCTTGGGATCGCGCCGGTCCTGGCTGCGCCAGCCGGCCTCGGCGGCATCCAGCTGCTCCTGGTGCAGCAGCTGCACCCGGGTCAGCAGCTCCTCGCTGCCCGGCAGGCGCGCCAGCGGCTCGCTGCCGAGGCGCTCCAGGCCGCGGCGCAGGAGCTTTTCCGCATCGCGCAGCAGCTCGGCGGCGGCCAGGCCGAAGGGTATCAGGTTGGTCTTGAACTCCTTCGCCAGTCTTTCCAGCGGCGCCGCCACTTCGGCGATCGGCTGGATACCGGCCATGTAGGCGCTGCCCTTGAGGGTGTGCAGGGCACGCTGCAGTTCGTCGGTGACCGCCTGCGGCAGTTCGCGGTCGCAGGCGCCGAGGAAGCGGACGATGGCTTCCAGATGGGCTTCGGCCTCGGCGAGGAACACCTCCAGCAGTTGCGGGTCGAGCAACTCCTCGTCGGACGCAGCCTCGGCGGATGCGACGGTGGACTCTGCCGGCAGGCCGGCGGCGACCGCCTCGATCGCCGGTACGGCGCCAGGCAGGGGCTCGCCGCGCGACAGGGCATGGGCGCTGGCGGCCAGGCGGTCGACGTCGTCGCGCTGGCGCTGGGCCTTGGCGGCGTATTCATCGACCAGCGCCGGCAGCAGGTCGACCACGTCGCGGATCACCTGCAGCAGCGGTGCATCGACCTGGATGCTGCGGTCGATGACCCGGTTGAGCATGTTCTCGATCGACCAGGCCAGCTCGCCGATGACCAGGGCGCGCACCATCCGGCCACTGCCCTTGAGGGTGTGGAACGCGCGGCGCACCTCGGTGAGCGCTTCGCGGTTGCCGGTGTCGGCGGCCCACTGCGGCAGGAATTCGTTGATGGTGTCGAGGACCTCGCCGGCTTCCTCGATGAACACCTCCTGCAGGTCCTCGTCCACCGGCTCCTCGTCGGCGGGCGGCGGCAGCAGCTGCGGCGGGGCGTCCTGGGCCGGCGGATTGATCGCCGCTACCGGCGTCGCCAGCACGGCGGCCAGGCTCAGCTCGGCTGCCGGCACTGCCGGCTGCGGCGCCTCGGCGGGCACTACGACCGGCTCCGTGGCCACCAGGGCCTCGGCTTCGACAGCCGCGGCCTGGGGATCCACCCCGACCGCCGCTTCGGCGGCCTCGACCGGCGCCGGAGCTTCGACCGCCAGCGGGGTTGCCACGGGCGGCGTCTCGGCCAGGGGCTCCAGCCGCGGCGCGGAAATGTCCGGCTCGGGCTCGGCGATGACCGCAACGGCCGGTTCGGCGCGCAGCTCCACCAGCTCGGGCATCGGCTCGTCGAGGATCGAACGGGTCGGCTGCAGGCCATAGCCCAGCGTCGTCAGGCTTTCCTCGGCGACGTCGAGGATCAGGTCGCCCTGGGTCACATGATCCTCGGCGATCCGCTCGAGGTAGTACTCGACGCTGGTGATGGCGTCGGCCAGGGTGTCCAGGCTCTGCCAGCTCGGCACCGCCTGGCGCACCAGCAGCTGCTCGCGGATGTAGCGGCAGCAGGCATCCAGCAGGGCCGCGGCACGCGGCAGCGGGATCATGCCGAGACCGCCGCGCACCTGGGTCAGCAGCTCGGGCACGCGGGCCAGATGCTCGTGATTCCACTGGGAACCGATGAACTCGATGATGGCATCCTTGGACTGCTCGAGGCCGTTGCGTGCTTCCTTGATCACCAGCTGGTGGATCTGCCCCACATCGGTGGTCGGCAGCAGGTTGTCCTCGCCACGCTCGCCTTCGGCCGGACCGACCATGCCGGACAGGGTGGCCTCGACGAACAGCAGCGCGCCGGCGATGTCCATCAGCACCGCGTCGTTGGGCTGGCACTGACCGCCGATCAGTTGGCCGATGGTCAGCAGCTGGTCGGCGATCACCTTGCGCTGCTGGCCGAAGCCGAGCACCGCCAGGGTATCGCCGATCTGCTTGAGCGGCACCTGCAGGCCGACCAGCTCGCTCAGCTGGCGCCGATCGCTGCGCACGAACAGGTCGAGGCTGTCCTTGACCCGCACCAGCTCCTCGCACAGGGCACCGACCACCGAGCGCATGGCGTCGCGGTCGGGGCCGGCCATGCGGGCGCGCTCCTCGTCCACCAGACGGCTGTCGGGCATCGCCTCGGCCAGCTGGAAGCGCGCCTTCAGCTCGGCGGTACGCCCCGCCTCGCTGGGGCTCTTGGCCACGTAGAACAGCAGGTTCTTCAGCAGTTGGTCGGGCGCCGGCTGGTTGAGCGCCGGCATGCCGTCGTCGATCAGGCGCTTGAGCTCGTGATCGACCTCGCGCAGCAGGGTGCGCAGGGTGTTGCTGGCGGCGATGCTGCCGTCGAGCAGTCCCTCGACCACGCCGGCAGCCACCGACCACAGCGGGCCGACGGGGGCAGTGGCGGTCAGGCTTTCCAGCTTGGCGAACACCTTGACCAGATAACCCAGCTGGGTCGCCGGTTCCTGGTTGCGGATGTAGCCGGCCAGCGCCACCTGCAGCATCTGCCGCAGCTTGCGCAGCAGGGTCGGCAGGCCGGCACGCTCCAGTCGCTCGAGGGCAGCCGGAGCCAGCGCTGCGGGCCGTGCGGCCGACAGGTCGGGGGAAAACAGGCTGGTTTCCGACAGCAGGCTCTCGCCACGGGCGGCGCGCAGGTCGTTGAGCAGCGGCAGTACCACCAGCGGCAGGTCGCGGCGGGCGCTCTGGATTCGCTCGAGGTAGACCGGCAGCTGCAGGATCGCCTGCATCAGCACTTCCAGCGCCTCGCCACGGCTGCCGCGCCCCTCGATCAGGGCCTGCAGCAGCCGCTCCATTTCCTCGGCCAGCAGAGCGGCGCCATAGAACTCGACCATCTGCAGGGTGCCTTGCACCTGATGGACGTGGTTCAGGCAGAAACGCAGGCGCGTCAGGTCCTGCGGGCTCTCGACGAACGCCTCCAGGGCCTGGCGGGCCTGCTTGAGGGTTTCCGCGATTTCGCCTTTGACCCACTCCAGGGCGACATAGTCGTGCCGATCACCCATAGCGACTCCACACATTGATCATGGTTACCCCTTTCGGGTAAAGGCCAGAACCCGCTCATCGGCGACCGGCTGCAGCTGCGGGTGACGCCAGTCGGCCACTTCGCCGACGCCGATCACCAGCAGCCCGGCCGGTACCAGACGCTCGACCAGGCGCGACAGGATCTCGCGCCGGCGCCAGCGCCGAAAGTAGATCAGCAGGTTCTGACAGAAGATGACATCCATGCCGCGCTGCGGCGCACGCTCGAGTTCGAGCACGTTCAGTCGGGCAAAGCAGACGCGTTCGCGCAGGGACTCGCAGACCTGGTAGCTGCCGTCGGACTGGTCCAGGAAGTAGCGCTCCAGCAGCTCGGCAGGCAGCTCGCCGACCCGCCGGGCGCCGTAGCGCCCCTCGCGGGCCCGGGCCAGGGCGCTGAGGCTGAGGTCGGTGCCGGTGACGCCGAAGCGGCGCCCTTCCAGACCGGCCTCGCGCTGCACCTCCGCCGCCACCACGGCCAGCGAGTAGGCCTCCTCACCGCTGGAGCAGCCCACGCTCCACAGCTGCCAGGCACGTCCGCGCTCAAGTTGCTCCAGCCGCTCATGCAGGTAACCGGCGAGATGCTCGTAGGACGCGGGATGACGGAAGAAACGGGTTTCCTGCACGGTCAGGCGGTCCATCAGGTGCGACCACTCCACAGCACCGCGCGGGCCGTCGGTCACCTGCTGGTAGTAGCTGGCGTAGCTGTCCAGCCCCAGCTCGCGCAGACGCTTGCCCAGGGTGGTCTGCAGGAAGGCGCGGCGCTGCTCGTTGAGCACCATGCCGCTGCGGGTTTCCAGCAATTCCTGCCAGGCACGGAATTCCGCTGCCGTGATATCGGGCAGCGGCTTCATCGCCCAGACCGCGCTTGGCTGCATGCCGCGCCCCTCGCTCATGCTCGTCCGGCGGCAGCCCGTTCAGGCTGCCGCGCTCCATGGTTTCAGGCCTGTTCCCGGCGTTCCGGCAGGGTGAAACCGGATACCGACTTGCGCATGTCGCTGGCCATCTTGGCCAGGGTACCGATGCTGCGCGCCGTCGCGGTGGTACCCGACGAGGTCTGCGTGGTGATTTCCTGAATCACGTACATGGTGTTGGAGATGTGGCCGGCCGAGGAGGACTGCTGGCGGGCGGCGTTGGAGATGTTCTGGATCAGCGCCGCGAGGCTGCGCGATACCTTCTCGATCTCTTCCAGGGCCACACCGGCGTCCTGTGCCAGACGGGCACCGCGCACCACCTCGGTGGTGGTCTGCTCCATCGAGATGACCGCCTCGTTGGTGTCGGTCTGGATGGTCTTCACCAGTGCCTCGATCTGCTTGGTCGCCGCCGAGGAGCGTTCCGCGAGGCGCTGAACTTCGTCCGCAACCACGGCGAAGCCGCGACCGGCGTCACCGGCCATGGATGCCTGGATCGCCGCGTTGAGTGCCAGGATGTTGGTCTGGTCGGCAATGTCGTTGATCAGGCTGACGATGTCACCGATCTCCTGGGACGATTCACCGAGACGCTTGATCCGCTTGGAGGTGTCCTGGATCTGCTCGCGGATGTTGTCCATGCCGGCGATGGTGTTCTGCACCACCTCGTTGCCCTTGTTGGCGATGGCCACCGAGCGCTCCGCCACCGCGGAGGATTCGGCGGCGTTGGCCGATACCTGGTCGATGGAGACCGCCATCTCGTTGATCGCCGCGGAGGCGCCGGCGATTTCCTGGGCCTGGTGCTCGGAAGCCTCGGCCAGGTGCATCGCGGTGGCCTGGGTTTCCTGGGCGGCGGCGGCCACCTGCACGGCGGTCTGGTTGATGGTTTCCACCAGGTCGCGCAGCTGGTCGATGGAGTAGTTGATCGAGTCGGCGATGGCGCCGGTGAAGTCCTCGGTCACCGTGGCCTGCACGGTCAGGTCACCGTCGGCGAGGTCGCCGATCTCGTCGAGCAGACGCAGGATCGCGGTCTGGTTGCGGTCGTTCTTCTCGGCGGTCTCGGCCAGACGGCCGCGGGTATCGCGTACCAGGATCAACGCCATCAGCATGATCGAGGCCAGCGCCACCAGGCCCAGCAGGTAGCCGGCCAGGGTGTTGAAGGCGCGCTCTTCAACCAGGCCTTCGAAGTCGTCGGCCAGCTGGGTGGTGTGCTCCAGCACCTTCTGCGACACGCCGAAGATGTTGTTGGCGGACTCGCGCACCTGGAACAGCTGCGGCGAGGTCTCGAGGATCTCGTCCACCGAACCGGAAACGAAGGCGAACAGTTCGGAAATCTCGTTGAGGCGGCTGATCGCCTCGGCATCGGTCACCTTGGTGATCGACATCGCCGGGTTGCCCTCGTTCATGCCTTTCAGTACGCGACCGAACAGGCTGGCGTCGCGGCCGAAGCTGTCGGCGGCCTGCACCGAGTCCTCGGCGCCAGCGAGCACCTTGTTCACCGAGGCGAGGATACGCTCGGCCAGCAGGGTCTGGCGCTGGGCCACCGCCACCTGGTCGGGCGAAGCGCCGTTCTCGAGGAGGATGTCCACCACTTCCTCGTATTCGGCCTGCAGCTGCGGAATGGTCTCGGCCAGGGTCTCGGCCACCTGGTGCAGCGACAGCACGGTCTGCTGGCTGGCCAGGATGGCGTCGGCGCTGTCGCGCAGGCGCGTCCACTCGCCCTCCAGGGCGGCCATGTCGGCGGCGACCGCCTCCGGACTGGCCGGCAGGCCGGTGGCCGGGTCACCCTTGGCCAGCCAGTCCCAGCGCTGCTGGAAGTCGTCGCGCTCGCTCTTCAGCAGGGCGAAGGCTTCGCCCTTGCCCGCCGCCGCCTCGATGGCGTTCTTGGCGATCCCCTGCGACAGCAGTCGCAGCTCGCCGGCGTGGCCGATGTACTGCTTGTCGTGCTCGGCCTGCTGGTTGAGGTACGCGAAGTTGGCGAACAGCAGCACCACGGAGACGATCAGGATGGCGAACAGCCCCCCGATCAGCGTGCTGCTGCGCATGCCGGTGAACAGATTGCCTGCGTTGAGTTTTTTCATCGTCTGGCCCCCGCCTGGACCTTCCACACTGAAACGGATCCCAAGTAACACCGCGGGCCGGCAACGCCGACCCGCCCGAAAGATCTAGCTGTAGCTATACGGCAACATCGAGAAACGCCTGCTCCCTGGCCAGCGCATGCGGGCTGAATACCAGCCAGGGTCGCTCGCGCAGGAACACGCCATGAATCAGGGGCTGGAGAGCCGCCTCGAGCGGCGGCAGCTGCTCGGTGAAGGCTTCCACGGAGAAGTGCTGCATGCCGAACACTTCGTCGACCACCAGGCCGGCGAACACCTTGTCGTGCTCGACCACCAGCACCCGCCGCTGCTTGCGCAGCGGCGACAGTTCGCCACCCAGGAAGCCGCACAGATCCATGATCGGCAGCAGGCGTCCGCGCACGTTGGCGACGCCCTTCACCCAGTTCTTGACCCCGGGCAGCAGGGTGTAGCGCGGCTCGTGCAGGACTTCGGTGACCTCGCCCATCGGCGAGACGAACAGCCGCGTGCCCATGCGAAAGCCGATGCCGCTCCAGCTCTGCGCCACTTCCTGCTGGGCCGGCAGGCCCGCGGAATAGCGCCGGCAGAGCTGGTCGATGCCGAGCAGTCGCTGGAAAGGTGTGATGACATCGGACATGCCGGCCCTGGCCTTCTTCTTGTCTGGGGTTGTCGTGCTCCGCCCCTCAGCCAGCCTGGACGGCGGCGATGGTCTTGAGCAGGGTGTCTTCTTCGACCGGCTTGGTCAGGTAGTCGCGCGCGCCCTGGCGCTTGCCCCAGACCTTATCGGTTTCCTGATCCTTGGTGGTGACGATGATGACCGGAATGTGACCGGTTTCCGGATCCTTGGTCAGCTGACGGGTGGCCTGGAAACCGTTGAGCCCCGGCATGACCACGTCCATCAGCACCACGTCGGGCTTTTCCTGGCGCGCCAGGGCGACACCGTCGGCGCCGTTCTCCGCCTTGAGTACCTGATGGCCATGCTTTTCGAGCATGGCGGTCAGCTTGTACATCTCGGTCGGCGAGTCATCAACAATCAGAATACGAGCCATGGAATCCCCCAAAAAAAGGCACGCGTCGGCAGCCGGAAGGCCGGACGTCAGGTGGTTGCTTGCTCCACCGGCACAAAGCCCGGAACGTGCGCCTTGATCGCACCGAGCAGCTCCTCCTTGCTGAAGGGCTTGGTCAGGTACTGGTCGGAGCCGACGATACGTCCCTTGGCCTTGTCGAACAGACCGTCCTTGGAGGACAGCATGATCACCGGCGTGGATTTGAACGCACTATTATTCTTGATCAGGGCGCAGGTTTGGTAGCCATCCAGGCGCGGCATCATGATGTCGACGAAGATGATGTTCGGATGCGAGTCGGCGATCTTGGCCAGGGCATCGAAACCGTCGACGGCAGTGATGACGTCACAACCCACTTTCTTCAGCAGCGTTTCGGCGGTCCGACGAATCGTCTTCGAATCGTCGATCACCATGACTTTCAAGCCTTCGGAGTGTTGATCCATGTCTGCCCTACCATTGCCTCGGTGAGTCGTTGTTGTCCATCGCCCATACGCATGCAGCGCTGCCACTCACGGGCTGCAACCTGATCGCCGGGGCTTTTTAGCACACTATTCCGAAGCAAAGCCATAAGCCCCGGAAGTGCAAGGTTTTTCCTTGACTCAAGGCAAACTCGCGGCCACCTTGGGCTACCGTCAATCGCCTTGTTCGGCTGCCAAGCCGTGGTTTCGTTGTGGAGGACTTCCCTTATGAGCGTTCGCCTGGGCATCGTCATGGATCCCATCGCCCGCATCGCCTTCAAGAAGGACAGCTCGCTGGCCATGCTGTTCGCCGCCCAGGCCCGCGGCTGGTCGCTGTTCTACATGGAGCAGAGCGACCTCTACCTGCGCAACGGCCAGGTACGCGCCCGCACGCGGCCGCTGCAGGTCATCCATGACCCCAAGCACTGGTTCCACCTCGACGACGAGCAGGATCTGGCCCTGCACGAACTGGACGTGCTCCTGATGCGCAAGGATCCGCCCTTCGACAACGAGTTCCTCTATTGCACCCACCTGCTCGAGCAGGCCGAGCGCGAGGGCCTGCTGGTGGTCAACCGCCCGCAGAGCCTGCGCGACTGCAACGAGAAGCTGTTCGCCACCCGCTTCCCGCAGTGCACTCCGCCGACCCTGGTGAGCCGGCGCGTCGACATTCTGCGCGAGTTCGCCGACGAGCAGCGTGACATCATTCTCAAACCCCTGGACGGCATGGGCGGCTCGTCGATCTTCCACCACCGCCACGGCGACCCCAACCTGTCGGTGATCCTCGAGACCCTGACCGCCCACGGCAGCCGGCAGATCATGGCGCAGCGCTACCTGCCGGCGATCAAGGACGGCGACAAGCGCATCCTGATGATCGACGGCGAGCCGGTGCCCTACTGCCTGGCGCGCATCCCGGCGCAGGGCGAGACGCGCGGCAACCTGGCCGCCGGCGGGCGCGGCGAGGCGCGCCCGCTGACCGAGCGCGACCGCTGGATCGCCGCCCAGGTCGGCCCGACCCTGCGCGACAAGGGCCTGCTGTTCGTCGGTCTCGACGTGATCGGCGAGCACCTCACCGAGATCAACGTGACCAGCCCGACCTGCATCCGCGAGATCGACGCCGCCTTCGGCACCGACATCGCCGGCCAACTGATGGACGCGATCGCCGGCAAGCTGGCCGCTCGCCAGGGCTGAGCCGCAGACGGCGGCACGCCGTGGCAAAGCGCCAAGGCGCGGAGCACTTCATGGACTTTTGCCGGAGCCGGCGGCAGACTGCGCCGACTCCCTGCCATGCGCCAACCGATGAACGCTGCCGTCCACACCTCCTACCCCAGCTCCGCCGGCGTGCGCCCGGCGGACCGTCTGGGCTTCACCCTGTTCCTCGCCGCCGCCGTGCACCTGGCGCTGATCCTCGGCGTGAGCTTCGCCCTGCCCGAGCCGAGCCTGGTGAGCAAGACTCTCGACGTCACCCTGGCCAGCTTCAGGAGCGCGGAAAAGCCCAGGCAGGCCGACTTCCTCGCCCAGCACGACCAGCAGGGCAGCGGCAGCCTGGAGCACAAGGCCACGCCGAAGACCACCGAGCTGGCGCCGTTCCAGGACAGCGAGATCCGCCGCATCGAGCCGCCGGCACAGCCCAAGGCCAGCCAGCCGCCGCAGCCGAGCAAGGCCGCGGTCGCCACCCGCACGCCGCAGCCGCAGAAGACCCAGGCCAAGGCGGAAACCCCGCGCCCGCCGCAGCCGGCACAGAAGGCGCCGGAATTCGACAGCAGCCAGCTGTCCTCGGAGATCGCCAGCCTGGAAGCCCAGCTCAGCCACGAGCGCCAGCTGTACGCCAAGCGCCCGCGCATCCACCGTCTCAACGCCGCCTCGACCATGCGCGACAAGGGTGCCTGGTACAAGGAGGAATGGCGGCGCAAGGTCGAGCGGGTCGGCAACCTCAACTATCCCGACGCCGCCCGTCGCGAGCGCATCTACGGCAACCTGCGCCTGCTGGTGGCGATCAACCGCGACGGCACCCTGCGCGAGGTGCAGGTGCTGGAGTCCTCCGGCCAGCCGATCCTCGACCAGGCCGCCCTGCGCATCGTGCGCCTGTCCGCGCCGTTCGCGCCGTTCAGCGGCGACCTCAGCGACGTCGACGTGCTGGAGATCATCCGCACCTGGCGCTTCGAGCGCGGCGACCGCCTCGGCAGCTACTGAGGCCGCACCAGCAGGGCGTACGGCCCCTTGCAGCGACTGCCCCCACCGCCGAAACTAGGGCCCATGAACACAGACTCCGGCTACCTCAAGCACCACTTCCTGATCGCCATGCCGCACATGGCCGATCCCAACTTCGCCCAGACGCTGATCTACCTGGTCGAGCACAACCAGCACGGCGCCATGGGTCTGGTGGTCAACCGCCCCGGCGAACTCGACCTGGCCGACGTGCTCGAACAGCTGCGCCCCGGCAGCGAACCGGCCGAACACTGCCGGCAGGTGCCGATCTACGCCGGCGGCCCGGTGCATACCGACCGCGGCTTCGTCCTCCATCCGCACGGCTGGCACTACCAGGCCACGCTCGAGCTGGGCGAGCTGGCACTGTCCACCTCGCAGGACGTGCTGCTGGCCATCGCCGACGGCAGCGGCCCGGACCGCCACCTGATCGCCCTCGGCTACGCCGGCTGGGAAGCCGGCCAACTGGAGGCCGAACTGATCGACAACGCCTGGCTGACCTGCCCGGCCGAGCCGACGGTGCTGTTCGACGTCGCCGCCGACCAGCGCCTGCAGCGCGCCGCCGCGGAGCTGGGCGTCGACCTCGGCCTGCTCACCAGCCAGGCCGGCCACGCATGAGCGCCCCGCGCCTGCTGCTCGGCTTCGACTACGGCACCCGGCAGATCGGCGTCGCCGTCGGCCAGGCGATCACCGGCCAGGCCCGCGAGCTGTGCGTGCTCAAGGCGCAGAACGGCGTGCCGGACTGGAGCCAGATCGAACGACTGGTCAAGGAGTGGCAGCCGGACGCCATCGTCGTCGGCCTGCCGCTGAACATGGACGGCACGCCCAGCGAGATGAGCGCCCGCGCCGAGAAGTTCGCCCGCCGCCTGCACGGCCGCTTCAACCTGCCGGTGTTCACCCACGACGAGCGCCTGACCACCTTCGAGGCCAAGGGCCGGCGCCTGGCCGAGGGCCAGCGCGGCGGCTATCGTGAACGCCCGGTGGACGCCCTGGCCGCCGCCCTGCTGCTCGAGGGCTGGCTGGAACAGCAGCCCGCCCACCCGCTTTGACTGCCCGAGGAGTGCCCATGACCCTGCCCGATCCCGCCGCCCTGCTGTCGCAGATGGCTGCCGACCTGCGCGCCCATCTCGACCGCCGCGGCATCCGCGACCCGCTGTTCGTCGGCATCCACACCGGCGGCGTGTGGGTGGCCCGCGCCCTGCTCGCCGAGCTCGGCCAGGACGACGCCGCGCTGGGCGTGCTCAACGTGTCCTTCTACCGCGACGACTTCAGCCGCCACGGCCTGCACCCGCAGGTGCAGCCCTCGGCGCTGCCGTTCGATGTCGAGGACCGCCACCTGGTACTGATCGACGACGTGCTGATGAGCGGGCGCACCGTGCGCGCGGCGCTCAACGCCCTGTTCGACTACGGCCGCCCGGCCAGCGTGACCCTGGCCTGCCTGCTCGACCTGGACGCCCGCGAGCTGCCGATCCGCGCCGACGTGCTCGGCGCCACCCTGTCGCTGGCCCCCGACCAGCGGGTAAAATTGCACGGTCCCGCACCGCTCGCCCTCGAGCTGCAGACCCTCGCCGCCTCCCACTGAGAATTTCCGCGATGACGCCAACCGACGCCAAGCGCCCGTTGCAGCTCAACGACCAGGGCCAGCTGCGCCATTTCCTCTCGCTCGACGGCCTGCCCCGCGAGCTGCTCACCGAGATCCTCGACACCGCCGACTCCTTCCTCGAGGTCGGTGCGCGCGCGGTGAAGAAGGTGCCGCTGCTGCGCGGCAAGACCGTGTGCAACGTGTTCTTCGAGAACTCCACGCGCACCCGCACCACCTTCGAGCTGG
>JAEAMF010000957.1_pt1 | contig 25903 bp, 29 predicted proteins | sample 8958721 | NCBI WGS metagenome assembly JAEAMF01 (sample SAMN16933255, study PRJNA681124) | bioreactor sludge metagenome | isolation source: anaerobic bioreactor treating anionic surfactant - SDBS | place: India: Bengaluru | collected 2019-02-28 | reverse complement strand
ATTGCAAAGCTCAAATTATTACAAATATACTACCGTTTTTTTAACTCGTTTTAATACAGTAGAGTGAACGGTGTTAGCCACTGCCAACTTTCTTTTACGCTTAGCGCTTCTTTTCTCCAGAAAATGGCATTCTCCTGCATGTTTACGAACCAGCTTACCACTACCTGTTCTTTTTAGTCTCTTTTTGTAACCACGGTGGGTTTTTAGTTTAGGCATATTATGATTTTTCTATCGACAAATACAACAAATAAAATTATAACTCAATAATCATCAACTATCAAGTCGCAACCAAACTAACTATCTATAGCTTCATCTTGTTTGTCAGTATCTTTTACTTGTTTCTCATTATTTTTTGGTTTCGGCGAGTAATTGGGATCAGGAGCCATTGTCAACTGCCAACTTTTCCCCAGTCTTTTCATGGGTACTTCAACCTTGGCCATGCCGCTCATATTGGTATAAAAACTATTAATTTTTTCTTTTGCTTTATCTGCAAACATTGCCTCTCGGCCCTTAAGCATTAAAGAAATTTTTACCTTATGTTTTTTTTGTAGAAATTCTCTGGCTTTGCGTATTTTAACATTCAAATCATTTTCATCAATATTGAGAGACAAACGTATTTCTTTTAAATCAGCGGATTTATTCTTGGCTTTCTGCTTTCTTTCCTGTTTCTCAATTTCGTATTTAAATTTACCAAAATCCAAAATTTTGCAAACTGGAGGATTAGCATTAGGAGAAACTTCCACCAAATCTAGTTCGACATTTTGTGCTTTTTGTAAAGCTTCTTGTAACAAAGTGTTGCCAACTACTTGACCACCTTCATCAACCAAAAAAACTTCTCTGGCTCGAATATTGTGATTGACTCGAAAAAAATTCTTACCCAAAATTTCCTTCCAAAAATATTAACATTTCTAAACTAGTTCAATTATACCGAAAAAAATATTGATTGGGCAAATATCTTATTTTTTATTTTTCAATTGATTAATCAATTTTTGCTTCTTCTTTTGGTCTATGCAAGATTCATATTCTTTTAAAAACTTCATTCGGTTTTCACTAGTTTGATCCATTAGTAATTTAAATGAACCACTATCATCAACCTTGAAAACAGTTATTGCTTTTGCGGCATCTTCTTTGAATTTTAAGTCTAATTCTTGATATTTTTTTTCATAATCTTCTTTAAATTCACTCTCAAAAATGCCAGCTTGTATACCGTCTTGTTGAATGATAAACTCGTAATCCCCATTATCTATTTTTTTGTTTAAATACTTGACAGCTGTAAGTTGCAGTTCTCTATAAACAGATTTCCTTTTTTCATTACTTGAATCTAAATATTTCTTTACAATTTCAATATATTTATTTTTCCATAATGTTAATTCTTCTTTTTTGGCTTCAATATCTTTCTTTGCTTTTTGCAAAATTAGATTGAGTTTGTAGTCTTCTTCGGTTGAAATTTCAGCCTGTGTCTTGGGGTAATCAATTTTTTGGCATTCTTGAGTGTAAATTTTTAACAATTCATCATGAATTTTTTGAACCAAATCTTCTATTTGCAAATTGGTCAATTTAGAAACATTTTTTATTTTCTCCATTACTTGACCATAAACCTGATTATACTTTTCTGCACTGGAAAAATTTTTCAATTTTTTTTCTTGAAATATTTTTTCATGTTCAAATAAAAAGTTATCAAAATCTTCTTCTAAGCCATCTAGTATATCATCCATCGGCATTTCGTTAACATGCATGGTCATAGCAAACGCTCTTTTACTATAGATTATTTTTTTTATTTCTTCATCATCGACTCCTAAAGATGATGCCTTATCTTGAAATTCTTTTATTCTGGCATTTAATCTTTGCGCCGGACCAAACAATTTTGTTTCTTTAGAATAATTGTCGTTATCAATTGTTGATCCGATGTGACGCAAATCACTCTCTGAGCGACTTATACAATCAATTAATCGCCAATATTCATTATGATCTAGGTGATCGGCTGCCAAAGACTTTATCTCTATTTGTTTTTTTATAATTTCTTTTTGAGCCGCATATAATTCCAATTTCATTTTTTCTAATTTATCTTTTTCTTCGGATATCTCGCTTATCATTTTGCTAATATTCCCTTCAAATTCTCCAGAATTTTTGTTATCGTTATCAATAATCTCATCAGTCGTTTCACTTTTTTGTTGACCAATTTCTTCTATGGGTGTTTCTATAATAATTTCATCAAATACATTTTTTATTGTATCTTCATTGGCAGTTTTAGTAATTTCCTGGGATTTAATATATTGATCAATTAATTCCTCAATTTTCTTTTCTAAAACCGGTATTTCTTTAAGTGATTCTTCGATATTTTCTATTGAAAACAAATTTCTAACCGAATTACAGAATTGATTGTAAATTTCTCTTTTTGCGTCAATACTTTCTGTCTCGCATTTTTTCTCACAAAATGATCTGACAATTTGTTGAACATTAAATAATGAACAAATAAATATTGCACAAGACTGATCCAATCGAGGACATCCAGCTGAATTCAAATATTGATCATGAATGCTGTAGATAATAAATCTTTTTATCTGTCTGTCAAATTGCTTTAAATATTCTATCTTTTCTTTAGAGATATATTCTTTATTATTTTCATTATCAAATGCATCAATTAATTTTTTTGCTGAAGTAATGTATTTGTTCACTTCTCCAAAATTGTTTTTTTTATCAGGAAAATATTGATTATATACATCAGATATTTGACGAATATGTTCGTAAAGATATAAAATTTGTTCGTCGCTTGTTGTCTTATCCTTACGGTTTAGTATGTTTTGTAAATAACGTTCATATACTTTTTGATCCAAGTGTAATCTATATTTAATTTCACTTTTATCACGCATCATTATAATCTCATTTCCTATGAGAACTAATTGTTCAAATTGCTCATCTCCTTTAATCAGATCTTCAGGAAATAATGATTTTTCTGATTTTACTTCTATCTCTTCAGCTTCTTTTGCAAAATCACTTTCTTTGCTATTTGTTTTTGTATCTTTTTTATGATCATTTTCATTTTCCTTGGTGTCGTTATCTGGCAAAAAAATATCTCCCAATCGTTGTGTAACATTAGTTAATCGTGTAGTAACTTTATCTAATCTTGTAGTAATTTTACTTTTGAATCCACTAATAAATGATTTTAATCCCGATTCTTCTTCATTGCTCAAACAGATTTTTTCAAGATCTTTTTCTAACTTTTTATAATCTGCAGCTTTATTAATTATTTCTTCGATTTCTTCCTTGTTTGAACATTCTTTTTTTATCTTTTCTTCTATTTTTGTTCGATTATCCAGAAAAGACCCTATTATAATTTGTAATTGTTTCTGTCTTTTATTACTTTTTAAAATTGAATTCAAATTTTTCAATAAATATTCCCAATTTTCTTTGCCTATCCTATCGGGAAAGTTTTCTATATACTCATCGGTTATTTTTTTCATTTCCATATGCAAACCAGGAATATTTCTTTTGTTTCCATTAATTACCGTATCAATATTGGGATAAGAATATTTTTTTTGAGAAAAAATAATTGCTAACAACACCTGCATTTGTATTTTCTCGTCATAAAGAATTACAATCTCTGTCTCTGATTTTTCATTATCTTCATCTTCTATGTATGTATATTTTTTTTCAGTAGATTCCATATTTAAATATTAGAATTGTTAATAAACGAAAAATTAACGCAAATTTATTCTATTTGTAGGGTTAAAAAATTTATTTTTTATTGCTTTCCAATTTAGAAAAATAATCGTAGCAACAGTAATAAGTATTGTTGCTGGGATAAAACCATCTGAATTTTTCTCGTATGCTTTGGATTTTTGTATTTTAGATTGAATATTTCTAATATCATCATTTAAACTACTTATTGCTATTGTTTTTGGGGAATCAGATAAAAAATATTCTTTAAAACAATTAATTATTTTTGGGTTATTCCAATCTTCCGTTTTTACTAATTTTAAGCTTTCAGTTGGCCAAGAAAAATGTGCGGCTTTACTAAAGGCAACTCTTATCATTCCTAAAACATTTTCATTTTTGATTGCTGCCCCCGCTTGTTTCATAAAATTTATTATATTCCAATTATTGGCGTATCTTGGATCAATGTTGTGTATTTCCAAATATCTTTTTATTTCTTGATCGTTCATTCCTTTTAATTTGTTTGCTAGATTTGCCAAATCATCTGTTTTTAAACCAGTTAAACTGCCATCAGGATCATTAATGATATTTGCGATATGTGAGGCATGAGAATTGATTACACTGGTTTTTCCAATAGTAGTTAAATATTGGTAATAAGTCTTGAATTGTGTCAATTTGCTGGAGTCAAAATTCCCATCATTCAAACCAGTTGTTCCTTTTATTGTTTTATAACCCAGTGATTTTTTTAATTCTGGTGTTAATGTTTTGTATATTGATGACCAATCAGTATTATCAACAGACGGGGCCTGGGCATGTGCTGATCCGGTCAAAAGGTAATAGGCACCAGCCAAAACAGTAGTCATTATCAATGTTTTTGAATTTTCTTTTACAGTTTTTCCGGCCTCTTTGATAATTTTTCCTATTTTAATCGGATTTTTTTCTTTTTTAATATTCTTATCGAAATTAGACCAGTATTTTTCACTCAACTTTTCTACTTTATCTTGATCTTTTCTGTTTAAAGTTAGAATTAGTTTGTTCCTCTTTAACTCATATTTTGCTGATTTTCCTTTTCCTTGGGCTATCAAATCGTCAATTTTAGTTAATAAAATATTTTCCAATTGGGCAGTTGTTTTTTTATCGGCCAATTTTGCTTTCCCTATTTTGGACAAAATATTTTGGTATGCAATCAAATTCAAAATTTTGTCTTCTTTTTTTACTTTAGCGGTCAAGTTTTCCATTTTCCAGGCGGTCAAGTTTTCCACTTTATCTTGGTTTTCTTTTCTTTGTCGTTCGCATTCTGACTTGGCTCCCATCACGGCTGCTGTAGCCACTCCGCCAACCGCTAAAGCACCAACTGGAGTTAGAGGAGTAGAGGAAAGGACTACGGTAGTTCCTACCAAAACACTAGCGCCAATAATAAAATCAGCGGTGGCCAATTTGACTTCAGCGAAAAATTTGCCTACTTGCTGCATAGTTTTATTCTTGGCAAGAAAACCTTTTGACTGCATAATTTTTTCATTTTTCGCTTTAATCTGTGCCAACTTTTCTTTAATCTTATTTATCTCTTTTTTTTCAATTTTGCCAACTGGAGACTCTTGGGTAATTAGATCAAATTGAAGAAAACTGCTTAAAGAATCGTGAAGAGTAGTTTTGATATTTACTCCCAGTTGTCCAATACTTTCCACTGAGTTTTTTCCTTGTGAAATCGCCTCGCGCACTATTGGCCAAGACATAATCATTTTGAAAGTATCACCAATTTTTCCGACAACTTCTTTCTGTTGGTCTTTATTCAACCCTTTTATTTCTGTTAGCGTGGTAGCTGATTTTTCCAGTTGTTCAACTTGTCTTGTTTTGATTTGATTCGTGGTTTCAGGTCGTAACAATTGATCAAAATCGTGATGTTCTTTTAAATATTCCTCCAAATTGACATTTGGTTTTTTTTCATTTAATTCCGATTTTCCTAGTATAAATTTTCTTTGTTCAATTGTATTCATATTGTATTAAATTATTTTTTATCTTCTTAAGACATAATAATAAAATAAAAATATATTTTAGTCAATAAAAAATATGACTTTTTTATTATCAATAAGTTAAACTCAAGATAAAACTTCTGTTCGAAAATCAACTAAACATTTTTCAATTATTTTAATTACATCCGGTTTGGCGGAGTAAAGATAATTAATAATAGATAGAGGAGTTTTGTCTTGTTGTAACATGGTTTTTAAAGTCAATCTTTGACTAGTAGTCAAATGGTCGATTAAAACGGCCATTAATTTGGTCTGTAAAGTTTCTTCTATCTGGCTTCTAACTGTTCGAGTCTCTTCTTCTGACCAATCTTCACTGCCCATTTCTATCATCAAATCAGAAATATATGTATCCCAATAATCTTTTTTCATTTTTTTCTCCATTTTTTGATTTAGACTACATAGTCCAGGAAATAAACATTTTTGTCAAGGGATAATCGAGTAAAATATCTTGATAAAAGTGAATAAATATGATATAATAAACACCAAAATAAAAAAAGGAACAAAAATTGTTCTTTAAAAAAAGAAGAAGGAAAAAAATCCTCTCACTCTGAAAAAGAAAGGAGGTGAAGAGAGGATGAACAAAAAGGAAATTTTGGGAAAAGGATGTTTGTCAACACTATTCTTCGGAGTAGTGTTGACAACAGTAAGCTCCGTCGCCCTGGTAATCGGGGTGGCGGTGTTGGCCAGGATGGCCAACAAAAATCCGGATGGCTTCCTCCGGCTATTAGGGCCGGGGGGAGTTATATTTTTGGGCTTTCTTCTGGTCACTTGGGGAGTGGCCGGAAGTTGGGCAAGAATTTGGGGGTGGACAAGAAGTCTGATTTTCTACCCGCTAGATTTAGCGGGTAGAATTTTCCAGATTTTATTGAAGTGGCTTAAAATTCTTTAAGCCACTTGTGTTCACCCCCCAAAAAAAATCCTCATCCCCTCCTTTCTTAAAAAAACCGCCTCGCCGGCGGTCCTCTCCTTCTTCTTTTTTAAAAATTTAAACCCACTTGGCCAGTGGGTTTTTTCCTGCCCAAAAACTAAAAAATTTTGTTGATTTATTTTAATAAGTCAATCAAAGATTCGGCCTGTTTTTCCGAAATAATTCCATTTGCTCGTAATTTTTGGAAACCGATCAAATATTTTTGCTTGTTTTTTTCTTGGCTTTCTTGATCAAAATCACTTACTTTTTGTAAATCTTTCTTGATCATATCTTGTAAGTCGGCGAAACCATCCCGTATCAATTGTGAGTTGACTTGATTATGTTCCAAAGACATACGAGCAAATAGATCAATCGAAATAATTCCGGTTTTTGGCCATAAAGACAATCTTTTATTCAAAAAATAATTCTTGGTTTCTTGGCTAAAAAATATTTCTGCAAATTGTTTGTAATTAATATTTTTTGGCTGAAATTGTGCAATATAGTTTTTATATATTTCTTCTACCATTGCGGGATAGCTGGCATCCCAATTGCTGGCATAAATGTCATAAATCACAATATAATTGACCAGCATTTTTTTTATAAAAACTTTTCCTTTCTGCGTCCCATTTTTTGTCTTGCTCTATTTCTTGCCAGTATTGCTTATATTGTATCTCTGCGTCTTGTGGCTTGGAATTAACTACCAAATTATCTGGTAATTGTGTCCTTGTAATTGTCTCATTTTTCATCGTATTGCCAGTTTCTTCCTTTGTAGTATGTTTTTGTTGAACTTCTTCAATATATGCAGTAAAGCTATCCCAATTTTTCATAAAATTGGTTAGTAAAGAATTGGTTTTATTGATTGAATAAAAATCAAAAAGGGATTTATCAGAATTTTTTTTCGTCTTTCCTAACCAATCAATTGTTTGTTTGTGTAAAGCCAAATATTTCTGATGATTTTCTTCGGTCGCTCCTTCTTTTGCCACATGATAAGCCAAAGCAATTGCCAGGTTATTTATTGTTTCATCAATTGTTAAATTTGTTAAATTTTTTACCCCGCTATATTTTTCTTGCTTTTGCAACTGATCAGTTAATGCTTTTCTACTTGAAACTTTGGGCAAAGATTTTTGTTCTTCCTTTTTTTCCAATTTTTCAGTCTTTTTTAATTTTGGCCAAGTAATTTTTTGAGCTAATCTACTGCCTTCTTTCAAAAAGGCGCCAATAATCGCAGTAGCCGGACCGTATTTTAATTCGTTGGGTACAAACGTCGTGCCAACTGCTCCCATTTTATGGGTTAATCCCAATAAATTAAATGATGGATTTTGGGCCAACTTTTCTCCGGAATTATAAATAAATTCTAAACCCTTATGCCACGACCAAATCACTTGGTGAGCGGCATCTGCTTTGCTGAAATCATGTAATCCCAATGGTATTCCATTAAAAGCCCCCAAACCAATAGTAAGTACCGAGGATATAATGGCTCGCTCTTTTCTGGCTCGTTTTTCTTTTACTGCCAAATCAATTATTGCTTCTTCCGAATCCTTTATTTGTTTTATTAAATTATTCAAAATATCTTCACGATTAAATACTAGCTTGTCTGGTTCTAATCCAATCTCTTTATTTTCAAGTTTTTTTTGCGCCTCTATCTTATATCCAATTAATGTATTTTGTTTTTGTGCTTCCATCTTGAGGCGATTTCGACCACCTCCAGCAAAATGATGAATAGCTTCGATACCGCCATCGATCAAATTTCTCGAACCCAACCCATAGATAAGGGGGGCCAAATATATTGCCGAACCGCCGCTCAATAAAGTAGCTGAAGCCACCGCCGCCCCACCCAAAATAATCTTGGCGGACATCTTGGTTATTTTGCCTTTTTCCGTGGTGTTTAACCAATGATTAAGTTTGCCCCACCAAGCCTTACCAAATCTTTCTTTGAAACGCTTTTCTTCATTTTCTTTAATCTGGGTTACGAGTTGTTCGAGTTCTTTTATTTTATCCACCTTTTCTTTTGATTCTTCTGTTACATCCTGTGGTTTTATCTCCTGGATATTATTCAAAAGAGGTAAGTTTTTTACAGTAGTATCAATTGTTTCTTTTTTGCTGTCATTATTGCTAGTAGGTCTAGTCGGCAATGATAATGGACGACGAGCAGGTGGTAAAAATTCAGCAGGATTAATCATTTTATCCATAAAATTTAATTTAGGGTATTGGCTATTTCCATTTTGTATAGTAAAGATTCTTCCAAACTGATTTTTTTTATATCAATATTCTGTTGTTCCAAAAAATCGTCAATAGCTTGATTCTGGTTGCCTTGCAGTAAAGTAAAAAATTGTTCCTGTTGATTTTTTTCTTCTAAAAGATCCAAGATCCTAGCGATTACTCGATTGTTGACTGTTTCCAACATATCTTTAATAATTTTATCTTTTTTTTCTTTCGAAAGATTTGGTAACTGCAATAAATCAAAAATATCTTGATCCAAAAATTGTTCCGGATTTACCACTGTTGTAGTAGTCATATTTATTCCCTTAAAATTTAAAATCCCTACATTATAACATTGTATTTGATAATTTTCAAGAAAATATCCCGCAAAAAATAATTCTAAAAGAAATAACAAAGCAAAGATTAAAAACAAATTAAAATATATCTTGAATTTTTTTGCTACAATTTGATAACATAAAATCTAAAAGTAAAAAATACTTTTAAAAAAATAAGAGCATTGTTGTATGTCTCAAAAAAAACCGCTCGACAAATCCAATGCCTTTAGCGCCTTGTCGTTGGCCTGGGAATTGGGTTACCTGATTGCTATTCCCCTAATCATTTTTGCTCTTTTAGGTCGTTGGTTGGATAAAATCTATCACAGTTCACCATTGTTTTTGCTTATCGGCGTAGTTTTTGCTTTTATTATTACTTCAGTGTTTATCTACCAAAAAACCATCTCACTAATTTCTCAAATCGATCAAAAAAAATAATTTTTTCATTAATTTATTCAACATGTGTAAAATCATCATCTAACCTCATATGAGCGCACCGGAAATATCTTTGGCGGCTGAGCCTATCGCTCATTTGGGTAGTTTTCCTATCACCAATACTTTGGTGATGTCTTTATTAATTTCCGATGCTTTGATGCTGTTTGCTGTTTTGTTTTATCGTCAGATTAAAAAAATTCCTACTGGGATTCAAAACATCCTGGAAACCATCATATCCGGCGCAATAGATTTTATGGAATCAATTATTCAAAATCGGCAGCAAGCTTATGCCTTTTTTCCAGTAGTATTTACCATATTTATTTTTGTTATTCTTTCCAACTGGATAGAACTTGTGCCGGGTCTAGGTAGTGTTGGCGTTTGGGAAGAACATCAGGGAGAAGCAATCTTGGTTCCATTTATTCGCTCCGCTTCGGCCGATATGAATATAACATTATCCATAGCAATTATTGCTATGCTTTCCGTACAAGTATTTGGTGTAGTTGCTCTTGGATTTAAAGAATACTCCGAAAAATTTTTGGTTAGCCCTTTCAAAAAGCCTTATTTTATCGGTACTTTTGTCGGCGCCCTGGAATTAATTTCTGAATTTGCCAAAGTAATTTCTTTTTCTTTTCGTCTTTTCGGTAATATTTTCGCCGGCGAAGTGTTATTGCTAGTTGTCGGTTTTCTTGTCCCATATATTGTTCCTCTCCCTTTTTTGTTTTTGGAAATTTTCGTCGGCTTTATTCAGGCTTTAGTTTTTTCCATGCTTACTTTGGTTTTTATCAAAGGAGCAGTCACTTCCCACGCCGAGCATTAAAAAGAATAATTTGTAATTTCTAATTTTTAAAATTAATATTTTTTTAAAAATTAGAAATTAGAAGTTAAAAATAAGCTAAGGAGTTACTATGGAAGGTGAAGTTAGCAGCAATTTGGAAATGTATAAAATCATTGCCGCAGCAGCTACTATTGCTATTGGTGGTATGGTGCCAGCTTTTTCCATCGGAAAATTGGCCGCCAAAGCGGTTGAGGCTATCGGTCGTAATCCGGAAGCCGCTCCCAAAATCCAAACTGCAATGATTTTGGCAGTTGCCTTTACGGAAGCTATTGCGATCTATGCTTTGGTTATTGCTTTGATTATCAAATTTGCCTAAAGCAAAATTCAAATCACAAAGCTCAAAGCCCAATTATTTTTTACTTTGGTGTTTTGAGTTTTGAATTTTGTATTTTACCTTAAAAATATTTTTGAAATAATATGGAACTGATCTCAAAATTGGGTATCGATTGGCGTTTGCTGATTGCCCAACTAATTAATTTCACAGTCTTAATGTTGGTTTTGAATAAATTTTTATACCAACCAATTCTCTCTATTCTCAAAGAAAGAGAAGCGATGGTCAAAAAAAGCTTGGATGATAGTAAACAAATTGAGGAAGAATTATTGAGAATAGCCAAAGAAAGAGAAGATAGTTTGAAAAAAGCCAATCAAGAAGCAAAAACTATTATTCATCAGGCTACATCTACTGCCGCTGCCCAAAAAGAAGAAATCCTCACTGTGGCTAAAGAAGAAGCGGAAAATATTATCAGTAAAGCCAATAAGCAAAATTTGGCCAGTGCCCAAAAAATCCGCCGAGAAATCTTGGGCGACTTATCTGATATTATTGTTTCTATCACCGAACAAATATTATCGAAAAAAATTACCAAAGAGACTGATAAGCAATTAATTAAACAATCATTGGAAGCCATTATTAATAAATGATGAAATATACCTCTCAACAATACGCTCAGCTGTTATGGACGCTATTGTCAGAACAACCAAAGAATCGAACAAAAATTATCCGCGATTTCGTTTTATTTTTGCATACCAAAAAAGCCGATAGTCTTTGGTCTGAAATTTTAAACATTTTTCAACAGATAAAAGACCAGGAGAAAAATATTCTCAAAATTACCATCCATTCCGCTCATCCAATCAATGAAATTGACCAATTGACCAAAAAAATCACAGCCAAAATCGATCAACCAAACACAATTTCCAATATAGTCGATCCACAATTGATCGGCGGTCAAATAATTTATTTAAACAATTGGAAAATTGATTATTGTATTAAATCTATCTTGCGCCCCAAATCACCAGACCTACCGGAAAATTTCCCTGACAATTATCGAACCATCTTGCATGAGATTGAAAAAATATCGTAGACAAACTTAATTTCCGGTTTTTAACCTTCAAACTAAATATTCTTAGAAAGTTTGAAAATTAAAAATTAGATATTAAAAATTAATTCTTCATATGTCCAAAACTTTAGACAAAAATGATATTATCGCTGAGCTCAAAAAAGAGTTCGCCAAAATCTCTAATCAACCAATTGTCGAACAAGTTGGTCGTGTCATGGAAGTTGGCGATGGTATTGCGATTATTGATGGCCTTTCCGATGTTATGTCCCAAGAAATTGTTGAGTTTTCATCGGGACAGATGGGTGTAGCTCTCAATCTCAACGAAGACACAATCGGTGCAATTATTTTGGGTGAATATTCCAATATTTCTGAAGGTGACGAAGTAAAAACTACCGGTCGCATTCTTTCCGTTCCCGTTGACAATTCGCTGGTCGGACGAGTAGTTAATCCTCTCGGTGCTCCCTTGGACGGCGAAGGTGCTATTAAAACCAAAAAATATTATCCTGTCGAAAAAATCGCCCCGGGCGTTATTACCCGAGAAGAAGTCAATCAACCAGTCCAAACCGGTATCTTGGCTATCGATAGTATTATTCCTATTGGTCGCGGTCAGCGAGAATTGATTATCGGTGATCGTCAAACCGGTAAAACCGCTCTAGCTATCGACGCTATCATCAATCAAAAAGGCCAAGACATGATTTGTATTTATGTTGCAATTGGCCAAAAAAAATCCAAAGTGGCTCGTATTATCGACAAACTAAAAGAACATGGCGCTATGGATTATACTATTGTCGTTGTTGCCGGCGCCGCCGATCCCGCCGCCCTAAATTATATTGCTCCCTATGCCGGTTGTGCTATGGGTGAATATTTCATGGACCAAGGCAAAGATGTTTTGATTGTCTATGATGACTTATCTAAACACGCTGTCGCTTATCGTCAGATTTCCCTTTTATTGCGTCGTCCGCCCGGACGTGAAGCCTATCCCGGTGATGTTTTCTATCTTCATTCTCGTTTATTGGAACGAGCCGCCAAACTAAGTTCAGATTTTGGTGGCGGCTCAATCACAGCTCTTCCGATTATCGAAACGCAGGCTGGCGATATTTCGGCCTATATTCCGACCAATGTTATTTCCATTACCGATGGTCAAATCTTTTTAGAAACTGATTTATTTTATAAAGGTATTCGTCCCGCTCTCAATATTGGTTTGTCGGTATCTCGGGTCGGTTCGACCGCCCAGATCAAAGCCATGAAAAAAGTAGCTGGCAAACTCAAATTGAGCTTAGCTCAATTCCGTGAGCTGGAAGCTTTTGCTCAGTTTGGTTCAGATTTGGACGAAGACACCAAAAAGCAAATTGAAATGGGAAAACGTTTAACAGAATTATTAAAACAACCCCAATATTCTCCCTTGTCGGTTGCCAACCAAGTGGTTATTCTTTATGCCGCCAACAATGGTTATCTCAACGATATTGCCGTCGCCGATATTAAACGTTTTCAAACCGAATTCAATGAATACCTTCGCACTGACAGTAGTAAAATATTAGAACAGATTGCTGACAAAAAAGAACTCGACGAAAAAAACGAAAAAAAGTTGATTAAACTTATTGAAACTTTTAAAACAACTATCGATTACGTGCAGAAATATCACTAAATTACATGAACGAAAACGAAATAAAATTGAATGGTAATTATTTTTATGGAACACTTGGACTTCTGAATCTATTTTTACTTTTTCTTTTTATTTTATTTTTAGACTATTTATTAATAAAAGGTGTTCTCAATATTTATCCAAAAATTATTATCTTGCCAACAATATTGATTATAGCTTTTGTTTTTGTTATTGCTCTCGCGATATTTATTAGTTTTCTTCCACTTTGGATAATTCCAAGTCATTTATTTACCATTAGTAGTAAAAAAGTAGTTATAAACGAAAAAGATATAAATATTTTCGCCGGAAAAAAATTATTTTTTTCTACTGATATTAAAAATATTCATATCATAAGAATTGCAAAGAGCTATTATTATGGACCAACAGAAAGATATTATCCGGATTATCAATATCGTATTGAACTAATTAAAGAACATTCTCCAGAAAAATACATAATTATTACTGCAATTAATTATACATATATGGGTATAAAAGAAATGAAAATACTATTTAATTTTCTGGCTGAAAATATTTCTAAATACCAAAAAATCAAAATAATAGATAATTATAAGTGGTTAACAAATTCCAATGAGTCAAGGTAAAGAAATAAAACACCGAATCAAATCGATTCAAAACACCAAAAAAATCACCAAAGCTATGGAGCTGGTTTCTGCGGCCAAAATGCGCAAAGCCGTTGGTCAGGTAGTTTTGTCGCGTAATTATGCCCGGCTGGCTTGGGAAATTATTGCCAAAATCTCTCGTTCCAATCCCAAATATATTCATCCTTTACTGAAAAAACCAACCAAAATCAAACAAGCTTTGATCTTGGTTGTTTCTTCCAATCGTGGTTTATGTGGTGCTTTCAATAGCAATGTTCTCAAAAAATGCCTTCTGGCCGATCGCGAACTGAAGCAAAAAAACATTGATTATCAGTTTATAACTTTTGGTAGTAAAGCAAGAGATCAGTTACGCCGCTTAAAATACAATCTTTTAGCTGATTTTACTAAACCGGACCTCTTGGATGACTTGACTCATATCACTCCCATTTCTCAACTGCTTTTGGACGGATTTATTCAAAAAGAATATCAAGCTATCTACTTGGTTTATACTGATTTTATTTCCACTCTCAAACAGCAACCAATTATTAAAAAATTATTACCCCTAAAAACTCACCCCGACTCAGAGATCGGAGTCGTTTCAAATAATTCATCTGATATTTCGGAAACTGAAAATTGGAAACTGAAAACTGATTATAAATATGAACCTTCTCCCAAATTAGTTTTGGATCAAATACTGCCTCGAATATTGGAATTACAAATATATCAAGCTGTCCTCGAATCCGACGCTTCCGAATATTCCGCTCGCATGCTGGCTATGAAAAACGCGCACAAATCCGCTACCGACATGATTGACAGCCTAAATCTGGCCTACAATCAAGCACGTCAAGCGGCAATCACCCAGGAATTAGCGGAAATCGTCGCCGGCGCCAACGCCATTTAAATTAACAATTAACAATGAACAATTAACTTTTCTGTTTGCAGGTGATTAATATTTTAGTTAGAATTTTCAGTAATTCTCGACAATCAATTAATATTGAATAATATTCTTTTTCAGTTAAAAAATTGGTGGCATGTAATAATTTAATCCAATACAACGTTTCCCTAGCTTCTTTATATGCAATAGAAATTTTATTCAAAAAATCCTTTTTAGAATAACCGCCAATTGCCTCCTCGATATTTGCCCCTATTGAAGTCCCACTTCTTGTTATTTGCTTTGAAATTATATATTCCCTTTTATACTTTGATAAATACAAAGATAGTTTTATTATTCTTACGGAAAAATTAAACGATTTTATTTGAATAACATTATTTTGTTTACCTTTCATAATTAACGATTGTTAATTTTTCATTGTTAATTATTAATTTATCAAAACACTCCTTAAATTTTTATTAATATTATATTTTGAATATTTATGAACAAAGGCATTATAAAAAGAGTTATTGGTCCGGTTGTCGATATCGAGTTTGAAGACAAATTACCGGCGATCAACAACGCTTTGGAAACCAAAAACGGAGACAAGACAATAGTTCTTGAAGTGGCGCAACTGTTGGGTGACAAAAAAGTTCGCAGTATTGCCATGGATTCGACTGATGGATTAAAACGCAATCAAGAAGTTACCGATACCGGCGCACCGATATCGGTTCCTGTCGGCAAAGAAACTTTGGGCCGAATGGTCAACGTATTGGGAAAAGCTATTGATGGTAAACCCAATCTCAAAACCAAAACAACTTCGCCCATTCATCGGGTTGCTCCTGATCTCAAAGAGCAATCAACCAAAATAGAAATTCTAGAAACTGGCATTAAAGTAATTGATTTGATTTGTCCATTTTTGAAAGGTGGCAAAATCGGTTTATTTGGTGGGGCTGGTGTCGGAAAAACAGTTTTGATCACCGAATTGATCCGCAATATCGCCACCGAACATGGCGGCGTTTCTATGTTTGCCGGAGTAGGGGAGCGCACTCGTGAAGGCAATGATTTGTATTATGAAATGGAAGAGTCGGGTGTTCTACAAAAAACCGCTCTAGTCTTTGGTCAAATGAACGAACCACCCGGCGCTCGCGCCCGTGTGGCCCTAACCGCCTTGACTATGGCCGAATATTTTCGTGACGAGCAAAAACAAGATGTTTTATTATTTGTCGACAATATTTTCCGCTTTACTCAGGCTGGAAGTGAAGTATCCGCTTTGTTGGGTCGCATGCCGTCCGCTGTCGGCTATCAGCCTACTTTGGCCAATGAAATGGGTGGTTTGCAGGAAAGAATCACATCGACCAATGAAGGCTCAATTACTTCTGTCCAAGCAGTCTATGTGCCGGCCGATGACTTGACCGACCCCGCGCCGGCCACTACTTTTTCTCACCTTGATTCCACCGTCGTGCTTTCTCGTCAACTTTCCGAATTGGGTATTTACCCGGCTGTCGATCCACTTGATTCCAGCTCTTCTATCCTTGATCCCAATATTGTCGGTCAAGAACACTATGAAGTCGCTCGAGAAGTTCAAAGAGTTTTGCAACGCTATAAAGACCTCCAAGACATCATTGCTATCTTAGGTATCGATGAATTGTCTGATGATGACAAAATGTTGGTTGCTCGCGCTCGCAAAATCCAAAAATTTCTTTCCCAGCCTTTTCATGTCGCTGAAGTTTTCTCCGGTATTCCGGGTGAATACGTTCCCGTCAAAGAAACCGTCAAAAATTTTAAAGAAATCTTGGAAGGCAAGCACGACGACAAGTCGGAACAAGAATTTTATATGAAAGGGAGCCTAAAGTAATGACTTTACAACTAAAAATAATCTCTCCCGAACGAACTCTATTTGACGAACAAGTTAATCAAGTATCATTAACCACCAGCAATGGCGAAATCACTGTCTTGCCCGGCCATATTCCCGTTGTTACCACTTTAAAACCGGGCGAGCTACGTTTCGTGCAAAACAATCAAGAAACTCCCATTGCTATTTTGGGTGGTTTTGCCGAAATAACCGGTGAACAAGTCGTAGTCTTGGCCGATGCGGCCGAAAAAGTTGAAGAAATTGTCGCTGAGCGAGTTTTGGCTGCCAAACAACAAGCTGAAGAATTAAAAAAACAAAAAGTAGCCGAAAAAGAAGATTTTGCCGCCCTGACTGCCCAAATCGAACGCGAACTGGCCCGTCTCAAAATTGCTGAGAAATATAAGAAACGAAAACATTAATTATTTTGACAATATTTTTTTATGAAAACTTATAACTACGAAAACTTTCACGAAGTCGAAGCCGCTGTTGTTTTTTGTATCGATCCGCGCTTCTGGCAACAAACTATCGATTTTGTCCAAAACGAATTGGGTATCAAAAGATTTGATCCCTATACTTATCCGGGCGGACCACTTTGCTTGGCTCGCAGTGAAACGGTAGAAATCTATCTCAACAGTATTGAAGCCGCTTCTCTGCAACTCCACCATGCTAAAAAAATTATTTTGATTAGCCATCAAAACTGTGGTGGTTACAAATTGATGGAAGGGGTAGAAGGAGAAGAAGCAATGAAAAAACAAACCCAGCATCTTTATTCTATCAAAGAGCAGATAAATAGACGCTTTCCCGATGTTGTCGTCGAAGAATATATATTGAAAACACTCAGCGACAGCGAATTGACATTCGAAAAAATTTGATATATTCTCATAAAGTCAAAACTAGACCAGCATTATGTTATGCTGGTTTCTTTATTCTTAAATATATAATTTTATGTTATCACTAGAAAAACGGTTAAATGAAGATTTAGACGAATCAAAAGAGTCAATAAACCAAAAAGGCTTGGACTTATTGGTAAAAGAATCTTTTCATTTTGAAAAAACCAAGGAGCCGGTTGACGCCGCTATTATTTATTTTGTTGACCAAAATTGTAATTATCGACCGGAAAAACTGATTTCAAATGCCAAAGAAAACTTAAACAATATTGATAGTACTTTCAAAAAAGATTATCAGAATGATTATAAAATAAATAAATATAAAATTGACAGTTATTTTTTATCAAATGACAACAATCTATACACAAAGGAAAATCACGAATATGTTGATTTTATTACCACTGCAATAATCGAAGCGTCAATCAAATCCCACAAAACAAAAAATCTTATATATTATGTAAAAAATGGCGATTTGGATAAGAAAAAATATTTTTTCGGACTTTTGGCACAAAAAATAAATGATCCGGCCCATAATCAAATAAAAGAATATTTTAATCGTCTGGAAACATTTTATCCAATGGTTGAACCAGAAACAAAACACATTGACGCCATTGTCTTCAGTTGTATAGATCCCAATCTGTTGGAAGATAATTTAGAAAAAATTAAATTATCTTATAATCTCAAAAATTATCTATCAAGAAGTATTCCCGGCGGCGGACTTGTTTTTAAAAAAAGTAAAATCATTCAGTCTGTGATTGATTCAATAAAACAAACTCCTGGTTATGACCAAGATACAAAAATCATCATTGATTCACATGGTTCAAACCAAAAAGATAATAAAGATTGTTGTTATAATTGCGGTGGTTATGAATTATTCGAAAATTTGATAGGTAATGAAGCCTATGAGCAAGCTTGTGAAGATTTAAAATTGGCCAAAGAAATACTAAAAAATAACGGTATCTCCAATGTCGATATCGTTATAAATACTACAAAATTTATCAGTGAATCCGATGGCTCAAAGTTGTACAAAGCCGGCTTTGAAAAAATTGATTAACATTACCATTTCTCCCAGCGTAAAACTTTTACAATCTTTCGTCGTCCGCCATAATCAAATCCGTGGCGGACGATTTTTTTTAATTTTGTACTATTACTAATAGCTTTTTGGTTGCCGATATAAAAACCAATATGTCCATGTTGTTCACCATTCTGGTCTTTTTTCTTGTTCCAAACCAAGACATCTCCAGCTTGTATATCGTTGACTTTTATTTCTGTCCAACCATTTTCCAACATCACTTTAATCAAATTATCCACTGTGGCTTTTTGCTCGGAAAGCAAATCAAATAATTTAAGGATCGAAGAAACAAAGACCGCACAAGACAAAGTTCCGCCCTTGGTCGCATCCAATATTTTCTCGTTATCTTGTACCCACAAGTTCTGGAACATGGTTGTACCCACAGTATTTTCAATCATTGATAAATAATTTTTTTTACGTAAAACTTTCATCGGGTAAATTTATTTTTTTAACTAATAACTCTAGTTTAACAAGCAAGTTGCTCAAATCCAAAAAATTTTCTAAAATAAATTAGCAAACAAAATTTTTACCTAATCAAATATTTGTATTTATGATTGAAGTCTCAAATCTTATCAAAAAATATGGTGATTCGACAGCGCTGAAGGAAATTAGTTTTACTATCAACAAAGGTGAAATTGTCGGCCTATTGGGGCCCAATGGCGCTGGTAAAACTACGGCTATGCGCATCATTACCGGTTTTCTCAAACCAACTGCAGGTACTGTTAAAGTAGGTGAACACAATATCGAAACTGATCTTATCGCCGCTCAAGCCATGATAGGTTATCTGCCGGAAACCGCCGCTTTATATCAGGAATTATCCGTCTACGAACATTTAGAATACGCCGCCGAAATTCACGGTTTGGAGGGTGACAATAAAAAAAATGCCATCCAAAAAACAGTAAAAGCCTGTGGCTTAAAAGACAAAATCTATCAAGAAATAGCTGAATTATCCAAAGGTTACAAACAACGTGTGGCTTTGGCTTGTGCTTTGATCCACGATCCGCAAGTTTTAATATTGGACGAGCCAACCACCGGTCTAGATCCCAATCAGATCATTGAAATTCGTGAACTTATTTCTTCGCTCAGTAAAGCCAAGACTATTATTCTTTCTACCCACATCATGCAAGAAGTGGAAGCCATCTGCGATCGCGTGATTTTGATTAAAGCCGGCCATATTGTGGCCGATGGCAGTTTGGCCGATATCAAACGTGGGCAATCTTCAGCTTTTCAAACTTTAGCTACTATCAAAGGTAATGTCGAAGAAATTATTGCTACTATCAAAACGATTCCCGGCGCCGGTAAAATCACCAAGGATTCTAGCCCGCAACATGGCGTTCATCTTTTTATCGTTGAATCAGATAGCGATATCCGCTCCGAGATAAATAAAGCGATTATCGGTCGCGGTTTTGATTTGCTGGAAATTACTTTCAAAGAAAATACCATGGAAGATATCTTCCATGAACTCACCAAATAATTAAAATTATTATTGTTATGTCATCAAAATCTTTTCTTCAATTTTACGCCATTGTCAAAAAAGAATTGCGCCTCTACTTCAATACTCCCATCGCCTACATTTTTGTTATGGTTTTATTGGGGCTGACTTTTTGGCTCTTCTTCCGTAATTTTTTCTTGGTTGGTCAAGTAGATATGCGCAGCTTCTTTAATTTTCTGCCTTGGACATTTTTGTTCCTTATTCCCGCTATGACTATGCGGCTTTGGTCGGAAGAATCGCGACAAGGTACCATTGAAACTTTACTGACTTCTTCCTCTTCCCTGCAAACAACCGTTCTGGCCAAATTTGCCGCTAGCGTCTCTTTTCTTTTTATCGCTTTGATTACGACTTTACCTCTGCCAATTGTCCTGTCATTCATTGGCAAACTTGATTGGGGCGCCACTTTGGTTTCATACTTGGGAATATTGCTCATGGGTTCTTCATATATTGCTCTCGGATTATTGATTAGTGCTGTTACCAAAAATCAAATTGTATCTTTTATCTTATCTGTCTTGGCTTGTTTCTTTTTGTTTATTTTGGCCCAACCAGTTGTCACCTATTCGTTGCCGGCTATAGTAGTTGAAGTAATTAACTTTATCAGTTTTGGCGCTCATTATGAATCCATCACTCGCGGCGTTATCGACAGTCGAGATGTTCTATATTATCTTTCTTTTATCGCTCTCACTTTATATTTCAATACTTATCTACTTTATAACAAACGCTAAAATATGTATCATTCTAGCAAGGCATTTTTATTTGCCGCTTTGTTTATCATTATTAATCTCTTGTCCAATCTTTTTTTCTTTCGACTCGATTGCTCGCAAGGACAAATCTATACCCTGTCCAAAGCAACCAAACAGATCGTCAATGATTTGCCCGAAGGTGTAGAGATTAAGGCTTTTATTTCCGATACCCTGCCTCCTCAATTCATTTCTACCAAAACAGAAGTAGTGGACAAACTAAAAGAATACCAAAATCTTTCTCATGGCAAAATAAATCTTTCCGTCGTTGACCCAGCCAAGGATAAAACAGCCGAAGAGATGGTGACCGCTCTCAATATCCCTTCGCTGGATTTGCAAGTAGTGGATAAAGACCAAATGCAAGTGATCAAAGCCTATTTTGGACTGGCTGTTTTAAAAAAGTCTGACAATCCTTCCAGTGATACTGCCAATACTAGTACTCAAGGGAATTCTCAAGTATTAGCCAACTATAGTCAAAAAGAAACTTTGCCAGTCATTAAAGATATTGATAATCTCGAATACGATTTAGGATCAATGTTACTAAAAGTCGGTTCAACTACCCAAAAAAAACTTGGCTTTTTGACCGGCCACGGAGAACATACTTTTGCCTCCAGCTATCAAAACAGTAATCAAGGCGACAATCGCGCCGACTACCAATTCGCCGCCGATTTGGGAAAAAATTATGAAATCAAAAGTGTCAGCTTGGCCCCCAAAGAAGGTGATACTACCGATCCATTGGCTGACATTGATACCCTGGTTATCCCCGGCCCAACCACCCCACTTAGTGACGACGAAGCAAAAAAAATCCAAGATTTTGTGGCTAGTGGTAAAAATGCTATTTTTCTAATTGATCGTATGCAGGAAGATTTAAGTTACAGTTTTTCTTCTTCTCGACTGGAAAACGACTATCAAAATCTTTTATCCAAATGGGGCTTGGTAGTCCAACCGCAAATCGTCGCTGACTCCAGCAATGACATGGCCAGCTTCAATCAAGGATACGTAACCTATTCCATCAACTATCCATTTTTTACCAAAACTACCAACCTCAATCGCAACAATGCTATTACGGCCAACTTAGAATCTTTCACCATTCCCTGGGCCAATCCGATTCAGATTACTTCCAAAGACAATGTAAAAGTTGATATCTTGGCCTCAACTTCCAAAAATTATAATCTTTTTTCCGAACAAGAAGTTACTGCTCCGGCCGAAAGTTCATCAGAAGACAATACTCCCGCAGAAGTTAAAAAAACCCTGCAACCAATCTCTTTGCAGCCCGAACAAGATTATGGCCTTACCAAACAAAGTAAAGATCCTCTGCCTTTGGCTGTGATTGCTCAAGCCGGCGACGAAGGAAAAATTGTCCTAGTCGGTGATTCTGATTTCCTAAGCCAATCGTTTACCGGTAATGATCTATTTTTCTACAATGTTGTCGATTCTCTCACCTTGGGTGATACTTTGATTCAAATTCGTTCCAAAGGAGTTACCGACCGACCAATCGCCAGTTTGAGTGAAGGCCAAAAAAACGCCATCCGCTGGGGATTAACCATTGGTGTTCCTCTTCTCTTTATTCTTTATGGTTTTTACCGTCGTTCCCAGAGAAATCTACTCAAATCCCGACCGGTATAAAATTCACTGGATTAATTCTTTTTTCAAAAAAACTCTTCTGTAGATTACAAGAAGAGTTTTTATTCAAATATGAATTCCAAATTATCTCAATTCCTTAATTAAAGATAATAATTCTTCTGCCTTATAAAGTATCTAAACAATTAAAAATAAATCATATTATCTTATTTGGTAGCAAAATAATTAGGCTATTTGATTATCACCCGCATCCGCTCTTTTCCCAAATAATCCAATACTTTTTCCGTGATAATTCCAAATAATATTCCTAAACACATACCGCCAGCGACATCCAAAAAGTAATGTACACCTAAATATATTCGGGAAAAGCCAACCAAAAAGGCTACAGCATACAATAAAAATGCCAACCAGTTTTTCAATTTAAAATGATTGATCAAAATATAGGCAATAAAAAAAGCAAAAACCGTATGACCACTGGGAAAAGAATAATCGGAAATTAGATAATCAGAAATATTATGAACATTATTCAAAACCATAAAAGGGCGTAATCTCCCCGCTTGATTTTTCAGATACCAATCTAAAACTAAAATTATTAAACAAGATAAAGTCGATACCGATAAAAATAATTTATCTTTTTTCCAGGCTCCATACATCAACATAATCAAAATACCGATCAGTTCACCAAAAGTATAATTGGTAATAAATATAAAAAACGCCAGCAAAAAATCATTTTGCCCATAATTATAGACAAAATTAGTTATGGCAAAATCCAACTGCCTTCCTAGTTCTGTATTGGCTAAATACCAGATAGCAATAAAAGCCAATAAACAAAAACCAGCCAAAATTATTTTGCTTGGTTTTTTCATATACAAACCAGTTTTCTCCTTTGAAAAAAATGGGCGGTAAAGGGATCGAACCTTTGGCCTCCTGCGTGTAAGGCAAGCGCTCTAACCAGCTGAGCTAACCGCCCGCGTCGGGACTAAATCCTATCGTTCCATGAAAGCCAAAAGTATTTGTCTTTCATTTCACTACCGGATTTGTCCCTCCTCTACAAAAAAATTTCTACGACAATTTTTTTGTTAAGAATACATTCAGAATGCGATCCTACTGTTTCACGCGAACCAAAAACGTTTTGGGCGGGCAGGTCATGACCTGCCTCTACGGCAAAAGATCGATTCCTCCTCAACAAAAAAATTTCTGTGACAATTTTTTTGTCTAAATTTCTTTTAGAACACATTTACTATATTACCATTCAATGTCCATCTCATCAAATTATTATTCATTGTTAATTTCTAAAGTCATAACAACCCATTTGACAAATAAGCAAAAAAAAAAATTACAATTTAATCAATATCTGAACTTTAAAATAGAGATCTAGGCGATGTTTAGGACTCTTTTTGTATCAAAAAATCAAAAAAATAGGAGGTATAAAAATTGGAATATCGATTTGTATTAACAACTGACTGTAATTTTTCATGTTATTTCTGCTTGAAAGAATATTGTATGAAAAAGAAATTAGATCAGCTACTAACAGCTCAAGAATATGGTCAGTTAGTAAAAGCTGGAAAAAAATATTTTGGATTAACTAATGTTACTTTAACTGGAGGGGAACCACTGCTCCGTAGTGATTTATTAGATATTATTCAAGTAATAAAAAAAGAAGTAGTGCACGTAACTGTAGTTACGAATGGTAGTTTACTGGATAAAAATATTGATAGTATAAAACTTGTTGATGAACTTCATGTAAGTTTTCATAGTTTTGATCAAAATGAATGGTCAAGAATTACCAGAAGTGGAACAAAAGTTATGAATCAAGTGCAACAAAATATTATTAACACAAGGAAACATTACCCTGATTTGATGATTAAATTGAATATTGTTTCTGAAAAAGGTAATAATAGCAAAAATTCAATTCGACAGTATTTGAAATTTGCTCAGGAAAATAACCTGATTCTGAGTGTATTTCAGGAAAGCTATATCCGTTGGGCAAAAACAATGAATATGCATGTGGAGATTGATATCGAAGCAGAACCTTGGTGGGACATTACTCCTTTTACTCCAGTTCTTATTAATCGCCAGCGAAGGAAAGATGTTTTTAAAATTGAGAATGTAATAGTTGCGCTTTGTTACACAAGTGTCGAAAAACCTGACATGGAGTCAATTTGGATTGATCCTTATGGTTATGCATACATGGATATTTACAAGAAATCTCAATCGGTGAATCTGAAACAGATAGTGATTTCTAATGATAAAAATATTATACGCTTAAAGGAGATTCTAATTGCATAAGTGGAGGTGATTTGATTGCGAGTAGTTTTTGAAGGTCACGATGGAGTTGGAAAATCCTCAATTATCAAAGTGGTTCAAGAGTATTTTACTGAAATAGGGTGGGTTGTTTGTTGTTTAAAAAATCCCTCGACTATTTTTGAGAAGATGCGTAGAAGTGTTGATTCCAGTGATAATCTTGTGCTTTCCTTTCGTTTTTATTTGATGTCAAGTTTATTTGTAGAAACACAAGCTGAGTTGTTAGAAACAAAAAATGATCTTATTTTAATTGATCGCTCAATCTTTTCTACTATTGTTTCACATACTGCACGAGGTTATCCAATTCCAGTAGGAATTGAATATTTTAGCAGTCCTGATTTAAAGTTTTGGATTAGAGTAGATGAAGATTTAAGAAGAAAACGGATTCTTGATCGATCATGTGGAGAAGTTACAGGACATGATGCAAAGACATTTAGTGACAAAATAATTAAACAAGCAAATGACTTATATGATCGATTTGACATGATTAAAATTGACAATTCGAGAGAATTGAGGGTTGCTACAAATGAGGTGATAAATATTATCAAATCAAAATCAAAATAATTTTTATTTAGCGCTGAAATTATTTTTCAGCGCTTTTTCTATAAACTTTTTATCTTCCAAGCTTATTATATCAATAGGCAGATTATTAAAATCAAACCATCTCCATTCAGAAAATTTCTCAGGTTCCATTAATTTTGGTTGTTCAGAAATTAGACAATGGAAGAAATAGACTACGTCGTTTTGATAGGACCCTTTTTTCTGACCTAAATATTTTTCTATAGATATTTTTTGTATTCCAATTTCTTCTTTGATCTCGCGATGCAAAGCTTCAATAATTGTCTCGCCTGACTCGACTCGTCCGCCAGGAAAATTCCAGACCGAAAAATTTTGATAATGGCGATGCCCCATAAGTATTTGGCTGTTTTTAAGAATGATCGTAGCAACACAGATATTGTCAGTTATAACAGGAATATTAAATTCTTGACGATTTATGATGCTCATAATTTTAAATCTTAAAATAAAAACAAATTCTTTGTGAATTATTTCTTTGTTACTGCAAAATATTGCAAAAATAAATATTGGCTCTTGACTAGCAAGATTGAAATAAATTAAGTAACTTGTCAAACATTAACT
>JAEAMF010000955.1_pt1 | contig 26000 bp, 20 predicted proteins | sample 8958721 | NCBI WGS metagenome assembly JAEAMF01 (sample SAMN16933255, study PRJNA681124) | bioreactor sludge metagenome | isolation source: anaerobic bioreactor treating anionic surfactant - SDBS | place: India: Bengaluru | collected 2019-02-28 | reverse complement strand
GACGGTTCGGGGCAGGAAGAGAACGCTGCACACTTTTGTGCACGTTTTTGCTAGCGGGGCGTATGCGCTTCGACGGCAAGCTCGTTCTCGTCACCGGCGCCGCCGGCGGCATCGGCCTCGCGGCGGCCGAGCGCTTTGCCGCCGAGGGCGCCAGCCTGGCGCTGGTCGACCGCGACGCGCTCGCCTTGCGGGACGCGGCGGCGGCGCTCGCAGGCAGCCGCGGCGAGGTCATGGAGGTGGTGTGCGACGTGGGTGCGGAGCAGGAAGTCGGCGCCGCGATCGGGCAGGTGATGCAGCGCTTCGGGCGGCTCGACGTGGTGGTCAACAACGCCGGCCTGATGGTCTTCAAACCCATCGTGGAACTCGGCGCGGCCGACTGGACGAAGGTGCTGCAGGTCGACCTGCTCGGGGCCTTCTTCTTCATCAAGCAGGCCTTCCTGCACATGGGGCAGGGCGGTGCGGTCGTCAACGTCGCGAGCGTGCATGCCCTGGAGACCGAAGTCAAGGTGGCGCCCTACGCGGCCGCCAAGGCCGCCCTGCTGTCGCTGACGCGCTCGGCGGCGCTGGAAGGCGGCCCCAGGGGCATCCGGGTCAATGCCGTGCTCCCCGGGGCGGTCGACACGCCGATGCTGTGGAATAACCCGGAGGTCCAGTCCGGGGTCGAACACATCGATGCGGCCGAGGTGGGCAAGCCCACCGACATTGCCGCGGCGATCGCCTTCCTGGCGTCCGGCGACGCCGCCTTCATCCAGGGCGCCTCGCTGCTGGTGGACGGCGGGCGCCTGTGCCGCCTGTAGCCAGTACGCACCGCGTCAGATCGCGGCCAGCGCCCGGCGCAGGTCGTCGCGCTGGTCTTCCAGGTGCTCGATGCCGACCGACAGGCGGATCAAGCCGTCGCCGATGCCCAGCTCGGCGCGCTGCTCGGCCGGGATGCTGGCGTGGGTCATCAGGGCAGGGTGCTCGATCAGGCTCTCGACGCCGCCCAGGCTCTCGGCCAGGGTGAACACCTCGCAGGCTTCCAGGAAGCGCCTGCTGCCAGCCAGGTCGGTGGCCAGGTCGATCGACACGATGCCCCCGAAGCCGTTCATCTGGCGCCGCGCCAGCGCGTGCTGCGGGTGCGATTCCAGGCCCGGATAGAACACCTTGCGTACCTTCGGCTCGTGCTCGAGCCACTGGGCCAGCGCCAGCGCGTTGGCGCTGCTGCGCTCCACCCGCAGGGCCAGGGTCTTGATCCCGCGCAGCACCAGGAAGCTGTCGAACGGACCCTGGATGGCGCCCACGGCGTTCTGGATGAAGCCGAGCCCCTCGGCCAGGGCCGCATGGCGCTCCTCCCTACCGACCACCGCCACGCCGCCGATCACGTCGGAGTGGCCGTTCATGTACTTGGTGGTCGAGTGCACCACGATGTCGAAGCCGAGTTCCAGCGGACGCTGGACAATCGGGCTGGCGAAGGTGTTGTCGCACACCGTGATGATGCCGCGCGCGCGGCACAGGGCCGCGATGGCCGCCAGGTCGGCCAGCTTGAGCATCGGGTTGGTCGGCGTCTCCACCCACACCAGCCTGGTTTCGGGCGTGAGCGCCTTGCCGAGCGCGTCCGGATCGGTCAGGTCGGCGTAGGCGAAGCTGTGGCCGGCGCTCTTCCTGCGCACGCGCTCGAACAGGCGGAAGGTGCCGCCGTACATGTCGTCGCCGGCCACGATGTGCGAGTTCGCCGGCAGCAGTTCCAGCACCGCCGCGATCGCGGCCAGGCCGGAGGCGAAGGCGAAGGCCGCGCTGCCGCTTTCGATGTCGGCCACGCAGCGCTCCAGGGCCCAGCGCGTCGGGTTGTGCGAGCGGCCGTAGTCCAGGCCCTTGTGCACGCCCGGGCTCTCCTGGCGGAAGGTCGAGGTGGCGAAGATCGGCGGCATCACGGCGCCGGTGCTTGGTTCCGGCGCCTGGCCGCCGTGGATCACGCGGGTGGCAATGTGTTTTTTCTGGTCCGTCATGAAAGAGTCCTGCGAAGGTGGTTGAGCAGGTCGTAGCGCGTGACCAGGCCGTAGAAGCGCTCGCCGTCATGGATCACGGCGGTCAGCCCGCGGTCGAGGATCTCGCGCAGGTGGCCCATGCTGGCTGTGGGCAGCAGGGTCTGGAGCGAGGAAGTCATCGTGCTCGACACCGGTGCGCTGAAGTGCTTGGGTTCGGCGCTGACGTGCAGCAGCAGGTCGGATTCGTCGATCAGGCCGGCCAGCCGGCCCTTGTCGTCGATCACGGGCAGCTGCTGCAGGTCGGCGTTGCGCATGCGGTTGAAGGCGGTAAGCAGGGTGTCGGAGGGCGATACCGTGACCACTTCGCCCTCGTCGTAGCGGCGGCCGATCAGGTCGCGCAGGTCGCCCGTCCTGGGGCGCGTGATCAAGCCCTGGTCGACCATCCAGCCGTCGCTGTACACCTTGCTCAGGTAGCGGGTGCCGGTGTCGCACACGAATGTGACGACGCGTTTCGGACGGGTCTGCTCGCGGCAGTAGCGCAGGGCGGTGGCCAGCAGGGTGCCGGTGGACGAGCCGGCCAGGATGCCTTCCTGCTGCAGCAGCAGGCGCGCGGTGCTGAAGCTTTCCTCGTCGGGGATGGTGTAGGCCTTCTTCACCCGCGACAGGTCGGCGATGCCGGGGATGAAGTCTTCGCCGATGCCCTCGACCGCCCAGGAACCGGCGTCGGTTCGGAGCACGCCCGTGTTGACGTAGTCGGCCAGGATCGAGCCCTGCGGGTCGGCCAGCACGAATTCCAGGTTGGGTTGGGTCTTCTTGAAATAGCGCGACAGGCCGGTGAGGGTGCCGGAGGAGCCGACCCCGACCACGATGGCATCGAGCTTGTGGTTGACCTGGTCCCAGATCTCGGGACCGGTCGTGGTTTCGTGGGCGCGCGGGTTGGCCGGGTTGTTGAACTGGTCGGCGAACCAGGCGCCGGGGATCTCCCTGGCCAGGCGCGCCGCATAATCCTGGTAGTACTCGGGATGGCCCTTGCCGACGTCGGAGCGGGTCAGGTGGATCTCGGCGCCGAGCGCCTTCAGGTGCAGGATCTTCTCGGCCGCCATCTTGTCGGGCACGACCAGCACCACGCGGTAGCCCTTGATGCGCGCCACCAGGGCCAGCCCCAGTCCGGTATTGCCGGCGGTGGCCTCGACCACGGTGCCGCCCGGCTCCAGCAGCCCGTCATGCTCGGCCTGCTCGATCATGGCGCGGCCGATGCGGTCCTTGATGGAGCCGCCGGGATTCTGGGATTCGAGTTTCAGGAACAGCTGGCAGGGACCGGTGTCGATCCGGGTCACTTCGATCAGGGGGGTATCACCGATCAGGGAAAACAAAGCCGCTTGCGACGCATGTTGCATAGTGCCTCCGTCAGGCCGGGCAGAGGCCCGGGCGGTGCGCCGCTTCATGGGCAGGCGCTAGTCGAAGAGCTGGCGCTTGCTCGTATCAATGGGCGCCAGGCCATGTAAAAAAGTCATGATACGGCGATAATTTAACACGGTGTTGATCCAGCGCGGGGTGGGGAATTTGTAGGGTGGGCGGGGGAAAACAGTCCAGTGGACTGTTTTCCCGCCCACGCGGTGATAGTTTGCAGCAAGATCATCGCGCCCGAAAACGGAGCCGATAACAATCACCGCGTGGGCGGACAAGCCGCCCACCCTACGGGTTCCCGGTCTTCAAACGCCGCCACAAGGTCGTGCGGCTGATACCCAGGTGCTTCGCCGCTGCATCGCGCTGGCCGTTGAAGCGCGCCAGCACCGCCGCAATGCTCTCGGTATCGGCCTCCGGCGTGGGCGCAGGCACCGTCGCCGCCTTGTTTAGTTCAGGGGCAATCGATACCAGGAAACTCGGCGTCAGCGCCTGCAGCGGCTCGGCTGCCAGGAACAGCGCCAGCCGCTCCATCAGGTTGCGCAGTTCGCGCACGTTGCCGGGCCAGCCGTAGGCTTCCAGCACGGACGCGCAGGCCCGCATCTCGGCGTGCAGGTTCGGGTGCGGCCTGGCGCCCAGCGCCGCCAGCGCGTTCTTGAGCGACCATTCCCCAAGGGGCACGATATCCGCGACCCGTTCGCGCAGCGGCGGCAGGCTAAGTCGCAGCACCGCCAGCCGGTAGAACAGGTCGGCGCGGAAGCGCCCCTCGCGCACGCGCGCTTCCAGGTCGCAGTGGGTGGCGCTGATCACGCGCACCTCGATCGGCACCGGCCGCGTGCCGCCCACGCGCATCACTTCGCGCTCTTCCAGCACGCGCAGCAGGCGGGTCTGCAGGCCAAGCGGCATCTCGCCGATCTCGTCAAGGAAGAGGGTGCCGCCATTGGCCGCCTCGAACAGGCCGGCGTGGCCGCCGCGGCGCGCGCCGGTGAAGGCGCCTTCCTCGTGGCCGAACAGTTCGGATTCCAGCAGCGATCCGGCGATCGCGCCGCAGTTCACCGCAACAAAAGGACGGTTGGCGGCGCGCGCGGGGCCTTCGCGGTGGATGGCCTGCGCCACCAGTTCCTTGCCGCTGCCGGTCTCGCCCTGGATCAGCACCGTGGCCGGCGAGCGCGCGTACAGCACCACGGTCTGGCGCAGGCGTTCCATCGCGTTCGACTCTCCGCGCAGGTCGTGCAGGCCGCGCCGTGCACGGCGCGCATCGGCGCCTGCGATGCGGCGTCCGCGGCTCGCTTCCAGGTGGGTCAGGCGCGCCATCTCGAGTGCGTCGTCGAAAGCCTGGCGGATCGAGGCTGCCGAGTACAGGAACACCCCCGTCAGGCCCGCTTCCTCGGCCAGGTCGGTGATCAACCCGGCGCCGACGATCACCTCGACCCCAAGCGCCTTCAGTTCGTTGAGGGAGGCGCGCGCATCCTCTTCGGTCACGTAGGTGCGCTGCGCGATCGCGATGCCGAAGGTGTCGGCGAACTCGGCCAGTTCGCGCAGCGGCGCCTGGTAGGTGATGACGCCGATGCGCTGGGACACGCGGCGGGCGCGCGCCAGAGCCTGCATCACGTCGAAGCCGCTGGCCTTGGCCACCACCACCGGCACCGAGATCCGGCCCTTGAGGTAGGCGGCGTTCGAACCGGCGGCGATCACCACGTCGCAGCGCTCGGTCGCGAGGCGCTCGCGCAGCGTGCGCGCGGCTTCGTCGAAGCCGAGGTGGACCGGTTCGATCGTCGCCAGGTGGTCGTACTCGAGGGTGATGTCGCGGAACAGGTCGGACAGGCGCGACACCGACACGGTCCAGATGACCGGCTTGTCGCCGCCCTCGTTGTGGCTGCGTGTGGATGGACTCATGCGGCAAGTGTAGCCGATTCCATGCGCCTGTCTTGAACTTGCATGGCCGGCTGCTGTCAGTTACGCGTAAGCCAGCGTAAGAATGAGGTAAGGGCGCACCCGTAGGATTGGATCCAGCCCTGAATACCAGGCATCACCAGAATAGATAACAGGAGACACAAGTGGATCAAGACATCGTTCGGCGGGTCAAAGCCGACCCCAACTATCGCAAGCTGGTCACGAAGCGTTCGCGCTTCGGCTGGATTCTCACCTGGAGCATGATGGTCGTGTACTACGGCTTCACCCTGCTCTGCGCCTTCGACAAGGAATTCATGGGCAGCCGCATCGGCGACGGCGTCATGACCTGGGGCATTCCCCTGGGCCTGTTCGTGATCCTGTTCACCGTCGTGGTCACCGCCATCTACGTGCGCCGCGCCAACAGCGAGTACGACCAGCTGACCGACGCCATCAAGGCCAACGTGGCCGGCGGCAACGGCAGCGGCAGCGGAAAGAAGGTGGCGGCATGAAGGCCCTGAACCGTTCTTCCGTCGCAGCTGCGCTGCTGCTCGCCAGCGGCGCCGTCCTGGCCGCGCCCGACCTCGGCCAGGCCACCAAGCAGGCCACCAACTGGACCGCGATCAGCATGTTCGCGCTGTTCGTGGTGGCGACCCTGTTCATCACCAAGTGGGCCGCCGCCAAGACCCGCTCGGCCTCCGACTTCTACACCGCCGGCGGCGGCATTTCCGGCTTCCAGAACGGCCTGGCGATCGCCGGCGACTTCATGTCGGCGGCAAGCTTCCTCGGCATTTCGGCCGCCGTGTTCCTGGACGGCTTCGACGGCCTGATCTACGCGATCGGCTTCCTGGTCGGCTGGCCGGTCATCACCTTCCTGATGGCCGAGCGCCTGCGCAACCTGGGCCGCTACACCTTCGCCGACGTGGCCGCCTACCGCTTCCACCAGAAGCCGATCCGCGTGTTCGCGGCCTCCGGCACCCTGGTGGTGGTGGCCTTCTACCTGATCGCGCAGATGGTCGGCGCCGGCCAGCTGATCAAGCTGCTGTTCGGCCTCGAGTACTGGATCGCGGTCGTCATCGTCGGCGTCCTGATGATGGTCTACGTGCTGTTCGGCGGCATGACGGCGACCACCTGGGTGCAGATCATCAAGGCGGTGCTGCTGCTGTCGGGCGCTTCCTACATGGCCTTTGCGGTGCTGGCGCAGTACAACTTCAGCCCGGAACAGCTGTTCTCGGCCGCCACCGAGGTGCACGCCAAGGGCGAGTCCATCATGGGTCCGGGCACCTTCCTGAAAGACCCGATCTCGGCGATCTCCTTCGGCATGGCGCTGATGTTCGGCACCGCCGGCCTGCCGCACATCCTGATGCGCTTCTTTACCGTCCCGAGCGCGAAAGAGGCACGCAAGTCGGTGCTGTGGGCCACCACCTGGATCGGCTATTTCTACATCCTCACCTTCATCATCGGCTTCGGCGCGATCGTGCTGGTCGGCACCAACCCGGCCTTCAAGGATGCGGCCGGCAAGCTCCTGGGCGGCAACAACATGGCGGCGGTGCACCTGGCCAATGCCGTGGGCGGCGACATCTTCCTGGGCTTCATCTCGGCGGTGGCCTTCGCGACCATCCTGGCGGTGGTGGCCGGCCTGACCCTGTCGGGCGCCTCGGCCGTGTCGCACGACCTGTACGCCACCGTGTTCAAGAAGGGCAAGGCCAACAGCGCCGACGAACTGAAGGTCTCGAAGATCACCACCATCGCGCTCGGCGTGATCGCGGTGCTGCTCGGGATCGCCTTCGAAAAGCAGAACGTCGCCTTCATGGTGTCGCTGGCCTTCGCGATCGCGGCCTCAGCCAACTTCCCGGTGCTGTTCATGTCGGTGCTGTGGAAGGATTGCACCACCCGCGGCGCCACTATCGGCGGCTTCCTGGGCCTGGCCACGGCGGTCGTGCTAACCGTGGTGTCGAAGTCGGTCTGGGTCGACGTGCTCGGCAACGCCAGCGCGATCTTCCCCTATACCTCGCCGGCGATCTTCTCGATGGCGGTGGGCTTCTTCGGCATCTGGTTCTTCTCGGTGACCGACAAGAGCCCGCGCGCCGCGATCGACAAGGCCGGCTTCGAAGCGCAGGAAGTGCGTTCGGAAACCGGCATCGGCGCGGCGGCGGCAAGCGCACACTAAGCGCCTGCGCCTGAACCAAACCCCGCTGCGGCGGGGTTTTTTTGTTGCTACAATGTTTCATTTTTGTTTCACGTTTCGTTTCGTTGAAACACATGAGCTGTCGAAGCTGCGCCAAGTCCTTGATCCATAAGGAATATCGAACTGGCACGCCACTTGCATTGGCAGGTGGGTATTCGATCAACGCATCATTCGAAAGGTTTAAGCATGAGCCACCACTCCGCCGGCGCCGCGTTCCGCAAGGCCGTCCAGGAAGAATCCCCGCTGCAGGTCATCGGCGCCATCAATGCCAACCACGCGCTGCTGGCCAAGCGCGCCGGCTACCGCGCCATCTACCTGTCGGGCGGCGGCGTCGCCGCCGGCTCCCTGGGCCTGCCGGACCTCGGCATTTCTGGCCTGGAAGACGTCCTGATCGACGTGCGCCGCATCACCGACGTGTGCGACCTGCCGCTGCTGGTCGACATCGACACCGGTTTCGGCGCCTCGGCCTTCAACGTCGCGCGCACCGTGCGCTCGCTCATCAAGGCCGGCGCCGCCGCCTGCCACATCGAGGACCAGGTCGGCGCCAAGCGCTGCGGTCACCGTCCGGGCAAGGAAATCGTCAGCAAGGACGAGATGGTCGACCGCGTCAAGGCCGCCGCCGACGCGCGTACCGATGAGGACTTCGTGATCATGGCGCGCACCGATGCGCTGGCCGTGGAAGGCCTGGACGCCGCCATCGAGCGCGCTATTGCCTGCGTGGAAGCCGGCGCCGACATGATCTTCCCCGAAGCCATGACCAGCCTGGAGATGTATAAACAGTTCGCCGATGCCGTGAAGGTGCCGGTGCTGGCCAACATCACCGAGTTCGGCGCGACCCCGCTGTTCACGCTGGACGAACTGCGTAGCGCGAACGTGAGCATCGCCCTGTACCCGCTGTCGGCCTTCCGCGCCATGAACAAGGCGGCCGAGAACGTCTACAACGCGATCCGCCGCGACGGCACCCAGCAGAACGTGCTGGACACGATGCAGACCCGCGCCGAACTGTACGACCGCATCGACTACCACAGCTACGAACAGAAACTGGACGCGCTGTTCGCCCAGAAGAAGACCAAATAATTCAGCCTCAGGAGATTCCACGCATGAGCACCCAGAACAACGAGACCCCAACGTTCAAGCCGAAGAAATCGGTGGCCCTGTCCGGCGTCGCCGCCGGCAATACCGCGCTGTGCTCGGTCGGCAAGACCGGTAACGACCTTCATTACCGCGGCTACGACATCCTGGACGTCGCCACCACCTGCGAATTCGAAGAGATCGCCTACCTGCTGGTGCACGGCAAGCTGCCGACCCAGGCGGAACTGAAGGGCTACAAGGCCAAGTTAAAAATGCTGCGCGGCCTGCCGCAGGCGGTCAAGAGCGCGCTGGAAGCGCTGCCCGCTGGCGCCCATCCGATGGACGTGATGCGTACCGGCGTGTCGGTGCTCGGCTGCACGCTGCCGGAAAAGGACGACCACAACGTCCCGGGCGCGCGCGACATCGCCGACCGCCTGATGGCCTCCTTCGGCTCGATGCTGCTGTACTGGTACCACTTCAGCCATAGCGGCAAGCGGATCGACGTGGAAACCGACGACGATTCGATCGGCGGCCACTTCCTGCACCTGCTGCACGGCGAAAAGCCGCGCGACTCCTGGGTGCGTGCGATGCACACCTCGCTGATCCTGTACGCCGAGCACGAGTTCAACGCCTCGACCTTCACTTCGCGCGTGATCGCCGGCACCGGCTCCGACATCCACTCGGCCATCACCGGCGCGATCGGCGCGCTGCGCGGTCCGAAGCACGGCGGCGCCAACGAAGTCGCGCTGGAAATCCAGAAGCGCTACGAGAACGCCGACGAGGCCGAAGCCGACATCCGCAACCGCGTGGCCAACAAGGAAGTCGTGATCGGCTTTGGCCACCCGGTGTACACCATCAGCGACCCGCGCAACGTGGTGATCAAGGAAGTGGCGCGCACGCTGTCGCAGGAAGCCGGCTCGATGAAGATGTTCGACATCGCCGAGCGCCTGGAATCGGTGATGTGGGAAGTCAAGAAGATGTTCCCGAACCTGGACTGGTTCTCGGCCGTCTCGTACCACATGATGGGCGTGCCGACCGCCATGTTCACGCCGCTGTTCGTCATCTCGCGCACCTCCGGCTGGGCCGCTCACATCATCGAGCAGCGCATCGACAACAAGATCATCCGCCCGAGCGCGAATTATGTGGGTCCGGAAGACCTGCAGTTCGTGCCGATCGGGGATCGCAAGTAAGAAAGTATAGTTAGCCGAGAGACCGTCGTACCGGCGAAGGCCGGTACCCAAGTTTGCTTGAATAGCCTGCATACAAAATTGGATCCCGGCCTGCGCCGGGATGACGGCTCGGAGGATAGCTAATCAATCAGGCGCTATCGAGCTTCATCATGATGAACACCAACCACCGCAAACCCCTCCCTGGCACGGGCCTGGACTACTTCGACACGCGCGCCGCGGTCGAGGCCATCCAGCCTGGCGCCTACGACACGCTGCCCTACACCTCGCGCGTGCTGGCCGAGAACCTGGTCCGCCGCTGCGACCCGGCCAGCATGCTAGATGCCCTCAAGCAGATCATCGAACGCAAGCGCGACCTCGACTTCCCGTGGTTCCCGGCGCGCGTGGTCTGCCACGACATCCTGGGTCAGACCGCGCTGGTCGACCTGGCCGGCCTGCGCGACGCCATCGCGGAGCAGGGCGGCGACCCCGCCATGGTCAACCCGGTGGTCCCGACCCAGCTGGTCGTGGACCATTCGCTGGCCGTGGAATGCGGAGGCTTCGACCCGGACGCCTTCGCCAAGAACCGCGCCATCGAGGACCGCCGCAACGAAGACCGCTTCCACTTCATCGAGTGGACCAAGAAGGCCTTCCAGAACGTCGACGTGATCCCGCCGGGTAACGGCATCCTGCACCAGATCAACCTCGAGCGCATGTCGCCGGTGATCCAGAGCGAAGCCGGCGTGGCCTATCCGGACACCCTGGTCGGCACCGACTCGCACACCCCGATGGTCGACGCCCTGGGCGTGATCGCCATCGGCGTGGGCGGTCTGGAAGCCGAGAGCGTCATGCTGGGCCGCGCCTCGTACATGCGCCTGCCCGACATCGTCGGCGTCGAGCTGACCGGCAAGCCGCAGCCCGGCATTACCGCCACCGACATCGTGCTGGCGCTGACCGAGTTCCTGCGCAAGTCGAAAGTGGTGTCCGCCTACCTCGAGTTCTATGGCGAAGGCGCATCGAGCCTGACCCTGGGCGACCGCGCCACCATCTCGAACATGGCGCCGGAATTCGGCGCCACCGCCGCGATGTTCTACATCGACGAGCAGACCATCAAGTACCTGCGCCTGACCGGCCGCGAGGAAGAGACCGTGCAGCTGGTCGAGGCCTACGCCAAGGAAGCCGGCCTGTGGGCCGACAGCCTCAAGACCGCCCAGTACGAGCGCGTGCTGTCCTTCGACCTGTCGTCCGTGGTGCGCAACATCGCCGGTCCGTCGAACCCGCACAAGCGCGTGCCGACGTCGGAACTGGCCGAGCGCGGCATCGCCGCCAAGGTCGAGAACGAGCCGGGCCTGATGCCGGACGGCGCCGTGATCATCGCGGCGATCACCAGCTGCACCAACACCAACAACCCGCGCAACATGATCGCGGCCGGCCTGATCGCCCGCAACGCCAACCGCGCAGGTCTTACCCGCAAGCCCTGGGTCAAGAGTTCGCTGGCGCCGGGTTCCAAGGCCGTGGCCCTGTACCTGGAAGAAGCCGGCCTGATGCCGGAGCTGGAAAAGCTGGGCTTCGGCGTGGTCGCCTTTGCCTGCACCACCTGCAACGGCATGAGCGGCGCGCTGGATCCGACCATCCAGCAGGAGATCATCGAACGCGACCTGTACGCGACCGCCGTCCTGTCGGGCAACCGCAACTTCGACGGCCGTATCCACCCCTACGCCAAGCAGGCCTTCCTGGCTTCGCCGGCGCTGGTGGTGGCTTATGCGATCGCCGGCAGCATCCGCTTCGACATCGAGAAGGACGTGCTGGGCGTGGACGCTTCCGGCAAGGAAATCCGCCTGGCCGATTTGTGGCCGAGCGACGACGAGATCGATGCCGTCGTTTCGAGCGCCGTCAAGCCGGAGCAGTTCCGCAAGGTCTACACGCCGATGTTCGCGCGCGTCGTGGACGATGGCGAGAAGGTCAGCCCGCTGTACGACTGGCGCCCGCAGAGCACCTACATCCGCCGTCCGCCGTACTGGGAAGGCGCGCTGGCCGGCGAGCGCACTTTGGCCGGCATGCGTCCGCTGGCGGTCCTGGGCGACAACATCACCACCGACCACCTGTCGCCGTCGAACGCGATCCTGCTGGATTCGGCCGCCGGCGAATACCTGGCGAAGATGGGCCTGCCGGAAGAGGACTTCAATTCCTACGCCACCCACCGCGGCGACCACCTGACCGCGCAGCGCGCCACCTTCGCCAACCCGACGCTGAAGAACGAGATGGTCCGTGACGCGATGGGCAACGTGAAAGCCGGTTCGCTGGCGCGCCTCGAGCCGGAAGGCACCGTGACGCGTATGTGGGAAGCGATCGAGACCTACATGGAGCGCAAGCAGCCCCTGATCGTGATCGCCGGCGCCGACTACGGCCAGGGCTCGTCGCGCGACTGGGCGGCCAAGGGCGTGCGCCTGGCGGGCGTGGAAGCGATCGTGGCCGAAGGCTTCGAGCGCATCCACCGCACCAACCTGGTCGGCATGGGCGTGCTGCCGCTCGAATTCAGGCCGGGCGTGAACCGCCTGACGCTCGGCATCGACGGCACCGAGACCTTCGACGTGCTAGGTGCGCGTACGCCGCGCACCGACCTGCTTCTCGTGATCCACCGCAAGAACGGCGAGCGTGTCGAGGTCCCGGTGACCTGCCGCCTCGACACCGCCGAGGAAGTGGCGATCTACGAGGCGGGCGGGGTGCTGCAGCGCTTCGCGCAGGATTTCCTCGAGTCGTCGGCGTCTAAAGCGGCTGCGTAAAACGCGAACGTAATTTGACCGCGTGGGGGGGGAACCCGCCCCCCCCACCAAAGTGCGAATACGTTTGGTGGGGGGGGTTTGCGCCCACCCCGTCCAAACGCGGGGGAAAACGCCCCCCCCAGATATTTGTTGGCAACCCCGGCCCCTAAAAACTCCAATAAATTTTCCCCGGGTGGGGTCCACCCCCCCCAACACTATTATTTAAGAAACCTGTAGGGTGGGCGGGTCCCCCGCCCACGCGGTCAACAGTCGGTTGAATCGCCACCACAAGGATTTGTATGCTCCACCCTCCCCAAATTAAAATCCCCGCCACCTACATGCGTGGCGGCACCAGCAAAGGCGTGTTCTTCCGCCTGCAAGACCTCCCGGAGGCCGCGCGCGTGCCTGGTCCGGCCCGCGACGCGCTGCTGTTGCGCGTGATCGGCAGCCCCGACCCCTACGGCAAGCAGATCGACGGCATGGGCGGCGCCACCTCCAGCACCAGCAAGGCCGTGATCGTCGCCAAGAGCGACAAGGCCGACCATGACGTCGACTACCTGTTCGGCCAGGTTTCGATCGACAAGCCTTTTGTGGACTGGAGCGGCAACTGCGGCAACCTGTCCTCGGCGGTCGGCTCGTTCGCCATCGCCAGCGGCCTGGTCGACCCGGAACGCGTGCCGCAGGACGGCATGGCACTAGTTCGCATCTGGCAGGCCAACATCGGCAAGACCATCATCGCCCACGTCCCGGTAAGCAAGGGCGAGGTGCAGGAAACCGGCGACTTCGAACTCGACGGCGTGACCTTCCCGGCGGCCGAGGTGCAACTGGAGTTCCTCGACCCGGCGGCCGAGGAGGAGGGCACCGGCGGGTCGATGTTCCCGACCGGGAACCTGGTCGACGAGCTGGACGTCCCGGGTGTCGGACGGCTGCAGGCGACCATGATCAACGCCGGCATCCCGACCATCTTCGTCAATGCCGAAGCGATCGGCTACACCGGCACCGAGCTGCAGGACGCCATCAACGGCGACCCGCGCGCGCTGGCCATGTTCGAGACCATCCGTGCCCACGGCGCCCTGCGCATGGGCCTGATCGACAGCATCGAGGAAGCGGCCAAGCGCCAGCACACGCCCAAGGTGGCCTTCGTGGCTAAACCGGCGAACTACGTCTCCTCGAGCGGTAAGCAAGTGAACGCGGGCGACGTCGACCTCCTGGTGCGCGCGCTCTCGATGGGCAAGCTGCACCACGCGATGATGGGCACGGCCGCGGTGGCCATCGGCACCGCGGCCGCGATCCCCGGCACCCTGGTCAACCTGGCGGCCGGCGGCGGCGAGCGCAGCGCGGTGCGCTTCGGCCATCCGTCCGGGATCCTGCGGGTGGGGGCGGAGGCGGTGCAATCGAAGGGCGAATGGAGCGTTGCCAAAGCGATCATGAGCCGCAGCGCACGCGTGCTGATGGAAGGCTGGGTGCGTGTCCCGGGCGATTATTTCGAAGAAGCTTGAAGTAAGTCGCCTGCATGATTGATGGGCCGTAACAACACGGTCCATCTTTTGTGCCTCTTAGTTTTGGAACAAGAAGGCTTTGTGGTTTATGATTTCTAAATGGCAAGTTAGCCGAGAGACAATCACGAACCATGGACCGACACTCCGGCGAGCTCCAGCTCGCAGCAGGCAACGCCCCTGCTGACCAGGCCCTGCCGCCTGACGCCCGCGATCTCGAACACGAGATGCTGCGCATCGCCCTGCGCGACCAGCACGCCATCCTGGAAAACGCGCCGGTCGGCATCGTCTTCACGCTGCCCGGCCAGTTCAAGTCCTGCAATCCGCGCATCTGCGAGATGCTCGACTATTCCTACTCCGACATGTGCGGCCTGCGTCCGGCCGACATTTTCCTCACGCCCGACGATTACCAGGCGCTGGTGGCGGAAGCCTATCCGGTGCTGGCCGCCGGCGGCCTGTACGAAAAGGGCGAACAAGCCTTCCGCCGGCGCGACGGCTCGATCATGTGGGCGCGCCTGCGCGGCCGCGCGGTCGACCCCGGCGCGCGCGAGGCCGGCACCATCTGGATCGCCGAGGATGTGACCGAGGTGCGCCAGACGCTGTTCGAGGTGCAGGCGATCATGCAGAACGCCACGATCGGCATCATGTACACGCGCAACCGCATCATCCAGCGCTACAACCCGGCTTTCGCCAGGATGTTCGGCTACCGCGACGGCGAGGCGCTGGGCCGCTCGACCCGCATCGTCTACCCGGACGACCAGTCCTGGCACGACTTCGGCGCGACCGCCTACCCGCAGCTGGCGCGCGGCATTCCCTACCGCGCCGAGACCGAAATGGTGCGCAAGGACGGCTCGCGCATCTGGGGCCAGCTCAACGGCTACCTGTTCAATCCGGAAGACCCGGGACTGGGCACGATCTGGCTGTTCGAAGACCGCACCCGCGAGCGTCACGACGAGATCCAGCTGCGCAATGCGCTGATGGAGAACCGCGCCATCCTCGACAACGCGGTGCTGGGCATCGCGGTGGTCGAGGACGGCGTCACCCTGCATTGCAACAGCAAGATGGAAGAGCTGTTCGGCAGCCCCGCCGGCGGCATGGACGGCGCCCCGGTGCGCGCCCTGTACCCGGACGAGGCCAGCTGGAAGCTGGCGCGCCTCGACACCGCGCGCAGTTTCGGCGCAGGGCAGGTGCACACGGCGGAATACCTGATGGCGCGGCGCGACGGCACGCCGTTCTGGGCGCGCCTGTCGGGCCGCCTGTTCGATGCCGACCAGAAGAGCGGGCGCAGCGTCTGGCTGATCGACGACGTCACCGCGCGGCGCGAGGCGGCCGACGCGATCCGGCGCGCGCGCGACGAGCTCGAGATCCGGGTGGCGGAGCGCACCGCCGAACTGGCCGGAGCCAACGCCTTGCTGCAGGAAGAAATCGCCGAACGGCGCCAGGCCGAGGCGCGGGTGCACCACATGGCCTACCACGACAGCCTGACCGGCCTGCCGAACCGCGCGCTGCTGTCCGACCGGCTCGAGTGCGCATTGCGCGCGGCCCAGCGCAACGCCAAGGATGGCAAAGGGCGGCTGGCCGTGATGTTCCTCGACCTCGACCGCTTCAAGACCATCAACGACTCGCTCGGCCACGCCACCGGCGACCAGTTGCTGCGCGAGGTCGCGCGGCGCCTGGGCACGGCGGTGCGCGACAGCGACACCGTGGCGCGCCTGGGCGGCGACGAGTTCGTGGTGCTGCTGCCGGAGGTCGGCGGCGCGCGCGACTGCGCCCAGGTGGCCGACAAGATCATCGACCTGCTGGCAGCGCCGTTCCCGTTCGAAGGTCGCAGCCTGCACATCACGCCCTCGATCGGCATCTGCCTGTGCCCCGACGACGGCAAGGACGTCGACACCCTGATGCGCCATGCCGACGCGGCGATGTACCACGCCAAGGCGGCCGGCCGCAACAATTACCAGTTCTTCGACCAGCGCATGAACCAGGCGGCGGCGCGCCGCTTCGAGCTGGAATCGCAGCTGCGCGGGGCGCTCGCGCGCGAGGAATTCGAGCTGCACTACCAACCGATCGTCGGCACCGGCACGCGCCGCCTGCACGCCCTCGAGGTGCTGCTGCGCTGGCGCCGCAACGGAGAGAATGTGGTGGGGCCGGACGAATTCATCCCGATCCTGGAAGAGAACGGGATGATCGTGCCGGTGGGGGAGTGGGTGATCCGCAGCGCCTGCGAGCATTGCATCGCCTGGCAGCGCCAGGGCTTGCTTGCGGTGCCGCTGGCGATCAACCTGTCGGCGCGCCAGTTCATGCACGACGCTCTGGTATCCTCGATCCGCCGCATCGTCGGCGAGACCGGCATCGACCCCGCGCTGGTCGAATTCGAACTGACGGAGACCGCGCTGATGCAGCATGGCGGCCAGACGCTCGACATCCTCCGCCAGATCAACGGCATGGGCATGCGCCTGTCGATCGACGATTTCGGCACCGGCTATTCGAGCCTGGCCTACCTGAAGCGCTTCCCGGTCCGCAAGATCAAGATCGACCGCGCCTTCGTGCGCGAGCTCGAAGCCAGTGCGGAAGACCGCGCCATCGTGGCGGCGGTGATGGCGCTGGCCAACAGCCTGGGGCTGTCGGTGGTGGCCGAAGGCGTCGAGACGGAAGGGCAGGTCGCGCTGCTGGCTGGCTACGGCTGCCAGTTCGCGCAGGGCTACCTGTTCGCGCGGCCGCTGCCGGCCCTGGAGGCGGCGCGGCTGCTGGACGGTTCAGTCGCCTAGCGTCGCCACGACGGGGGCATGGTCTGACGGCTGCTCCCACTTGCGCGTCTCGCGGTCGATGTGGCAGGCGGTGCAGCGTTTCGCCAGTGCCTCGGTGAGCAGGATATGGTCGATGCGCAGCCCGCGGTTGCGGCGGAAGGCCAGGTTGCGGTAGTCCCACCAGCTGTACTGCTTCTCCGGCTGTTCGAATAGGCGGAAGGCATCCGTCAAGCCGAGCGCCATGAATTCCTGCAGCGCCGCGCGTTCCGGCGGGGTGAAGTGGATGTGGTTTTCCCATTCGCTTGGCTCGTGCACGTCGCGCGCTTCCGGGGCGATGTTGTAGTCGCCCAGCACGGCCAACTGCGAATGGCTGCGCATTTCCTCGGCCACCCAGGTGCGCAGGCCTTCCAGCCAGGCCATCTTGTAGGCGAATTTGTCGCTGCCGATTTCCTGTCCGTTTACCACATAGGCGCAGATGATGCGCATTCCGGCGATGGTCGCGGCGATCAGGCGCTGCTGCTCGTCCTCGAAATGGGGATTGCCCTTCTGGACGTCCTCGATCGGATGCTTCGACAGGATCGCCACGCCGTTATAGGTTTTCTGGCCGGCAAAAACGACCTGGTAGCCGGCGGCGTTGATCTCGGCCAGCGGGAATTTGTCGTCGGTGAGCTTGGTCTCCTGGATGCACAGGACGTCGACCGGATTGGCTTCCAGCCAGGTGAGCAGGTGCTGGAGGCGGACTTTCAGCGAATTGACATTCCAGGTGGCGATCTTCATGGGCATGGGGACGGGTGGCAAAGGCGGCATGATAACCGCTTCCAGGATCAGCGGATAGCCAAGGGCTTTATCCCGGCAATGCAATCCAATCCCCGATTTATTCTGGGTGAATAATTGCCAATGATATGACAGTTGTCTTTATGCTAGTCACACAGCAATTGTTATTAAAGAGCCACTAACATTGTGTGCCATGCAAGGGGCTATGCTAGAATAACTTAATAGAATAATAAAGAAGTTGGCAAATTTATGCTGTGCGGGCTGTAAAAACGTTCGCAAAAGAATTAAACTAGCGCCGAAGCATTTAACACTGTTTCTGTGTGGAATATAATAATTGCGTTACGGCAACTAACGCTGTACTATTTGCACACCTGGAAACAAGTTCGGTTGCCGCACGCACGCTCAATCGTGCGGGCATGTTGGCAAGGTGCAAAATGGTACTATTCGAAACCTTGTTTTTTCGATAGCAAATGAACCCGAACGCCGATTTACAAAGGACTGAAATGCGCAATGCATTCGAAGCGTGGGCCCAACGCGAAGGCCACATTACGCGCCGCCGCGAAGACAAGCCCGAGGAATACCTCGTCTATGAAACCCAGCGCCGCTGGGTGATCTGGCAGGCAGCCCTGACGCACGGCGCCAAGGCTGCGGCCGAGGCACCGTCGAAGTTCGCCAAGGAAGGCGAGCAAAAGCCTGCGGTCACGCAGGACGAAGCCGCGGTACGCAACCGCGTGCTCAACGAAGTGCTCGACGCCTTCAGCGAGCTGGATGAAGCCGCCGGCATGGAAGGCGTGCTGAAGGTCATCCAGGGCCTCAAGAAGAAGCAGAAGACGCTGGAAGAGACCAAGGCCTGAATTGGCGGCGGCACGGCGCTACCGCCATTACAAGGGCGGCATCTACGAGCTGGTCTGCGAAGCCGTCATGGAAGCGGACCACACGCCCGTGATGGTCTACCGCGGCCAGGACGGCGCCGTCTGGGTGCGTCCGCGCGCCGCCTTCTTCGAGACCGTCAGCGTCGAGGGCGTGGCCATGCCGCGCTTTTCCGTCATCGGGGACGAATAGCGTCCTGCCCTTCAGGATACGCTCTTGCCTGCCGTTAATGGGGCATACAGTATTTCTGGTAGGCCCCCATGTCGCGTTTTTCCCGCTTTTCTCTCCCACTCCTGTTCGCACCGCTCTTCCTGGGCGGCTGTGCCACCGTGTCCGATGCGCCCCTGCAGCAGCAGGTCGAACTGCACGCCGTGCTCGATTACCAGGAAGTCGGCGAGGTGGGCTGCCTTCTGAGCAATAACCTCGGGCGCTGGTTCGTGGTAGCGCCCGGCCGCGTCACCATCTCACGCAGCGCCGAACCCCTGGTCGTCAGCTGCAAGAAGGCGGGCCTGGGGATGGGGCAGGAAGCATTCGGGTCGCGCCCCGATGCGATGAGCCTGATGGGCAATGTGGTGATCAGTGCCGGCATGGGATTTGCAGTGGACAAATATTCGGGCGCCAGCTGGTCGTATCCCGCCAACCTGACCGTGTTGATGACACCGGCGAAGCCGCCCGGGGAGCTGGCGGCGGCCGAGCGGGTCCAGAGCGCCGTGTTCTGAGACCCAAACGAAACAGCCCCGCGTGCGGGGCTGTTTTATTCTGTGAAATAAAATTTCACCTAAACCGCCAGGATGAAAGGATATTTCATCCTGGCGGCCTGCGTATTACACGCGGTTCATCAGGAAGGTGGTCAGCAGCGGCACCGGACGGCCGGTCGCGCCCTTGTTCGCACCCGACTTCCAGGCGGTGCCGGCGATGTCCAGGTGGGCCCAGGTGTACTTGCGGGTGAAGTTCTCCAGGAAGCAGGCCGCGGTGATCGAGGCCGCGCCCGGGGTGCCGATGTTGGCCAGGTCGGCGAAGTTCGACTTCAGCTGCTCGTTGTAGTTCTCGCCCAGCGGGAAGCGCCATGCCACGTCGCCGGCCTGCTTGCCGGCGTCCAGCAGTTCCTGGGCCAGCGCGTCGTGCGCGTCGTCGTGGCGGGTGAACAGGCCGCTGGTGTGGTGGCCCAGGGCCACGATGCAGGCGCCGGTCAGCGTCGCGACGTCGACCACGGCGGCCGGCTTGAAGCGCTCGGCGTAGGTGAGGGCGTCGCACAGGATCAGGCGGCCTTCGGCGTCGGTGTTCAGGATCTCGATGGTGAGGCCGTTCATCGAGGTCACGATGTCGCCCGGCTTGCTGGCGCGGCCCGACGGCATGTTTTCGCAGGCCGCCACGATGCCGATCACGTTCAGCTTCAGATTCATTTCGCCGATCGCGCGGAAGGTGCCCAGCACCGAGCCGGCGCCGCACATGTCGTACTTCATCTCGTCCATGCCCGGACCCGGCTTGAGCGAGATGCCGCCGGTGTCGAAGGTAATGCCCTTGCCGACCAGCACGGTCGGGGCATCCTTCTTGTTGCCGCCCATGTGCTTGAGCACGATGAACTTCGGCGCTTCGTCGCTGCCCTTGGCCACCGACAGGAAGCTGCCCATCTTCAGCGCCTCGAGCTGCTTGCGCTCCAGGACTTCGATCTCGAAGCCATACTCGTCCGCCAACGAGCGTGCGGTATTCGCCAGGTAGGTTGGAGTGCAGACGTTCGGCGACAGGTTGCCCAGTTCCTTGGTCAGGGCCATGCCGTTCGAGATGGCGACGGCCTGGGCCAGGGTGCCCTTGAGCTGGGTGGCGGCGTTGGCGGCGTCGGCGGCGATGACGATCTTGCGCACGCCTGCCAGGGCCGGATCCTTCTTGCTCTTCTGGGTATCAGTTCTGTGTTCGGTCTCATTGGCGGCGATCACCAGTGCACGCACCGCCCAGTTGACGTCGCGGTCTTTCACATCCGCCAGCGGGAATGCGATAATGGCATCCTGGCTGCCAAGGGTGGCGAACACCTTCAGGGCCGCGCCGATCGCGGTGCTGTAGTTCTTTTCGCTCAAGGCATCGGCCGTGCCCATGCCCACCAGCAGCACGCGTGCCGCGCCGACGCCTTTCACGCCGCGCAGCAGCAGGGTCGAACCGGCCTTGCCGCTGATGTCGCCGGACTTGAGCGCCGCGGTGATGTCGCCGCCGGTATCCAGGGCCTTGGCAGCCTGCGACAGGGTCTTGTTTTCGAACACGGCAACCGCCACCACGCCGGCTTTCGCGGCGGCCAGGGTGGTCTTGGTGTCGAATGCTTTTATGCTAAAGTCCATTTTTGGTTCTCCGGTTTGATTTCGCGGCGCATTTGCATACTCATGTGCCTAACCTGCAATTATAGCTATTATTGAATGATCTTTCGACGCGCCCTGCAACGTGAATTGGCCAGTTCGGCCGGCGCCACCTTTACGGTGCTGTTCACGATCCTTGTCACCTGGACGCTCATCAAAGTCCTCGGCACGGCCGCCGGCGGCAAGGTCGATCCAAGCGATGTCCTGGCCCTCATCGGTTTCGCCATCCTCAATTACCTTCCCACCATCCTGACCCTCACCGTCTTCATTTCGGTGCTGGCGGCGGTCACGCGCAGCTACCGCGATTCCGAGATGGTCGTCTGGTTCGCTTCCGGCACCTCGCTGATGCGCTGGATCCGCCCCGTGCTCACCTTCGGCCTGCCGATCGTGGCCGTGGTGGCCGCGCTGTCGCTGGTGGCGGCGCCATGGGCCGCGCTGAAGCGCGCCGAGTTCGTGGAGCGCTTCCAGAAGCGCGAAGACCTCAAGCGCGTGGCGCCCGGCCAGTTCCGCGAATCCTCGTCCGCCGACCGCGTGTTCTTCGTCGAACGCTCCACCACCGGCGCCACCGTGGTGCAGAACGTGTTCGTCAATTCGCAGGACAAGAACGGCAATACCTCGGTCGTCGTCGCCAAGGAAGGCGTGATCGAGTCGGATTCCAAGGGCGGCCAGTACCTGGTGCTGAGCAATGGCCGGCGCTATTCCGGCACCCCGGGGCAGGCCGACTTCCAGTCGATGGAGTTCGACCGCTACAAGATGCGCGTCGCCACCCGGGTGCCGGTGCTCGGCACCGACACGCCCACCAACGCCTTGCCCACCGCGGTGTTGCTGCAGGTCGAGAACCAGTACACCCGCGCCGAGCTGCTGGCGCGCATCTCGGCGCCGGTCATCTGCCTGGTGCTGATGCTGCTGGCGATCCCGCTCGGCTTCGTCAACCCGCGCGCCGGCAGTTCGGCCAACATGATCCTGGCGCTGCTGATTTTCTTCACTTACCTGAACCTGAACAAGATGATGGAAAAGAGCGTCCAGCGCGGCAGGCTCGAATTCGACATGGCCTGGTGGCCGCTGCACCTGGCCGCCGCGCTCACGGTGGCGGTGCTGTTCGCCTGGCGCCTGAACGTCAACCACCGCTGGCATCCGCTGGCGCTGCTGGGCGCCTGGAAGCGCCGCCGACGCGGGCAGGGCAAGGCCCCGGCTCCCCAGCCGCTGGCAAAGGCGGAGGCCGAATGAGCATCCTGCAACGCTATTTCGCGGTCAACATCCTGCAGGCGGTCGCCTTCGTCGCGGTCGCCTTCCTCGCCCTGATCTCCTTCATGGACCTGACCGCCGAGCTGCCTTCGGTGGGCAAGGGCGGCTACGAATTCGAGCATGCGGTGATGTACGTGCTGCTGCTGGTGCCGGGCAACGTCTACCAGGTGATGCCGGTGGCGGCCCTGATCGGCACCATCTACACGATGGCGCAGTTCGCCTCGAGCTCCGAGTTCACCATCATGCGCGCCTCCTCGATGTCGACGCGCATGGCGGGCTGGATGCTGTTCAAGGTCGGCCTCGTGCTGGTCTTGATCACCTTCATCTTCGGCGAGCTGATCACGCCGCGCACGGCGCCGATGGCCGAGCGCGTGCGCCTGGCGGCGAAGGGCTCGACCATGTCGGCCGAGTTCCGCTCGGGCATGTGGACCAAGGACAGCATCCATGCCGAGGGCGTCAAGGGCCCGGTGATCGGCACGCGCTTCTTCAACGTGCGCCAGGTCCGTTCCGACGGCCAGCTGGTCGACGTGCGCCTGTACGAATTCGACGCCAACATGCGCATGCGCGCCCTGATCACCGCCAGCAGCGGCAGCTACCGCGGCAACAATACCTGGCGCCTGCTTGGTGTCACCGAGACCATGTTCTCCAACAGCCGCGTGCTGCCGGCGCCGGGCACGCCGGTGCCGCAGGGGCAGTCGATTGCCGCCACCTTCGGCCAGGACACCTCCGCCGTCGCCACCCGCAAGCTCGACAGCCTCGACCTGGCCTCGGAGATCACCCCGAAGATCCTGTCGGTGTCGCGTTCCGATCCCGAGCGCATGTCGGCCAACGAACTGGCCGTCTACACGCGCCACCTGGCGGAGAATCGCCAGGAGACCGGGCGCTTCAAGGTGGCGTTCTGGAAGAAGCTCATCGATCCGCTGTCGATCCTGGTGCTGATGGCGCTGGCGCTGCCCTTCGCCTACCTGCACACGCGCAGCGGCGGCGTCAGCCTCAAGATCTTTGTCGGCATCATGATCGGCGTCGGCTTCCTGCTGCTGAACGCCTTGTTCTCGAACCTGGGCGTCCTGACCGCGCTGCCGGCCTTCTTCACGGCGGCGGCACCGAGTCTGCTGTTCCTGCTGCTGGCGATCGGCGCCCTGATGTGGGTGGAAAGACACTGATGAAACGCGCACTCGTCCTGTTTGCACATGGCGCGCGTGCCCAATCCTGGGCCGCGCCTTTCGAGCGCCTGCGCGAGCAGTCGCAGGGCAGGCTGCCTGGCGTGCCGGTGCGCCTGGCCTTCCTCGAACTGATGGAACCGCGCCTGCCCGCCGCCATCGATGCGCTGGTGGGCGAGGGCGTCGGCGAGATCACGGTGGTGCCGGTGTTCCTGGGCCAGGGCGGCCACCTGCTGCGCGACCTGCCGCAGCTGGCGGACGGCATTCGCGCCGCGCATCCGGGCCTGCGCCTGGAAGTGGCCGGTGCGATCGGCGAAGACCCGCAGGTACAGGCGGCCATGACCGACTATTGCATCCGCGCGTTGGGGTAAAGTATTTTTGTCGTCCTGTCCAGTTTCATGCTGGCAAAGCACTAACAGGCTTGGCAAAGCGGGCAATATTACGTTGGATTTCCGCCATATTGCCGCACAGAATTTAATTTCCGTATTTAAATACTGGTTTCCGTAGGGCATCATCGTTTCTGTTCAGTGCCGCGCACGCCCGCGCGGCCAGCTTTCAGAAACCTGCCGCCCATGAGCACCGATACCACCGATTACGCCCCAGTCGGCATCCTCGACGACCGCGATGTCCTGTTCACCACCCTGCGCAGCGGCGAGCTCGCCGCCACGCTGACCCCGATCGACTGGGGCCTGCCGACCGGCGGGCGCTGGGTCATCGATGCCCAGTCGGTGCCGGGCCTGTTCTCGATCTCCTACAACCCGGCGACCGACACCACGGCGCGCCTGATCCTCAATGACGCGGCGCTGCTGCCGGCCGCCGGCAGCGGCGTGGCGGTCACCGTGCATTACTACGACCGCTACCAGATCGACGGCTACGGCAATCCGCTGCCGGGCAAGGGCATCGCCGAGACGCTGGTGTACAGCGTCGAAGCCGGCAGCTCGCGCGACTTGGCCGGGTTCGGCAGCGAGTTCGCCCTCGGTGCGGCGGCGCCTTTCGCCAACCCCGAACTGGCGACGCTGTCGACCGGCGCGTTCATCGCGGTCTGGCAGGCGCCGAACGGCAGCGTGGTCGGGCAGCTGCGCAGCGCCAGCGGCGCCGCACAGGGGCAGGTCATCGTCATCAGCTCGACGGGCGACGGCGCCGTGGAAGGCGCGCCCGCGGTGGCCGCGCTGGCGGACGGCCGTTCCGTGGTGGCCTACACCAGCACCGACGGCCTTGGCACCCGCATCGCCTACCGCGTCCTCGACGCCGGCGGCAATCCGGGCGCCGAAGTCGTCGTCGGCGCCGCCGGCCTTGACACGGCCATGCCCGACGTGACCGCATTGCGCGACGGCTCCTTTGCGATCGCCTGGCGCAGCGGCGGCCAGGTGCACGTGCGCAGCGCCGATGCCAACGGCAACCCGCAAGGCGCCGAGCAGGTCTACGGCACGCTGGGGACGGCCTTCAGCCCGAGCATCGCCGCCGGCGCCGGCGGCTACGTCGTCGCCTGGGGTGAGCTGGGCGACGGCAACGTCTACGCCGCGCAGGCCGGCGGCGCGACTATCCTGGTGAGCGGCGACGGGCTGGCCGCCAGCATCGCCACCGCGGCGCCGCAGCCGAGCGTTACCGTGCTGGCCGGGGGCGGCTTCGTGGTGACCTGGGACAGCTATGCGAATTCCCCGTGGGGTTTCGCGAGCAGCGACATCTTTTTCCAGCGCTTCGACGCCGCCGGCAATCGCCTGGGCGACATGACGCAGGCCAACCTGGATGCCGGCGGCGGCCGCTTCGAGGCCAGCACGGTCGCGCTGGCCGACGGCGGCTTCCTGGTCGCATGGCAGAGCGGGAGCGGCGACTTCGACGGCAACGGCGTCTTCGGCCGGCGCTTCGCCGCCGACGGCAGCGCGCTCGATGCGCGCGAATTCGGGATCAACGAAATGCGGCAGGGAGACCAGGCCAACCCGGTCCTGAGCGCACTCGCGGGCGGCGGATTCGCCGCCGCCTGGATCGATACCCAGGCCGATGGGACGGTGCAGGTCGAGGCCCGCGTGCTGGCCGGGATCGAGCCGCCGCCGATGGTCTCCGCGCCGGCGACAGGCACGGCGCCGGAGCCAGTCCCGGCTCCAGCCCCGGCCCCGGCCCCGGCTCCGGCTCCGGCTCCAGCTCCGGCTCCGGCCCCCACGCCATCCCCGGGTTCCGGCAGCACGGGCACCACCACCGGCAGCGGCTCCTCCATCGCTCCCACGGTGAGCGGCAGCGATGGCGCCAACCTGATCAAGGCAATGGCGGGCAACCAGAGAATCGACGGCCTGGGCGGCATCGACACGATCGAGTACGGCAGCTACAAGAGCCTGTTCGACATCACGCGCACCGCGACCGGCACGACCGTCGTCGATCGCTTCGGCGCCGGCGGCACCGACACGCTGGTGAACGTCGAGCGCCTGAAGTTCGCCGACGTCTCGGTGGCGCTGGACATCGAGGGCACCGCCGGCCAGGCCTACCGCCTGTACCGGGCGGCCTTCGACCGCGCGCCGGACAAGGAGGGCGTGGGCTACTGGATCAAGATGATGGATGCGGGCGTGACGCTGGAGCAGGTGGCGGCGGGCTTCGCCGGCAGCGACGAATTCAAGAGCCTGTACGGCGCCAACGCGAGCGACGCGCAGTTCGTCGGACTCCTGTACAACAACGTGCTGCACCGGAGCGCCGAAGGCGCGGGCTACGATTACTGGATGAAGGCGCTGACCGAGCTGCACACCCCGCGCGAGCAGGTGCTGGCCTTCTTCAGCGAGAGCGCCGAGAACCAGGCGCAGGTGATCGGGGCGATCCAGAACGGGATCGAGTTTACGCCTTGGGGTTGAGGTTTGCTTTGACCTGAACGGGGAAATGACCGTGCATCGTAGATACTGTTATGGTCGTCAAGCGGTGTGCAAGGCCGGATTGAACTTTTC
>JAEAMF010000954.1_pt1 | contig 26023 bp, 19 predicted proteins | sample 8958721 | NCBI WGS metagenome assembly JAEAMF01 (sample SAMN16933255, study PRJNA681124) | bioreactor sludge metagenome | isolation source: anaerobic bioreactor treating anionic surfactant - SDBS | place: India: Bengaluru | collected 2019-02-28 | reverse complement strand
ACCACCGGCAACAAGAGCGAGCTGGCGGTCGGCTACTGCACGCTGTACGGCGACATGAGCGGCGGGCTGGCGGTGCTGGCGGACGTGCCCAAGACGATGGTGTATGAGATGGCGCGCTACATCAACCGCGAGCGGGAAGTCGTCCCACAGGCGACGATCTGCAAGCCGCCCTCGGCCGAACTGCGGCCCAACCAGACCGACCAGGATACGCTGCCGCCGTACGACGTGCTGGACCGGATTCTCGAACACTACATCGAGGACGGCTGGTCAGAGGAGCAGGTCGCTGCCGCCGGCTTCGAACGGCGGACGGTCGAGTGGGTGTGCCGCCGCGTGCGTCAGAACGAGTATAAGCGTGCGCAGGCCGCGCCCGGCATCAAGGTCACGACCAAGGCGTTCGGCATCGGCCGGCGCATGCCCATCGCCGCCCGATACTGACTCCCGGCCGTCCAACCACCATCTCAAGACGGCCGAACGCTAGTACGCAAGCTCCAGTTCGGCGCTGAAACTCCGGCCGGGCGCCGGGTAGTCGTACGCCGTCTGGTAGTCTTTGTCGAGCAGGTTGCGCGCCTCGAAGCGCAGGACCAGGTCGGCCCACCGCAGGTCCAGGAGAAGTGAAGCGTCGGCATTGAGCAGGTAGTAGGCAGGCAGCTTGATGCGGGGTTCGAGGCTCGCGAGCCGCGCCGCGGTGTACTCGGCGCCGATGCCCAGCGTGCCGGTGAGCAGCCAGACGTCCTGCTTCGCCCAGGCGCGGGCCGAGCCGGTGAGGGCCGGCCGGTAGACCAGCGGTTCGCCTCGTGACGTCGCGCTGGAGTAGTTCACGCTGGCATCGAGGCCGGTTCGTTTCAGGTCCAGCCGGGTCTCGAGTTCGACGCCCGAAATGACCGCCGAATCGACGTTCACCGGCCGGTACCGAAACGCGGTGTCGGGCTGCCACTGGATCAGGTCGACCAGTTCTGATCGGTACCAGCCGAGCCAGTAGTGAAGAAAACCGGGCCGCTTGCCGGCGATGCCCAGATCGATGTTCGTGGCGAATTCCGGCCTGAGCCGCGGGTTGCCGTACGTGAACTGGTCTTCGGGCCAGTACAGGTCGTTGAAGCTGGGCAGGCGGAACGAGCGGCCGACCCCGGCGAAGACGGTGAGCCAATCGAACCCGGACCAGGTGGCGGTCAACTTCGGGCTGGCGACAACGCGGGAGCGCCGGGTGTCCGTGGAGTCGAGTGACTTGGTACGCGACACGAGTTCGACGCGTACGATGGGGTTGAGCCCGACGTTCCAACGTTCGAGTCGGGCCTGCAGCCAGCCGGCGGCATCGAGACGCTCCGGGTTGCCGATGCTCGTGCTGCGCAGCCGTTCGTCGCAGGCGTCGGCCCCGGCCAGCAGCACCGCCCAGTCCGCCGGGCAGTACTTCTGGCGCAGCTGGATGCCGGTCCGGTTCTGGGCGTGGGTGTCGTTTGCCGGCCCGGACCAGCCGAGCGGGTCACGGTAGTTCTGCCAGAACCGGTGGTGATAGAGCTTGAGGTCGGTGCGCAGGCTGGTGTTGGGTTCGACCGAGTAGTCGAGGTGGGCGAGCAGCCGCCGGTCATCGCGCCGGGCGCTGTCCGAGGGGAATGTGAGCGACCCCGGGACGCCGCGCTCGGTGGAGTTGGCGTCAACGAGCAGTCCGAACCGGTGAGCGCGGGCGGCGAGGGTCAGTTTGGCCAGGCCGGAGAGGCACGAAACGTCGGCGTTGTCCAGTGGCTGGCGGGCGCCGGTGCTGTCCTGGTAGGAGTAGTTGTTGGCGGCATCGGCGAGGCTGCCGCTGATGAAGTACCCGACAGGTCCAACGAGGTTCCGATGCGAGAAACGCGCCGCCCGGCGACCGAATGAACCCAGGTTGCCGGCGACGCTTGCGCCCAGCGGGCCGGGTTCAGGGGTCAGGATGTTGACCGAGCCACCGACCGAGCTTGACCCGTAGAGTGCCGAGTTGCCCGAGCGGCTGACTTCGACGCGTTCGGCCTGGCTGGCGGCGAGGGTGGTCAGGTCAAACGTCGAGTTCTGGGCCGAGTTGAGCGGCACCTCGTCGAGCGTGACCAGGGTGTGCTCGGTGCCGGCACCGCGCAGGGCCACGGAGGCGAAGTTGGCATAGTCGAGGGCGACGGTGGCCGGCGTGGCGCGGGCAAGGTCGGTCAGGTCGGACAGGATGCGACCCGACCCGGCCGTGCGGTCGATGACGGTGACCGGCCCGGCCTTGTCCTGGGTGACCGGGTAGCGGAACGCGGTCGTAGTCAGGCCCTTGACGGCAATAGTGGCCTGCTTGAGGTAGAGCAGCACCGGCCGGCTGCCGGGCAAGGCGGCGAGCGTCTGCGGCACGTAGCCGACGTGCGAGAACTCGACGTCGGCTGGCTCGGACCGGACCGGCAGTTCGAAGAAACCCTGGGCATTGGTGACCGTGCCGAGCACGGTATTCGGGACCCGGACGTGGACATTCTCGATGGGCTGGCGCGTGTCTGAGTCCAGCACCCTTCCGCGGATCGTGGCGGCGGAGGCCGCGCAGACCAGGACAAGCGCGGCAGCCACAAGCCTCAAGCCACAGACCTCATGTCGGACGGTCCGCCACTCGGTCACTCGACCGCTCGACCATTTGACTACTCTCTGCATTCGTTCTCCTTTCCACGCAAGTCGAACTCGAGCTGTCTTCGGGCAAGGGAAAGGTCTCCTGGCTTGTCACCTCGTTCTGCCGCCTTCCCGGCCGGGCCGGTGGCTGACAGACGGGCGCTCTTCGAGCGCCTGCGCCAATGCGCGGTGCTTACAGTGGGCGGGACCGCAGCCGCATTTCACGGCTTTCCCTGTGCGGGCGAGGAGAGGAATGGGCCCGATGGGACACATGGGACCTATCGCAGACCGCGACCGCAACCGTTGCCGGTCTTCCTTTGCCCGGCATCAGCTTAGCCAGGCCTTATTGCCGGTCAAGATATCCCGGCCAGCAACGGAACCGGGCTTGACGCGGCGGCCGATGGCAGGCAGAATCCAATGCAGGCGGATGGTCGGTAGGTCAAGGTGAACGTGCCCGGTCCGGAGAAGAAAGGAGCGGCGAGATGAGCAGACTGCTGTTATTCCTGGCCTGCTTCGCGGCGATTGCCGCCGGTGATTCCCTGCCCTGGCGGGGAGCGATCGTGTTTGAGAACCCGGTGCGCGTCGACGACGCGTTCGGCCCTTCCGGCCACGCAGCTACACACCCGCAGACAATCATGGACCCGGACTGGTCGCTGTATTCGGTGTGGGAGGATGACCGGGACAACGACGGCAGGTTCGACGTGTACTTCGCGTTCTCGCGGGACACGGCCCGGACATGGAGCACGCCGAACACCCGGCTTAGTGAGTCGCCGTCGCTCTACGGCGCGTACCCCTGGCTGGCGGTCGACTCCGCCAACCTGTACGTCGTCTGGCAGTACTGGCACGGCAATACCTGGGACCTGATGCTCGTCCGCTCGACCGACGGAGGCGTCAACTGGAGCGCGCCGGCGGAAGTGCCGGGCATCGACGTGGTGAATGACTTCCACTCCGGCATCAACTTCGGGCCGCAGCCTAAGCTGGCGGTGGACAGCCGGAGCAGCCCGGACACGACCTTCCTTTACGTCATGTGGGCGGACAATGCGACCGGCCAGATTCACATGAAGCTGGCGCGGTCGGTTGACTTCGGCGCAGCCTTCACCGACCTGGGCATGATCGACAGGAACCCGGACAACGTTAACCGCAACCCGTACGTCATTGTCGACGACCGGGGCTGGGTGCACTGCGCCTGGGCGCGGGGCACGAGCGGCAGCAACCAGGACCCGCACCCGTGGATCGGGTACAACCGTTCTACCGACCGCGGCAATACGTTCCTGGCAGCCGACGTCGTCGCGAACGACGATGTGAGCGGCGTGTACCGGGGCAACCCGTCGATGACGTTTTCCCAGGCGACCGGCCAGATCCTGGTGTCCTGGGAGGACTCGCGCCGGGCCAGCGGCAACGCGAACCCGGACATCTGGTTCAGCCGGATTCATCGTGACAGCCTGTCGTTCGGGCCGAACCAGCGCGTCAACTGGTGGGCGCAGGACACCGGCCGGACCTATGACAACTTCAAGCCGGTGACGATGATGGACCCGTCGGGAATAATGGTCGCCGCCTGGCACGACGACCCGGAGCGGGATGGGTCATACGGCATCCACCTGGCGGTGTACTCCGACTCAGCCAGCCGCTTCTCGTACAGCCGGTCACTGCTCGCGACCTACACCGGCATTACCGGCGCGAACTTCGGCAACAGTTTCTACGCTCCGGCGCTGTTCGTCCGGCAGCAGGTGGACTCGGCGGGCGCGGACACGGTGACCAGCTTCTACCTGGTCTGGCAGGACTTCCGTGAAGACTCACTGTACGGCAACATCTACTCGGTGCGGGGCAAGGTGGTGGACATCGAGGGCGACATCGATGTGGATAACGATTCGCTCGACGTGGCGAACGACACGCTCGAGCTCAAGCCCCGGTTTCCCGGGCAGACCGGTCCATATCTGCAGGGACGGTTCATCCTCGCCAACACCAGCGCGGCATACAACCCGGACAGCATGGACGGGCCCAGCACCTCTCACGTCGATTCGCTGCGCTACTCCGGTTCGCTGTCCTGTCCGCGCGGCACGCTCGACAGCATCATCATCACCGTTCCGGCGCGGCTCGACACCGGGCAGGTGGAGGAGTGTACGCTTTCGGTCTGGGTGCCGCCCGGCACCCCGGACGGTGACTACGTCGGCTTGATAACCATCGAGGGCGAGGATACGACCGGCGCCACTATCGACGAGACTTTCAATGCGCTGGTGCACGTGCTCGGTGACCTGGACGTGGACAACGATTCGCTGGGCGTGCGCGACGACACACTGGAGTTGCGTCCCAACGAGCCCGGCGTGCCGTACGTTCCCTATGCCCGCGGCGTGTTCCTCCTGGCCAACACCTGGCCGGAGTACAACCCTGACACAGCGGACGGGCCGAGCCGGTCGCATATCGACGGGATAAGAGGCAGCGGCGCCCTGTCCGGCCCGCGCGGCGTGCTGGACAGCATCGTGCTGGCAATGCCCGATTCCATGGACGTCGGCCAGGCGGTGGCCTGCACCTTGTCGGTGTACGTACCGGCCGGAACCCGGGACGGCGACTACTCGGGGGTGATACTCATCGAGGGCGAAGACGCGATGGGCGTGACCATCCAGGAGACTTTCAACGCGCTGGTCCGGATACTCGGGGACCTGGACGTGGATAACGACTCGCTCCGCGTCCACGGTGATACCATCGATTTATGGACCCAGCCGGCCGGGCCGGTCTACTCGCCCTATGCCAAGGCCGAGTTCGTGCTGGCCAACACGAGCGCGTCATACAACCCGGATACGGAGGACGGGCCGAGCCGGTCGCGGCTCGACTTCCTGACCCACTACGCGTCGGTCAGCAACCCGCCGGCCGGGTTTGACAGCATCTACGTTCTCAACCTGCCGCCGACGCTCTTGCAGGGCCAGACAGTCATCTGCACCCTGGCGCTGGTCGTACCGGTTGGCACGCCGCTGGGCGAGTTCACCGGCAGTATGCTGATAGAGGCCCGCGACTCGTTCGGGTTCGCAATCCAGGAGCGGTTCGGGCTGCGGGTCAACGGGCCGCGGCCCAGGAAGACACTCGACTCGCTGCGTGTCGCCCCGGTCCCGTTCAAGCCGCACACCCATCCTGAGCACGACGCCATCCACTTCCAGGGTCTGACACCGAACGCACGCGTGACGGTATACGACGCAGCGGGGCATTTTGTCTGGTCAGCGGTCGAAGCCGGGGACGGCCACCTCGCGTGGCCCGCAGATGTGCCCAGCGGGCTTTACGTCTACCTGGTTGTCGCCGAGAGTGGCGACATGCGCAAGGGCAAGCTCTCGGTGATGCGCTAGGAGGCTGAGATGAAGACTACTATACTTCTGTTGTCCGCAGCACTAGTGGCCCAGGCGTCGGTGACCGGTGCCGCTTTTCTGACGATTCCGGTCGGGGCCCGGACCCCGGGCCTCGGCGAGGCGGCGGCGGCCGATTGCGACAACGTTTCGGCGCTGTATTACAATCCCGCTTGCCTGGCGAACAACTCATCTCTGAGCCTGCTGCTGTGCCACAACCAGTGGTTCATGGATATGAAACACGAGTACGTGGCGGCCGGGTACGGTACCGAGGAACTGGGTACGTTCGGGCTGTCGTTCAACTACTTCGGCTCGGGCTCGATACAGGGCGTCACCTGGCGGGGCGAAACGATTCCCGGTTACTACTTCACGGTGTCGAGCTGGTGCGCGAACATCGGCTATGGACGGCGGGTCGGCCCGGTCGCACTCGGGCTCGGGGTCAAGTACATAGCCGAGCAGAACGAGAGCCTGTCCACGTCGGCCTTTGCCGGGGACCTGGGCGTGGACTACGACACTCCGCTGGCAGGCCTGCGCGCCGGGCTGGCGGTCACCAACTTCGGGACCAGGCTCAAGCTGGTCCATGAGTCGTTCGACCTGCCGCTCACGCTCCGCGTCGGCTGGCGGTACGACATCTCGATCTTCGGCGTTGCGCAGGATTTCATCGTGTCGAACACCGAGAAGCCGGGAATAGCGGCCGGCGCTGAGGTGCGGCCTATCGACATGGTGGCCTTGCGCGTCGGGTACCGAACCGGCTCGGACGTGTACGGGCTTGCCGGTTTGCGGGCCGGTGTCGGGTTCCATCTCAGCGGGTTCGGGGTCGACTACGCGTTCGCACCGTACGGCAAACTGGGAATGACCCACCGGCTGGCGCTGTCATACCAGGGTACGAAGGCCGAGCCTGAGTACTAGCCGGCGAGGCGGCTTGACACCGGGCGTGCCGGCGTTTATCCTCCTGCCGTGAGAGTCGCAGCAGTTCTCGCACTCATCTGTTCTGTAACGTATCCATTCCTGTACAACGTCGACCAGCCGGTCCCGGTATCGCTCAAGCACGCCGAGTACTACGCCGGCGCCCGGCTCTGGGGCCAGAGCGGGGTGGTGGTTCGGTTCGGCGTCGGGCTGTTCGACCGGCTGACCATCGGCGTGTCCTATGGCGGCGACGGCCTGATCGGCCCGGACACCGCGCCGGAGATGTACCCCCGACCCGAGTTCCAGGCGCGGGGCGCGATTCTCATGGAACAAGGCTACTTCCCGGACCTGGTCGTCGGCTTCGAAAGCCAGGGGTTGGACCGCTACGATGGCAGCTACGGTCACTACGAGGTGCTGCCCAAGGGCGGGTACGTGTCCGTCGGCAAGACCATCGCGGCGAGCCGGACCTACGTCCAGCTCGGGGTAAACTACTGGCGAGCGGTCTCGGGCTTCGCGGTCGTCAACCAGGTGCTGCCCGCCGGGTTCGAGGTGATGGCCGAGTACGACCTCGGGCTGAATGAGGACCGGCCGGGAGTGGCGGGGCGCGGGTATTTGAACGTCGGGGTGGCCTGGGTGTTTAACGACCAGATTCGATTCGGGCTGGGCCTGCGCGACATCCTCGCCAACCGTCCGACCACCAAGTTGAACCGGGTCATCGACATCTCGTTCCGCAACCACTTCTAGCCGGGTTTCTTTCAAGACCTGGATACCTCCCGGGTGACGGCCGGCGGCGGTTGACAAGCCGATTGCCGGCCGGTAGTGTTCTTTTCACAAGATCTGACCGGAGGTGAACGTGGACGTGAAGTCATTTCTCAGAAACCTTGCCGTGTTCAGCGGGCTTGATGACCAGCAGCTGGACCGGCTGGCGCAGCTCGGCCGGGTGCGGACCGCCCGGGCGGGCGAGCTGATCGACGTGCAGGGTGAGCCGGCGGAGAAGTTCTACATCTTGGTGTCCGGCCGATACGCGGTCGTGCTGGACCTGGACATCGGCGTGGCCAAGCGCAGCTACATGGTCACGACCATCGGGCCGGGCCAGATGTTCGCCTGGTCCGGGATGGTCGGCAATCCCACCTACACCGCCGGCGGCAAGACGCTTACGGACAGCACGATGTTGGAGTTTGATGCCGCGAAGCTCGAGAAGCTGTTCGCCGAGGATACGCGGCTCGGCTACGCGGTGATGAAGGCGGTGGCACAGACGATCGCGTCGCGCCTCCGGCACATGCAGCTGCAGCTGGTGCAGGAGTACGCGATGGGTGAGTCCGAGGAGTTGCCGTAGCCGCCCGCCCGCGCCCGACACGGGGCCGCGCCGCCGGCTTTGTCGTCGCGCTGGACGGGCCGGCCGGCTCGGGTAAGAGTACGACCGCCCGGGAGTGCGCGCGCCGGCTCGGGTTCCACTATCTTGACACCGGGGCGATGTACCGGGCGGTGACGCTTTCGGTGCTCGAGTCCGGCACCAAGCTGGCCGACAGGCGCGCGCTCGCGGCGCTGCTCGGGCGGCTGCGGCTCGACCTCGATTGGCGCGGCGGCTGTCTTTGGGTGTTCCTCGACGGCCGGGACGTATCGGCGGCCATCAGGGAGCCGCGCGTGAGCGGCTACGTGTCCGAGGTTTCGGCGGTGCCGCTCGTCCGCCGGCAGATGGTGGTGCTGCAGCGCCGGATCGCCCGGGGCCGGAACATTGTCTGCGAGGGCCGGGACATCGGCAGCGTGGTTTTTCCCGGCGCGCAGCTCAAGGTCTTCCTGGACTGCGATGTCGAGGCGCGTGCCGCCCGCCGGGACAAGGAGTGGCGCGAGCAGGGAGTGTCGTCAAACCGGTCGGCGGTGCGCCAGAACCTCCTGAAACGCGACCGGATCGATTCGGGCCGCGCGGTCGCGCCGCTGGTGCGGGTGCCGGACGCGGTGCTGGTCGATACGACGATGCTGTCCATCGAGGAACAGGTGGCGGTGGTCTGCGACCTGGCGCGTCGCCGGCTGGGCGACTGAGCGTGAAGCTCCGCTGGCGGCTGACCTGGCTGGCGACCTACCCGTTGGCCAAGATGTTCCTCAACCTGCGGGTCCGGGGGCGCGACCGGCTCCCGCCCGGGCCGCTGGTCTTGGCCGCCAACCACACTTCCCACATCGACCCGATTGTCGTTGGCTGGGCCGCGGCGCGCGAGCTGCATTTCATGGCCAAGGAGGAGCTGTTCAACGGGCCGCGGCTGTTCGGGTGGCTGGTGCGGTTCTACAACGCCTGGCCGGTGAAGCGGACCAGCATCGACCCGGCGGCCATCAAGCGGTTTTCGTACCTGCTCAGGCGGCGCCAGACGGTGGTGCTGTTTCCCGAGGGCACCCGGAGCAAGACCGGTGAGATGGCCGGCTTCAAACCCGGCATCGGCATGCTGGCCATCGGCAGCCGCGCGCCGGTCGTGCCGACGCTCATCTCCGGCCTGGACCGTACATGGCTTTCTTACCTGGCCGACCGGGACTTCGTGCGGCGCGGGCTGCGGAAGAAACCCCGGGGTGCGGCAGCGGTGACCGTTGTCTTCGGTGAGCCGGTGCGGCCGGACGGTTTCGAGCGGTCGAAGACCGGCTACCTTGAAATGACCAGGGCGGTGGAGGAAGAGGTCAGACGGCTGAAGACGGAGGGCCGGACGAGGGCGGTGTCAGATGCGAGATGTGAGATGTCAGATGAGTGATGTGAGATGTCAGAAGCCGGGCGCAGAAGAAGGCAGAAGCCAGATATCAGAATGCAGAAGGCAGAGTGTGAGGGTCGGATAGACCAGAGAGCAGATACAGGAACCGAACGAAGTCAGAAGTCAGAAGCCAGAATGCAGAAGTCAGAGTTCCCGACTCCCGAACCCCGACCCCAGAATCTCGACCCAGGTCAGGGCCGGGCAGCGCGCGTGGTCGTCGCCCGGCCGAGCGGTTTCTGTTTTGGGGTGGAGCGGGCCATCAAGCTGGCCAAGCAGGGCAAGGAGCAGCACGGACGGGTCTACACGCTGGGCGAGCTCGTCCATAACCCGCTGGTGCTCGAGGAGTTGGAGGCCGGTGGAATCCGCAAGGTAACCCGGCCGGAGCGGGCGCGGGACGGCGCGCTGGTCATCAGGGCGCACGGCTGCCCGCCCAAGGTGCTCGCGCGCTGCCGGGAACTGGGCATCAGGGTCATCGACGCGACCTGTCCGTACGTCCGCAAGGTGCAGGACGTGGCCCGCCGGCTGACCGAGGAGGGCTACCTGGTCGTCGTGGTCGGCGAGCGCAACCACCCGGAAGTCCGTTCGATACTGGGCCAGACCAGCGGCAAGGCGAGGGTCTACCGGCCGGGAATGCGGGTCCGGGCCCGCAAGATCGGGCTCGTCTGCCAGACGACGATGTCCCGGGACCGGCTGCGCGCGGCAGTTGCCAACCTGAGCAGTTTGCGCTATACTGAACTCCGCGTTTTCGACACGATCTGCGGGGAAGTTACTTCCCGGCAGGACGCCGCTTCCCGGGTTGCCCGCCAGTCCGACCTGGTGGTTGTGGTCGGCGGGCGCTCCAGCGCCAACACGTCGCGGCTCGCCGAGATTGTCCGGCAGGCCGGCAAGCGGCTGGTATTCGTGGAACGGGCCTCGGAACTTGCCAAGGCCGGTTCGCGAATCAGGCAGGCAAGACGGATCGGCGTCGTGGCCGGTTCTTCCACGCCGGATTGGGTCGTGCGCGATGTTGCCCAGAGGGCGACAAATCTCTCTAAGGAGGACCGAAGATAATGTCTGACGAAACCAAAGATGCCCTGACGCCCGACACGGCCGGCCGCCCGCTGAGGATGGCCGACATCTACGAGCAGTCGTTCCCGACGCTCCGGGTCGGCGAGATCGTTTCGGGCCGGGTCATCAAGAGGCTGCCGAACGCGGTGCTGGTGGACCTGGGCCTGAAGGCCGAGGGCATCCTGTCACTCGACGAGTTCCGCAACCCGGACGAGGTGCGGGAAGGAATGGAAGTCAAAGTCTGCCTCGAGCAGATGGAAGACCGCGAGGGCTTCCCGGCGATTTCCAAGCGCAAGGCCGATTTCCAGCTGGCCTGGGAGCAGATCAAGGAGAAGTCCGAGAGCGCCGAAGGCGTGCCCGCGACGATCATCCGGCGCGTCAAGGGCGGGCTGGCGGTCGAGATCATGGGACTGGACGCGTTCCTGCCCGGGTCCCAGGTCGACCTGCGGCCGGTGCTCAACCTCGACGCCTGGATCAACAAGACGGTCGAAGTGAAGATCATCTCGGTGAACTGGTTCAAGAAGAACATCGTCGTGTCCCGGCGGGTGCTGCTCGAGGAGCGCCAGGACCAGGCCCGGCGCGAGCTGTTCTCGCGCGTCCAGGTCGGCGACGCGGTGGACGGAACGGTCAAGACCATCACCGACTTCGGCGCGTTTGTCGATATCGGCGGCGTCGACGCCCTGCTGCACATCTCCGACCTGGCCTGGTCGAAGGTGATTCACCCCAAGGAAGTGGTCAACGTCGGCGACCAGCTCAAGGTGAAGATCCTGTCCGCCGACCAGTCGACCGGCCGCATCACCGTCGGTCTGAAGCAGCTCACCCAGCACCCGTGGGAGCGGGTCGAGGAGAAGTACCCGATCGGCTCGCGCATCAAGGGCCGGGTCACGACGCTGGCCGAGTACGGCGCGTTCGTCGAGCTGGAAAAGGGCATCGAGGGGCTGATTCACATCTCCGAGATGTCGTGGACCAAGTCGGTCCACCACCCGTCGCAACTGCTGCAGGCGGACCAGGAAATCGACGCGGTCGTGCTCAATATCGACAAGGAGAACCGCCGCATCAGCCTGGGCCTGAAGCAGACCCTGCCCGACCCGTGGTCGCTCATCGAGGAGAAGTACCACGTCGGCCAGCGTGTCACCGGCAAGGTCAGGGCGCTCAAGGACTTCGGGGCGTTCGTCGAAATCGAGGAAGGCATCGAGGGCCTGATTCACAACGCCGACATGTCGTGGACAAAGCGCATCAAGCACCCGCGCGAGGAACTGATGAAGGGCCAGGTGCTCGAGACGATCATCCTCGGCATCGAGCAGGAGAACCGCCGGATAACCCTCGGCTTGAAGCAGATCCAGGAGGACCCGTTCTACCGGATCAGCAAGGAGATAAAAGAGGGCGACATCGTCACCGGCCGGATCGTCGACCTACCCAAGCCGGGCGTGGTCGTCGCGCTACAGTACGGCATCGAGGGGTTCGTCCCGCTGAGCCAGCTGACGCGCGGCGGCAAGAAGGCCAAGGAGAAGTACCAGATCGGCGAGGACATCCAGGTCCGTATCGCGCGCATCGACCTGAACCACCGGCGTGTCGCCCTGAGCGAGAAGCTCACGCCGGACGCGGACGAGCCGGTGGATGAGCAGATGGAGGAACCGACGCCCGAGCCGCAGGAGGAGCCGAGTGACCGGTTCACGCTGGGTGACCGCCTGCGCGGCCTGGAAGACGACCTGTAATCACAACACGGGCCCTGGCCAGGGAGTACCTGGCCAGGGCTTTGCATTTTCACCGCAGAGGACAGGTGGAGGCCGGGCGAGGGCAGATGTCAGATGAGTGATGTGAGATGTCAGAAGCCTGGCGCAGACGAAGGCAGAAGTCAGAAATCAGAATGCAGAAGGCAGAGCTTGAGGGTCGGATAGACCAGAGAGCAGAAATCAGAGACCAGAGAGCAGGTACCGGAACCGAACGAAGTCAGAAGGCAGAAGCTAGAATGCAGAAGGCAGAGCTCCGGATCCCCGACCCCGGCCCCCAGGCCCCGGGCCCACTGCTCTCAGGGCGATGTCAGATGTTCGCAGCGGTGGGCGGTAAGCGGTCGGTGTCCGGCTCCAAACGCTGATGCGCGTCGCCATCCTGACCGCCGGCTGCCGGCTGAACCAGGCGGAGAGCGACGCGCTCGCCGGCCGGCTGGCCGCGGCCGGGCACGAGGTCGTCGCCGAGCCGGAGTCGGCCGACGCCTGCTATATCAACACCTGCGCCGTCACCGCCTCGGCGGAGCGCAGTTCGGTGCAACTGGTGCGCCGGGTGTGTCGTCAGAATCCCAAACCCCGCGTGACAGCAATCGGATGCCTCGTCCAGCGCTGCCCTGAGAAGCTCGAGCAGATTCCCGGGGTCGACGAGATATGGGACAACGAACGCAAGCTAGGCGAGCTGGCCGGCCCGCTGCCGATGCGCAGCCGGCCGCTCCTGAAGGTCCAGGACGGCTGCGCGGGCCGCTGCGCCTACTGCGTCGTCGCTGGCCTGCGGGGCGGGCCGCGTTCGGTCCCGGCCGGCGAAGTGTTGGAACAGGCGCGCCGGCTGGCCGGCGAGGGGTTTGCCGAGTTCGTGCTGACCGGCCTGAACATCGGCAATTACCAGAGAGACGGGCTCGACCTCGCGGGTCTCGTGGCGCGGCTGGCCGGGAGTGGTCCGTTCCGGCTGCGGCTCGGCTCGGTCGAGCCCGACACGGTCGGCGACCGCCTGGTGGACGAACTGGCCGCCGGCCACATCGTGCCGCACCTGCACCTGGCGCTGCAGACGGGCGACGACCGGCTGCTGGCGGCGATGGGCCGCCGGTACGATTCGGCCGGCTTCCGCGCGCTCGTCGGCCGGGTGCGGCAGGCGCGGCCCGACATCAACATCGGGCTGGACGTCATTGCCGGCCTGCCGGGCGAAGACGCGGGGGCGTTCGAACGCACGCGCCGGCTCCTCCGGGAAGTCGAGCCCGGGTACCTGCACGTTTTCCCGTACTCTGCCCGGCCGGGCACCAGGGCGGCGGCGATGCCGGGCCAGGTCGCGCACGATGAGAAGAAGCGCCGGGCCGAGGCGCTGCGCCGGCTGGGCGAGGGCCTGCGCCAGGCTTACGCGCGCCGGTTCGTCGGCAGCACGCGGCCGGCGGTGGTCGAAACCCGGCAGTCGGCGCTGACCGACAACTACCTGAAGTTGCGCCTCGCCCCGCAGTGCGGGCTTGCACCGCGCGGCCTGGTGGATATGGTTATTGGCGAGGCCGGCGGCCGGCTGACCGGGGCCGCGGGCCCGAAGGATTGAATCATGGCCAGAGGAGGATTCATGTCGTTAGTCAGATACGCGGTCGCGTTCGGGCTCATCGTCGCGGCTGTCGGGGCCAAGGAGTACCGGCTCGGGTACATCGACTCCGAGCAGATAATCGCCCGCTACGAGGCGGCCAAGGATGCCAAGAAGGAGCTGGAAGAGGAAATTGCCAGCTACCAGGCCCAGGCCGACTCGCTCAAGCAGGAGTACGAACAGGCCCTGGACGAGTACAAGTCCCAGGAACTGACGCTCTCACCCGAGGGCAAGCGCGCCAAGCAGGCCGAGGTCGACCAGCGCAAGAAGCGCTACGACGGCTTCGTCGAGCAGGTCTACCGCGAGGGCGGCAAGATCGACCAGAAGAACAAGGAGCTGATCGCGCCCATCGTCGAGAAGATTAACGAGGCGGTCAGCAAGTTGGCCAAGGACGGCGGGTTCAGCATGGTGCTGGACGCGGGGAAGGAGGAGGTGGTCTACGCCGAGGCGGGCATGGACCTGACCGAGCAGGTGCTCGCCGAGCTGAACAAGGAAGTCGCGCCGACTGGGCCGACCACGCTCGAGAAGACCTACTACGCCATCGCGCCGGTGTACGAAACCAACGACGAGGCCCGGCAGGACCGCATCGGCGCCCAGATAAGGCAGTTCAGCTACGACCTGGTGCGTGCCCAGCCCAAGGTGGAGATGGCGGCCAACGCCGACTTCGAGAAGCAGCTGGCTGACCGCGGGCTATCCGGCCAGCAGGTTCTCCAGCAGCAGGCGGTCGACGTCGCCCGGGCGCTGTCCGCCAACTTCGTGCTGTTCGGCGAATGCGCCAAGGAGGACCGCAGGATTACCTTCACCCTGTCCATCGCCGACGTTCAGCTCAACACGCTCGTCAAGACCGAGTCCGGCACGGCGAACCGGGTCGAGGAGCTGCGCGAGCAGGTGGCCCGGGTCGTCCAGGTGCTCCTGACCAGTGTCACTAAGCCCTGAGCCGGGGCGAATCGCCGCCGGCGTAAGGCTCGAACCGGGCTGCTTCGTCGGGCCGGAAGTGACGGTGGGCCCGGGTTCGGTCATCGGCCACAACGCAGTCGTCATCGGCCCGGTGACCATCGGCAGCCGGGTCGTCATCGGGCCGGGCACGGTCGTCGGCTGCCCGGGCTTCGGCTACGAAACAGTGGATGGCGCGCACCGGCTGCTGCCGCACGCCGGAGCGGTGGTTGTCGAAGACGACGTCGAGGTCGGCGCCAACTGCACTATCTGCGCGGCCCGGACCGGCCGCGAGACGCGCATCGGCCGGGGAACCAAGCTCGACTGCCAGGTGCACGTCGCCCACAACGTCATCATCGGCCAAGACTGTCTCGTGGCGGGCCAGAGCGGCATCGCCGGCAGTTCGCGGCTCGGCGACCGGGTGAAGATAGCCGGCCAGGTCGGGGTAAAGGACCACGTGACCATCGGCGACGACGCGGTCATCTACGCCAAGTCGGCGGTGTACCGGTCGGTGCCGGCCGGCGCACACTACTCGGGCATCCCGGCCCGTCCGCACGACGAAACGAAACGGATGTGGGCGGAGGCAAGAAGGAGAGTGAAGGGCAAACAGTGAAGGGCAAAGCGACTGTCCCCGGGCAGGGTAGAGGAAAGACCGTTCGCCGGCCGGTGAAACTCGCCGGCATCGGACTGGTCTCGCTCGGGCCGGTCGCAGTCACCCTGCGGCCGGGCGCGCCGGGAGCGGGCATCACAATCAACGGCGTGCCGGCGACGACCGGGCGTGCCTCGGTCAGCGGCCACGCCACCGGGGTCGGTACGGGCCGGAACCGCGTGCGGATGGTCGAGCACCTGCTTTCCGCCTGCTACGGCCTGGGCGTGACCGACCTGCTGGTGGAAGCGCCGGACCGCGAGTTGCCTTTCCTGGACGGCAGCAGCCTCGGCTACGTCCGGGCACTCGAGCGTGCCGGGCTCGAGAAGCAGGGCCGAACCGATGTCCTGGCGCTGGCCCGGCCGGTGCTGGTCAAGCGGGGCGCGTGCTTCATCGCGGCGGTGCCGGCGCGCCGGCTGGCGGTCAACTGCCTGGCGCGCATCCCGGGGCGCGGAGTGCAGTTCTGCCCGGTGCGAGTCAGCGCCGCGAGCTACCGGCAACTGGTCGCGCCGGCGCGGACGTTCGGCCGGGCGGCCGGTTCGCCGGACGCGGTGCGGCGCGCGCTCAGACTGCGCTGCGCGCTGACTGCGAGCGGCGGGCTGCTGTTCCCGGCCAGCGAGCGCCTGCCGGATGAGCCGTGCCGCCACAAGGTGCTGGATCTTCTCGGCGACCTTGCGCTCTTAGGCCGCCGGCTCGAGGCCGAGATATTCGCATACTGCCCGGGTCACCGGCTGAACCTTCAGTTCGTCCGGGCGCTGGAGAGGAGCAACTGATGGTGATGGACCTTGAGAAGATAAAGTCGCTGCTGCCGCACCGCGAGCCGTTCCTGTTCGTGGACGCAGTGACCGAGCTGGCCGACGGCCGGATCGAGGCGTACCGGGACATCAGGCCGGACGAGTTCTACTTTGCCGGCCACTTCCCGGGCTACCCGGTGTTCCCGGGCGTACTGATGGTCGAGGCTATCGCCCAGGCCGGGATACTGATGGTGCTGGCCCAGCTCGGCGACCGGCAGGGCAAGAACACCCTGTTCGCGGCCATCGAGAGCGTGAAGTTCAAGCGGCTGGTGCGGCCGGGCGAGCGGCTGCTGCTATCGGCCGGGCTGCTGGGCGGCCGGGCCGGCGTGTACAAGATCCAAGGCCAGGCCCGGGTCGGCAGCGAGCTCGCCTGCGACGCGGTCGTGACCGGAGTGCTGAGATGAAGCCGGGGCCGGGGGCGCAGGCAAGGCCGGTGCCCGGAGTTCACCCGAGCGCGGTGGTCGGGCCGGACGTGAACCTGGGGCCCGGTTGTTCGGTCGGGCCGTTCTGCCGCTTCGACGGCCGGGTGCGGGCCGGGGCGGGCAACCGGTTCGGCGTGGGCGCGGCAATCGGCGGCGCGCCCGCCGACCGCAAGTATCGGGACGAAAACACGGGCGTGGTCATCGGCGCGCGCAACCGGTTCTTCGAGTACGTGACCGTGCACCGTTCGACCGGGCTCGGGACGTACACCGCGGTCGGCGACGACAACTTCGTGATGGCCTACGTCCACATCGCGCACAACTGCCGGGTCGGCTCGGGCTGCGTGCTCACCAACGGCGTGCAGTTAGGCGGGCACGTGACGGTCGGCGACGGCGCGAACATCGGCGGCCTGACCGGGGTCCACCAGTTCACGAGAATCGGGGAGATGGCGATGGTCGGCGCGTGCTCCTTCGTCACCAAGGACATCCCGCCCTACGTGCTTGCGGCCGGCAATCCCTGCCGGGTGCGCGGGCTGAACACCGTGGGACTGGCAAGAAGCGGCAAGGACGCCGAGGCGGCCGCGGCGCTGAAAGAGGTGTTCCGCCTCGTTTACCGCTCGAACCTGAACCTCGCCGACGCGCTCAAGCGCGTGGAATCGGACGTCGTGTCTTCGGCCCGGCCCGGAAAGGGCCTTGAGCAGGTCGGGACATTCGTTGAGTTCTGCCGCGGCACGAGCCGCGGAGTCGAGTTGAGAACAGCCCCTGACCAAAAGGAGGTAACATGAGGCTGATTGTCGGTCTTGTTCTTGTGGCCGTGGCTGCGGCCGGCGCCCATCCCTGGGCCTGCTACCACGGAAACCAGTACCGGACTGGCCGGTCGACGGCAGTGGTCGGCGAGTCGCTGAACCTGGTGACGACGTTCGCCGCCGGCGGCGACATTTCCGGTTCGGCGGTGGTCAACGACGCCGGGCAGATGATTTTCGGCGCGCGCGACATGACGGTCTATTGCCTGAACGCCGGGGGCACGCCGGCCTGGACAGCGGACCTGTCGAGTTTGGGCACGAGCATCTACTTCTCGACTCCCGCGCTCGACGCGTCGGGCAGCTGCTACATCACCACCAGCCGCAAGCTGGTGAAGATCACCAGCAACGGCACAATCGACTGGTCGTGGCCGGCGCACAACTCGCTGTCTATCAGCCACTCGCCGGTCATCGGCAACGACGGCAAGGTGTACTTTGCCTGCTACTCGGACTCGCTCTACGCGGTGAACACCGATGGCTCGCTGGCTTGGGCCGCGGCGCTCGGCAACAGTGTCAACGGCTCGCCGGCGGTCGGCCGCGACGGCCGGATACTTGTCGCGACCACCCGCGGGACCTCGGGCTGGAAGCTCTGGGCGTTCAACCCGAACGGCACGACTGCCTGGAACTTCGACTTGGCGGCCGGGTCCGAGTTCTCGACGCCGGCGGTCGGGCCGGATTCGGTTATCTACGTCGGCGCGGGCCGCTACCTGTACGCGGTGTCGCCGGCCGGCACCCAGCTCTGGCGTGACAGCCTCGGCGCGGTCATCCAATGCTGCCCGGCGGTCGCCAATGAGTCGACGCTCTACGTCGTGGCCGGCGCCCGGCTGTACAGCGTGGACACCGATTCGGGCATCCGCTGGCGTAGGTCCATCGGCGGCTCGAACTACTGCGCGCCGGCAGTAGACGCCGAAGGCACGGTGTACGTCGGCTCGGCCAACTCGACGAGCAGCACGTTCTACGCCATCGGCGCGGACTCGACGGAACTCTGGAGCTACCCGGTGCCGGATGAAATCTGGTCGTCGCCGGCCATCGGCGCCGCGGGCCGCATCTGTTTCGGCACGATGGATGGCACCTTCTACATCTTCGAGGGCACGGGCGCCGGTGTCGTCGAACAGGCGGCTGCGCCGGTCCTGTCAGGCTTCCGGGTCGAGCCCAACCCGGCTCGAGGCCGGGCGCGGCTGCTGGGCATCGGACCAGCGCCGTTCCGCGCGCGTGTGTCCGACGCGTCCGGCCGGGTCAGACTGGCGGCGACAACGGACGGCAGCATCGATCTTGCCGGGCTTGAACCAGGCGTGTACACGGTAACGGCCGCGGGCCGGACCGCGCGGGTGGTCGTCAGGTAGCTGCTTGACCTACCAGTCCGCGGTCCGCCTGCTTGATTCGCTCGTCAACTATGAAAAGCAGGCGTCGCCGAGAACCGAGTTCAAACTCGACGCCATTCGTCGGTTCCTGAAGCTGGCCGGCGAACCTCAGAAGCGCCTGCGGAACGTAGTGCTCGTGGCCGGAACCAAGGGCAAGGGTTCGGTGTGCTACCTGCTCGAATCGGCCCTGCGCGGTTGCGGGGCCAGCACCGGGCTGTTCGTGTCCCCGCACGTGACAACGGTGCTCGAGCGTATCCAGTTCGGTGGCGCGCCGATTGACAAGCGGGCTTTCAGCCGGCTGGTGGACGGGTTCAGACCGCTGCTCAGAAAACAGAAGGTCAGCTACTTCGAGCTGACCGCGGCGCTGGCGTTCGAGGCGTTCGCGCGGGCAGACGTGGACTACGCGGTGGTCGAGGTCGGGCTGGGCGGCCGGTTGGACGCCACCAACCTCACCGAGCCTCGGGTGTCGGTCATCACGCGCATCGGGTATGACCACGTGCAGGTGCTGGGCAGCAGCCTGACCGCCATCGCCGGGGAGAAGGCCGGGATAATGCGGCCGAGCCGGCCGGCGGTCATCAGCGCGCAGGACAGCGTTGCCCGGGCCGAACTGGCCCGCCGGGCGCGCCAGACCGGGGCAGAGCTGGTCGAAAGCCAGAAGGCGACCCGGGTGTGGGACGTCGAGTCGAGTGTCAGCGGGATCATTTTTTCAGTGCTCGGCGCGCTGGGCGCGGGCCGAGTCAGGCTGCCGCTGCTCGGCAGGCACCAGGTTGAAAACTGCACAACGGCGCTGACCGTCCTCGGCCTCTTAGCCAAGTCCGACTCGCGCATTCGTTTCGAACCGGTAGTCGAGGCCCTCGCCCGCGTCAGCGTTCCTGCCCGCTGCCAGGTCGTTCGGCACGAACCGCCAGTCATTGTGGATTCGTCCCACAATCCAGAGTCCGGTGCTGCCTTGGCCGCGGTGATTGGTGAAGTGCTCAGGCAGAAGGTCGTGCTGGTGTTCGGCGCGTTGCGCGGCAAGCTCATCGGCCGCACTGTCGCGCCGCTTGCCCCCTGGACCGAGCACGCGGTGCTCGTGCAGCCGGATTCGCCGAGGGCGGCAGACCTGCCGGTGCTCAAACAGGCGTTCGGACGGTTCGACGTGCCGTACTCCTCCGCCACCGGCATCGCCGACGCCCTCAGACAGGCGCGCGGGCTGTCCGGCGGCACCAAGCCCATCGTCGTCGCCGGTTCCTTCTACCTGGCGGGCGAGGCGATGGCTATTCTGGCCGGCTAGTCGCGCGGCAGGCCGGACGACCAAATCCTGTTCTGATACTGCCGGCCTGTACCAGTTCCGGGGCAACGCCTGGTATCATGTCGCGCATACCGGCAGAACCCGTGGGCTGGCCTCTCGGTGCTTCGGCCGTCAGCCGTCACCGGGTACTTCCCAAGGCACTGCCGTGACTGGCCGAGCGGTGTTCCCGCAGAGAGAAAGTGAGAGCGGTGATTAGTTTCCGGCAAGCTGCTTGACAGCCATCCGGGGCGGTTGATAATGACCCGACAGGGAACGGCAGATGCGCAGACGTAGCGGACTCCTGACGGCGCTGGCCGCAGTCCTCCTCGCGGCCGGGGCCGGATATTGCCAATACCTGGAGGCGACGATTCCGGTCGGGGATACGCCTGGGGACATTCTATGGAATCCTACCAGCAACAAGGTCTATTGCGTCAACGAGCAGGACGGAACCGTGTCCGTCATCAGCGGCGAAACCAACCAGGTCATCGCTACCGTGGCCGTGCCCGATTACCCCATCTTCCTGGAGTGGAACTCCACTGGCAACAAAGTGTACTGCGCGTCTGGCGAGTACGACCGCCTCGCCGTCATCGATGGAGCAGGCGATACGTTGCTGGGCTCGCTCAGGGTGCCCGGGTATCCGAACACGATGGCATACAACGCGCGGATGAACAAGCTGTACATAGACTGCTATGACAATGGCCGCGTGGCTATCATTGACGGCGGGCCTGACACCTTGCTCAGGAACCTGACGGTCTGTGGAGACTACGTCGGAACGACGCCGGCGTGGCACCCAACGACAAACCGCATCTTCCTGTCCCTTGACGGAGCCGACAGCGTGAAGGTGATAGACTGCGCGACGGACACGGTCGTCGAGAGCCTGGCCACATGGGACCAGCCATGGCGTTGGTGTTACAACCCGGCCAATGACCTGATGTACGTGACCACGAGGCACGGAGTGCACGTCCTCACAGCGGAAGGCGATTCTATCGTAGCGTCAGTGCCGGGCTACGCCAGTGACTTAGTGTCGGTCCCGTGTTCGAACAAAGTGTACGTTGCGGGGGCTGGACCCTCCGGAGCGGTCATTCGCGTCATTGACGGCGACACGCAGCAGGTGTCCGATTCCATTCTCGTCGGCGGAGGGTGGATGCGGCTCGTCTCCGATTCGGTCGCTGGCAAGGTCTACTGCTCGAACATCAATGCCCACAAGGTAGACATCGTTGATGCCCTTGCCGACACACTCATCAAATCGATTCCCCTGGGTCGGTCACCGCAGTTTGTTTGCTGGAACTGGACCAATAGCAGAGTCTACATTTCAGACGAGATGGATAACGTGGTGTACGTCATTAGAGACACATCTTCAGGGGTAACCGAAGAGCCCGCAGCGCAGCCCCAAGCGCGTACGAAGGTAACCTACGTTCGGGACGAGTTGTTTCTGTCCGATGCCGGGCCTGCAAACCTGGTTGATGTCGCCGGTCGAGTAGTGGCGCATCTGGGCCCTGGGTCCAATAACGTCAGCATGTTGAGCCCAGGCGTCTACGCGGTCGTCTGTCCCTCGCGACCGCGCTGCTCCAGAGTAGTCAAGGTCAGATAGGAGAGGGCCGGCATCAGCCGGCCGAGGGGCTAAGAGGAGGATGAGATGAGAAGGATAGTCGGGCTGATGGCGGTCTTTGCCCTTGCAGTCGGAAGCGACTGGGTCAGCCGCTACGACGGTGGCTATGGCAGCGACCAGGCGGCCGCGATAGTCCTGTCACCCGGAGGCATACCGTGTATCACAGGCACAGTGACCGGGAGCGACGGTTCGGAAGATGCGGTGGTCATCAAGTACAGTCCAGCAGACGGCGAGACGACGGCCACGGGCATCGCCGATGCCCTGAGACAGGCCCGCGAGCTCTCGGCCGGCACGAAACCCGTCGTCGTCGCCGGTTCCTCTTACCTTGCCGGCGAAGCGCTGGCCCGGCTCGACGCGGAGGGCCAAAGCCAGAGCCGGAAGCTGGTGGTAGAGAGGTAGCACCCTCACCCTTGCCCTCTCCCGTCCAAGGGAGAGGGAACAGAAGAATGCAGAGGCGGGCGATGAGCCCGCTTCGCGTTGGCGCTCGCGCCGACTGAGGCCGTTCGCGGTCAGCCGCGATGTGCCGGTCGACGGAGCACCAAGACGGACATGATCCTGCCGTTATGTCCCATGACGCTATCGCTGGGGCAGCACAGCGGATAGTTCCTTATTGACAAGCGTTATCCATGCCGTATAAGTTATCCTGCGGCTACGGCAGTGAGCCGCGACAGGTTTGAGTGCGGCTGACACGGGGTCGAACGCCGGTTCTGTCAGGGTCGCAGAGCGGATTCCGACAGACGGGCTGCGGTTTCGGCGAAGGCGGAGCCGGGACGGCGCACGACAAAACCCGCCATACGATACGGAGGCAGTTTCTGTGAGGAACCTCGTGATTCTTGCTGCCGGGATTCTCTTCGTTCCGGCGGTCTTGGCGACCCAGCTCGACCAGGCCTGGGTCAATACCTACAACGGGCAGTACGGTCTCGGCAATGAAGGCGGCCGGTGCGTCACGGTTGGCGCGGACGGATACGTCTATGCGTGCGGACAAGGCCTGAGCGCGTCTTCCCCTTACGCCGACTTCGTCACCATCAAGTACGACCCATCGACCGGCGAGGCGCTCTGGACTCGCTACTACAACGGCCCGGGCAACCGAAGCGACTCGGCGGTGGCAATAGCGGTGGACAACTCTGGTGGCGTCTACGTCACCGGACGTAGCACCGGCCCCGGTGCCAACATCGACTACGCCACGGTCAAGTATGATGCCGCCAACGGCAGCCAGTGCTGGGTCGCACGCTACAACGGCCCGTCCAGCATGACCGACTGGCCGAATGGCATAGTCACTGACAATGCCGGCGGCGTCTACGTTGCCGGTGCCAGCGTGGGCTCCAACTACGTGCCCGACTACGCCACGGTCAAGTACAACGCCGCCGACGGCAGCCAGTGCTGGGTCGCACGCTACGACGGCACGGCCAACGATAATGACCTGGCGACTGCCATAGCCGTGGACAATGCCGGCGGCGTCTACGTCACCGGACAGAGCCAAGGCTCGGGCGTCTGGGACTACGCTACAATCAGGTACAATGCCGCCGACGGCAGCGAGAGCTGGGTCGCCCGCTACAACGGCCCGGCCAACTGGACTGACCAGGCGACCGCAATAGCTCTGGACAATTCCGGCGGCGTCTACGTCACCGGACAGAGCGCGGGCTCCGGCGCCGGGCCTGACTACGCCACGGTCAGGTACAACGCCGCCGACGGCAGCGAGAGCTGGGTCGCCCGCTACAAGGGCCCGGGCATCTCGGCCGATATCGCGTATGCGATTGCGGCGGACAACGCGGGCGGGGTCTACGTCACCGGTGCCAGCCCCGGGACCGGCAACGACTATGTCACGGTCAGGTACAGCGCCGCCGACGGCAGCGAGAGCTGGGTCGCGCGCTACAACGGCCCGGGCAACGGCAGCGACGCCGCGAACGACATGGCCGTGGACAACGCCGGCGGCGTGTACGTCACCGGACGCAGCGCCGGCACCGGGACCGGCAACGACTATGTCACGGTCAGGTACAGCGCCGCCGACGGCAGCGAGAGCTGGGTCATGCGCTACAACGGCTCGGGTGCCGGCAGCGACGACCGGGCCTACTCCATCGCGGCGGACAACGCCGGCGGCGTCTACGTCACCGGGAGGGACAGCAGCGCGGATACGGGGACTGACTTCGTAACCATCAAGTACGGTAAGTCGGACGGCAGCCAGGCCTGGGTTGCGCGCTGGAATAGGACAAACAGCGACGATATTGGTCAGAAGGTTGCCTGCGCCTCCGATGGCTGCGTCTATGCCTGCGGCTACGGCATCGGACCGATCAGCGGCGACAAGGATTTCATAACAACCAAGTACGACCCCGCGACCGGCGATACGCTCTGGGTCCGCTACTGGGACAATGCCGGCACGGGCTACGACGCCGACGACGAGGCGACGGGAATCGCCGTGGACAACGCCGGCGGCGTCTATGTCACCGGGTACAGCTTCGCCAACGGTGGCGTCGTCTACGACTACGTCACGGTCAAGTACAACGCCTCCGACGGCGGCAAGTGCTGGGAGGCGGTCTACAACGGCCCGGCCAACAGCAGCGACGCCGCGACCGCCATCGCCGTTGACAATTCCGGCGGCGTTTATGTCACCGGTTGCAGTTCCGGCTCCGGCACCCAACTCGACTATGCCACGATCAAGTACAACGCCGCCGACGGCAGCGAGAGCTGGGTCGCCCGCTACAACGGCCCGGTCAGCGGCTACGACTACGCGTTCGACATCGCCCTGGACAATTCCGGCGGCGTCTACGTCACGGGCTACAGCGTCGGTTCCGGCACCGGGCCCGACTACCTCACGGTCAGGTACAGCGCCGCCGACGGTAGCGAAAGCTGGACCGCTCGCTACAACGGCCCGACAAACGACGACGACTACCCGGAGGCCATCGCCCTGGACAATGCCGGCGGGGTCTACGTCACCGGGTACAGCTACGATGACGCCACCGGCCGGGACTACCTCACGGTCAAGTACAGCGCGGCCGACGGCGGCGAGAGCTGGGTCGCGCGCTACGACGGCCCGATCAGCGATAACGACAATGCGTACGACATCGCCGCGGACGACGCCGGCGGCGTCTACGTCACCGGCAGCGTCTACGACGTCGACTGGAACAACAACTACGTGACAATCAGGTACAACGCCGCCGACGGCAGCCAGGACTGGCTCGCGTGCTACGACGGCCCGGCCGGCGGGACCGACGTCGCGCAGGCGCTGGCGCTGGACGCGGCCGGCGTGTACGTCACCGGCTACAGCCGCGGCTCCACAACCGGCTACGACTACGCGACGGTCTGGTACGACCGGCAGGACGGCGAAGAACTGGGCAGCGCCCGCAAGGAAGGATGGCAGGAGGAGTACGCCGAGGCAGTCGCGACCGGCCCGCTCGGCACCGTCTACGTCACGGGTTACGGCCAGGGCATCAATATCGACATCATGACCGTCAAGTACTCGTTCAGGCCGCAGCAACCGGTGCTACTGGCACCGGCCGACGGCGCGACGGGCGTGCCGCTCGCCGGCGACCTGGGCTGGGAACCGGCCCTGGGGGCGACGTCGTATGACGTGTACCTCGACCGGGACAACCCGCCGACGACGCGGCGGGGCACAGTGACGGAGCCGACGACCATGTTTGGCTATACGCCGTACGTCGCGCGGGGCGACACGTACTACTGGCAGGTGGTGGCCAGGAATGCGGGCGGGACGGCGGCATCGCCGGTGTGGGGCTTCACGACCGAGACAGGGTGGGTGTCCGGATGGACCGAGATGACTAAGGGCGTGCCGGGCACGGTGGCAGTGAAAGACGGCGGCTGGCTGGTGACGGCACAGCCCAAGACCGACGCCCGGCCGGTAGTGTACGTGGCCAAGGGCAACAAGAGCACCGAGTTCTACCGCTACGACCCGATGGCCGACACCTGGCAGCCACTGGCATCAATCATCGCGGACGAAGGCGGCAGAGAGAAGCCGCCCAAGAAAGGGTGCAACGCCACAACCGACGGCGAGACCTCGATTTACATGACCAAGGGCAACAACACGACCGGGTTCTGGAAGTACGACATCCAGAAAGACTCCTGGTACCGGCAGCCGGACGTGCCGCTGGGCGCGGACGGCAAGAAAGTGAAAGGCGGGACCGACCTGGCCTACGTGCAGAACGGGGACACGGGCTGGGTGTACCTGATGAAGGGATACAAGACGTCGTTCTACCGGTACAACACCACCACCTCGACCTGGGACGCGCCCCTGACCGACCTGCCGTACGGCGTAGCGCCC
>JAEAMF010000952.1_pt1 | contig 26041 bp, 38 predicted proteins | sample 8958721 | NCBI WGS metagenome assembly JAEAMF01 (sample SAMN16933255, study PRJNA681124) | bioreactor sludge metagenome | isolation source: anaerobic bioreactor treating anionic surfactant - SDBS | place: India: Bengaluru | collected 2019-02-28 | reverse complement strand
GAGAAATGTAAGATTTTTAATTATATTATTAACTCTATGATACTCTTTAGAAAGTATAAGATTTCTGCATGAATAGTAATAGTTGACGGTCAACTACTTTTGTGGGATCACGCGAGACAGATTTTGAGTAATGTATATAAATGAATAGAAAAGAACTATCTTGCTCTCGATTAAGCCAGATAGTTGTAGTTGGAATCCAACCAATTACGAGCACCACAAACTTTATAAATTTATACTGTTATATCAGATTTGGCCCGAATGTCAATTCTGCTTGCACAGTAGTTCTCCTCGGGCCTTGATCTATCTTTTAGAGCGGGTGGAACGTAGCCATCCTTTTCTCCTGCCATGTGCGTTCATACGCCAGATAGAACTGATATGGCTGCATAAGGAGCATATATGCCGGCCAATACCTTCGACGTGATAGAGAGGCGCAAGCGCATCACAGTTTTCAAGCTAGGCAAGCTCTGGGTCTTCAAGCAGTTCTTCGATAACCATGAGCTTTTCAATGCCCTCCTGGACTACTACAATAAAGACCTGTACCGCTTCGAGTTCAAGTCCACCGGCGCGAGGAACAATGCCCTCAAGCTCCTGGAACGCAACGGCTTCGACTACGACCTGGTGGCGGACCTGAAGGGCTATGTGGTCGAGCTCCCCAAATCAGCGAAATATGCGCAGGTCCTGAAGAACTCCGTGGCCTTCAAGGAGACTGCGAACGAGAGGCTATTCCTGATGAAGGACCTGGCGGTGGTCGAGGAAGCGGTGGGCTTGGGCGCGAAAATCTACGAAGGAGAGGTCTCCTTCTGAGCTTTATGCCGAGCTCAGGTCCTTCAGCTTCTGGATGACCTCAGAGATCCTGGCAGATTCCCTGCTTTTCTCCTCTTCACAATAATTTATGATCTCATCGATTGTCGCTCGCAAAGCATAGGTTTTCAAAGGTCTGCCTTTTCCGCTGCTCTTGATCTCATGCTCCTTGAGCCAGCCTCTTTCCCGCAGGGTTTGCATGGCTATGCTGACCTCCGGCTGTCTCAGGCCAGTGGCCACCTCGATATCCTTGGAAGATCTCTCGTTCTGATCTTTGAGGAATGTTATAACGCAGGCCACGGTTCTTTTTATGCCCAGGGTCTCCAGGCCCAGCATGAACTCCAAGTCCTTTTCGTCTGCGACCTTGATAGTAACGTCTCTAATGGTGCTTCCTCCTACGCTTTTGACAAATATCATACTCATATTAAAATTTAGGCCCGATATCCATTCCTGTTTGGGCCTTCCCTCCTCGGGGTAACCTTCATAACCACCTTTTTCCCATATCCAAGCGGCCCGGAGCTCCATGCTACCCCCCTTAAAATTGCTTGGTTCTCTTCCGGGCCATCGATTCTAGGGCACTACAGAAATTAATCAATTCATGATTATGAAAATAGCGGCTGGTCACTTCTTATGTAACAAGAAAGACCGAGTCCGTTACATAAGAAAGCCGCATTGGGGCACCGAGAGATATCTATTCAATTTCGTGTCTTCTTCCTCCCTTTGTATCTAAATCGCTTATTCCCCTCGTGTAAAAATGGTCGCTTGATATTGATTTCTGGCCAAAGTACTTATTCTCATCTGGCCTATTTGTTCATCATGGCAGGAGTCTTTGAGCAGCTATTCAGGCCACAGCAGAAGATCATATACCAGGATCAGAAGGCTATGGAGCTGGAAGCCGCTAAAGAGATCCTGGCTGAGGTCTTCAGGGTCAGGCTCTCGGAGGTCGATGAGATGATCCGGTGCCGCTTCGAAGCTGATGATATGGGCCCTATGGGCTCTGATGATGGCTTGTGGCCTCAAGAGTTCTGGATATAGGATAAAAAAGAGATTTGATCTATCGTTGAGCTGCGCGCCTTCTCTCCCAGCACCTGGGCTCCTATCAAGGCATGGCTAACATTTTCTAAGCTTTACGTCGTAATCCTCCCAAGCCCATGTGTCATAACTCAATTCATAATCAGTCGTTGATGCTGGAACTTCGAAAGAGATGTATCCAGAGATTTTCCCTCCATCCTGTAATTCGACACTCTCTAGCGGAACTAGACCGGCTTGAGACATGGTATAGGATAGAGCTGCTGAATCATACTTGACCTTATCAACCGTCAACTTGAACTGATAAGGTGATAGCGGAAACTCCTCATAGCCTTGATTTTCTACAGTAACTGGGATCAAAAGATAGATCTTTCCTGGTGCTGGTTCCGAATAGCCGATTTTCTTCTTAGAAATTCCGTCGCCCGTGCACATATCAATGCTCTGTCCTTGTGCCACATAAGTGCCACATAGCATTAGAATTACTAAAGACATTAATAGGCATTTTTTCAAAGTTTATCCCTCTTGTAATTCTATGTGAATCTTTTGGATGATAAGTATTTCCTCAAAAGATGATCCGGTGCCACTTCAAAGCTGAGGATATGGGCTCTATTGCCTCAGAAGGTGGCCTATGGCCTCAAGAGTTCTACCTGGAAGGGTGAGCAGGATTCAAGCTCACTATATCGCCTGAAGTCCTTATTCTGCCTTCCTTTGCCAGCTCCTCAAGGATAGGCTCCAGGTCTGCAAGCCTCATGCTCACGCGCCGCCTCAAGTCGCTTCGCTTCATCTTCCCGCCGCTGTTGGAGAGTATCCAGAGTATACGATCATGTGGAGATTGTGGGGAGATGTTCATTCTCTCTGCATGAAGTCTTGCTTAGGCACATCCACGGGCTCGATTGTGGCTATTGCATGCTTGAATACCAATACTTGCCCTTTGGCCGTCTTGATGAGGATCTCATATGGGTTGTAGCCTTCCAGAATGCCGGTAACGGGCTGGCCGCCAGATACCAGCCGGATAACAACCTTCTTGCCCTTGAGCTTAGGGATGAATTGCGGGCCGGTTTGCTTGGTAGTGGTTGGCTTCTCTTCTTCTGTCATGCTTTCTCATTTCTTCCGTTTATTCCAACGAATATTTTCCTCAACTGCTGCCCATAGTTTGGGGTCTTCTTTTTTCAGAGCCTTTTCAAGGCGCATCTCGACTTCTGGGCTCAGCTTAAATCGAGGTGTTGTGATCTCTCTATACCTCATAACGGCCGCGATTATAGGGGAATAGACAGTCACCTTCGGGTACTTCTTTCCTTCTTCAATGGCCTGTTTAAGGGCCTCTGCATCTATCTCATCTTTCATCTTATGAGTTTCTACTTCTGAAGGCTGAATTTCAGCTATTGATTTATCTTCTTTCAGAGTCTGACTTTCAGCCTGTGAAAATATCGCTGCTGCGCCCTTACCCAGTTTCGTCATTTAAGATCTCCTCCGCAAGTTGAGAGTAAGCCATGGCTCCGGTGGAGTCTGGAGCATATTGAAAAATGGTCATCCCGTGGCTAGGTGCTCTGGATAGATCGATATTTCGGGGAATAACCGTGTTGAGTACCTTTTCTTTGAAGTAGTCCCTAATTTGGTCTGCAACTTCCTGGCTAGTCTTTGTCCTTCCATCATACATGGTCAAAAGTATGTGCTGTTCTGGCTCGTGTTTCAGATGGCTACCTATAAGACTCAATGTTTTGATGAGGTGTGCGTAGCCTGTCATAGCAAGCCATTCTACCTGTAGCGGGATCAGAAGCACGGTGCTGGCGAGTATCACATTGGCCGTGAGCACTCCCAGGCTCGGGGGGGCATCAAGAACAACGAAATCATAGCCTTTCAGCTTATTAATCTCATTTCTCAATATGTACTCTCGGCCTGGTTGGGTCGAAAGCTCCATTTCTGCGCCGGCCAGGTCATATGTGCTGGCTACAACGTCTAGGCCGGCGGTATCTGTGGTTTTGACGACTTCGCTCAGTGCCTTTTCTCGGACCATGACATCATAAAGGGTCGAAGGCTGGCTCCATTCATCAAGACCGAGGCTAATGGTTACATGAGCTTGAGGGTCTGCATCTACCAGAAGTACATGTTCTCCCTTTCTCGCCAGGGCAGCGGCCAGGTTTATTGCGGTCGTGGTCTTTCCCACCCCCCCTTTCTGGATAGCCACTCCTATGACTTTCATAATTCATAATTCAGAAGCTGAAATACTACTTACATTTTTCTACTGCTGAATTTCATAAATCATAAATCTACTTTCAGCCTTTTGGCTTGTGGGCGGTGGCTCACCATCGCACGAAAACCCTTTGGATATGGAGATGATTTCAGGATGGTGGACTCATGACTGAGCAAAACCGCAAGTACATAACAAAAGAGATCGGCAAGCTCCTCTCCGAGACTTGGCGGATAAAGGGCCTGGCCGAGCAGGAGTACGGGCCGCAGCGCCCTCTCACCAAGAAGCTGGCCATTATGCATGAGGATATACAGAAGCTACTGCGGGAATAGGCAGTCATTCAAATAATTCATAAACCTTGGGTGAAATCGCATTGGCGATGGAAAGGCTCACCGAAAAGAAGGTTATCCAAATTCACGATTTCCTCATAGAGGAGACGGGCGGGGAGCCAGGCATCCGTGATCCTGGTACATTATCCTTTGTAGTTGAGGCCATCAATTACGAGTCGGATTTATTCAGGAAAGCAGCTCAGGCGCTCTTTTTGGCAGAACGTCATCCTTTTTGGGATGGTCAAAAAAGGACTGCTTTTGAATTATCGGATCTCATTTTAAGACAAAACGGCTATCGTTTCGACAGAAGCGACATAGATGAGATAATTCGTGTAATGGTAAGAATAGCTCAATACACGTGCCCTGAGGGAGAAGAGATAGATAAAATAGCGAGGTGGGTAAAAAGGATGGTTGTGAAGCTGGAGTAATCACCTGTTAGCGAGTTCTGCCAGCATGGTTTTGTGGTATGCAACGCTCTCTAGGAAGTGCTGGCATTCGCTAAGTGAGAGGGCACTTAGCCTTTCTTCAGCGGGCACCAAAGACCTGCTTGATGGTCTCACCGCCACCGTCGCACCTTCTATCAAGTCCGAGCACACCATCGCAAAACACCTTCCTATCTATAACTAGAACCAACGGTTCATTCTATTTATAGTTGACACCTCTTTTAAGGGTTGACTTAAATTCAAACAATGTGGATGCACAACTGTCTAGCTCCTTTGCCTTCCATCCCACGGCGCCTTAGCTACGTTGCGTCCCTGAATGGACATCTCTCCCCAGGTGCTATGAGCCATTGAGCAAGGGGAAAGTCGATTCTAGAGCCTTACAGAAATTATTAAAATGGTGGGATTAATTATCGGAGAGCCCCAGGGCCGCCCTCTTCATCTTCCGTGCTTTCTGGAGTGCTGTCTCGTGGTCCACCTTCTTGCAGCTCCCCAGTGGACATAGTTCTATGACATTATCGAAAGATTTAAGGAAAATGTCATAGAACTTTCTGGCAGGGACAAACGCAGACTCCGGCATATAGTTGCCAGAGTTCAGTCATATTAAAATGCTATTATAATGCTTTTTATTCGCCTATCTGGATTTAATTTTCTGTTAACCCGTCCATTCCACATAGTCTAGGAATACAGGGGATCCATCGCCTAACCCCACGATTATCGAGTTGGAGATGGTGCTCAAAAGGCCCGCCGCCTCCGCCGATAGCGGTTTGACTGCTCGCGGTATTTGGTCGGAAAAGGGGAGGAAAAAAGAAGAATAGCTTTGGAGGTATATTTTGGAACCAGACAAGAAATGTCAGAGGATCCTCGATTGATCACCAGCGCCTCCTCCTTCGACTTCTTGGAGAAAATCAATATCCAGTGTCACGGGTGATTAGTGGAGGAGAAGACGCCGAAGAGAAGATCGCGGCTAGGAAGAGGATGCTAGCTGGAGTAGACCCTACTCGGCATGCCGAGGAGGGTTCTAAAGACACCGATCCCCCAAAAGGCGAATCCGCCGCTCTGTCGAAGAGCATGTTATTGGAGATGTACCTCTCTGACGCAATGCTCTGCGCCCCTGCCTGGCAATCAGTCCTAACGTCGAAGAGCATGTTATTGGAGATGTACCTCTCTGACACTGGACCCAGTACCCGCTGGGGCCGGGCCGGAGACCGCATGATTATTCAAAAAAACGGAAAAAAAATTGGGGCTAGACTGAATCTTCGCCTGCCAAAACAGACTCTTGAAAAAGTATATCCAGTAACAACGTTGAGATGATAGCATGAAAACTATTATGCCATGGATCGGTGCAGTGCTGTTTTTCGCCCTGCTCGCCTCCAATGTAAGTGCATTTCCGCTGTCGGGCGGGAACGGTGTGATGAATGCTACCGTCCTCGGTGTTTTCAAAGAATCGAGTGTGATGTATGTTGATATAACAACCCAAGGGACTCCAACGGGATGCACATTCCAGCTGATCGACAGCGATGATCGTATCCACGAGAGCGATAGCAGCGGCTCATGCTCGTGGAATTCGAAGAGTGGTTATGTTGATGATCAAGGATCTACAGGATATCTCGCATCTGGCGACGTTGTTTTGAAAAAGCGAGGGATCGCAATATTTGACGTGCCGGACGGTGTTATTTTGAAAAGAATAAGAGTAGTTCCAGACACATCAGATCCATTCTTTGTTGATTGGAACGGAGTCCCCGAAGTCAGTGATGCAAACACCACTCTGAAATTTTATGGAGCCACCACAACACCGCGCAATTCATGCGGTCCCACGGCTAATCATTGGGTATTTGACGTAAAATTAACCAACAACGACGATGAAATCCTTGAGTACACCGATGGCGATTTCTCCGTCGTTGATCAATTTGGGTGGGAATATTACAGCAAAGGGACAACTACAAACAAGCTCTTGCCAGGCGAATCATTGAGGTTCGATGTCAAAACCGAGATGTATAGGCTGTCCAGACCGATTGCAATAATATTCCGAGGCGTGCAGATGGACATCTCCGCTTGGGCGTAAAAAAAGTGGCTCAGGTGATGTACTGAGCCACCTTCCTCATTATCGTTTGCTCTATATGCGAATCCAGCTGCCGCTTCATGATGTCCGTGAGCTGGTAGGCTGCTCCAGTATCCGGCACAACGGGGTTGATGACCTCAACCCTGAGTTGCTCTTCAACGTGGATGTTCACCGATCTGCCGTTGCCCCCCTGGCCGCTCTGCTGGAGGTCACCCATGGCCTTTAAAAGCGGGTCCGGGCCTTTCCGATCTAGAACTGGGGAAGCAACATCCTGACCACTCTCCTGGAGAGCCCCTAGAACTTTTGAGAGCGGGCCGGTTCCTTTTTGGGCTATGGCCTGGGGGATGATCTCCTCTTTTTCATGGACCAGACCGGCGAACAGCCCGCCCTTATCGAACGTCGCCCCGACTGCATACTGTGGAGTCCAACGCTCCTTCTGGTCTGAATCCAGCGTACCCCATGCTTTGGGAGAGATTGTCTCTTTGCCGTTGGTGTACGACTTGGGGATTGATGCCTCTGGCTCGGCGGCAGGTTCAGATCCGGACGAATCACGGAAGGCATCATAACTCCACTCACCGCCAGTCCTTTCTCCTGGGGATAGCTGGCTGAACTCCTCGGTCGTGATCCCCCTGCCCATCTTGTTCCAGTAAACTTGTGATGTTGGCTCGGTGACGGTCGTTGGAATGCCCAGATTGGTTAATGTGGTCGCCACGCCGCTCGCTTTTTCTGCTGCAAACTCGGTGGCGGTATTCCATGCTTCGCCTGCCTTTTCAGTCACGAATCCAGATGCCTTGTCCCACGCCTCGCCCGCGCTTGGGATGTTCGGTATAGCGGCGGTTAATGCTCCTATGGCCCCGGTCAGCTCGTTTATCCCAGGGATGCCTTCAAAGAATCCCGCTGGTGCAGTCTCGTATTTAACCTTGCGTGCATTCAAGCGAGCCTGGGTAGCTTCGGGAAGGAGATGAGCCTCGGCGCTTGAAGTGGACTCGTACCAGCCCGGCGCCTTATACCACTGGTGTTTTGCGTAATTGCTGGCATCATCAACCCATTTAGCCCCCTTCCATAGACCGCCTTCGGCCTGGTTGCCGACCTTAGCAGCCTCTTCTTCCATCTGCTTCTTGCGTTCCGCTTTGGTGATTCCCAGTCCATCCCGAAGCCAAGAGATCATGCTCTTGACAGTGTCATAAAGCCACTGAAGAACACTGGAAATGTTCTCCCACGCGCGTCTGCCCGTGGTGAGTAAGTCAGCGATGATATTCGAACTACCCAGGAGCTGGCCGATGTAGCCGACTATCATCGTCAGGGACTTCACGAGCGCGATGATAGGGAATATGCCCATAAGGCTGAGCTTCAGAGCCTTTCCAAGCGCGCCGCTCTCGTATGCGGCATCGATCTTATCGAAAAGCCATCCGAACCCGCCCATAACCGTATCCAGGATGCCCAGTTCTGCAATAGATTCGTCGTCCTGTGCAGTAGCCTGGATGGTCTCGGATCGAGGTGTCAGGACACCGGGGCTTTGCATCGAATGGCTGCCTGCTCCTATGACGGTGACCCTGTTGCGAAGCCCCATGATGCTGCTGGTGTCGTCAGGGTTAGTTATGTATGGGTCCAGATCGTACTCTCCACGGTTGGCTACTGGATCCCTGAATTGAAGCACCCCGTCTTCTGAGAAGTAATAGAACGCTCCGGTATCGTTCCTGAGGTCCTCCAGGACGTCTTGGAATGTGTCATCGCTATTGTACTTCTTCCCGCCTTCCAGAACCGGGTTCCTGGCAAGATAGTTTAGCTGGATCTTCTCCCCTTTGTGGAGATCCAGAACGTCTGTGAGAACTTCTCGGGCACGAGGAGCATGGTCTGGATGGGTCACGGAGCTATCATAGTTCTGAGAAATCGCGTCCGCCAGGTGGCCCAGATCACATTCTCCAGTGACGATGATATCCTCGTGGTTGCGCTTGATGTCGGTTACATGGCCATAGGCTACCAGGTATTCTGCTTCTGCCCGGCCTCCTGCTGCTGCCCTATGGCTTTCTTTGTGATATACCCAATTCCTGATCGTGATCTTCATCGAGGTAGTTTGGGGCGGCCAGGTGGTGGCATAACTCCTCTTGAGGCGGTTGGCCAGCGTGACCGTGAGCTTTCCAGGATCGCTGTCTGTCTCGATCTGGTCCTGGACCTGGACGGAGATTACTTCTTCCGAGACATCTACATCACCGATCTCAACCGTGTGGTCGATCATCTTTCAGTCCCAGGCCTCGAGCAAACTGATAGTCCATGTGGCGACGTTCAGGGTTTCGCCGGTCTGAGTTTCCGTCAGGGGAGGCTCCTTGTCGTTCTCGCTATGATCGATGGAGCGATCCAGTATGTACATGTTCAGGCCGTCAGGAACATGATTGCATACCACCTTGAAGGGGCCGCACTCATCGCAGAGGTGCTTGAGCTGCTTGTAACGATCATTTGTGATGCTCCTGACCGTCAGCTCACAATGATCCAAGACCAGATCGGATGTTCTGATGGTGATGGTCTTGTTTCCCTTTCCTGGAATGGGCTTCTCAACTACCACATTAGTTTTAGTCCATCTGGCGTGCTGGGGGCCCGGATTAACCTCTTCTTCTGCCGAATCCCCTAAAGTGAGCCAACCTATTTTGAATATCATGAAAACACCAAAAAGTTGATTATGCGGGCAGTCCTACAGGTACAACATGCGAATATTGCTATTCATCGGGCTCCTGATCGCGCTCGTAAGTGGAGTGCAGGCCGAAGAGCTGATCAACTACAGCGAAGAGATAGGGCCGTACGTGGTCTCATTCAGCCTACCAGAACTCCAGAGCGGACCGGTGGAGTTCGAAAGGGACATATCCCAGACCGAAACTCTGAACGGCATTGTCGATGACATATACGAACTCACGATGTACTCCGGCGGTCGCTGGGTGGGCGCGTTAACCATTGACAGCTTCGGGGAGGATGTGGAATTTGACTTGGAACAGCGATTGGATGATCAAGTAAAGTACTTCGAGGCTCTTGGCTTTTTGGTAACTCCGGCAAGACGCGAAATCGACAACACACCGGGTACAATTTCAAAGGTACGGGATGTACCTAACGACGCAGACCTCTTTAACTTTTTCTACCAAAAAGACATGCGGACAACTGTCCAAGGCGGCGTAGTGTTCACATGGGACCAGACGGTGCCCCTCTTGAGGACTATTAACGTTACGTCCTCCTCTGCCCCATAGCCTTGTGGACGGCTGAAATTGATCGAGACTCAATCCGCCGATCAATCTCCTTCATCAGTTTTTCGATATCTATATCGCTGCTCACCCGCATTCCAGAGAAGTCATTTGCGTTATGGACATGAATATCAGCCTTCTGAGAATCAGTGGAAGCTCTCCCTCCCGCGGTGACTCCATACAAAGTATCCAGTGCTCTTGCTATCGGCCCGGCTCCTCTCTGAGCTGTGGCCTGGGGGATGATCTCCTCGGGAGCATGGACCCTGCCAGCGAACAGGCCATCCTTCTTGAATGTGGCTCCGACGGCATATTGTGGAGTCCAGTACTCCTGTTGGTCTGAACCCAGTGCACTCCATGCCCTGGGAGAGATCGTCTCTTTGCCGTTGGTGTATGATTTTATATCATACTTCGAATCTTCTAATATGAGACCTGCCGCGATGCCTTTTTGTCTAGAAGCCTCATAATCGATATCACCCTCAGAACGTTTCACTTCCGTTTCATGAGGCGAAAGATTGCCGGTCGGAATATTGCCAAACGGTGACGCTTGTGAAGCGGTTGTGGATGTTTCCGACTCCCTGTATTTTTTATAACCAGAAACCAACAAGTTATATTCATACTCATCTATGTATGGGTGTTCTTGCGGTATACCGGTTTGACCTTCGGTGTATGCAGCGCGCAGCACTTCATCGCTGGTCTTGGTATACATTCGGTAGTTTTCGCTACCCTTTTTGGCATTTTCTACATATTCTTTGTAGCCTTCGAAGGTCGGGGCCTTTTCTTCCGCGCCCTCTCCTCCCCACGGGAATAAGCCAGTGACCGCGGATGATATGCTGCTCGGCAGGCTTGTGAGGATATCCCATAGCTTTTTCAGCCATTCGACTATACCATTAGGAATACTCTCAACGCTATCTTGGAGCCAGTCTTTGATCGCATCCGATGTATCGCCTGGCAGTTTTTTAATCCACTCGGGTATATCTGGGATGCTGCTCACGCTATCCTGGAGCCAGGAAACCATCCCAAGGACGGTATCATAAAGCCACTGAACCCCATTGGAAATGTCGTCCCATGCCTTACTGCCCGCCGAAAGCAAGTCGGATACGATATTTGAGCCGTCCAAAAGCTTGCGGGCGTAGTCCGCTATTGTCAATAGGGACTTAACGAGCATGACGATGGGTAACAGGCCCATCAGACTGATCTTAAGAGCATTGCCGAGCGTACCACTGGCATATGCAGCATCGAGCTTGTCAAATAGCCATCCGAAAGTCGATGCAATGGTATCCAATGCACTCAGCAGCCACCCGAACGCGCCTTCACTTCCCTTTGCCCATTCTTCGCTCCCCTTTGCCCATTTCTCATCGAGCCAGGAGAACAGGCTGCCAAAGGCGTCGGTCACCCAAGCCACCCCAGCGATCACCCCGCCTATGAGGTCTTTGCCTATAGCTGAATCCTTGAACTTGTCCCAGGCTTTTTGCAGGTAGCCTGTTTTGTATAGGAGATAGCCAACCGCAGCTGCCAGTACGAGTATTATTGTGAGGGGGCCGCCCAATATGCCGACTATCGTGCCTATCGTCCCAGCCATCGCGCTTATGGCCAGGCCAGCTATGTTGCCGTACATTGACAGGATCAGCATGGCTTTGGAAGCCAGCCCGAGCCCTGCAATAACCGGGCCTAAAAAGGATGCCAGGGCACTAACCGCAGTCACTACAGCTAAGATGCTGACTGCTGTTGCAATCAGGTTCATGCCGGGTATCTTGGCCGCGAGCTCAGCCACGTATACAACGAATTTCACCATCGGGCTGAGCAGGGCATTGACCACACCCAAAATAGCGTTCAGCCCTGGCAGAAACACGCCGCCGATGACCTGAGCCAGCACAGTCACAGTCTGGCGAATTTTATCCAGCTGAGTCCAGGTGCCTGCCAGGCTCTTTCCGAAGGACTCGGACATCTTGGTGCCTTCGTCGTAGGCAGGATTGACCACACCCTGCGCCTTTGCCAGGCCTGCCTTGAAATTCTCGGAGCCTGACAACTGCAGGATTTTTCCACCAGTCATGCCAAAGAGCTTGGAGTATTCGCCCTGCTCGCTGGCTTTCATGGCGTTATATTTGGCGGCCACCGCCTCCACGATCGCCATTGGGTCAGACTTGAGTTTGGCCTGATATTCCTCACTCTTCATGCCCAACGATTTGCTTATCTTGTTGTCAGCATCGGTTTTGGCATAGTTGTAGAAGTCCTTGATGGATTCGCCTGCAGCATCGCCAGATAAGTTTGTTGATATGAGTGCAGCAGACAGGGCGATGGTGCCTTTAACGGTCTTGTCGGTCTGCTCGAACATCGACATTGCTGAAGATGCGTGGCTCATAGCCGTCAGGATCTTCTCTTCTGAGGCTATGGTGGCATCCGCAACGGCATCTATGCCGGACCCGACGCTCCTAAGAAACTCGTTGGTCTCCGCACCTATTGGTTTGTATACATTGGCAATACCGGATAGCATCGAGCTGGTAGCGTCAGCAGTCATTCCAAATGCCGAACTGGCCTCCAGGGTTATCCGGACGAAATCGGATATCTCTTTGCGGGCTCCCTCCATATCGCCCACGGCCATCAGATCGCCGCCGATACCAGCGCCTCCGGCGGTCTCGTATGCAGCAGCTATCTGGTCCATCCCCTTGCCGGTGGCCATCATCATATCCTGCATGTCCTTCTGGACACCTTTGGCCGCCTCGCCCTCCATGCCGATGAGCTTGTTGACACGGATCATGGAAGCTTCCAGGTCGGCAGCTGCGGGGATAGTGGCAGCTATGCCCATACCTACGGCAGCCACGCCGACAACACCCGCTGCCAGGCCGACAGCAGCCGCTCCGGTGGACAGACCGACGGGGATGATAGCCTTGGCTTTCAGGATATCCAGCTGTTTACCGACTGCATCAAGGTGCCTGCTGATTTGATCGATGACTGTGAGGTGTAGGGGCCGGCTGAAAGCGTCTTGCAAGCCTTCGAACTTGCCCATGACGTTTTTAGCTATCTCTGTGGAGTTATCGGCAACCTTGATATTGACCGTCTTTTTGCCCAGCGAGTTGAGCCTGTCTTGGGTGTCGTCGATGTTCTTGAAAATCTTTTTATCGAGATCGATGGGCAGCAGCTTCGCAACCGCCAATCTCTCCAATCCCACAGAAATTCGACTGAGTGCAGCACTGACGTTATCGATGGGGTTGAGGACAATCTCAGCTTCACGAATTACTGTCATCGACAATCGCCCCACGAAGCTCATTAAGTTCCTTTCTCAGCAGGCGGATCGTTTCGAGGCTAAGGCCGATACTGCCAATCACCGCACAGGTGGCGCTCTCCGCGTCAAACCACCCGCATCCAGGGCCCATGCATCTGCTCTGCCCAGCAAGAGAAGCGATTGGGCAGCAGCGCGGATCAATTTTTTTCCGCATGGAGACCTCTATTTATTTCCTGCAAGTATCGCCCGGCCACGATTTAGCCGATCACTCAAATCCGCGATCTGCGGATCAAACCGCTCTCGGGCCTCGACAAGTGCGGCGTTCGCCAGCACGATCTCGTCCAGGTCCTGGACTTCCGCCGGGCTCAGCCTGGGATTGCGACCGGATGCTATGATGGATGCTGATTTGGCTTTGTAGACAGCATCCGACAGATGCCTTCTGGCAGTTGCCAGCTCCTGGCCAAGCATGGCGAGCGATGGGTAGCCAACCACCCCCATGAAATCCTCGATGTCTTGAGATACCGATTTCAGAGCCGCCTTCTTGCTCTCGATCTCGTTTGCTAGGCCAGCGATCTCTTCAGTCGCATCCGGATCAAAACCAGGATGCCACCCCTTTGCGCCGTTTGTGGGGATAAGGTATTGAATCGTTTTTTTGCGGCTCTGATTCAAATCTGAAAGCGCGCGTTCGTATCGGCTATGCAATATTTTTCCTTCATCCGGCTGGCCAGAGTGGCTAGCCCAATAGTCAATAAACTGTTTCATATAAAATTCCTCTGATAATAACAAGTTCTCTCCGCCCAAAAATCGGGGGCAACCGCCTGAATCAGATCTTTTAAAATCTGCGCCGCCAGCTGCTGCACAGACCACCATCCAGGTCATCGTAAGTTTTGTAGATGGGTTGTGCTGACAGGATAAGCGGCTCAACATATCGCGCGCCCCACCAAGCAGCCAGCGCCACGCTGAGAACAAGATCGTCGTGATCCTGCTCTCTCCACGCTGAATAGCTGTCGTGGGCTGTGACTGGATCGATCTTCACCTTGAAATTCATCAATTCTGTCTGCAAGACGGAGGCCAGGGGCAACTTCTTGGAGATCTTCAACCGTCCACTTTGAAAAAGCACTTGCAGGCTGCCCACAAGATCGCGTTTTGGAACCCGCCAGGTATCACCCTCGCGTGAGGCCTTGTCGCCGCCGTGTATAAGCACGCCCACTGGACTTAGCCCGGCCTGCCTGAAGAGGTCCACCACCGGAGCACCTACTCCCGTTTGATCGACCACGAGGGCGGCATTGCCTGCCAGGGCGGGGGAGTGCATGATTTCAGTGGTTTTGCTCACTATCTCAGGATATGGAACATTCCGCACTCGCTCAAGGTGACGGACGTGATAGGCCGCTTCCTTCTCGTCGCCTTCGGGTTTCAACCTTTCCAGCACCGATAGAGCAGTATAGTCACTACTCTGTCCCAGATCGAGGCCTACAAAGAATTTAGTCAGTGTTAATCAACTCCAAACAATGGTTCAACCTCATCGCTTATCGCCGCCGCTATCTGATCGAATGTAAAAACGCTATCCACCGTCTCCATGAACGCGCAAAAATATTCCTGTAAATACCATGGATTCGTCCTCTTTTCTTCTTCCAAGAACTCTTCCGATATGCGTGGGCACATTTCCGCCGGGATTTCGAACCACTGCCACAAATCCCTCTGCTCGCTCCAGATCTTGAAGAAGTGACCCCTCTTCCCGAATGGGGTAGACATCAGGATATGTCTGCCATTGGACACGGCCAGCATTGGGCGAACCGTGTTATAGAGATCGTCCAACACTCGGCTGGCCTCATCTTCCAGCAGCAGAGTAACAGCTGAGAAGCTTCTTGCACTCTTTTCCGAGCCTGGCCGGGCCACAAAGCGGTTGCCATTGCTGAATTTGACAGCTAACTTGGTGTCGCTGCTCAGGTAGTCGCTTGGGAGTTCTACTGCTCCCCGGAACTCATCAAACTTCATCATTAATTCTGATGATTGATCTTGTGTCGGGGCTATGACCAGGCCGAAGGAAGGCCGGCGATAGATCGATTCGTGCAGTCCAAGAGCTGCGCAGGTCGTGGACTTCCCGCTCTGCCTGCTGCAATTCAGGATGATCTTTCGTGATCTGCTCCTCAAGAGATCTGCCTGCCAGGGATCGGGATGATAGCCCAAGACTTCACGCGCCCACAAAACTGGATCCAATGAATATGCCAGGTCATCACTTGCGGATGGCATGGACCACCGCCTCTCTTGCTTTGGGATAGGGCTCCAGTGCCGTTATGATCAGGGTTCGCAGTTCAATCCATTCAGGATTGTTGATTATCGTGACCTGGGGCTGCGATGCGAGCCTCCCCTCCAGCTCTGCGATGAGCTTGATCTGCTCTCGTGCCTCTCGCAGATATGCAACCGGCGCGCCATAGACGCGCGTATCCGCCGCTTTCTCTGCTTTATCAAGGAGCGAGAGAGTCTTTTCCCGGATTTCACCAAGCTGCACCAGAAGGACATCAGCTTTGGCGATCTCCTGAATATCATTTGATTTCAATAATTCTTTGGGTATATGGCTCTCTTTATGCCTGGCAAGAGCATCTTTCGAAAGTCCGAATTGTCGCGCTAAATCGCGGTATGAATCGCTACAGAGGAGCAGCTTGTTGATTTCTTCAAGATCTTTATGAGCACATACTGTGCACTGCCTGCCCATCGCTCAGCTCTCCTCGCTCGCGGGTTTGTCGTATTCCTGCCTGTCATACTTCCGGGCTCTCCGCCGGGCATTGGCCCTCATGATATGCGTTGCCTCTTGGCTTCGTTTTCTCGATTCCTCGACCGCCGCTACGAGCTTTTCCGCTCGTTCGTGACCTCTGTTTAATTGTCTCATACTGCTCTTGCCTCCCCTCCAAAAATCTTGCAAAGCTCCGGGCCAGCCTGCGATCTGGAAATGGCCTGATATCGCCCACCGCCGTAATATATGCCGTGCCGGCGCATCCACGAGGTCACGGAGCGATCAGTCACATTTGCTTGTAGAGCTATCCTCCAGCGGGCTAACCTGCCTCCACGGGCATGAATTGATCTCACCGCTGCCAGTATCCGGCCGTCTCTCTCGGCCTCTTCTTGGGCTCTCCACTGATCTTCTAGGCCTGCTCGCTTGCTTCGCTGGATGTCTCTCCAGGCTTCGATATCTCGCGGTCTGAGCTTATCCCGGCGGATAGTGTGCTCCGAAGTGACCAGCTCGTACTCTCCCCGATATCGGCCTGCATCGCCCCCTGTACAGTGGGGCACCCTCGTTCCATAATTGAGATCGGTGAGAATACCGTTCGATCCATGCCAATGAAACTTGCCACAAAACGGGCAGATGATGACCACGTGGACGAGATCAACTGCAACCACATCAGCCTGTAGAATCGGGCTCATGCCCCCGCCTCCAACTTTGTCTGCGTGTCGGCCTTTACAGGTTCAGCCGGTGGGCCTTCCATAAGGCATGTAGTGCAAATGTACCCGCTCTGACCTTTGTTGAAGTATGGCGTTAGAGGATACGGGAAGGACCGCCCACATAAGCAACATGTACGCCTCCTTGCCACATGCTTTTGATGCCCTGCCCTTATCCGGTCTATCTCGGGGTTGCTCTCTCTCTTAATTGGCTCAAGTGTCTCCTTTGTCGCCAATGACTCCAATGTCACCAAAGTCCCCGGACTGTCCATAACGCATTCTTTATCAGGGACGTTGGGGACGTTGGTGACGTTGTGTACTTTGGGTACGTTGGTGTCACTGGTCTCTCTCAGGAAAAGATAAACCTGGTTTCGGCCTTTGCCGCCGTTGTCTTTTTCTCTCCGGTCTATCATGCCATACTCGAGCATGGTGCTCAGGTATTCGGCCAATTCTTTTGACTTGATTTTAATCGCTCTGGCCGTCTCTCGTTGTGTTGCTCTCCCACCGTTGCGCTTGAGATAGGCGACTATTTTATCAATGACATTCTTCTCTTCTGTCTGCCCCACCAAGTCATAGACCGCCCGAGACATTGGCAAAAAGTACTCATCCGCTAACCTGCATGCTTCTTGAAAGGATGCCAGGCCAATAGGCGTTGTGGGATCGAATCCCGGACTTCCTACTTCAAAGAGCATTGCAAGTTTGACCACCGTCGGCATTAAACGGCCAAAGATCTGAGAAGAGAACCCATCTTTGAGCCGGGCCAATTCTTTCTCTCTCCGCTCTTGCCATTCCTCATAATATGCTTGAGCGTCCGGAGTGTAATCCATGTCCACACAATCGGGCATGGAGTCCATCAACTCCACAATTCTCCGGAGCTGTTCCCTTGCTATCTCCTCAAGCTCAGAGTGCCGGGCCGTCCCCTTCCTCAGAGGCATGTAACAATCCTTCTCTCCCTGTGGATAGAAGAACATGAACCTTGCAAGAAAGCCGCTTAATGCGTCGTTAGCTTCGGTATTTGCTCCCAATGCCGCATCGGTTGAAGCGAAGAAGACATTAAGAAATGGATCTGCGATATTAAAACTGGTCTTTTCCGCTTTTCTTTGACTGGTCCGGAGCATCCTGGTTATTGGGGTGCAATCATAAAGTTGCATGAGGGTATCTTTAAATCCTCTCATGTAGTCCTTTCTCATCAGACTTAGGACTCCTGCAGCCTCATCCCTTATCCAAGGAGCGTGGTTGAATTGGTCCATATGCTCAATAAATGCCTCGGGCGAGAACTCATTAGGAACCTTTGAAATTCCCAGCCGTCCACCCACCGACTCCTCGATCATCCGGACCGATTTTTTTAAGGCAGTCGTTTTTCTCGCAAGGGTTGAACCGCCTGCAATATAAATATAGACGTTTGTATAAATTGTGTCTTGCCCTAACTCAAATTTGAGCTTTTTGTCTGTCGCTACTGCCAAAGCGAATATCGCACCTGCAAACCAGTAATCCCGGTATGCGTCGGATATCTCTGATCCATACTGCATGAATCTTGAGATGAAATTATCGCCGGGTAGATTGCATGTGAATTTTGGCCCACTGTCGAGCTTAAAAGCGTTGAACTCTTCCTCGGACATTGGTGACATGCCGCGCTCTTCCATAACCGCCGCGAGCAATGCCTCTGCTTCTTCAGGGGTGGCGTTCCCAAGCTCTTTCGGCGGGGTGTATGTGTTGGTGGTGCCGGAACATGCCTTCCTGATCGTCATCTCTCCATATGTGGATTGCCCGCGCTGCTCATCCCATTTTTCACGCATCAGCTCAGACGTTCTGAAAATGCGGTCCATTTGCACCTGGTCTTTTCCACAGAAATATGCCAGGCGGTTGCATAGTGCAAGGTCAGCTGCGCTATCGTCTCCGTCGTATCTTGTGGTGTCGCCTCTGAGAAGAGCCTCGATCTCATCCGCCTTGCTGCTTCCGAGCATGGCGGCTACAACCACGCCGTCTGATAGGCTGGATTTGCCCGCACTGGTGGGGTTCTGTGGTCTGGTGGGCTCTGGCTCCGCTTCCCCGAAGATCTCTTTAAAGAGGCGTTCTAGGGGCCCCTGGCGGGCCTCTATCGTCTTGCACTCTCCTACCACATCGCCAGTCAGGAAGCATGCTCTCAGGCAGTCGTATATCTCGTATAGACTGCCCATTTTCCGGCACCGCTTGAAAGGTTTCTGTCCCTTGATCAGAATATGTAGGCCGTTGCCGCTCTGCGATCTCTCTGTATAGCTCGCGAATTCGTCTATCACCTTCTGAGCCCATGGCTCAATAACACCATCTTTTATACAATTATCAATATCGATAAAGACGATTTCTCCGGGCGTGATTGGCATCATCCAACAAATGCCATCATAGCCGCCTATCTCCTGGTAGGTCATGAGCGCTGTATCCATCTTTACCCATGTGGAAGGATCATCAGATTTCGCCCGTTGTCCATTTGGCTGGTAGGGTACCTTACCGATCTTCCCGTCCTTTTTGGCTTCTTTCCGCCACAACACCCATGAGGGAGAAAACCGCAGCTCCTCCGGGACATTCTCGGGAGAAAGTGTGGCCATTTAGTCCACCGCCCCTTGATGCCATGCTATCGCAGCGCCGTCTCGGGCAATCCTGGCAATTGCACAATCGCCGAACTCCTCAAAATCACCGTTCGATCTTTTGACTCTGGTGATTATCCATAACGCGCATTCCCTTTCCAGGCAGGAGTGTCCTGATAATGGGCAAAATTTTGTTGCCATCAGCACCGCCCCCTCGCGCACTGGCAATGGTCTGACCTAGAAAAGATGTCATCTAAGTCATCGTCCCGCATCTTCCGGGGCCTGCCACAGTCCGCGCAGAAAACGCGAGCAGTCGGGTATCTGCCGTGCATCACTCATCACCGCCCATCCGAAAAGATTCTAAGAACTCCTTAGCATCCACGGTGATCCAGCCGTCAAAATCCACCATTCCCAGCCCTTTGGTGAGGAGACACACAGCACATTCCGCATAGTCCAGATGGATGCCTCTTTCAAGAAAATCAGAACTCCAGACCTCTATTTCCTTTTTATTTCTGGACACATATTCAATTGTCACGTAAGGGCCGTCCAGCTTGATCACAAACAAGAAAGTCTCACCGTGAACGCCAACGAAGCTCTCGCCGTTGGCGATCCTGGCCTTAATCTTGTCTACAATGGCAAGCCGTTCGCGGTATTTTCCTACGGTCTTATCGTCAACCTTGACCATTCGCCCTAGTTCACGATTTGATAGGTTTCCAAACTGCCTCAGAGCGATGAGAACAGCACGCCGCTTATCTACCTGGCTGCGGCGTAGTCCATGTGTGGCATTGGCTGATAAAGCAAACCGGAGCGCCTCCTCTTTAGAGCCGGTGCGGATTTCCGCACTTATGGCATTGATCCCCGCCTTCTTCGCAGCTTTGTATCGATGATATCCGTCTGCCAGCCAGTTGGTAGTGCCATCATTGAATATAACCACGGGTGGAAAGCCCTCGCCCCTCTTCATGGCTTCTGCGTATTCATCTACCACCGCGGATTTTATTAGCGCTCGGGGCTGGAGGTCGTCGTCTGCGGTGATATCAGAGAGTTCAATGGCCGCCATCAGCATCTCCCCGGGGCATGGTGCAGTGGCCGGAGGCTTGTTATCGCCCTTCTGGCAACCATCCAACGTTGGCCGGATTTGCTTTCAAACCAAAATTCGTCCTCATCACGAATCGATATCAGGCGTGCAACAAAAGAGGCATTATTCGCAAATACTATACAAATTTCCCCGATCAGATCCTTTGCAGGGTCAGAAAGATTCTTATCAGTTCCACTATTGTCAGTTGTGTCCGGTAACATATCTACCTCTTCGCACCGCCCCTGGTCCGGGCGGTTCGAATTTAGTTTTATTTTGAATTTAATTTAAAAATATTAATTAATGCCTGCTGCAGATGAAATTGTCAATTGGTTACCGTCATACTGCATTAATAACAAATTGCCCAATTGATCACCTATCCATTTCGGTATTCTAATATCCATTTCGCCGGTTTTGTCCCTCTGAATTAAAAGTCTTATTCCAATTGGTTGCATAATCACCTCAAAAGATCTTTCTTCACTAATACTATATGCGTAAATTACACCCATTTTTCTCGAAAATGGTGCAATGCACGGCGATTTCACGCGAGATAGATCCTGTATCCCTTCCTGCCCTTGCGCACCTTGACCTTGCCTTTCAGCTGCTTTTTAATGATGCGCTCGGCGGTTCCCTTCGGCCACCCAAACGCATGGTCAATCCGGTAGTGACTAATCCCAGGATTTGTGTTAACCAATGTAATGATTGCATCGACATCTACGGACCGGTCTTTATATTTATATTCCTTTGATGGGATTATACCGGCCTCAGACAGTACAGATCTCATTTCTCTGGTTATCGGATGTTTTACAGGGCGTCCATCCCCCCCGAACATTTTGCTATTATTATAACTACATCTGGGGCATATGTACTCTGCTTGACCCGTCTTTGGGTTGACGTAAATCAGAACGTCGCCGTGGTATTTTTCAGGCGACGGCAATTCCATGTGTCCACTTCCGTAATCGAAATTGCCCTCAAAATAACTGCACCCATCTGATTCATCGAGTTGAGAGCAATCTGGGACTCCCTCCGCCATGACCATTGCAGATATCTTCTCCCGCTCCTTCTTCAGCTCCGGGCATTCGAACATCCATCTTAAAGGCGCGCCCTCCGGCACGCGATAATAGTTAGGTCGGGTGTCTGCTATGAACTCAGCAAGCCCTTCTTTGGCCCTGGCTTTATAATAACCTTCGTCGGGCTGATCCCACTTATAGCAAAAATTCGGTGATCGGGATGCGCCGTCCGTGTTTTGTGATAGCAGCGAACTAATTTGTGTAGGCTTAATGCGTTCACCTAAGGTCGTTCGCCAAAGGCGAGACGTGTCACGGGGGAATTCAATGCAAAGTGGTCGATATTTGCTTGTTCCTTTGATTTCGCCGTCAAGCCTGCCATCTTTGTATAATTTGACTGAACCACCAGATTCACTGATCCACCACCGAACCGGCTGCTCAACGATGATGCGCTCGTTTAACGTTAGATATTCGTCACTGGTAGATGTAATCAATGCAGATAGATCGAGCAGTTCGGGTTCATCGTCGATTTCCGTCGGTAGAGGGCGCTTGATTTGCTTTAGCACCACTCCCGTATTCTTGCGTGATCGTTTTCCCAGGTCTACGCCCCCAAATGCATTAATCGACTGTACCCCTTTCCTATTTTCCGCAACTGCCGCCGCTCATACCCTTGCCGCCTTTGAGCAGCGGTCTGCTTCGGAGCGGGCAGCTCACCCCTGGCAACAAGAATGTGTTCAGGGGGTGTGATTGTCTTGACTCCGTCGAGGATCGTCCGTCCACACCGGGGACAGACCTTTCCGCCATGCATCGCCGCACCACAAGGGCACACCCAGTCGGTCGGTAAAGCGTTCGGGATTCGCTTGCCCGCCCGCGGGTGGTTTGGCGGATATGTCGGATAGACGGGGGTCCATACTCTTTGCCCGATTTTTGTCTCGGGCGACATTTGCCGCCCGGTTGGAGCCTTCTGTGCGTTAGGCACTGGCCACCACCTCGCGAAGCCTACCCAGCAGAGATATTGCGACCTGGAGCCAAAATTTAAATCGTAGAAAAGCCATGTATATCTGACCTCAAGGCCTTTGGTAGGGATGTTGCGGTCGACCGCTCCGAGACGTGGTGCGAACACTGCTCGGGGCACATTATTCTCATTTTCTTCAAGGTACCGCCTCTTGGTTCTGGATTCCAATGGTAAGAAAATGCCGCGTCGCTTCCCCCAGGCTCAGATTTTCCCTAATCGCATATTCCTCCACAGCTTCGCGAATGTTGGTAGGAACTTTACAATTCAGCCATGCCGTCAGCAGGGATTTTTTTGTACGCATTGATCCACCTCTATTAAACAATAAATCGTCAGACCATATAAGTGTTTGGCCCCAATATCGCACCATTATGTATATACCGATGGCATAGGTTCACAATAAGTTGTAAACCTTTATCATAATTCCAGCAAAAACCAATCACATGCGCGGTTTAGACAGGAAGTCCAAGTCAAATGTCGCGATAAAGGGTGGCGCGAGAAGTCCAAAATTCTACTGCCCCACTTAAAGAATGTAATAGAACTAGCAAAAAGCAAAATATTAAATCAAGAAAATACGCCAATTGGTGGAGTACGAGCTGGAGAAGACGGTCAGAAATTCCATCCTCATATAATGAAGATCGAAAAAAAGATAATATTATCGTTCTCGGCGATGGTGCTCTCCTGCACACCTCTATCTATCACCAGCACCGCAGCCTTCAACTTCTTGGAGAAAATCAATATCCAGTGTCACGGGTGATTAGTGGAGGAGATGCGGATCATGGACATAGAAGCCATGAAGCGGGAAGCCAGTGAGACGCAGATATCGAAGTTAAATCAAGGCAATATATCTCCCGTCTCTGCGCCAACCGCAGGAACGGGGAAAACCACTCAAGAAGTGGCAAAAAAGATTGCTAAGGCGGCGGGTGTAAAGTCAAAGAGCATGTGCCTTCCACGCCGCAGCGCCTTAGCTACATTGCATTTCTGGCAAGATCTCCGCCCTGGATGGGGATTTGTAGGCTGAGACAAAATTGATGGCCTTAAAAATTAAAATATGGATTTGCGATAAAAATAGGGGATCATCGCCACACCCGCGCACCTGCTCGATTGATAGCAGCAGCTCGGGTGGCTCCCCAGGAGAATTAACTTGATCATTTTGATCGGGTTTAGTATCACTTTCAATCTCTTTTGTGATACTGGGCCTTGATTTCTGGATCGATGATCATGCGATCCTTCCCACCCGAACCTGGCCCGCTATGCAGGCAATGATCACAGGTTGCCCCGCCAGGGCACAAAGTTCGTCAAACATGTCCGTTGGGGCCTCGTAGCGCTTGCCGTTGATCTGGGCGATCGCTGCGCCGTCCTCGAACCCCACCGTCTCCAAGATGCCGATACAACCGTTGCATTCTGGTAAAATTGTAACAACATCAGAACTATTAGTAGTGTGCACTGGGCTCAGCCCTCCCGCACGTAGTGCTCGTCGTCGATCCTCAGAACGAAAATATGGTGGCCGCTCGGTGGAAGCTTTAGGCTGGCCGGTAGCAGGATCGCCCAGGGGCCGATGCGTGCAGATACAGTATCTTCGTCCACGGGCACGACCTCCCCCAGATCACCGCCCACCTCCTCACCGTTGTTGAGATGCGTGGGTGTCGTCGAGTTTATTTTCATTATAGATCCTCCAGTATTTTTGACAAAGCAGTCAGTCTGGTCTCGGCTTCTGGGGAGAGAATAATCGTCTCCGAAGCCTCTTCCAGCGCCTTGACCATACCTGCAGCGACGGCATCAAGGCCGAATGCCTCAACCACGGCGGCGGCATCAAGTGGATATTCATCGAAGATCTCCCAACTCTGCCCAGGGCTCACCCGGAAGTCACCGTATCGATGCGTCCGGACCAGCTGGCCGTTCTCGTAGAGGATCAAATCACTCTCGCTGTAGAAATACGCTCCCCCATCGAGTGGAGCGTCAGTCCTATCGTGCGCGATGGTAATCCGGCACCTACAAGAGTGCACATGGGTTTTGCTCAGAAGTGGGATAAGAGGCACTACCCTCTTGATGATTGCTTCCAAGACGGCGGTCTCCTTCTCCAGCGTCTCCTTCTTCAGATCTGTCACCCTGGCGGCCAATGCATCGAGGCCGTCAAGAACCACAACCACATTTGCAGGTGTGGGCAGCGATAATGAAGAGGAGGCCATTCAGATCGCCTCCACCGGGCCATTGACCCTCTGCCCATCCGGCCCTCTCCACCCCGGTAGGCTTGCCTTGAGATCCTCTGGTGGTCTGGCCAGCCTCTTCGCGGTGTTGAAGTGTGCCGCGATGATCGCTTCTCCTTCAGCCTCGAGCTCCTCCCTGCTCTTCTTGGGCTGGGGGAAGTACTTCCTGGAGTGCTTACACGGCTTCCCAGGGTTGTAGGTCGCGGCGGGGCAAGAGCAGGCTCGCGAGGTCGCAGTGTAATATGCATCCTTCTTGTTGCTCAGAACCAGCACCAAGCGACCACCATCCAGGCTGACCTCCTGAGGCAGTGGATCGCTCGCGACTTTCTTGAATGCCAGAAGGGCTTTTACAGCATCTACAGATTGCGTTATTGGCCCGGTTTGGCCTCCTACGATATTCTTTCCATTCATTGTGTTTTCACCAAATACTATATGGGTGAGAAGACTATTTAAATCTGATGGCATATGATGCCATTGAAACCCATTGAAGATAAAAAGATATATAAACGATGGTGTTGTATGGTAGTATATGCGCGAGATAACCACAGAGCTTAAAATAGACAAGTCTGGTAGGATCGTTATCCCCGAGGTTTACAGAGAGGAGTTAGACGTTAAGCCCGGTCAACTGATAAAAATAACGATCAGCAACCCACTTGAGAAGAATACTGAAGGCAGGGATTGACCCCCGCCTGGCATGGTCGGTGAAAACACAATGCCAGAAATCAAATTCGTCTCTTCAGAATAATAGCTTTGCCTATCACACAATTAGCTATTTAAGCAGAAATTATAATCACAGTAATAATAGCAGAAAATAAAAAACTGTTTCCGGCCAGGGCACTCGCAATGCCCTGACAGGATTCCCGAGAAGGGGGATGTTTGCGTATGTCAGAAATAGCTTCAGCCAGCATAAATACCTTTGGGCCTTCACCCAAAGCCGGTTTTGAATCGCCTTCAGAGCAGCTTATCACTTTGACCTATGGACAGCTGGTCCAGGCAGTCCAGGAGGCCATCCAGCCTTTGCAGGATCGCATTTCTTCTCTGGAGGATAGAGTAACCGGTCTGCAAGAAGAAAACGCCGCCTTGCGCGCAAAATTGGCCTCCCTGGAGAAGGATCGAGATGTCCTCTCTGATAACCAGCTTATCCAGCTGCGCCTTATCCATGAACTGAAGGATAAGAGCAATGACCCCACAGATACGGAAAAAGAGAGGGTGGAGCGAATAGAGAAGCTATGCACCGACGCGCCAAAACATGAGATCAGTTTGTCAGAGCTGCGCGGCCGGCTGGGGATAGATAAATCCGTCTTATCGCGATTGCTCAAACGGGTTGATAAAGATAAGTTCTATTTGCGGAAGAGCACGCTTGATAAGAGAATAAGATATCTTTGCCTTCGGCCCGAGGTGAGATAGTTGACGGTCAACTATTCCTATTATCGATATGCTCTAATGGGCCGATA
>JAEAMF010000950.1_pt1 | contig 26087 bp, 19 predicted proteins | sample 8958721 | NCBI WGS metagenome assembly JAEAMF01 (sample SAMN16933255, study PRJNA681124) | bioreactor sludge metagenome | isolation source: anaerobic bioreactor treating anionic surfactant - SDBS | place: India: Bengaluru | collected 2019-02-28 | reverse complement strand
TTCCCCGACGACTTCACCCAGGAGCAGCTGGCCAAGGCCAAGACGGTGTTTCTCAAGGAGCTGGCCTTCCTGAGCCACAAATTCTACAGCGGCAAAATCGCCACCATGCCTAAGGCCGGGGTGTATGGATTCAACTGGTTCAACGTCTGGTACACGCCGGGCGTCTCCAAGGTCTCCACCACCATCCGCGACAACAACGACACCTCCTTCGACCTGACCAACCGCGGCAACCTGGTGGCCGTGGTCTCCGACTCCACCCGCGTGCTGGGCGACGGCGACTGCACCCCGCCCGGCGGCCTGGGGGTCATGGAGGGCAAGGCGTTCCTGATGAAGTACCTGGGCGGCGTCGACGGCGTGGCCCTGTGCGTCAACAGTTACAACGACAAGGGCAAGCACGACCCCGACAAGATCATCGACTTCGTCAAGATGGCCGAGCCCAGCTTCGGCGCCGTCAACCTGGAGGACATTTCGCAGCCCAACTGCTACAAGGTGCTGGACACGCTGCGCGAGGCGTGCAATATCCCGGTGTGGCACGACGATGCCCAGGGCACGGGCTCGGTCACCCTGGCCGGCCTGATCAATGCCCTGCGCGTGGCGGGCAAGGACCTGAAGAATGTTCGCATCGTCTACTACGGCGCCGGCGCCGCCAACACCACCATCGCCCGCCTGATCATTTCCGCCGGCGGCGACCCGGCCAAGATGATCATGTTCGACACCACCGGGACACTTCACCTGGGGCGCGATGACATCCAGGCGGATACCGCCTTCTACCGCAAGTGGGAACTGTGCCGGAAGACCAACCCCGGCCGCGTCAGCGACATCGAGAAGGCCATCGCCGGCGCCGATGTCCTCATCGCCTTGAGCAAGCCCGGGCCCGACACCATCAAACCGGCCTGGATCAAAGCCATGGCCCCCAAGGCCATCGTCTTCGCCTGCGCCAATCCGGTCCCCGAGATTTACCCCTACGCCGCCAAGGATGCGGGCGCCTATATCGTGGCCACCGGCCGCGGCGATTTCCCCAACCAGGTGAACAACTCCCTGGGCTTCCCGGGCATCCTCAAGGGAGCGCTGGTGGTGCGCGCGCGTAAGATCACCGACGAGATGGCCATTACCGCCGCCTACTCCATGGCCGACTTCGCCCAGAAGCACGGCGGCATCAATCCCGACCGCATCATGCCCACCATGGACGAGACCGAGGTCTTCGCCCAGGAGGCGGCCGACGTGGCCGTGCAGGCCGTCAAGGACGGGGTGGCCCGCGTGCCCAAGACCTGGGACGAAGTCTACAAGAAGACCCTGGCCGACATCCAGGAGGCGCGCGACGCCATGGGGCTGCTGATGAAGGAGGGCTTCATCCGCAAGCCCAGCATCAAGATGCTGGAGGAAGCGGTCCAGAAGGCCGTCGCGGCGGTGAAATAGGCCTTCGCGCCGCCGCATCCCCGTCGGCAGCCAAGAGTTTTGTCCCCGCAAAAAAGCGGATTCCCCTTGACTAGAGTAAGGAAAAATTATAAAGTAGCGCTTCCGGCTTTGAAATTGACTTCCATGAGGTGACGATGAAAAAAGTAAACCTTTCGCAAGTCAAGGAAAAGGTCAGGTTGGCCGTCCAGGAGGCCAACTTCATCATCGACAAGGACCTCAAGGCCCTCATCCAGGGGTGCCAGCCCGGGGAGGAGTCGCCCGCCGGGCAGGAGATCCTCAGCCAGATCCTGAAGAACGCCGACATCGCCGCCGCGGAGAAGCTGGCCCTCTGCCAGGACACCGGGCTGGCGGTGTTCTTCGTGGAGCTGGGAGAGAAGGTCAAGCTGGAGTACGCCGGTTTCAAGAGCCTGCGCGACGCCATCACCAAGGGGACCGCCGAGGGCTACAAGGAGGGCTACCTGCGCAAGTCGGTCTGCGACCCCCTCAGCCGCAAGAACAGCGGCGACAACACGCCGGTCTTCATCCACTGGGAGGTCGTCCCCGGCGACGACTTCAAGGTCACCTTCATGGCCAAGGGCGGCGGCTCCGAGAACATGAGCGTGCTGAAAATGATGCCGCCCTCGGCCGGCGCCAAGGGCATCGAGGACTTTGTCGTCGACGCCGTTTCCAAGGCCGGCCCCAACCCCTGCCCGCCGACGGTGGTCGGCGTGGGCATCGGCGGCAACTTCGACACTTCGGCGCTGCTGGCCAAGAAGGCGCTGCTGCGCAAGCCGGTGGGCTCGCCCAGCGCCGACCCGGCCTATGCCGAGATGGAGAAGCACATCTTGGAGCGCATCAACCGGCTGGGCATCGGGCCGATGGGCCTGGGCGGCCGCACCACCTCGCTGGCGGTGCACATCGCCAGCCACCCCTGCCACATCGCCTCGTTCCCGGTGGCGGTCAACATCAACTGCCATTCGCACCGCATCGTCGAAATCGAATTTTAGGAGGACACCATGGTCGAAATCAGGTTCCACGGCCGCGGCGGCCAGGGGACGGTCATCGCCTCCAAGATCCTGGCCGACGCCGTCTCCAAGGAAGACAAGTACGTCCAGGCCTTCCCCCAGTTCGGGGTGGAGCGCCGCGGCGCCCCGGTCTTCGCCTTCATCCGCATCGATGGCCAGCCGATCTACAACCGCTCCAAGATCATCGCCCCCGACCACATCATCGTCGTCGATCCCTCGCTGATCGACGCCATCGACGTGACCGAGGGGCTCAAAAAAGGGGCCACCATATTGATCAACACCGGCCGCAAGCCCAAGGAGTTCAAGGGCCTGGGCCGGGGCTTCCGCATCTTCACCATCGACGCCAACGAGATCGCCGTCAAGTACAAGCTCGGCTCCAAGGCGGCGCCCATCGTCAACACCGCCATCCTGGGGGCCGTGCCGCGCATCTTCGATTTCGTCAAGCTGGAGTCGATCCTGGAGGCCGTGCGCGACGGCGTGCCGGTCAATCCCGACGACAACGTGGCCGCCGCCAGGGAAGCCTACGAATCGGTGCAAGGAGTCTGACATGGCCAAGGACAGAAAGAAGATCGAATTCCAGAAGCTCGGCGAGCTGCCGCCCATGGTGCAGAGCCTGCGCTCCATGGCGGCCAATCCCACCGGCTCCTGGCGCACGCTGAAGCCGGTGATCGACCCCGCCAACTGCATCCAGTGCACCATCTGCTGGAAGTTCTGCCCCGACGCCGCCATCGACTGGGTGGACGACAACCCGGCGATCAACCTGGATTTCTGCAAGGGCTGCGGCATCTGCGCCGAGGAGTGCCCCAAAAAGTGCATCGCCATGGTCAAGGAGGGCAAATGAAAAAAGTCATGATGGGCAACCACGCCATCTCGTATGGCGCCACCCTCTCCCGCGTCCAGGTCATCTCCGCCTATCCCATCACGCCGCAGACCCAGGTGGTGGAGCTGCTCTCCGAGATCGTCGCCGACCAGAAGCTGAAGGCCGAGTTCATCAAGGTCGAGTCGGAGCACTCGGCCATGGCCGCCTGCATCGGCGCCTCCTCGGCCGGCGCCCGCGCCTTCACCGCCACCTCGGCGCAGGGGCTGGCGCTGATGCACGAGCTGCTGCACTGGGCCGCCGGCGCCCGCCTGCCCATCGTCATGGCCGACATCAACCGCGCCATGGCGCCGCCGTGGACCATCTGGACCGACCAGAACGACTCGCTCTCGCAGCGCGACACCGGCTGGATGCAGTTCTACTGCCAGTCCAACCAGGAGGTGCTCGACAGCGTGATCATGGCCTACAAAGTGGCCGAGAAGGTCCTGATGCCGGCCATGATCGTGCTGGACGCCTTCTCGCTCTCCCACACCTACGAGACCGTCGACATCCCCGACCAGGCGCTGGTGGACCGGTACCTGCCGCCCTTCGACTTCAAGTACAAGCTCGACGTCAACGATCCCCACACCTACGGCGGGCTGACCACCCCCGACTGGTACATGGAGTTCCGCATCAAGATGCACGAGGCCATGGACCAGGCGCTGGTGGAGATCAAGAAGGAAGCGGTGGAGTTCGAGAAGGTCTTCGGCCGCCGCTACGACCCGGTCGAGCCCTATATGACCGAGGACGCCGACATCGTCCTGGTCACCTCGGGCACGGCCGCATCGACGGCGCGCTTCGCCGTCGACCAGATGCGCCGCAAGGGCAAGCGCGTGGGCAACCTGCGCGTGCGCACGCTGCGCCCCTTCCCCTTCGCCGACATCCGCGAGCACCTGAAGAACGCCAAGAAGATCGCGATCATTGACCGCAACATCTCCTACGGCTACCACGGCATCTTCGCCCAGGAGATCAAGTCGGCCCTGTACGGCCATTCCAAGGCCCCGGTGTTCAACTTCATCGCCGGCCTGGGCGGCCGCGACATCTTCCCCGAGACCATCATGAACATCGTGGCCGACGTGAAGAAGATGAAGAAACCCGAGCAAGACCTGTACTGGGTGGAGGTGAAAAGATGAAACCCACGCTGCCCCTCGACGAGCTGATGAGCCCCGGCCACCTGGCCTGCCAGGGCTGCGGCGCCGGCATCGCCATGCGCACCAGCCTGAAGGCCCTCGGCCACGACACGATGTTCACCTTCCCCGCCTGCTGCTGGACGGTGATCGACGGCCCCTTCCCTTACTCCTGCCTGGAGCTGCCCCTGCTGCACATGGCCTTCGAGGCCACCGCCGCCACCGCCTCGGGCATCAAGGCCGCCATGCGCGCCCTGGGCAAGGACAAGACCACCATCTGCGGCTGGGCCGGCGACGGCGGCACCTTCGACATCGGCATCCAGGCCCTGTCGGGCGCGGCCGAGCGCAACGACGACATCTTCTACTTCTGCTACGACAACGAGGCCTACATGAACACCGGCATCCAGCGCAGCGGCGCCACGCCGTATGGCGCCTGGACCACCACCACGCCGGTCAAGCACTTCAAGAAGGAGGTCAAGAAGAGCATCGACGACATCGTGGCCGCCCACAAGGTTCCCTACCAGGCCACGGCGTCAGTCGCCTATCCCGAGGACCTGTACAAGAAGCTGGTCAAGGCCAAGGAGATCCGCGGCTTCAAGTTCATCCACATCCTGGCGCCGTGCCCCCCGGGCTGGAAGGCCCGCCCCGAGGACACGGTGAAGCTGGCCCGGCTGGCCGTGCAGACCGGCATCTTCCCCGTCTACGAGGTCGAAGCGGGGAAGTACGCGCAGACGATGAAGACCCCCAGCCGCAAGCCGGTCCTGGAGTACCTCAAGCTGCAGGGACGCTTCAAGCACCTCAAGGAAGAGGACGTGGCCGAGATTCAGAAGATCGTCGACCTGCGCTACGCCGAGCTGGAGAAAAGGTTTCAGGGCTGATTAAAAGACTTGCGAAGGTAGAAGGAAAAAGGTAAAAGTAAAAAGTGAAACAAGCACTCGGCGAGATGAACTGAAAGGGCTTTCTCGTTCCCGTGCGGTTTCTCTTACTTTTACCTTTTTCCTTTTTACTTTTACCTTTTCAGATATCCAGATTGGCCCCGATCGACAGGGAATAGGCGTGGGCCTTGACCTCCACCGGGAGGCTTCCGGACCAAATGATCGTCTCCTTCTTCCAGAAGGTGCCGCCCAGGGCCAGGTTGAGGGTCAGCCCCGGCGCCGCCTTGTAGGCCAGGCCGACGCCGCAGTTCCAGTTGTCGCCTTTGGGCGCCTCGTACTCGCCGAGACGCAGGTAATAGACTTCCTTGTCCTTGAACAGAAAGTCGGTGAACACGGTGCCGGCGCTGAGGCGCAGGCGCCCGCTCAGGGCGTATTCCAACCCGACGCCGGCGGCCCAGCAGTCGCCGGCCACGTCGGACCAGTTCCCGTATCCCTCCAGGCCGGTGGGGCCCCAGTCGGCGGCCTTCTGGAACCAGTAGTTGACGTCCACCAGCATGAGGAGCTTCTCGCTCCAGCGCCAGCCTGCTCCCAGGTAAAGGGCCGCCGGCAGGTCGCGGCGGTGCTTTTCCCCGTCGACCGCCAGGCCGAAGTCGTCGCGGTTCACGCCGGTCTCAAAATCGAGCCCGACCCGGCTTTCGTAATGGGCGGCAAAGTTGAGCTTTTCGTTCAGATCGTAGTTGATGCCCAGGACGAAGCCCAGCCCGCCGGCCTTGTCCTCGGTGTCGAAGAGCAAAGGCTGATCGGGAAGGGCCAGCGGCGAATCGGCCAGGGTGAGGCCCAGCTTCGTCGTGTTGACGGCGCGGACGTAGCGCAGGCCGGCCGAGGCCGACAGCTTGCCGCTGATGGCATAGGCGCCCCCCAGAACTCCGGTCAGGTAGTAGGAGGAGGCCTTCAGGTAGTGACCCATGGTGCCGCCGTAGAGGTCGCCGTAGGTGTAACCGGTGGGCTGCCCCGACTCGTCGAGAACGGGCGAGGCCATGACCGTCAGGGCGGCCAGGTCGGTGGTGAAGGAGCCGTCGGGGTAGTCGGCCACGGCGCCGCCGCCGGAGATGTACAGGCCGCCATAGACGGCCCACTTGTCCTTCTTGTAGGAGGCGTAGAGATTCGGCAGGAAGGCGTCGACGCCCTCCTGGCCGAACGAGCGGTCGCCTAGGCCGTACACCAGCGAGTACGAGTGCCGGGGTTTGCGCAGCAGGCTCTGGTTGCCGACGTTCAGGTGGAAGCCGTCGGCCAGGCGCACCAGGGCGGCGGGGTTGTAGACGACGATGTCGGCCGAGTCGGCGGCGGCGTTGCGCGCCGGCATGCGCATCCATTCCACGCTCAGGTTGGTCAGGTTGTCCATCTGCGCCGCCAGGGGCGCGGCCAGCAGCAGCAACAGGGCGCAGGCCGCCGGCACGGGCATACGGGACTTCTTCATGGGTACCTCCTTGGCCGGGGGGCGCCCGGCGCTCGGGTGCAGGAGAATTGTATGCGCCGGGGAAACGAATTGCAACGGCAAATTGACAACGGCCGCGGATTTCTTTATAAGGGGCGGTACGGGAGGACCATGCGCGCCATCTTCATCGCCGTCGGCAGCGAAATGCTCGACCTGGACCGCGTCGACACCAACTCCGCCTATGTCGCCCGCCGCCTGCGCCAAAAGGGGATCCTGACCGACATGAAGGTCGTCGTCGGCGACCACATGGACAACCTCTCCTGGATCGTCAGGAAGGCCTGCCAGCGCGCCCAGCTGGTGGTGCTCAGCGGCGGTCTGGGCCCCACCGAGGACGACATCACCCGCGAGGCGGTGGCCACGGCGCTCAAGAAGGAGCTGGTCTTCCGCGAGGAGATCGTCGTTGGGCTGCGCGAACTCTTCCGCAGCCGCGGCATGGCTATGCCCGAGATCAACGCCCGCCAGGCCTTCGTCATCGAGGGCGCCGAGGTGCTGGCCAACCCGGTGGGCACCGCCCCCGGCCTCTACTGCGAGGCCGGCGGCTGCAAGGTGCTGCTGCTGCCCGGGCCGCCCAACGAGATGCAGCCGGTTTTCGAGGCCGCCTTCGAGAAGTTCATCGCCCCGGCCGCCAACTACCACATCTACTCCCGCGCCTTCAGGCTGACCGGCATCGGCGAGTCGGACGCCGACTCGCGCATCGCCGATGTCTACCGCAAGTACCGCAACCCGGTCACCACCATCCTGGCCTCGCCAGGCATCATCGAGATCCACTTGCTCGGCCGCTCGAAGGACTCCGACGAGGAGGCGCGGCGGTTGACCGACGAGCTGGCCGAGAAGGTGCGCGAGCGGCTGAAGGATTTCATCTTCGCCGAGGGCGACGCCGGCCTGTCCGAGGTGGTCGTCGCCATGCTGAAGGAGCGCGGCCTCACCCTGGCCGTGGCCGAGAGCTGCACCGGCGGCGGCCTGGGCGACCAGGTGACCTCGGTCCCCGGGAGTTCGGAGGTCTTCCTGGGCGGCGTGATCGCCTACGCCAACAGCGTCAAGAACGGCCTGCTGGGCGTGCGCGAGGAGACGCTGAAGCGCCACGGCGCCGTGTCGGAGGCGACGGCGGCGGAGATGGCCGCGGCGGCGCGCCGGCTGTGCGGCGCCGACATCGGCCTGTCCGTCACCGGCATCGCCGGCCCGGAGGGCGGCAGCGACAAGAAGCCCGTCGGCCTGGTCTACATGCACCTCAGCGCCGCGAACCACGAGCGCGGCATGCGCCAGATCTTCAGCGGCAGCCGCGAGGTGATCAAGCGGCGCAGCGAGTTCTACGCCCTGAACCTGGTCAGGGAATACCTGATGCAGAACGGGGTGGAAGGCGCAGGGCAGAAGGTGTAAGGTAAGACAACATAAGCAAGATGGGCAAGATTCCAAATCCCAAGCACCAAATTCCAAATAAGCACCAAGCACCAATAACCCAATGATCCAAACGAAGGGAAGAATCCTGCCAGGGCCTTTGCTTCGGTCATTGGAAATTGGAGCTCGGAATTCTGGATTTGAGAATTGGATTTTATCTTTCCCACCTTCCACCGTACACCGTAAGCCGTACGCCGAGTTCTTCTCATGAGTGATTGGCAAACCACCACCGACACCTTCTACCACGGCAAGGTGGTGATCAAGCAGCCCCGCCGGGGCTACCGCTTCGCCGTCGACTCGCCGATCCTGGCCGCCTACCTGCCGCGCTCGACGCGGCCGGCGCTGGAGGTCGGCTGCGGCAGCGGCGTGATCTCGCTGCTGGCGCTGCGGCGCCGCAAGTTCCCGGCCGTCACCGGCATCGAGATCCAGGAGCCGCTCTACCGCCTGGCGGTGGAGAACGCGGCGGCGAACGGCATGGCCGCCCGCTTCCGCGTCATCCGCGGCGACTTCAACCGCATCCACGCCGGCATCGCCGGCGTGCAGACCATCTTCTGCAACCCGCCCTTCCACCGCGCCGATCGGGGCAAGGTCAGCCCCGACCCGTCGATCCGCCTGGCGCGCTTCGAGGTAACGCTCACCCTGCCGGCGCTGCTGCGCGGCTGCGCCGCCTGCCTGGCGCCGCGCGGCAAGCTGTTCCTGATCTTCCCCTTCGCCCGGCGCGAGGAGCTGCTCGAGGCCGCCGACCGAGCCGGCCTGCACGCGACGCGCTTCCGCCCGGTGCAGCCCTTCGCCGACTCCAAGCCCGACCGCTTCCTGGCCCAGCTGGGCAAGGCCGACGGCCGCTGCCGGCGCGAGGCGCCGCTGGTCCTATTCAGGGACAGGGGAGTCTACACCGCCGAGATGGAGCGCATCCTCGCCGGGGAGTGAGCGGGCCGGGCCGGCCTGATCCTACTTGCGCGGCGGGATGATGATGATGACCGGGTCGAGGGTTATCTCAGGAATGCTGTTTTTCTCAAAAATGGTGATCGAATACTTATACGCGTAGTTTTTGGCAGCATCTTTGCTGACTTTTTTCCCTTTGCTCGTCGCAGTATCCGCCACTGTCGCGTTTGAAAAAAACGCAGCCTCCTTTTCCTTGAACGTGAGGGCAAAAGGATACATGCATGTCCATCTGATGGTAGCTTCTTCCGGCACGGCATAGGCATATTTTTCGCCCATGTCGATGAAGAAATTTCCTTCCGCGTCGGTCGCCACTTTGATCTCGATTTTCCATTCTTTTGCCGTCAATTGCGGGGACAGGCCGAGCAGCACGCAGACAGCCAGGGCGGCAACGGTGATTTTTTTCATCCTCTCCTCCTTGCCGGGGCTTCCAGGGCCCGGGCATAATCTTTATTGGCTCGATGCCAAAGGCTCACTCATGAGGCTTGCCGAGCAGCTCCAGGTAGGACGGGTCGGCGCGCAGCGCGGCCAGGTCGGGTTCCCTTTCGATCTCGTCCATCCCTCCCAGCCGCTCACGGTATTCACTCAGGGCCGCCAGGGCCTGGGCGCGTTCCCCGACCGCCTCATGGACCAGGATGGCCCGGCGAATGGTTTCCAGGTCACTGGAAAGAGAACGGGCGCGGGCGATCGCTTCCAGGGCCTTGCCCTTCTCGCCGAGGTGGGCGTGATACATGGCCAGGAGGGAGATGGCGTTCACGTCGTTGGGGTTTGCGGCCAGGAACGCCTGAGTCAGGCCGATGGCTTTTTCATAGGCGGCGCCGGCCTCGTGCCGCTGGTCCGGCAGCTGCCGGCACGTATCGGCCAGGTTGCCCCATATGATGTAATCCAGGCTCTCGCCGGCCACCGCGCTGAACAAGGGGAGCGCCTTGCGGTATTCGCCCTCGTAAAAGTAGAGCGTGGCCAGGTTGGATTGGACGGCGGCGTCGGGCTGGATGGCATTGGCCTTTTCGAACATGGCCCGCGCTTTTTTCAGGTCGCCCTTCTTCCAGTACATGGAGCCCAGGTTGTTGAAGCCGTCGATATTTCCCGGAGCCAGCTCGGTCACTTTCCCGTAAAGGTCCAGTGCCTCGTCGTAACGGCCGTTCAGGTTGTAAAAATAAGCCAGGTTCCCGTAGGCCATGGGATAGCCGGGCCTCAGCCGGATGGCTTGCCGGTAGTATTTTTCCGCCGCCCCGGTCCGGCCTTCGTCCCGGTATGAATTGGCCAGCTCGATGCAGGCCCGGTAGCAATGCTCGTCGAGGTTCAACGCCAGCTGCCAGGCCGCACGCGCCGCGGTCTTGTTATGAATTGCGTCCAGGAACGCTGCCCAGGTCAGCTGCGCCGGTGCCCATTGGCTGGCATCCTGGCCGAGCATGTGCCCCTGGTCCTGGGCCAGCCGCAGCCAGCCCCGGTCCTCGCTCAGCCGTGCCTTGGCGATCAAGGCTTCGATCAGGCCCAGGCGGGCCTGCAGGTAGCGGTCGTCCTGCTGCAAGGCCCTTTCCAGCAGCTGGATCCCCCGGTCGATGCGGGCGGCATTTTCTTTGTCCTGGATCAGGCCTTTGCCCTTGAGAAACAGGATGTAGGCGCCCGGCAGGGATGTGCCGCCAGTGTTGACATAACGGTTGGCTGCAGGTTCTTCGCGCAGCTCAAGGAGCTGGAGGAGCCTGGCCGGGAGCTCGTCCTGGAAAAGCGACAGATTGGCCATGTTTCCCTGGAGCTCGACTCGCTTCAACGCCCGTCCTGACTTGGCATCCTGAAGGGCCAGCCCCAGGCGCAGTTGAGTTTTTTCAGCGTGCAGTTCGCCGGCGATGAAAAAGCGGCAGCCCCACAGGCGCTGCAGGGACCGCGAGGGCTTGCCGCGGTTCGCGAAAACTTCGCCGGCGGGAACGGTCCATAACGAGTCGTGAAATTTCTCCAACCAGGTCAGCTTGTCGGTGATCACGGCGGTGAAACCGTCGGCCAGCGCCCGATCATCGGCGCCGCTGCTGGCGACGATGGGCATTACGGCCATGTGCCTGGCCTGGGCCATGCCGGTCAGCCCGAATAGGCGCCGCAGCGGGGCACTGACCCGGGGAGTGAGAAAGATGAACCCCACGCTGGCGACAAGAAGCACCAGTAAAAGAGTGCCCAGGACGGCGCGCCGGGAGGATCGCTTGCCGCTGCTTCTGGCGGATTGGGGAGCCGCCTTGTCGCTGCCGAGATCCCGCAGCGCCGCGGCCAGGGCATCGGCCGATGGATATCTGGCCGACCGCTTCTTGGCCAGGCACTGGCGGATGACGTTCGCTACACCAGCCAGCTGGCTGTCCTTTTCGGTTGCCAACGGGGGCATTTCTTCATTTAAAATGGAATAAATGACCGCTTGGTCGTATTCGCCCTGGAATGGCGGCTTTCCCGCGATCATCTCATACAGCACGACTCCCAGCGACCAGAGATCGCTGCGCGGATCGATTTCCCTGCCCATCGCCTGCTCCGGGGACATGTAGTGCACCGTGCCGTGGGTGAAGGACTCCCGGGTCAATGGTGATGCCCCTTTCAGCTTGGCCAGGCCGAAGTCGAGGATTTTCGCATGGCCGCTCTTGTCGATCACGATGTTCTGCGGCTTGATGTCGCGGTGGACGATGCCCTTCTCGTGGGCGGCGGCGAGGCCAGAGGCGATCTGGGCGGCGATATCGAGAACTTGAGGAATCGGCAGACGGTTGACGGCGGACGGCGTACGGCCGGCCGCAATCAGATCCTTCAGCGTCCGGCCGTCGACGTACTCCATGGCGATGAAAACCTGCCCCTCGTGCTCGCCGATCTCGTGGATGGTGACGATGTTGGGATGGCTCAACGCGGCAGCCGACTTCGCCTCGCGCAGGAAGCGCTCGCGCGCCTCCGCGTCGGCCGTCAAGCGCTGGGGGAGGAACTTCAGGGCCACCCGGCGCTCGAGCTGGGTGTCCTCGGCGAGATACACTTCCCCCATGCCCCCGGCCCCGATCTTCTCCAGGATGCGGTAGTGGGATATGGCTTCGCCAGTCATTTTATCTCACCCCCAGGGAGCCCCATGCGCCGCAGCAGCGAGCGGCCGCGGGGATCGTTCAGCAGGGCGGAGTAATTCGGCTCCAATAGGTAATAGGCGACCCGGTTGTCCCGCTCCTGCAGACCCTTCTCTAGCGCGGCGAAAGCCCGGTCCTTATCTCCGAGCCCTATTAAGACTGGGGCGAACAGGCTCGCCGGAACGAAACGCTTCTCCAATTCCGCCTGCAGCCTGGCAAGAATGTTCTCCGCGTCGTTTCTTCGACCCGCCTTTGCGTAGGCGAGACCGAGCTCGGGCAGGCACTCCAGGGACCCTTCCGAGAGCGTCACGGCCTTGATCTGGTCGGCCACGGCCTCGTCATATTTACCGATCGCAACGAACAGGGAGCCGCGTGTCCAGTAGTTCAGCCAATAGTCGGGATGCATTTCCATGAGACTGTCGAAATGGCCGAGCGCTTCCCGGAAACGGCGGAGGAAATAATAACGCCACTGCAGGTTCGCGGCGATGAAAGGATTCAGCGGGTCCAATTCGCAGGCTCGCTGGTTGGCTGCTAGGGATTCCCCATGGCGACCCAGGAGATTCAGCAGTTGCGAATACCACAGGTGGGCGAAGGCGTGGTTTGGGTTGAGCTCAAGCGCCCTTTTGAATTCCCTCTCGGCTCCCTTCCAATCCCAGTCGAATTCGACCATGATGTTCGCCAGGGCCACGTGACCGTCGGCCAGCGCTGCATCCAGCTCCAGCGACTTCAAGGCTGCCTCCCGCATACGCGGGGTGTACTCGCTGAGCGGCAGCCCTGCCATCTGGCCCTGGAGCCGGTATGCCTCGACCAGTCCGGCATAAGCCCCTGCGTACGCCGGGTCGCCGGCGATCGCTTTCTTGAAATACTCGATGCTTTTCTCCAAGGCGGGGGCCGTGACCTTGTTCCAGTAGAAACAGCCCATCAGATAAGCCTCATATGCCTCCGGAACAACTGGTCGCGCCGCCTGCAGGCGGGATTTCTCCTGCGGGGTCACCTGGGCGCGGATCTCGCTAGCGATCGCTCTCACCACCTCTGATTGCAACACCAACACGTTAGACATCTCGCGCTCGTAGTTATTCGCCCACAGGTGGCGGTCCTGGCGGGCGTCGATGAGTTGGGCTGTGATCCGCACCCGGTTCCCGAAGCGCAGTACTGAGCCTTCGACGATCCCCTCCACTTCCAGTTCCCGGGCGATCTGCGGCAGCGGTTTCTTCGTCCCCTTGTACTGCATGACCGAGGTCCGCGAGATGACCTTGATGGCCCTGATCTGGGCAAGGCTCGCGATCAGGGCGTCGGTCATGCCGTCGGAGAAGTATTCCTGCTCGGGATCGCCGGAATAGTTGGCCAGCGGCAGCACGGCCAGTGAGCGGATGACGGCAACTTCCGGTTCTTTTGTAAACAGGGTTTTTATCTTCCCTTTATTCAGAATCCCCATGATTGCAACCGCGATCGCCAAGCCGGCAAACCAATAAATACTGCGGATACCGACAAATCTTTTCGGAGCCGGCTTGACCTTGGCTCTTGGAGGCTCAAGTCCCTCGGAGACAGCCTTCAGGTCTTCCAATAGATCGTCAATGATCTGGTAACGTTCTGCCGAATCCTTGGCCAACGCCCTATCGATAATCTGTTCCATCCCCGGTGGGGTATCCGGCCGCGCTTTTGACAACCGTTCCGGCTCCTCGTTGATCACCGCGTACAACACGGCCTGGTCGTAATCGCCAGCGAACGGCAGCTTGCCGGCCAGCATTTCGTACAGGATCACTCCCAGCGACCAGATGTCGCTCCGCTGGTCCACTTCCTTGCCCAAGGCTTGCTCAGGGGACATGTAGGAGACTGTGCCCAGGGTGGTGCCACTCTTGGTCAGCCTTGTCAACCCCTTCAGCTTGGCCAGGCCGAAATCCACGATCTTGGCCACTCCCTGTTCCGTGATCATGATGTTGGCCGGCTTCAGGTCGCGATGGACGATGCCCTTGCGATGCGCTTCCTGCAGGCCCTCTGCAACCTGCATGGCCAGGCCAACCGCTTCGCTGACCGGCAGTGGGCCGGCCTTCATTTTTTCCTTCAAGGTCGTCCCGGAATAATAGCCCATGGCGATGAAGAGCTGCCCCTCGGGGGTCTCGCCGATCTCGTAGATCGCGCAGATGTTGGCATGGTCGAGGGCAGACGCCGCCTTGGCCTCGTGGACGAAGCGCTGACGCTCGTCCCCGTCGGCGCTTAACTGCGCCGGCAGGAACTTCAGCGCCACCTTGCGGTCGAGTTTGGTATCCTCGGCCAGAAAAACTTCACCCATTCCCCCAGCCCCGATCTTTTGCAGGATCCGGTAATGGGAGACGGTTTGGCCGATCATCATTTCACCTGATCCGAGGCTTCACCGGGCCGAAGTACTTGTCCAGCCACTTGATGCTTTCCTTGATGCATTCGTTCAAAGGGATAATGTGGTCCGTATCGTACAGGATCAAGCGCTTGTCAGCTGCCGGAGTGCCCAGCAGGTCAAACATAGGCTTGATGGATAGACCCAGATCATACTTACCGTTGAGCATCAATGTGGGGATCTTCACCCGGGAGACATAATTGATTTGATTGACTTCAGGAAGCGCACATCCCCACATGCCACCAGCATTCAGGATGCTCACCTTCAGCCGTTCCTCAATGGCTGGTATGATGGCTCCATAATGCCCTCCCCAGCTGAACCCCAAGTAGCCCAGCTTCTTGGAGTCGATATCGGGGCGGGTTTCCAGATAATCGATGCTTCTTCTGAGATCCTTGACCAATTTGATGAAATACTCGGCATATTGGTGTGTGTTTTCACTGCCGAGTAATGCCGCCAGGGCATCACTTCTCCGTTCATAGGTACCCTTATAGACAGGGAACATTACGGTGCGGCCATTTTTAACCAATGGAATGAATGCGAAATAACTCAAAGAATTTTCGATAAATTTGCTTGAACTATAATAATTAGCGTCCGCGCAGGGGAAATAGATAATGGTTTGGAAGGGAGGAGAACTGTTTTTGGGGAGGTAGAGAAAAGCCGGGACCCGCTCGCCTTCGTAGGCGGCGGCAAAGGAGACTTTTTCGACGATCCATTCCCTGGGGGTATCGTCCCTCGATTCCAACCGGGAGTCCAGGCCGACTTTGTCATAGGCGTATTGTTCCTTGTAGACCTGGAAAATTTGGTCGGAAACAGGTTTCTCCTTATAAAAATTAGGGATTCCCTCGATTTTTACTGGAGCTAGGGCAGCCTTTGGGATCCTCTCCGGGTGCAAGTAAAGGCAGCAGCGGAAGCCGTTTTTAAGAGAACGGTCAAAAGGAGAAAGTTGGCTGCAGGAGGCAAACATATACGAGGCATCGTCCGAGGCGCCGCCCCGGATCAGTCTTCCCTTCGGCATTTCGTTCGAGCACCATTCCCGCACGTTCCCTGCCATATCATACAGCCCGTAAGCGGTGATCCCCGGATTACTCCCCACTTGCTCCGGCCCCTTGCCCTTGAAATTGCTCTGGGGGATGATGAACTCATAGAATGACAAGTTCCAGCACATGGGGGTGAGTTCGCCACTGGCAAGCCCCCAGTGAGAGTCGCTGGGCAGGGCCTTCGCCGCATATTCGGCATAGGCGGCGGCTTCAAACCAGCTGATCCCCGACACCGGGTAATCGTCCTCTCCCTCCGGATAATCTCCGCCCTGCCAGCCTGCGGGACCAGCGAGACCGGTCTTGTCAACGAAGGCGGCCATGGCCTGATCCCAGGTCAGGGTCTTCCCTTCACTGGCGAAAGCGTTTTTCCAGTATTCCTTTTTCTGATACCCTCCCTTCTGGATGAATTCCCTGTATTGCTTGTTGGTAACCTCGAACCGGTCCATAAAAAAATCCTCCAGCTCGCCGACACCTTGGACTTCTCCTCCAGCCACCCTGACCATGCCTGCCGGGATAGTCCCTTTCTTATCCAGAACCGCAGGCAGCACTTTCACGGCCTTGGAGTCATAGCCACCCCAGGACAATTTCCCCCAGGACACGGCTCCTGCCAACACAGGCTCATAACCCTCCTTTTCAAAATTGAGGAGCAGGAAGGCGATGGGCATCATGGGACTATACAGCGGAGATACGCCGAAATATCTCCACTCGTTGTCCGGTTCTTGGTAGTATTTGATATATATCTTCGCTCCAGGAGGGTCTGTCCGGATATCGAAACGAGTGGAGAAGTTGGCAAATATTTTCTCCAGCTGGGGATCTTGAGGAATGATTTTTTCCGCTTCAATTGCCAGATCGTAAATTATCACATAGTCCAGCATGCTTTGGTAATCCAAGGGTTGCCAGAGAGGGTTATCAATGGTTAATCGAGATTCAGCCAATTGGCTGATCTTGGGCAGCAATTCGTTCTTTGCCCAGCGCACTTTCGCCTGGCGCTTGAAAAAGCGAAGGGAGAAAAAGGCGATGGCGACCAGGACCAGAATGCCTGGCACTGCCACGCATGGCTTTCTCAAAATGCGGAGAAGGTTTCCCGACCGGGATGGAGACGCGTTGACTGCGGCCTGCAGATCGGCCAGCATCTCCTCGGCCTGGGAATACCGCTGGCCTGGTTTCTTGGCCAGGGCCTTGCCCACGATGATCCTCAATTCGTCAGGGATATCGCTGCGCAAATTGGACAGCGGTTCCGGCTCCTCGTTGATCACGGCGTACAGCATAGCCTGGTCGTACTCGCCCTTGAACGGCAGTTTCCCGGTCAGCATCTCATAAAGGATCACGCCCAGCGACCAGATGTCGCTCCGCTGGTCCACTTCTTTACCCAGGGCCTGCTCAGGGGACATGTAGGCTACTGTCCCGAGTGTGGTTCCGCTCTTGGTCAGCCGCGTCAGTCCCCTCAGCTTGGCCAGGCCGAAATCCACGATCTTGGCCACCCCCTGTTCGGTGAGCATGATATTGGCCGGCTTCAGGTCGCGGTGGACGATGCTCTTGCCATGCGCATTTTTAAGCCCCTCGGCAATCTGGATGGCGATCTCGACCGCCTCTGGGATCGGCAGCGGGCCGGCCTTGATTTTTTCCTTCAGGGTCTTCCCTTCGTAGTACCCCATGACGATGAAGAGCTGCCCTTCGGGGGTTTCGCCGATCTCGTGCACCGAGCAGATGTTGGGATGGTCCAATGCGGATGCAGCTTTGGCCTCGTGGATGAAGCGCTTCTTCTCCTCCTCGTCGGCGCTGAACTGCGCCGGCAGGAACTTCAGCGCCACCTTTCGGTCGAGCCTGGTATCCTCGGCGAGGTAGACCTCGCCCATGCCCCCGGCACCGATCTTCTCGAGAATGCGGTAATGGGAAATGGCTTTACCGATCATCGTCCATTTCCCCAGAAGGAATGCGGGGAACAGTATGGCCAACGGGATAGGAATGCATCGTGGCCTTCACTTTCAGAACCTCATTTCCAGGCCCAGGCGGGCCGACATGGGCGGGAAGAACCGGATGGCCGCGCCATAGGTCGGGTTGGGATCGATCTGGTTGCCGTCGGCATCCAGGTTGTGATAATGGATCTGGTCGTAGTCGATCGGAGTGCGGCGGCTGCCGACATGAAAGACGTCCAGGAAAATCCTGGGCAGCCAGTTGATCTTTTTGGCCTTTGCCAGCTCGAAAAGAAGGCGGAAGTTTACGTCGAAGATGGCCGGGGTGCGGCCAAGGCTGCCACGGGGCTTCATTAATCGGAGATAGGGGGGAATGGTTGCTCCGCCCCACTCGCTCAGTGGCGTTCCATCTTCCCAAAGAATCGCTGTGCCGATTGTCAGGCATCGGCCCAGGCGATAAGAACCTGAGAACTTGAACACATGTGTGCGGTCGTTCGGGAGCAGCCCGAGGCTGTTGGGCATTTGTTCCGGCAGATTGAATTGCAAGCCCACGTTAGCGGAATAGGTGCCGGTTATATCCAGGTCGGCAATGCCGTTGTAGTTTCCATAATTGCGGGAAATGACATACGAAGCGATGAAGTTGAATTTCCGACCGCCGAATTTCTCCAGGATCAGCTCCAGGGCGGAATACTCGCGCCGTGGCCGGGGGAAAGCGGCCAGTTGGCCCCTTCCCGGATTTCCCATGACCCAGATCAACTCCCCATCAATCGTCGTTGCACCGTCCTCGATGGCCTCCCTGAGCCTGCGCAGGATCCCCCGCGCCCCCACCCGAAAATATTTTCCGGCCTGCCGTTCATATCCCAATATGAATTCGTCGTAGTGCTGGCCTTTCAGGCCTCGGATCCTAGGCTGGATCCTATTCGGTTGGATCACGGCATCCCCTCCGGATGGATCAACCCGGGGATCATGGTCATATAAATACATCTCAAGCCCTCCAAAGTCGGTTCCGTATTGGGAAACAATGTAGAGCATCAGGTCTTCGTAGTATCTGCCGAACGAGGCAAACAATTTCTGTGTCCCTTTCGTTCCCGGCTGGTAGACGACGCCGATCCGTGGCGCATATTGACTGAGGATTCTCTGGGACACTTTTCCATCCGGGGCCAGGATAAACTGCCCGTCCCAGCGCAATCCGAAGTTGAGCCGGAATCTTTGGGTGATCTCCCAGGAATCCTGGATGAATAATGATGGGATGCGATTTTTCAGGATGCCCCCGTAGCGATATGACCAATCAACATAATTGCGGTCATTGTTGCGCATAATATTGGAATAGATGCCATCTGAGTCCAGTTTGTTCTCCCGATATTCCATTCCCGCCTTTACGGTGTGCCGGCCATAGGTCCATGTGCCCTTGAAGTTAAAGGTGATTTCCCTGCTGCGGCTGTCATTCCAGCCCGGCGAGCCGCCGCTGATGGTGCTGGCTTCTTCATTGATGAAAGCGCGCTCGTTTCGCCCGGTCTCGGTGGCCGGAAGGTGACGGTCCCGGCTGTTGATCCAGGAGGCCGTTCCTTCGATCATGAACCTATCGCTGAAAAAATGCGTTGCCTTGAGGCTGAAGTTCGAGCCGCCCCTCTGAATGATATCCAGAAAAGGATCAGGATTCAGGGCTACATAGGGTTCAAAGATTCCAAGGGCATCTCCGACAGCATGCCGCTCGCTCGGGTCGCCGAGCATCGTGAAGACCAGGTTGGTCTTGCGAGCTGCTTGCCAGGTGAGCTTGCCGGCAAAAGTTTGCGTAGCATTCTTGTCCAGGAAAAAGCCAAGGCCGGGGAGATCCACTTGTTCCCGTTCAAAGGCGGGGTTGAAGGCCGCAAAAAACCAAAGCCGGTCGCGCACGATCGGCCCGCCCAGGCTGATGCCGAGGTCGTATTGCGAAAAGTCGCCGCTGCGCGGCTCCAGGGCACCTACCCTGGGGTCGCCGGAAAAGCGATTCCCGGTGTAGAACCCGAACGCCTGCCCGGCGAACTCATTCCCCCCCGAGGAGGTGATGACGTTGACGATCCCACCCAATGAACTGCGGTATTCCGCCTCGTAACCACCGGTCTTGACCTCGATCTCGCGGACGAAATTGTAGGGCAGGCGCATGCCGGTGAGGCCGGTGTACGGGTCGGTAGTCTCCACGCCGTCGACGAAGTAGCGGTTTTCGAGGCCCGAGGAGCCGGCGAAGTTCGCCTCCGTGCCATAGGGGTCCTGCACCGCATGCGGCAGAAGCGACGTCAGGCTGCGGTAATCACGCGCTACAGGCAGGGTCTCGACCAATTGCACGTCAAGGTTGGCGTCGCCGCTGCTGGTGGTGACATCGAGGATAGGGCGCTCGCCGGAAACGACGATGTTGTATTCCAGCGCTTTCAAGTTCAACCGGATCTCTCCCAAGGAGGTCGCCTTTCCCAGGCGGACCTTCACGTCCTGAATTTTCACCTCCTGGAAATCGGGGTGATCGATCCTGACCTCGTAGGTCCCCACCGGCAGGTTGAAGAAAATGAAACGCCCCCTTTCATCGGTGGCGGCCTGGCGCGTTCCCTGGAGGCTGGCGCCGGAAACGACTATCCGGATCCCCGTCATGGGGAACCCTTCCACATAGAGGACCGTGCCTTCCAGGCTGCCCGTAACCTCCTGGGGCCAGATGGCTGCGGCTGAAAGCAAAATTCCCAGCAGGATCGACAGGCTTTTTGTCTTCACTCTTTTTCTCCTATCGGGAGGTCCATGCGCCGGGCCAGGTCCTTAAAGCGCGGGCTCGAGCGTAAATGTTTCAAGTAAGGGTCGATGATGATCCAGGGCAAGCGGAAATCATGTTCCTGGTACGCCTTCTCCATATTTTCAAAAGCCCGTTCCGGCTCGCCAAGGGCCGCGTACAAACCGACAAAAAAAACCGAGGGGACATAGCGTTTCTTGGCTTCATCATGCAGCGTTTTCAGAACTTTCAGGGCTTCTTCCATCCGACCTGCCCTGGCATAATTGATGCCGAGCCCCGGCAGGCATTCGAGAGACCCATCGGATAGTGCTACCGCCTTTTGGAATTCAGCGATCGCCTCGGTGAACATCCCCTTGGCCGAATAGAAGTCGCCGTTGTCCCAATGATGTATCCAGTAGTCCGGCTGCATTTCAGTGAGTTTCCGGGATTCGGCCAGGCCCTCGTCGATTCGTCCCAGGTAGAGGAACCGGGAGACCCAGTTAGCGGCGATGAAGGGATTGAGGGGATCCAGCTCCAGGGCGCGTCTGATCCTGTCAAGTGCTTCCTCATCACGTCCCAGTACGTTCAGGAGTTGTGAATACCACAAAAAAGCATCGGCGTGACTGGGATTGAGCTCGATCGCGCGTTTGAGCTCCATTTCGGCGCCCGCCCAGTCCCAGTCGATCATCATTTTGAAATTTCCCAGAACTGAGTGTCCTTCCGCCAGGGTGTTGTCGATTTCCAGGCTTTTCAGTACTGCTTCACGTGCCTTTGAGGCATAAGCAGCCAGAGGGAGTGCGTCCATCTGTCCCAGGAGCATGAAAGCATCGGCTAGACCGGCGTAGGCTGCCGCATTCTCGGGGTCTTTCCTGGTCGCCTCTTGGAAATAGCCGATGCTTTTATTGAGAGCGGGGGCTGTTGCCTTATTCAAGTAAAAACGGCCCATGAGATAATCCTGGTACGACTCAGGATTGACCTTTCGTGATGCGCGCAAACGCTCGTTTTCTTGAGACGTAACCTGGACGCGGATCTCTTCCGTGATCGCCCGCACGATATCCGACTGCAGCGCCAGCACATCGGTCATCTCACGCTCGTAGTTGCTAGCCCACATGTGGCGGTCCAGGCGGGCGTCAATGAGCTGGGCCGTGATGCGCACCCGGTTGCCGGAATGCGTCACCGAACCTTCGATGATCCCCTCCACTCCCAGTTCACGGGCGATCTGGGGCAGCGGCTTTTTCGTCCCCTTGTACTGCATGGCCGAAGTACGCGAGATGACCTTGATGGCCTTGATCTGCGCGAGGCCCGCTGTCAAGGCGTCGGTCATGCCGTCGGAGAAATACTCCTGCTCGGGATCCGCCGAATAGTTGACCAGGGGCAGCACGGCGAGCGAGCGCATGGCCGGGGATTGTCCCTTGTCCTTGAAAAGCCCGCCGATCCTCCCGGCATAAAAGGCGATAAGGACCGCTGCGACGGCGGCCAGGCCGGAGTACAAATACATCCTGGGTATTCCGAGAAATCTTCTTCCGGCCCGCTTGCCCTTGGCCTTCGAGGGAGCATCTCCGGCCGTGACGGCCTTCAGGTCCGCTATGAGTTCAGCCACTGACTGGTAGCGCTCTTCCGGAGCCTTGGTTAAGGCGTGGTTTATGATAGTCTCGAAATCGAGAGATACTTCCGATCGAGATTTTATCAGTTGTTCCGGCTTTTCATTGATCACGGCATAGAGCATGGCCTGGTCGTATTCGCCTTTGAACGGCAGCTGGCCCGCGAGCATCTCGTAGAGGATCACCCCCAGCGACCAGATGTCGGAGCGTTGGTCAACCTCCTTACCCAGAGCCTGCTCGGGCGACATGTAGGCCACGGTGCCCAGCGTGGTGCCGCTCTTGGTCAGCCGCGTCAGCCCCCTCAGCTTGGCCAGGCCAAAATCCACGATCTTGGCCACTTCCTGTTCGGTGACCATGATGTTGGCCGGCTTCAGGTCGCGGTGTACGATGCCCTTGGCGTGGGCGGCGGCAAGGCCGGAGGATATCTGAGTTGCTATATTGAGAACTTGGGGAATCGGCATAGGGTGTAAGGTGGAAGGTGTACGGTCAGAGGATATCAATTCTTTCAGGGTTTGGCCCGCGACATATTCCATGGCGATAAAGACTTGGCCCTCGTGCTCGCCAATCTCGTGGATGGTGACGATGTTGGGATGGTTAAGGGCGGCGGCCGCCTTGGCTTCGTGGATGAAACGCTTCTTCTCCTCCTGGTCGGCGCTGAACTGCGCCGGCAGGAACTTCAGCGCCACCTTGCGGTCGAGCTTGGTGTCCTCGGCAAGAAAAACCTCTCCCATGCCCCCGCTGCCGATTTTTTCGATAATCCTGTAATGAGCAATTCGCTGGCCGATCATGTTGTTTGGATATAGGCAGCGGGGATGCGGACGCGACCCCCGCTGCCGATTTTTTCAATAATCCTGTAATGAGCGATTCGCTGGCCGATCATGTTGTTTGGATATAGGCAGCGGGGATGCGGACGCGACCCCCATGGCCGATCTTTTCCAGGATGCGGTAATGGGAAACGGTCCGGCCGGGCATCATTCCCTCCGGATCACCACCAGGGTCATGTCGTCCATCTGCGCACGGCCGGCGGCGTGGCGGCCGACCGCCTGCAGGATCATTTCGATCAGCTCGGTGGCGGTGGCGCCGGGATCCGAGGCGGCGATCTCGGCGATGCGCTCCTCGCCGAACTCCTCGTCCGCGGCGTTGACCGCCTCGCTGACGCCGTCGGAAAAGACGATCAGCCGGTCGCCCGGCGCCAGCTCCGTCCGGCTCTCCTCGAAGGGGAACGACTCCAGGCAGCCCAGCGCCAGCCCACCGGCGCTCAGGCGGATCGTCCCGCCGCCGGCGCGGAGCAGCAGCGGATAATTGTGCCCGGCGTTGCAGTAGTGGATGAGGTGGGCCACCGTATCCAAGCAGGCGAAGAACAGGGTGGCAAACTTCTCGGGGCTGGTGCTGCGGTAGAGGAGGGTGTTGACCTTCTCCAGGCACGAGGTCGGCGAGGTGCCGGAAAGGGCCTGGCCGCGGATCGCCGCCTGCAGATTGGCCATGAGCAGCGCCGCCGGCAGGCCCTTGCCCGAGACGTCGCCCAGGCAGAAACCCAGGCGCGGGCCGTCCAGGACGAGGAAGTCGTAGTAGTCGCCGCCGACCTCCTTGGCCGGCACGCTCTTGCCGGCGATGTCGTACCCCGGCGGCCGCGGCGTCTCCTTGGGCAGCAGGTTGCCCTGGATCTCTCGCGCCAGGCTCAGCTCCTCCTGGACGCGCAGCAGCGTCTTCTCCTTCTCGGCCAGGCGGGCGTTCTCGATCACCTGCGCCGACTCGCTGGCGATGATGGCCAGCAGACGCTGGTCGTCCTCGCTGAATCCCGTTCCCAACTTCTTGTTGAACACGGCGAGCAGGCCGGTCATGCGCCCCTTGCAGATCATGGGCACGCACAGCAGCGAGCGCACGGCGAAGAGGTCGCCCACGCCGGTGGCGAAGCGCGGGTCGCTGCCCAGGTCGTTGATCAGCAGCGGCGCGCGGTGGGTCAGCATCCAGCCCGCCAATTGGTCGTCGAGGCGGAAGGGGAGCCGCTTGTGGCTGGTGTCGCCGACGCGGCACAGGGTCTGGAACGGCCGCTCCTCCTTGTGCTCTTCCAGCAGCAGCACCGCCCCCTGCTCGGCGCGCAGGTGGTGGACGCAGCGCTGGGTCATCAGGTCGAGGATCTTCTCCAGCGCCAGCGACGAGTTGATGGCCGTGGCGATCTCGTTGAGGATGGCCAGCTCTTCGACGGCGCGCTGCAGGCGCCGGTTCTCCCTGCCCAGGCGCTGGACTTCATCGAGAAGACTCCTGTCGTCCCCCGCCGGGTCCTTTCGTTCCATTCCCCCACCTTTCCCTTGTCAATGATTTTAACGATTGAAAAACGAAATATCAACCGTTGCGGGCGGAAAAGGGGAAAATCCCTAGCCGGAGGCTTTTGCCCGTCCTCCCGCCCCCCAGGCGGGATAGGGGGCCGGCAAGGGGCGGGCCGGCCTTACGTCGCGGCCTGCCGCGCCGATTCCAAGTCGGGGAAGATGGCGAACAGTTTGTCGAAGCCGGCGATGGCGAACACCTCGGCGATGTGCGGCGAGAGGCCGAACAACCGCAGTGTTCCCCCCTGCTTGCGGACCAGCTTGAGCAGGACCAGCAGCGCGCCCAGGCCGGCGCTGCCGATGTACTCCAGGGCGGTGCAGTCGACCAGGATGCGCGCCTCGCGCTGGCCGATCTCCTGCAGGCGGCCTTTGAGCGTCTCGGCGTTCAGCGAGTCGACGCGGCCGCCGATCCCCAGCAGGGCGAAGGAATCCGTCTTGCTTTCGCGGATGGTCATGTGGATCTCTCCTCTGCGCCGAGGCGCTTGACCAGGATCAGGCGGTTGCCGTCGGGGCGGCGCTGGTAGCGGATCTGGTCCAGCAGCCGCCGCACCAGATGGATGCCCAGGCCGCCGGGGCGGCGCTCGTCCAGCGGGGCGGCGACGTCCGCCTCCGGGGCCAGCAGGGGGTCGAACGGCCGGCCGTCGTCGTCGACCTGGATGCGGACGCGGCCGCGCCGGCGCTCGAGCCGGACGGTGATCTCGTGGGGCCGGCCGTCGCCGTAGCCGTGGCGGACGATGTTGGAGAACACCTCCTCCAGCGCCAGGTCGATCTTGAACGCCGCGTCGGGGCGGACGGCCTGGCCGCCGCAGAAGCGGGCGACGGCGTCGTGCAGCAGCGGCAGCGACTCCAGCGTGCCGGGGAATCGCGCCTCCATGTTCCCGCCCGGGTTCATCCTTCCATCCCTGCGGCCATTATAGCACAGCCGCGATTTTCCCGGCTTGACTTTTCGCGAACGGGGTTCCTATAATCGAGGCAACGAGAGAAGGGAAGGCGTGAACCATCCCGGGAGAGGGAGCCGGCCGGGGACGGCGGGCTCCCCGGCCATGTCCATTGCCGACGCATGAATCCGCTGACGGCGAAATTCCACCTGTTCATCGGCTCCTCGTTCGCTCCCCGGCAGAAGGCCGAACTCTACGACTACATCTGCAGGAACTATCGCCGGCGCATCGAGTTCTACGTGAGCCAGATCGTCCCCCGCGACCACGGCGAGTACCAGGACGTCTGCCAGGAGGTCATGGTCAAGATCTACAACCACCTGGACAGCTTCGACCCCGGCCATTCCTTCAAGGCCTGGATATACAGGATCGTGCGCAATCAGTGCCTGGACCTGGTCAAGAGCCGGGAGGAGAAGCAGCGCCGGCTGCGCCAGGGCGATCCCGACCTGGTCGGCGACCGGCCTGCGGCCGATCCCGAGCAGCGCGTCATGCGCCAGGAGCTGCTGGAATGCATCGACCGCGCCGTCAACGAGTTGCCGCCCCTGGAGCGCGAGATCTGCTACCTGCGCTTCTATGAAGGGCTGAAGTACCGCGAGATCGGCCTCGTCGTCGGCCTCGACGTCGAGGCGGTGAAGGCGAAGATCCATTCCCTGAAGGCCATTCTGAAACGCCGCCTCGGGCGTTGATTTTTCCGCCAACATTTCTTCTCGGCCCTCGTCTATATGGGCAGAGGAGAGGCCATGACGATCGGGCGTGACCTGAAGAGATATTACGAGGCAAAAATAAACCAAGGGGGGGAGGTACAAACCATGGAACGGAGACAAAAGAGGTTGATGTGGGGGGTGGCGGGCCTGGCGCTCGCCGTCTGCGTGATCGGCTATTTCGCGTTCTTCTACCCGTGGCCGTCGAGCGCTGACAATTCCGCCACCGTGGGCACCATCGGCGGGGTGGAGAAGGTCAACCGCCAGCGGGTCGAGCCGCTGGCCGAGCAGGACGT